>Ga0210246_100106_pt1 | contig 65822 bp, 50 predicted proteins | sample ChrtobMetaP3_8mM_FD_155469 | JGI IMG/M metagenome (GOLD analysis project Ga0210246, IMG submission 155469) | Chrysochromulina tobin associated microbial communities from unialgal haptophyte culture, Seattle, Washington, United States - P3_8mM | ecosystem: Host-associated > Algae > Haptophytes >...
GGACGATGATGCCCGCCGGTCCGTACATGGCGTGCATGAGCGGGACGAGAGAGGCGACCCCTGGCACCGCTGCCATGCGCTGCAGGACCTGCGCTCGCCTCGACTCGTTGTACGCATTGCGGAGATCCGTACCGGTAATTTAGAGGGGTCCACCAAAAGTGAGAGAGACGTGAGAGCCCCCGCGGGCGTTGCAGGGGCGTTGGCTCGTTCTAGACTTTCCCAAAGTCGCCCACCTGTGTGCGACGACCTGGCTTTTCGTTAGAAAAAACGGGTTCACACGAGTCAACCCCAGCGGGTGGGGTGCGGAACGTTCGCAAATTCGTTTCGTGTTTTAGGGGTGCATTTTAGGGGCCGCCCTCGGAGGCGCCACGTTTGTCGTTACACGTCGAGCAACTTTCAGTTCGGTACTGTACAGTACTGTACTGTACTGTCGCCACTCGTGTGCCGACGAATAATTGGCGTCGATTGTGGCAGGTCGATAATAAGCACGTGATATGTCGCAACTCTCAACGTTGGTCTTCTTGCTCATGGCGGGTGCCACCAGCAACGCAGAGGACGCGTCGGAAAGTGGGTGCAGCCACTTGGACTCGGAGCAAGGCCCGCTGCAGCTTGCCCGCTTCCGCGACATGCTCCTCAACAAAACAGGCAACCCGCACAGCAGTTTGATCGATGGGAGTGGGTGGCCCCCCAATGGATGGGCACTTTCCATGGCTGGGCAGCGGCGGCTTGATTCGTTTTCGGCGCTCGTGGCCACGGCGGTCGAGGATGGTGTGCCCGGCCATGTCATCGAGACTGGCGTGTGGCGTGGCGGCATGTCCTTCATGGCTGCGAAAACGCTGGAACTACTCGGAGCATCCGCCGCTGGCCGGCTCACCTACCTGGCTGACTCCTTTCGTGGAATCCCCAACCAAGTGACGTACAAGCCGGCGATAGAAGCCTTCACACCAAAGCATATAAAGGTGAGCGGTTTGGACGTGCATTCGCACACTTATGAGATCCTGAACAACAACAACGTGCAGCGTGTGATGAAGGATGCCCAAGCGGTGGGGCTTGACATGTCGCGGCTCCGATTTGTAGAGGGGTACTTCAATGACAGCCTTCCAGCACTCATTCGGGCGGAACCCGCAATCCAATTTGCTGTCGTCCGGCTCGATGGCGACACCTACTTCTCCACTTACGAGGCGATCGAGATTCTGTATCCACACCTGAGCCCCGATGGCTTCCTGATCGTCGACGACTACCTGGATTGGAAGACCTGCCGGGCGGCGATCGACACGTACCGGACGGTCCACGGGATCAAAGAGCCGATCGTCGCGGTGCCTCACAATAGCACTGAGATCGTGCGTGGCGTGTACTGGCGCAAGAGTTCGCGGCAACCTCAGGTCGTGTCTAACGGTGATGGCGCACTATCCAAACTATCCCCATGTGCAGGCTGCCCGCAAGGGTCGCTGCGGCCAGCAGGGGCGCTGCTGCGGCACGGCGAAGGCAGCCGCAAGCCAGTTTCCCAAGGTCTTCCTATGCGCGGAGCACTGAGAGGAGAGCTGTTGTACGACCTCTCATCCTGCGCGCCTGTGAACACAGGTGGACGTCAGCAGTGGCCAGGATAGAGCAGAGAGTGGTGTGCTGGCGCAAACACGTGACGGTGAGGTAGAGTCCGAAGCCGAAGGCGTACGCGATCGCAAACGCGAAACGGCACGACGTCGAGGTGCAGCGTGGGTACCGCAGCGTGCGTGGGAGCGTGGCCATGGTTGTTTGTCATGCATTCGTGGTTGTAGGGCTTATTATGCGGCTCTGTGCTAGTTTGATTGTATTGACAATACACTCGCACCCAGTTTAGTTGCACCACAACCTCCGCCGCCATGTTCACAGGCACTCCCCCCAGAAGTCTCACGTCGCAGCGTCGTCGCTGTCACTCGCCCAGCTTGAACACGCGCCGCACGTACGCAACAAAGGCGGTGCGGTTCAAATGCACCGCGCCGCCGCCTGCGGCCTCTCCACTCCTTCCCGTCGTCTTCCTCTCCATGTCGGCCGGGAACACGGATGCCACAAAGGAGTGGTAGTGCACGCCGCGCCCTGTCGCCACCGCAGCATAGCACAAGCGAGGGCGACGTGATGGAATGATCTCAATCATCCGACTGGCAGGGGGCATCCGATAGGCGTTGCCCATCGCGGCGCCATGCACACCGATGAGCCCCGCGAGCTCGCCGAATGCCGACGCCGGCCATGTTCTATTCAACCTCTCAAAGGACAATCCGCGAGAGGCCCAAGGCAATTCTCTCAGCTCCGCCAGCACTCGCCTTTCGTCCGCGAGCGCGCGTGGCATCGGCGGCTCGCGGCTGATGAAGACTACGCGAGCTCCCGCTACAGCGCCGCGGCCGCCGGTCCCGCTTTCGCCCATGCCATTGGCCGCGCCGCCTTGGATCGCCTCAAAGTACGGCCAGTATGCGTGTCGCGGGTAGACATCAATCCAACCAGCGCCCCAGCCGCGCTCTTCTTCAGATGATGAACTCATGTTGGACGCATGAGCACGCGAGGAGAGGGCGAAGGGATAGGCGAAGCGGGGCACGCTGCCCGCGCGGCAGCCGTGCTCCACCCCCGCGCTCATCGCCTCTTGGAAGGAGACCGTGCGCACGCCAGGCAACGCGACGGTGAGGTTGAGGCTGGGCACTGCGAGCAGGCCATTAGATCCTGATGGCGTCGAGCGTGTGTTGACGACGATGGAAACGCCCGGGAATGCGTGCAGCACAGGAGCTGCCATGCCAAGCATGGGCAGTGTGTTGATGATGCCGTGTTGCCAGTGCGAGAAGTACGGGTCAAAAGCGCCCACGTGCAGAACCGAAGTCGGTGGCGACCGGGAGTCGCTATTCGCATCACGGCACAACACCTCGTAGCGACGGCCTCCCATGTTTCCATGAAGGTGGATTCGGGCGCAATTGCAGAACCCGATTGCCACGATGTCATTGGCTGGCTCAAAAGGCAGCGTACACTCCTGTGCGATGTCGTCGGCTCTTGGATAACTGATGGGTTTGGGATCACGGGCTGCACGGCAGCCACCCGCAGGAAGCCGGGTGAACAGTGCAGTGTCATGCAGGCGCCAAACAAACTCGGGCGTAAACTCGGTCATATGTCCATGAACCAAAAACGTCTTCGCGGTGCGCTCCCAGAATGGTGCCCCGACGACTGAGCTGGAGGTGTCGCGCATCGAGGGATCTCCACGCATCACTCCGCGCGCGCGCGCCGCAGTTGACGGAGAAAGTGCTGCTCAACACGCAACCGGCACACGCCCGCAGACAAAATATTACGATCAAAAAGTCTGGAAAACGCATGCAACTCAAGTCCAGCATGTATACTTGTACATGTAACAGTTCTACCCCAAAGTTCTACCCGTTAGATTAAACTCATACTCAGACACCACGCGTCGATCAACCTCCATGCACACCAACAGAACACAAAATAACGTAACGTCACCACCCTCCCCCACAGGGGGAGAGTGGGACCACCCCCCTCTAAGGGAGTGGCCATGACGTCCAACACCTGTCACAACAACAACAAAAACGAAACCTCCCAACCCACCCCCCGTCGGGAAAGCGGGGTTCGAGGTGTGGGTTTTTACTAAGGGGGGTCTAGTTAGTGTACACCACTGCAGACTGTACTGCACCGTAGTACACGCCCATCGCGTTCGGGTTATGTTCGTCAGGCCCTAGGGTGCGCGCGTGTATAGGTATGGTCCGGTCACCAAAAGCAAACTTTCCTAGATTAAACTCATAGCAGGGTTTTTCCGACAGAATAACAGGAAGGTGACCCATGCGCGCGCGCGCGAGCGGAGTGTGCCATCTCTCGCCCCTATGGACGAAGCCGAGAAGCCGGAAAAAAGAAAACACAAAAGCCCTCCTCAGTCTTCGTTGCTCCGCCAGCTCGCTTGGAGGAGGAAAGATCCACCACCTGCGCGCATCTGTTAGGTGGTATTCCTCTGTACTTTCTCGCACGAGGCCTGCATGGCGCGAAAGAGCCCAACCACCTGCTCTCTGGCTTGCCCAGGGTCCGGGTGGATCCTCGTGTGGTCCGACAGGTAGCTCGCGCATTGGCACAGGCTCGACTGCGAGCTGCCGGTTGCGGTGCTACTAGTGCACGCAGGCGCCGACACGTGGTCGATCTCGTCGATCGGGATTACGGGGACTCGCTGTCTCTTCATGGCCACCGCGACCGCTTCGTCTGACTCAGCAAGCAACCCGTTCACACTCACGTTGCCTCCCGGAGCAGGACCGGCCACCAAGCCCCATCCGGTGATGAATGAGTCGGGGTGGCAGATGGGCGTGCTGGAGCGCCAGAAGACTGCGCGGCCACGCTGCCGCGCTGCTGCCACGGCCGCGGCGAGTCGAGGCGCTCCGATCCCGAGACTGCCCTTACGCCACAGGGCACTATAGTAGCTCAAATTGCCCTTGACTGTCGTCCTCTTCTTCCCGAAGCTTTTTTTACTAAGTTGTACGATGTCGTCGAGACCCACGTTGATCAAGACGGCGTCGCCAGCGCGGATCTGGAGCGTCCGCAGGGAGGTGTCGTTGCGCGAGGACGGTGCGCTGCCTTCGTGGTCGTCACGCGTGAGAGCGCGAACGAGCTCGTCCTCCGGGTGGTGCATGCGCTGATGCCACACAAACGTGAGGAACCCTCCATGCGAAAGCTGGACTGAGCAGCTGCAAGGGCCAAGGCACGAGACGCCTTGCCCGGGTCGACGGCCATGCGACTCCCCACCTCGGCCGCAGAGCATCTTCTGCTCCTCAATGCCTTTTGAGCGGCCACCATTGAGCAACGCGAGCGCCGCAAAGAAGTGCACACGGGACACACTGTTCCCAAATAACCACAGGGTGCCGTTTGTACGGACACAGCTGTGCGGCCAGACATGAGGAACATCGCTTCTGGGCAGCTGGTTCTGCTCTGCTTCCCACCGCTTGAACGCATCCTGCGTCGCTTTGAACGCGTGATGGCTCATGCCCGTGTCGCCTTGAACCTGCATTACGAGTGCACCCAGCATCACACCGAACGAAGGTTTCTGATTTCTGTTCTGTCAACTGTGCATGAGGTGGCGTTGGTGAAACAAAACTGTGCATTGAGGTGGCGTTGGTGAAACAAAGTAACCGTTTTGCATCTTGCATGCGAGCGACACAACTTACCGTGACATTTAGACGGAAACCTCACACCCTTCAGAAGACGATTCGGATCTTCTCGATGTTGCCCAGCCTGGGCCCATCAATGAGCTCGGGGCACAGCTCCATCTTGAGCAGCGTCTCGTATCCCGATTGCAGCAGGCCCGATCCCGATCGAGCTACGAGCTCGTAGCCCGATTGCCTCTTGGGTCGAGCCCTCCCATCGCCCCGCGCGCGCCGTGCCGCCTCCTGCTCAGCCGTGAGTGCCTTGCCGCGCTCATACGCGCGGAAGCAGCTCACGTCCCAACGCTCGTCTGCGGGTAGCCCATCCCGACGCATCGCATACACTATCCGGAGGGCCTCTTCGGCCTTGCCTGCAAGTCCGCACACACGCAGCAGCGCATGGTATGCGGACTGCTCGGCGGTGGGCGGCTCGTTCGGCAGCGTGTATGCGGGTGCGCCGCCCGAACGCTGACGAGCGGCGAGCACCTTTGGGCGCAGGTGGCGCTTCCAGAGTGCCAGTGCCAATTGAACGTCCGCACCGCAGGCGCAGACGAGGGCATGGGCGACGGCCGCGGGCGGCGGCGCATCGGCAGGGATGAGGCCCCTAGCCTCCGCATCATCCGCCATCGCGGCCGCCCGGCGCGCACGCTCAGCGCTCAAGGCGTCCTCAGTGCCTTGACTGCACGCCCGGCCCGTTCCCATCTCAACGTCATCCAAGGCGGTGGCACTCGTCTGGCGTAGGGCAGTGAGTGCGAGGGAGAAGGAATGCGCGTCCGGTGCCGGCGGGTGGAGGCGCTGCCACGCCCATCGCTTGCTATCCGCTTCCGAAGCCCGATTGGCGGCCACGTCATCTTCCTTCGGGGCATCCGATATCCCCGTCGCTCCCGCCGCCGCTCTCGCCGCCGCTCTCGCCGCCGCCGCCTCCGCAGCGCACATGCGCTCAAAGTGGCTCAGTGCGGCGTGAGGCCGTCCCTGCGCCAGCAGTGCGCGCAAGTATAAGTTGTGCGAGCGCGGCTGGTCGGCGCGCAGGCCGTCGCGCGCCTCCATGAGCGCGAGAAGTGATGCGACACGATCCGGGCGTCCCAGCCGGATGTGACTCTCGCAAAAGTGCTCCCAGCACGTGAAGCTACTCGTCGGTGTTGTGCGCTTGCGCCCCCAGCGCCACACGCCCCGCGCGGCGCGCAGCGTCGGCTGTAGCTTGAGCAGGATGCACAGAGTCCACTCATCAGGCTGCATCCCGTCCGCCGCCATCGCGTGCAGCACCCATGCAAACGGCTCGCCGCGCTCGCCTAAGACCGTGAGCATCGAGTTGTACGTGTCGGTGCCGGGCGGCGGAGCGCCGTCCATACCATCGCGCATGTCCTGAAGTAGCCGCAGCGCGCCCGTCTTGTCGCGCAGCCGCAGCCGCGCCTCGATCGCCAGGTTCCACAACACCGCTGGCGCAGGCGCACCCTGCCCCTGTCCCTGCGCACGTGCCGCGCGCCGTTGGCTCTCGAAGAGGTCGATCACGGTCGGAAAGCGGCGTGCGTGCTTGGCGGCCGTCATGGCTGCCGAGTAGGACCACGAGTCTGGCCGTGCGCCCGGCCAGCGCGGGGCACCGTGCTCGGCGCGCTCGAGCAACCTGAGAGCCACGAGCGGCCGGCCGCACCGTGTCTCGGCCTTGAGCAGCGCATTGAGCGTGTACGCGGTCGGAGTCAGCTGGCAGCGGCGCAGCAGGCGGTACGCAGAGTAGGCGGCGGCGCGGTCGCGCTGCTTCGCCGCCTCCTGGATGAGCAGATCAAAACTACCGGCAGTAAGAGGGAGCTGGCGCTCGTGAAAGCTCCTCAGCAAGCCGAGCGCATCGGCAGAGCAGCAGTGGTGCACGAGGGCATTGACTGCGAGGTGCGCGGTCGCAGCGTCGGGCACGACGCGATCGCAGCCGTACAGGTGTGCTATGAGCTCGGATGGCAGTGACGCATGTGGGCTCTGCCGAGAGAGACGCAAGAGCCGTTTGTACATGTCGAGCACGGCAGGAACTTTCCCCTCTGTGAGGCTCACAGCGGTGTCAACGTGCTTAAGCACGGAGGCTGCAGGTGCACCACTCAGCAGCTGCTCTTCGGCGACGCGCGCGTGTGGAAGTGCGGCGCGCGGCAGGAACAATGCAGGCACGAGCAGCTGCAGCGGCGACCACATCGTGCGAGCGAAGCCGCCGTCGTGGGCACTGAAATGCAATGGGAATTTGAAGGGGACGACTCGTCATATAAATCGCAGCGCGTGAACGCACGCAGCGTCGCGGCGCAAAGCGAAGTTTCCGTCTAACGATCCCTCGAGTGCTTGCGCGGCGCGCGCGCGCACACGCGCTTCGTGCGTTCGTGCGCTGCGCCTGCGTGCGCGCGCCTCGAGGCCATAAACGTGCTCCAGTGCGCGAGAGGAGCGTCCTTAGCGCGGGCGCGGGTGTCTTTGGGATGGGTGTTCCGCCGCCGCTTGTCGATGCAGGTCTCGTCGCGCCGCCTTCATCAACGTCAGCCACCTGCAACACGAGCGTGACTGATATATATATCAACTCGATATATGATAGGCGCATTCATCCTTGGCCGCTCTGGGTGTACCCAGTTGCCGTGAAGGCCGGGTGCTATAGCCTCGTGGCCCTGCTGCGATGTCATGATTGCGGCGCAAATGTGACGCAGCGACTTTTTGAGGCGGTGAAAAGCACTTCAGCACATCAATTGCCATGGTTGCCAAATCGCACCGTTGGCCATGGGGAGAACAAGAATGAGCTGTGCATTGCCATATCGATGACTATTCCAGACGAGTGGCTTGCTTTTTACACTCGGTTGTGGCCTGAATTGCAGCGCCAAAATCGCACTTTCTCGCTGGTTACGGTTCATTCAGATGCATCAACGCCATACGAGCTCTTCGCATGTCGCATGCGGAACAGCAGTAAACTCCGCTCGTTCCTGGCTCATCCGCTACTGCAGCACTGGTACACCATGAACTATGACCTGCTGCCAAGTGCTGGGCGTCGCATTCGATTCACGACGCACGACTCCTACGAACGGAGCTGCATAGAGAAGATCGCATGGTACCCTCAGCACGACTCTGATATTCATCCCATTCACGACGCAGATCTGGTGTCCAAAGTCTCGCCATTACCCATCGGGCTGCCTCCGTGGGAATGCAGCGATCCGATGTTGTCGGAGTGGCGTGCTGAGGTGCAGAAGGTCAAACCACAACAGTCCCGCGTCCTGAAAATTCTGGTTACTTTTGCACAGTCCATCGGATGCTACGGGCCCTGTGATCGGCGGAAAGAGGCCCTCCAAGAGTTGCGCAGCTCGAGCACTTTCGTCCTACGTCGCGTACCTAGGGCGCGGATGTATGAGACCATGGGCAACTTCTCGTTCGTCGCGGCACCCGCCTCACGTGGCCAGGACACCTTTCGGTTCTGGGAGGCGATCGGCCTCGGCGCGTTTGCCATCGTTCAGGCTGGACCTCTGCAAGGCCTCTATGAACACTTGCCTTGTGTGATAGTCTCGGCATGGAGCAACATTACCAGCGATAAACTACGCGAATGGCGCGACATGCTTGTTCACCGCTTCGGATCGCTTCCACACCTCGACGGACGCGTGCGCGAACTCCTCAGCGACGCCTATTACGCTGAGAAGATTCGCCGTGCTCAACCCCTGTTTGGGGTGCGGGGGGGCAGCCCACGGGCCCTTGTAAACCACACTTGCCGAATGTCGGACGGCGGTGTGCTAACTGAGAGCAACCGAGCGAAGCTAGGATGCTGATGGGACACATTGCAGTGATGAGATCCGAAGCCCAAGGGAGAAGCGGGCCTTGACCGACATCACGAACGCGAAGATTGATGCGACGGTGCGGACGCTCAAGACCCCGTTCAGAGACATCACACAAACATCATCTGATCGACCCAAGCGAGTGCAGGTCCACATCGTCGAGATTTGGGATGCTCGAAGATGATTTGGATTGAGCTCAAGTGGAGCAAAGTTTTCTGGACCTATCTGTGAAACCTATACCGAAGAGGCACTCGAAAGTTGTCATAGACGTGTACGGTACAGTCGTGTGTTCGTTAAGGTTGTGCTCGGCTAGGATGTTGGGACTTGGGTTGTTGCCTCATGACTTTTCGTTATGATATTTGATTACAGCTGAACTTCTGAAAATCGGTCAGAGTCGTTCGACGCGAAGCCGCTGATCGCGCACCGCGCGCCGCGCCTGGGGCCTACGCAACGGCCGTACACGCGACACGCTTCGCTTCAGGTTCCCGGTTCCACGGGTTCAGCTATACCGCCACCGCATCCCATCGCGGTACCCGAGCAGGGTCGCATCAGCCACATAAGTATCTTATATCTGTTAGGTTTGTGCGCTGCTATCTTGAAACGGCCTTTTTACTCCTTTTCCGCGTTCATGCTGCCCCCTGGGACCAACCGGTCGACACACTCTCGATTGATCTTGTAGCCATGTCGCTTGTGGATGGCGTTTATGCTCTCGTTGGTCCAAGCGTATGCGCCGTCGATTTGGTAACGGCTGCGTGTGCGAAGCCTTGTGAGCACAAAACCGCGCTTTTGAAAATGGTGGGTGATGAGCACGTCGTCCGCCAAGAAGCACTCAGGCGGCACTGGGACAGATGGCAAGTCTCGGAGCATCGAGGCGCGCAGGCCGATGCCCCTGAAGCCCATCACGCAAGCGCCGAGGGCAGCACCGCAGCTCGTGTCGCGACCAGAGGAGAAGACGGCACCGCCCAGGCTCGATCCCACTGCACATGCAAAGTCCTCGATGAACGTTGACTCGTACCACACATCGTCGTCACCTACGACAACGATGGCGTCGTTCGTTGTTGCGCCATTCCCATTGGCGGCACCCGCGGTCAACATCGTGCTTCCAAAGTACTTGGTCAGCGGCCCGGCGTCTCGATCGACGTGCATCACTCTGAGCAGCGGGTCTCGCGCGACGGCTGGCGCGAGCACAAAGTCCATCGAGCTCAACGGCGGCCGCGTGTACCTTCGAGGCACTGTGAGCAGCACGAGATCGGGCCGGCGAGTCTGCGCCCGCATATTCTCGAGCACGCGTCCCATGCGCGCGGCGCGCAGCGGTGTCGAGGTCAGCAAGAAGATAACACGTTCTCCTGGGCGTGCGGTACAGGCGCTTGCGCGCACCATGGGCCACGCGGCCAGCCCTCCGACGTGCCTGGGCCGCAATCTTTCGCGAGCTGCGGAGCGTCCGCTGGCGCCGTCGCCTTCGGCAAACTGGGATGAGAGTAAACCGCGAGGCCGCAGCACCATGTCGCGGTACGTTTGCCACGAAGCTGGAAACTGCTGGCCAGGAAAGTGGAGGAATGCCGGCTGGACACCAGTGTGCACATTCGTCACATAGCCGCGCTCCACGCGATAGTGTGCGCTAAACTCCGCGCCATCGCGCAGGTTTATAATGGCTGCGAGCCGCTGCTTGACATCAAATGCCACCAGCTCCGGATAGCGCAGGGCGAACATGCCCATCCCCAGCTGCGGATCCATCCTGCCGTTTTTGCAGCACGACAGGTTGGTGGTTGCAACCGCGTGCCACATCGCGTGCATGAGCCGAGCTGGCCCCATGACGAAGCCGCCGTTAATGTGCCTGTTGCCGGGCAACGATGGGGTCGGGATCGATGGCACGGGCACGCAAGAGCTGGGCACGCAGCCCGTCTCTAGAGCCATGACGAGTTGCTGCCGTGGAAGCGCCTCTGCTACGACCTGACGGTACGCCTCGACAACCTGAGCCTCGCTGGCGGCTTGCACGACGCCATCACTGCTGTCCATGGCGACGACCAAGTGCTCTGGGTCGCTCAACGAGAGCTTGGATGCGTGGTCATCGTACTGCAATGACATCCACAACCATCCTCGCCATGACGATGAGTTACCAAGCATCTCAAGACGCATGCCTGCTCCCACGCTCCGCGTGAAAGCGCGCGTGCGTTCGAGCTTGAGCTGGCACGCCGCACTCCGGCACGCACCCTTGTTAGACGAGACAGAGGTGATCGTGAGAGCCGGCATGTGTGTTGCGTTTTCGGCCGCCAACGGCTTCGCACGCCGCAAAACGCGGACGCAACAGTGACGCAACGCGCGCGAAATGCGCGCGATGTTGTGCATGACAAACTCGCAAGTGGAAATCAAACGTAAACCTGGTCGCGTAGGTTGGTGAATGCGGCATCAAACTACACAAAGGCAGCCTGGTGAGCTCACACAGACACACATTCACATTCATACACATTAACAGTTTAACACCATATGGCGGGTTGCGTCTTGCGTGACAGTGGTGACGTTCGGTATAGTACCGGGATCGCATCTCTGCACCAGTTGGTCTTTCAACCGGTGGTCTTTCAACCGGACTCGGTCGGTCGCGTCGTCGCGCGATTCCCCGCGTTTCAAATTCACGAGAGAACCCGCTTTCCTTTTCGATTTTGGGCTGCGATCGGCCACAATCATCCACATGGCCAAGGCCAAGGCCAAGAAGGCCGACGGTGCAGCCAAGGCGGCCAAGCCAGAAGGCGGCAGCAAGAAAAAGGGCGGCGGCAAGGGCGGAGGTGGCAAAAAGAAGGGCGATGGTGCCAAAAAGAAGGGCGATAGTAGCAAAAAGAAAGCAAAGGCCGAGGGAGCCAAGAAGAATGTCAAGGCCGCCGCCAGTGCTCCCGCTGACGCCGGTCCGAGTGCGAGCGTTCCAGCTGTTCCCAAGCCAGCTGCCCCCCCGCCAGCTACTCCCAAGGCGGTCCCTTTTAGTTCCACCGCTGCAGCAGCTGCAGCTGCTAAGCTGCAAACAGCCCCGCCTGCGCTGCCAGATCCGTTTGAGGTGAATGAGCTGAGGGCAAGGATTGCACAGCTCGAGGCGCTTTTGAGAAGCGCGCCTGCGCTGCCAGCTGCTGCGACGGTTGGTATTGGAACGCAAGCCAGCGCCGACGCTGCCTTCCTACGCGCGGCGCTGTCTGAGCCCGCTGCTACACCAACAGGACCCGTCGCTGTGGCCGCACCACCGCTCCCGCCTTCGCCGCCGCCGGCAGTGCCAGAGCTCACACGTGGGTTGTTGAAGCGGGAAGCCGAGCTCAACGAAGCTGCAAATGCTGACCTTCCGCCACAACCTCCGCCAAAGCCGCCAAGACAGCCCTCGCCGCCCACTGCTGCCGCTGCTGCTCCTACTACCACCGCCGCCGCCGCCACCACCGCAGCGGCTGCGGTCCCAGCATCGAAAGGAAGTGGAGAAGGCAAGAGTGCACCGAAGACTGCCGAGGTTGGCAAGGACGCCAAGAAGAAGGCTGCTGCCGCTGCTACCCCAGAGGTGGCCAAGCCTGCATCGAAGCCAGCGCCGATACCACCTGCACTGGCGCCTGCGCTTCCGGAGCCGGCGCCAGACTTCTCACGTGGGTTGTTAAAGCGAGAACCCTCACGTGGGTTGTTGAAGCGGGAAGCCGAGCTCAACGAAGCTGCGAGCACCATGGCAGATATTTGGGCTGCAAATGCTGGAGTATCGCGAAAGCCTCCGCCAAAGCCGCCACGACAGCCCTCGCCGCCCGCTGCGCAGCCGCCCTCGCCGCCCACTGCTACCACCGCTGCTCCTACTACCACCGCCGCCGCCGCCGCCGCCGCCGCCACCGCTGCCGTGACTGCTGCGGCTGCGGTCCCAGCATCGAGAGGAAGTGGAGAAGGCAAGAGTGCACCGAAGACTGCCGAGGTTGGCAAGGACGCCAAGAAGAAGGCTGCTGCCGCTGCTACCCCAGAGGTGGCCAAGCCTGCATCGAAGCCAGCGCCGATACCACCTGCACTGGCGTATGTATCAAAGTCACCACCGTCGGCTGCGGCTGCGTCAGCGTCCGGAGGCTCACCTCCAGGCCCCGTGGCGCTGCCGCCGCCGACCCACCTGCACAAGGAAGGGAGCTTGGGCGGCTTGGCCGCGACTGCGCAGCAGCGGGCTCGGGACAGGGAGGCGGCTGAGCGAGCCGCCGCTGGCGGAGCCTCGCCACCATCCCAGCTCCCTGAGCCATTGCCTGCTGCAGGCAAGGGCTCACCGGGTAAGGGCAAGGGCAAAGCTGAAGGGGCGTCTGCGGCGGACTCGTCGAGCGCGGGGCTAATCCTCTTTGATCGGACGCACGACATTGGAACCTCCAGGTGATTGCCTCTGATGGCCTCTGATGGCCTCTGATTGCCTACCTCATCAGCTGACCCTCTTTGATCGGACGCGCAGCGCGGGCGCCAGCCACAGTCCGAAGGCGGATGAGTCCATGCATCTCTTCGTGCAAGAGCTCGTGCTCGAATGTGCAGAAGTTGCAGCGGACGATGCGATCTATGCCGAGGAGATGAGAGTGGCGGACGAAAGCGCCACGAGGCGCACGTCGCGCTACACGGCGCGCGGCTCGGCGCGCGGCTCGGCGCGTGGCACGTACCGCATGCTACGCAATGGCTGGGTCAAGCTCGACGAGTCTGAGCTCGACGCGTCAGGCGAGCTGGGCGACTTTGCTTCCCTCGGCGAGGTGGGCTTTGCTGAGGAGTTTCGGCATGCACGTGAGCGCGGCAATAGTAGCACTCCTTCTGGCTTCACGAGCGGGCAGGAGGCGGAGCTCGTCGCCGAGCTCCGGGGCGTCCGCGCCTCCGCGGTGCTTGAGCGCGCCAAGAGGAAAGCCATCGCAGGCTCTGTCAAGGAATGGTTCTGGTTTGACCCGTGAGGAGAGAGATCTCCAGGATGAGACTCGGAGTCTGCTCTAGCGTTAATGTCGCAGATGCTGACCGTCAGACAGCGCCGCTAGCAGACTCCATGCTACTCGACGACTCACACTTACTGGAAGCGACCCGCGCTTGTTCGTTCTCGCATCTAGTGGCGCTTTTGGCCTTTGGACACCCTGAGCTCCCAGGTTATAGTACAGTAGGAAACACAAACAGTGATCAGTGTACACTTACGTTAGATAAGTCGGGTACGAGGGGGAACCGGACCTCATCGTTATACTGTATCTGAAATATGAATTCACAACCAAAATTGTAATTCGACACCCAAGACACCGGACCGGCGTACGTACGGTTGCTCGGGGACCCCTGGACCCTTATCACAGCCAATTCACAGCGTCCATAGCAGGCGACCTTCCCAAGTGGCAGTGAATCACTGCATTGTTTTCACGTAATTCATAATGAATTGCAGCAGATATCACATCAATGTCGCGACCTTACCGCACGGGACGTCGACTCGCATCTCACGCCGGCAAGTTGCGAGCCTCACTCAAGAAGCTCGATGCAAAAACGAGAAAAGCCTTTGAGGACTACCTCCGTGATGTAGAGCAGCGACCCACGGGCGTGATCGGCTCTCAGTCGCCCGAGTGCACTATGTATGATTTCGTGCAGCAGCGCATCCGTCCATTTGTTGTCCATGGCGAGCTTGGCTGTTGCGAACGGCCATCATCCGCAAGGGCGACTGTGCCTCCACGCGGACGCTGCCTCATGGGCTCACGACTGCTGATTTCGATAGCGTTGTATGGCAACGACCCACACAGTTGGGAGTACCTGTCCACGGTTCTGCACAGCCTTGCCGTGGCGCGCTTCTCTGCAGGAATGTCGCGAATGGATGTGGTGCTAGACGTAACACACGTACCGCCAATAGGACGAGGGCTATCTGTGCCGCATGGCCTCAACGTCACCCATCAATTGCACAGCCTCGACATTCGTAAGGCCCTCGCTGGGCAGCACCGACGCCGTGCGGTTCGCGCGCTTGCCTCTGACAGCTACGATTACTACGCCTATCTCAATAACGATCTGAATTTCACTGCCGAGGCATTCGATGCATTGTGTGCTGGCCAGGCTCCTTTAGCGGGCACGAACCTGATGGTTGGTCCGATGCGTTACGAGACCAAGCGGCACAAGGGAGGGTCTTTGCCATCACGGCGGCTTCTCAACGACCTGGCCTTTCCACCACACCTAGGTGGCGTGGTGACCGTTCGGGGGCAGCGCTTCCTCGTCCCAACCAATCCGCATCATGGGGCGTGGTTCCTGCCAGCGGGACGGCTGCGTTGCCTGCTGGATCGGCTCGCCATGTCCAACGAGACGCATCGCGATTGGTCTGCGGTACCGCTGCCTGATGCATCGCTTGAATATTATGATTCACTTTGGCTCATGCCATGGCTCATCAAGGTGGTGCCACTCGACACGTATGACGATCTGCTCGTGCACCACCTCTCTAATAAATACGCCCAGATGCCGAGCATCGCAAAAGGCATGCCGGAGGCGAGCGCGCTGCGCGAAGCATCCCTCAGCTTCACCGGGTTTGAGCCAGTCTCACTCTCGCGATCTACACCGCGTGGGTCACATGGATGATCGCGTGCAGGCGAGAACAGGCGCCGTGGCCCACGTGTGGGCGCACAAGTGGGCGCGCCGGCACTCACCGCTCTAAGATTAGACGGCCGTATCGGACCAGCTTGCATGCGCTTTTTCATCGGATTCGGAAGCGTCGCGGGTCGCTGAACCTGAGTGTATCTCCACATTCCGAGGGTTGCAATCTCGGCGATCATTTACTTTATCCGGAGAGCACAGGCAAATTCTCTCTCAATGTGAAACGGTTCTTTCATACGTACGTAGCTAGTACGATAGATCGAACATGCGAAATCTTTGACGGTCGACACACGGGTGCGGGCCCCATCGACGTTGCCCGGTCGCGGCCTCGGGCTCTCTCCCCCTCACCCGAGCCGAGCCCCGAGCCCCGAGCATTCAACGGGCACGGCCAATCATCGCGATGATAGCCCGTTATCACCCATATCCGGCGAGGGCTACGTCCATCATCATCTCCGCTGCAACCCTCGTTATGAGGGGTTTCGGTCCCGCTTGGGTAATCCCTGGCGATATCCTCACACCCGGGACAGGCAGCTCCTCGACACCAGGTCGCAGCCAGACATCACTGAACGGTACGGTGACGTTACTCGCTTGCTGCATTGATGCTGCTCTCATGAGTTTTGCAATTTTCAATGTGCTCCGTGAATTGGTTTCCACCATGATGAGCTGAAACGCATCAGGCGACACGGTGGAGAGGACCTTGTCTTCAGCGCCTTCAACATCAAGGGATAGGAAATCGGCGCCCGTCAATCCATAATCAGAGAGAATGACTGACATGGGCTTGCACGGCACATCCACTGAGTTGTGGCGTCTCCTAGCTTGCCGTCTCTTCGTCAGACGATCCAGCTCACCTGCAGTTTCATTTCCATCTAGAGAGAAGCGCACTGTGTTGCGCGCACCATCGCCACAGACTGCTGAGTTGACCAGGTGAGCCCGCCTCCCCGAAGCGTTGAGCATGGCGAAATTCCGCGGATTTGCCTCAATCAGAACACCTCGCCAGCCGAAGCATTCTTCAAGCATCAGCGTGTTGGAGTATGTCTTGCCATCGAATGCACCAATTTCTACAAACACTCCTGGGCTCGATTTTGTCCATGCAGCCTTGAGCAGAGTAGGCAGCAGCAGCAAATCTTCGTGCAGCTGGGCACGCGACTCGCGAAACGCGCACGACACCAGCTCGCCCATGCGCGGATTCGACATCGACGCGCCCCGTCGCGCAACTTTTCATGCAAAGATTCAAGACAGTAGTAAAAAGATCTGACCGGTAAAAACTTGGCGCCCGCTCCATGCTCGACGCGCGGTGCTTCATGATCTCGACGCTGCGCTCCCAGGTCGGCTTTGCCGCGGCCGTAGCGCACGCCCGCCTCCGTCTCTCGCGTCTCGAGCTCATCGGGGGCTCTGGCCGCACAGCCGGCACAGTGTTCAAAGCCTATGAGGTAATTACCTGAGTAGTGAGAAGGTCCCCCTAGGTCAAAAATGCGTTCCACAGTGTTCAAAGCCTATGAGGTAATTACCTGAGTACAAGTGGGAAGGTCCCCCTAGGTCAAAAAAGTGCGCCGGCCGGCCGCTACGCGTTTAACTACGCGTCTGCCGCGCGCGCCTTCATTTCGCCGACCGCCTTCGAGCAGGCGCGGGGAGGCGCTCTGGGAGCAGGTGGCGGCAGGGTCGGGTTCGCTGGGGGCGGCCTCTTCTGAGTCGGCCGCGGGGTGCGGTCGGCTCCGGGGCTGTGGCTGTTGAGTCGGCCGCGGTTTCGGTGAATTCGGTGCTCGTCGCGTGTCGTGCGGGTTGTGTCAGTGTGTGGTGGGTTTGGATGGATGGTTGTGAGGTTCGTCTGTGTGATCCGTGTGCCCGTGTGCGCCCGTGTGTCCCGTGTGTGTCCCGTGTGTGCCCCGGCTCCCCCACGTGTCTTTGAACCGGTAAAAAGATGATCTCGGAGAGTTCCGGTGAAGCGCCCGAAGCGCGAGATGCAACCTAGGATCGGTTTGGCACCCAGTAACGAGTATGTCTCTAAAGATTAAGATGCTAAACGTTTACAGGATGCCGTACACAGGATGCCGTTCACAGGATGCCGTTCACAGTGCATGGGCGCCAACAGACCGTGCGTGGAAGCACAGTCCAAATTCGCCGTCCACGCACGGTCTGTTGGCCCGTCTTCTGACCCGTGGATGCCCCTCATCGGCAAATCCCACGCGCCTCCCCCACCGTACCCACATCCTCCCTCGTCGCCACCTCATGATCCTGCCGCGGCCTGGAGTGCCCTCGCGACCGAAGCCGTCGGCCGCTCGCCTGCCAACGAATTGTACACCTTCTTCTTCGGCCCCACGCCCTTCTCCACCTTTTTACTCGAGTATTTGCCGCTCCTGATCACCGTCTTCTTGCCTATGTTATGTGTGATCTTCGCCCTCCTCTGCAAGAGGGCGCGCAAGTCGGTTGGCTTCCGCAAATTGCACACCGTCTTCAACGCCGCCCGCGCGGATGTGCGTTTGATCAAGTTGATGTCGGCGACGAAGATAAAAGAGGCAAGGGCAGCCTTTGCTACGGGTAAGAAAGCCTCGCCCACTAAGGGGAGGGCGGAAGAGGAGACGATTAGGGCGAGGGCCGCCGCGAGCGTCCAGAAGCCGGGCGGCAGTCCAACTCCGGCCTATGGGTATGCGTATGGCAGCAGTACATGCAATTCCAGCATGGCACCGTGCCGCAGCAGCCCTTATTACGCCTGAGCAAGCGGCCGCGCGCCGGCATCGTTCGGTGTCACGTTCGGTGTCACGTTCGGTGTCGGCAGCATCGGACGTGCGCTCTGATCTCGTGCAGCTTGTGCTGCTGTCGAAGAGGAATTCCAACTCCGAACTCGCCTCAACCACAGGCCTCAACAATCTCTAGAGACAAGATCAGGATACGTACGGGTAGCAGTATATACGCGCAATACTTTCAATACACAAAATTATCGCGGAGGCCTCGGAGGAGTGCGCGAGCGAGTTTCAAGTTGACGGCGAAAAATGACGGGGTCGACGCACACGAAAGGAAAGGGGCGACCGCGTCCCTTTTTGTATATTTTGAGACGCCCGGGTGGGTGGCGGCCGCGGAACGCGGTGACGCTGTCATGGACGCCGTGCTGTGCTGCTGCTGGACGGCTGACGCGCGCTAAGACGCGCGCACGCTTGCTCGCGTTCACGCGTTGTAGTTGTCGGACCGGGTAATACTTGTGCTACTTTCTGACAGACTGCGTTTTCCTGTCACAAACTCTTCAAATTGAAATTCCCCCACCGCAATTCAGGGCGGTCCTGCCTCCTGCCAATGTGCAGGTAGCTTGGTCATTTACAAATCTCAGACTCTCTGTCACAAACTCGTGGCAAAGTCTTTCGAGGGCCTGGTCGGTGCGCGCGCTTGCGTGTGTCGTGTGTGGGTGTGTCGAGCCCAGGTTGTCTGCACTTGCTCTTGCAACTCGAGCACCAGCACCAGGTGTGGCGTGTGGGGAGTTGAGAAAAGGTCAGCTTAGAACGACACAAACGCAGCGGTCGCGTCGCAAGGTGGATAGTTAGGCTTCTAGGGGAGTTTGAGAAAAGGTCAGTTGAAGCCTCGGAAGAGATCGTATCCCATCTCCTCCCATCTTCTAACCAGAGTCGGCCAGCGTGGGACCTGGGTTGGCACCCGGAGGTCGTCGCGAGGTCGTGCCTCGTGCGTGCGTACGTGCGAGCGCGCGTGCGAGCGTGCGTGCGTGCGCGTGAGCGACGGTGAGTCGGTTATTGTCAGGTTCGTCCCCCCGGTGATTTTGAACTTGTCGGGTATCTTCCCAAAGTTCTTGAATGATCGATTCAATCTCGAACGGCGACGCGCCTTTGTCGTGTGTGGGTGTGACGAGGCTTCAACTGACCTTTTCTCAAACTCCCCTAACTTTCCACCGTGCAAGCAAGCAAGCAAGTTCTTTAATCGAAACACTTGCTTGCTTGCTTGCTTCGACCGTGCGACGCGACCGCTGCGTGTCGTTCTAAGCTGACCTTTTCTCAACTCCCCACACCTGGTGCTCGAGTTGCGAGGGCAGAACTCTGCGTGGTCCAGCCCAACGCCGCTGTGATGAGCGGCAAGCAGCCGGCGGCTAAGCGGCGCAAGCCTTCGTCTTCGGGCGACCTGCTCGATAGCATCCTCGGCGGCATAGACAGAACCATGTCCACAACTCCGGGAGCCTTCCGCGCCGAGGAGGAGCCCGAGGTGGCGTCACACTACCAGATAGTGCGCGCGCCGCCGGCCAGCGACCTGAATCGCAAGAGCATGTGCCGCAACTGGGAGTGCGGAGGGACCGAATTCGAGAACGACTACCGCTCTGGTGACCGCGTGTGCCGCTCGTGCGGCGCGGTGCAGAATGCGCGCAACTGCGAGTCGCAGGAGGAGGAGCACCGCACGTTCGCCGACGACGACAAGAAGGATTCGAAGCAGCGCACGTCGCGCAGCGCCTCCACCGGTGTGGGCATGGCCAAGCTCGAGCAGGCCAATCAGCTCGCGCACGGGCAGGCGGACGGCGACGAGCTCACGCATAAGCAACGGAAGAAGATCGCGGATTACAAGGACAAGGTGACGGTGCTCTCGGACGCGCTCGAGCTGACTGATACCATCAAGTTCGACGGGCACATGTTATGCGAGGACCTCGTACGCAAGCAGCATGAGCATGACGTGCAGTGCGGCAAGGGTGGCACGTGCCGGCTGACGCTGCGCCTGCGCCCGGCGGCAGTGATCGCGGCAGCCTTGCTCAAGGAGGCCATGCGCAAGAACGGCATCGATCGGCTCTTCGAGGAGCTCAAGAAGGTGCTCAAGGGCGACGATGTTGACGCCGCAGACACGGGCAAGGTGGGCAAGACCCACGCCATCGTGCGTGACCTGCTCAAGGGCGCGCCCTATCCATGCGCAGATGAGGACTCAGGCCGGGCGGCCGCCGCGGCCGCACAAGCAGAATCCCTGCGGCTCGGCGCGAGTGGCAGCAGCGAGGGGAGTGCGGCCGGTGCGGCCGGTAGGGGAGCCGACGGCAGCATCACTGCGGCGCCTCATCCGGCAATAGCGTTAGTGCCTCGGCTGACGACACAGTTGCATCTCCCCTACTATCTGGAGCGTCGCGCCGTTGAGTGTATCGAAGACTGGTCCCTCTTCGGGCTGCCCGCGCTAATGCCGCAGACGATCTCGGCCCTTGCACTGCTGCGCGCCTTTGAGGAGCTCGTGCAGCCCAAGCTGCGAAACGGTAAGCAGAATCGACCGCTGCCGCAGCTGCCGAAGCTCTCCGTAGCCGACATCGCCCAGGAAGCAGGTCTGACGGAGAAGACGCTCACGCAGCACATGAGGCACGAGGACCTGCCTTGGCCAACACTGCTCCTGCAGGACCTCGCGCACCGGCTCGCGCCGCCGCCGCCTTTCGCCTTCCGCACCGAGGCGCAGAAGATCCTCGACCGTATCTTGCAAGTGCCTGGCAACCCAGCCGCTGAAGCCACAAGGGAGTGGAGCCGGAAGTTGACACCACGTCTCGTGGCCGCATGCGCGCTGCTCCTCGGCGCTCGCAAAGCTGCCGCCGACGAGGCCGCCGCCGCCACTGCGACCGCCATCACCCCCACGGAGCCGCCCGACACGGCGGCTGTCGCCGCCGCAGCAGGCGTCAGTCCGCAGGCCCTCGATGCCGCGCTGGCAGCCTACCCGCCAGCACAAGTGACTATGTGACACGCGGCGGCTACAGCGGCCGGATCAACGGTAGGAGAGGACAAGAACAGGTTGCAGAGGAGGGTATCGCAGCGCTTTGAGAGCTGGTGAGCAGATTCGCCTGCGCGCGAGGCGCGGAGAGGAGCGCGTTCTGGCGGCGACGTGAGGGCAAGAAGAGCGGCATGGCTATGCGCGATCCAGCACAATCGTGAGTTCGGAGCGAGGGGCAGCGAGCGCGGAGCGGAAGAGATCGTATCCCGTCTCCTCCCGGTGTCTTCTAACCCGAGTCGGCCGCTGGGTTGGCACCGGGGTCGCGGCGAGGTCGTGCGTGCGTGCGAGCGTGTGAGCGTGCGTGCGTGCGCGCTTGCGCGACGGTGAGTCGGTTTTTGTCAGGTTCGTCCCCGGTGTTTTGAACCGCGCCGGTCGTGTCTTTCCCCAAGTTCTTGAGACGAATCTAGAGCGCGGAGATGAGAATTATGGTGCGCACTGTCCTCGCGTCTGAAAGTCTGAAAGTCGGCACCAGCGTGGGTCCACAGTAGCACACATGAGACATGTCGCTTCAGGCACGGCCGACCGAACAAGCGCGAAGGCCACACACCGGCCCAAGGCAACGCACGAGTTAGCGCGTGCACTTACTCCCCCTCCCTTTATCATGTTTGGTTCTTGTGTTGAGCGCGGAGGATCGCGACGAAACTGACTGACGATCAGTACGTTTTGAAGTTCGATTGACGATTCGATCTCCAGCGGCCACGCGCCAATACACGCGCTGAAGACGAATGCGAATGGATGCGCGATGTGCGATGTCCAGCCTCGGAGATCGATGGGGCTCACCGCGCCACGCTGTTTCTACCATGATGCAACCGCCTGACCTCGTGCATGTTGACCTCTTGCAACTCTACGAGTCCGCGGAGGCGTCCAACAGCCTGTTGACTGACATGGTCACAGCTTCCTTCCTCAACACGATGAGTGACTCCATTGCGCAGGCCACGGTGAAATCTTCCGGGTGGCCAGATGGGATGCGAACTGCTCGATTTAGTATCTTCGGCTTCATGGACGGAGCGATGAGCCACGCCTGGTTTGGCCTACTCTACGCCGTCCTTGGAGATGGTGTAGGTCTCGAGGGGCAGGCCAAGGTCATCGACATCCTGTTGAAGCAGTTCGCTGAGGCGCTCGTGTACACGCCGTACTGGGCACTATGGTTCCTTTGTGCATTCTCGCTCCTAGAGGGACGTACGTTCCAAGAGATCCCACAGATTGTACGAGAAAAATGGAAAGAGCTCTTCGTGGGAACTGCGGGCTTCTTCTTCCCAGTCACTTTGTACATGTACGCGTGCGTGCCTCAAGAGAAGCTCGTGCTCGCTTACTGCACGGGCACGCTGATCTTCACGATCGGCCTCTCCATCTGGAATGGCTCTCAAAGTCCTCAAGGCGATCTGCGCGCTTTGGACGAGGCGAACGCGAGTGTGTTGTCCGGAGAAGCTCAATCTGATCTCGAAGTGCGAGGCATCGCTCTGGTTGGAGGACCCGATACATTTGCTCCGGCGGCGGCGGCGGCGACGGCGGCGGCGGCGGCGGCGGCGGCGGTCCCCATCGAAGAGCTTGCCGACATATATGGTGTCGCAGCTTCAATGATTGATGGGCTTTGACACTTAATCCGCGCGACTCTGGTATTTTATGAAGGCCCCTTCATAGGCAATCGCTCGAACACATGTACAGTACTGATGTCGTTGAAAGGCATAGCAAACCATGTCTCGGTCTGCGCGTTTTTGGCGTTAATTGAGATCTCGGATACAGTCTGAGGAGTACACTTAATGACTTGAGTCTTGACCCCCAACAGGCCGGAAGACGGCCGGAAGGCGCGCGCGGCTTGCGGGCCTTGCGCGCGCGGCCGGGGGGGCGGGGGCGCGGTCTTCAGGCCCTCCCGTCTCGTGCAGTGTAGCAGTCACTGTTGCCCCACGGCAGGGAGGTGGGATAGCCGTCCTCGCGTCCGTTGAGCGCGCGGCGGAGGCCTCGCACGAAGATGCCACAAAGACACGATTAAGAGTTTAAGACTATCGACAGACATGTTGTTCGATTGTCCGACGAGGGCGTGTGAGCGGCTCCTGTGGTGAGCGCGACTGTGGCCTGCGAGCTGCGACATTTACCGAGATCCCCGACACCGGAATAAGCAATAACGTCGCGTAATTGAATAGTTTATTGATGACATAATTTTTATTTCGGACCGCGCGCCGGGACGGCGCGCGGGAACGCTCGGCGCTCAGACTGCTTTGTCAGACTGGTTACAGTATCCGCGCTGCGCGCGCTCCCGCGTTCGTATGCGCCTAGTGCCTTCGGGGATACACAGTTACGCACTCGACTTACGGTGCTGCGCGACTGCCGCACGTACTCGCAACCTCGTTGCGCGGTGTACACAGTTGACAGTACACATTTCCTTGACGATCGCGCACGAGATCGCGCTTCGAAGACTGACTGCCAGACTCGTTCGCAGCACATCTTGCGTACGATAAACACCGCTGGAGAGGTGACTTTGGGTCAGAAACGAATCGTTTGCTCACACCGTTGAAATGGATGAGGGTAGGCCCACTGTCCTGGGCAATCGCGCATTCTTTACTGTAGGGGCCCAACCGCCTCCATCTGCCATCCTTGCTCCAGGACCAGGACGAGGTGAATCTGGTTCCTAACAAGCACTTGTCTGGCCCGCAAATGATGCCACCAGCCCTCGTTGCATACGTTTGCCCGGAGTCATTGCGGCCAACTACGATCGATCCAGAGGCAAACAAGTGCTCATGTGAATCCAACACAATGGTCCCATTGCTTCGGAGCATCAAATTGGTTGCGACGCACTGGTCCTCAAGGCTTCCTAGACCAATTTTGTTGTTGACCAACTCCTTTCTGCAGACCGGCGGCGGCCCAGGCCAGGCCGAGCCCACCTTGCGCCTGCCCACCATCCCTGCCAACCACCGCTGTAGATGCGGTGTCATGTCACGTGCTAGTCCAGCAAAGCCACCACTGTTCAGGTAGCGAGGGCAGCGCCATGGTAGCCGGTGGTGACCTAGTTCCTCATACTGAGCCAAAACCTGCATCGAGCACGTCATCTCCTTCGGAACGAACTTCTTTCTATCTCCCCAAGGGGCCCAACAGATGGGCTCACCTTGGTAAACAATTCGGCCACGGGGTTGGTGAAGAAGAGCTGCCTCGAAACGCTTCATGAGTGCATCAGCAGACTCAATCACGTTGAAGATGGCATCGCTATCGGAACAGATTAGAAGCTCCGCGGGCGGGGCACTTTGCGCGTACTCGTAGTAAGCCTCGACCTTCGTGATGAGCCCGTTCCAAGGCCTGCCGATGCACACGTTTGTCAAGGTTACGTTTAGTTCTTGTTTGTTTGAAGCCGACGATGGTCGTGCCATGGGCCCATGGCGCCGCAGCAGTGCGTCAAATGTCTGCTCAAGCAAGCCACCTTTGCGTGTCTCACACGTCAGGAAGTGCACACGTACACCAGACATCGCCGCAGGGGATAATGTGCGCCCGGCGGCGACGCGACCCTAAGGCCTTGCTTGATTCAACCAAAAACTAAACATAGGTCCCGGTACCCGGTATACCGGTAAAAAGACGCCGGGGGAGCCGGGACACTCACGGGACACACACGGGACACGCGGGCGCACTCAAAGGCACACGGACCACGCAGACGAACCTCACAACCATCCAAACCCACCAACAACACACATCCCGCACGTCAGCGCGAGCACGACCGAAGCCGCGGCCGACTCAACAGCCACAGGCCCGGAGCCGACCGCTCAATACCCGGTATACCGGTACCGGATCCGGTGAAAAGACACCGGGGGGAGACGGGACACACATGGGACACACGTGCGCACAAGGGCACACGGATCACACAGACGAACCTCACAACCATCGAACCATCCCTGCAACCCACCAACGCACCTACACGGCACAAGCACGACCGCACGACGACCGAAACCGCGGCCGACTCAACAGCCGCAGCCCGGAGCCGACCGCACCCCGCGGCCGACTCAGAAAAGGCCGCCCCCAGCGAATTTACGTTTTCATGAGTGAGTGAGAGTGAGTTTCTCACTCACTCACTTAACACTAATTCGCAGACTCACTTACTTACCATGTTACATGTACTTACACACTCACTCTACACTCACGTTTACATAATGAATAGATTCCTATTCACTCCCAGCCCCTCCTTTCTCATTGTGAATGGGGGCTCCCTCGCCGAGCGTGAGAGGCGCCGGACCGACTCCCCTGTGCGGGGTTATTCCAGTTCACAGCCAATGGTGTTAATGGTTTGGTCCGTGCCTCCTTGTGGACGCTCATGGCCGGGATCCACAGCAGTAACTTGGTTCATCCGGTTCCAATCATTTCCGGCACTCTGCTGAAAAGAAGCGCGACGAGCGTGTGCAACGCCACTCACACTCATTGGTGCTCGAGCTGCTCATGCGAGCGCCATGCTCGGCTGCTCAAGGGCCAGCTGCCCGATACTGGGATGGGCAATCGAATCAGCAAGTTACTCAGCTTTGCAGGCATAAGTGAGTCCTTGGGTCGACACGTATTGGTGTTCTGGCCGACATTGGGTAATTGGGGGAGATTATCTCATAGAGGACGGCGCTTCTACGGTGGGCTCGAGGAGGTTCGCAGCCTCGTGCATCTACCACGGGCGCTACGCTGGATCGAGGATTGGCCGGCAGAGGAGTTGAATGGAAGCCATCCCAGCGAGGTGTTCGCACAGCTCCCTATTGGTGCAGCTGATGAGATTCCAGTGATTCCGATTCGACACCTCGACTTTGGATGGGGACACCCCGAAGGAACCTGGTTTCACTGGCAGGTTTGGGCGAAGCGCAATCTGTGGCCACAGCCGTGCATTGGCCATGATGCCTTCGTGGCAAGCATGCGCAACGTGTTCCGGCAAATGCGGCCAAAGGTTGACTTGGCCAACCCTCAACCGCGCTCGTATCTGGTGCTTCATTGGCGTCGTGGCGACCGCGGAGACACGTCGCTTCAGGACCCAGTTGCCTTCAACTTGACGTGGACGTGTGCGCTCACGTTGATCGCACGACGTGGAGACTTGCCATGGCTGGTCCTCGCTGAAAACATTACCGAGGTTCCGGACATAGAGGAGCGGCTGCGGCAGCACGGTGCACACATCGTCCGACGTGAGTCCAAGGAAAAGCTGCGACGAGCACAAAATCACAGCGACGACGGCGACGGCGACGAGGATGGCTCCTCCGTGCGCCCTGTACTTCGCGACTTCTTTGCAGCGTCGGCTTCCGTGGGTATCCTCTTCTCGGGTACGCGCTGGGGCGATTGGATCGACAGCTCGTTCAGTTCGATGGCCGCACTCATTGGAGATGTGCCGCTACTCTTTCCGTACGCCGCATCCAATGGTGGCAACATCGCGTCAATGCAGGCTCTCGGAAACGTGAGCGGCGAAGCGCTCCACTCATACTTCTTCGCCGATCAGATCGACAGCTTCCTGGACGAGGTGGCCAAGACTGCGAGGCGGCCGTTTGCGGAAGACAACAGCCGGCTGCAGCCTGTGGCGCCTGCGGATGCAGAGCGCGAGAATCGATGCCCACTGCAACCGCAGAATCGCCAATTCAGAGCTCCTGGCGATTCAGCGCTGGCCATTCAGAAAGCTCCCCAAACTCTGATGGACAAAGGTGCAGTCGTCGTGGAGTATGCGGCAGCGATCGAGCTGCACGTCAACCAGCTGGCGAACGAACTGCAACGGTTGCCTTGCCATGGCTGCGCAGAATGGTTTCTCCGCAGGCACGTTGATAAATGGCGCTTCAATGCGGTTGCAGCTGAGCGAGCGAGACTACTTAAGCATGCGGAACTATTTGGCGAGTTTCTTCCCAATTCAACACGGCCCACCCTTCGCTCGAGTCCGTCACCAGGCTCGTACGTCGGGACGTTCTCTCCGTTTGACTATTGGGAAGCCGAGCACCCTTGCGCCTCCGACTCTCGTGTGCCTGCTCATGTGATTGGTGATGGTGCCAAGTGGCTCTGTGCTGCAGCCTTGCACCCAGCTCCATGTCAGATCGTGTCGCTTGGCTCGAATTTTGACGACTCATTCGAGCGTGCGATGCACACTCTCGCAAATTGTAGCAGCTACATTGTGGACCCGACGCTGCAGCGAGGAGAAGCGATGCGCAAGTTTGAGCGGCAACTCGAGTCCTACGGTGCGACGCTGAATCACAGTGTTGGAATCGGCCGAGAGGGAACTTTGCTGCGCGTCCGTACTCTCGATACCTCCCCGCCGGATGCCCTCGGGCCCAAGCAAGTTCAAGGCTGGGTGCCAATGGTATCTGTCGCGTCGCTCCTGCAGCATCGGTTTCCGGATGCCCCTTCCGCACACATCTCCGTGCTGAAGGTGGACATCGAGGGAACTGAGTACGACAGCCTGGATGGCTTGTGGAATCTATGCGCCACCGGCCGGCTCACAGTCAGCCAGCTTAACATGGAGATTCATCTCCACGATAGACAGCCAATCAAAGCCTTGTACGCTTTGTTTGCAGGCGCGCGCAAATGTGGGCTCATTCTGCATCACAAGGAGGTCAATACTTGGGGCTCCCCAAAGTGGCCGTGTGCAGAATTTGCGTGGGTGGATCTGGAGCATGCGCAGCGTGCAGTGCACGCAGAGCGCGCTGCCTCTGCACTCCCACCTTGTTCCTTTGCGAGCTGCGCCTCATAGATGGCACGCAGGGAGGGCAGGCGCAGGGGCCGTCGCACGTGTCTCGATCTGAACGGGAGCAGTCCTCGTGCTCTTGAGAGTCCGATGATTTTGGTCACCTGTCTCGTTTCGTTTCGTGAACGAGTTATTTCCTGAAACCGCGTCGTGAGCCTAAACCTGTGGCTAGTGGCTTACCGGTATCCTTTTTACCGGTACCGATACCGGCAACCGTATACGGTACCGAGTCGCTCAATGCTCGCACTCATCGCCATCACCAACGTTGGCGTCGGCGACAAGCTCATGCCGCACAACCCCGGTGGCGGCATGCAGGAGATGCGCGGGTTGACGACGCTGTGCTCACTCGGCTTCCGCCCGCAGCGGGTGCTCGACATCGGAGCAAATCGAGGCGATTGGACAAGAAGCGTGCTGACTATGTTTCCACACGCTCAATTCGTGATGATCGAAGCGAATATCGAGCATGCGCAGAACGGTCGCTACCGCGACTTGCTGAGGCGCGGCAACGTGACCGCGCTGAGCGCCATCTTGCACGACTCGTCGCATAACGTCACGTGGAACATGATGAAGAAGGGCAAGCCGGGGACCGGTGACAGCATCTTCCAGGAAAGGACGCGCCACTACTTCGCGAACGGTGTGCAGCTCGTCCGTCAGACGGTGAAGCTCGACGAGCTGCTGCGCCAACATCGCCTCTCCAATGCCTTCGATCTCGTCAAGCTCGACATCCAGGGTGCCGCTCACACAGTGCCCGCACACTCTCCACTGCGTCTGCCAAGGCTCACACAGCGCCTGCACTCTCCACCGCTTGCGTGTGACCTCTTCTCGCGCTATGTTGTGTGCACTATGGGTGTGATACAGGTGCCGAGGTCGCCGCGCTTCGAGGCGGGCTCGGGGTGCTCTCCCGCGCAGAGGTGGTGCAGCTCGAGCTGCCATTCGTGGGAGAGTACAATGTGGGTGCGCCGCGCTTTAGTGAAGGGATCAGCTTCATGGACGTGGTGGGCTTCTCGCCCTACGACATCGTCGAGCAGCATCGGCTACCCACTACGGGTAAGCAGCTCTTTCAAATCGACGTGCTGTTTCTGCGCAAGACGTCGCCGATCATGCGGCGCGTGCAGGCGGACATTGACATGATCGGGGGGAAGCGACAACATGGCTGACGGCGACGCGTGCGGCAGCAGCGGGCCCCTAGCATCTCGTGCATGTATTAACAAAAAAATTCCGGCGCAGTCACGACCTTTTCAACTGTGAAATAACGGCGGACCACGTTTCTCGGGCGCCCGCCCCTAGACGCCACATGGCATCGCTCCAAGCACGCATAGCCGAACTGGCGCGGCACCCAGCGACGGCCATTTCACTTCGAGACCTATACAAGGCCGGAAACAAACCGAGCCGGAGCATGCGCCTGCAGAATGCAATCTTTTTGCAGCGCGAGCTGCCGATACGGATGGCTCAGCGCATTGTGGAACTCCAGACGCTGCCGTTTGGCCTGAACCATTCGCCCCACATCCTGAAAGTCATCGGCTGGTACTCATCCTTCGTTGACACGATCACTTCGATGCCGCGCGTGTCTTCCGTCGACGACGAGGACCGCTTCACCAGTACGATCGATGCGCAGTTGCAGACGCCCAGCCTCGTCACGGCGATGCTATCGGCGGCGGTGAGCCAGTCAGCCGCGTCGATCAACGACCCATCAACCGACAGCCGCCGGCAGCCGGCAACGCGCACGCAGCGGGTGGACTTCATGCAGAAGGCGCTCGACCGCTTCTTCACCGCGCGGATCGGCCTGCGATTCCTGATGGAGCACCACGTGAGGATCAGCCGAGTCCAAGAGGAGAACTGGTCGGGCATCATCCAGGCCAACTTCAACCCGGCCGACGTCGTGCGGCACGCCGCGGAAGATGCGCGCCACTTATGCGAGGACGAGTACGGGATCGCGCCCGAGGTCGAGGTGCGTATGGCGGACGTCGAGGATGAGCCGAGTGCGACACGCAACAATCGGCTCACGTACGTCCCAAGCCACATGCACTACATTTGCACCGAGCTCCTCAAGAATGCCATGCGTGCCACGACGACGCGCCATCGGCGCGCGCCAGGGCATAATCTCCCGCCCATCGTGGTCACGATCGCCTTTGGCAAGGATACCCTCGGCGTGCGCATCTCGGACGAGGGCGGCGGCATTGCGTTGGCCGAGACCAACCGCGTGTGGCGGTACGCATACACCACCGCTCCCGTGCCGCTCATCGAGCTCGACGGCTCCGCAGACGCGCCACCTCAGACCCTCCGCCGCTCCGCGCTCGCTGGGTACGGCATGGGATTGCCGCTCAGCCGCTTGTACAGCCAATACCTCGGCGGGCGTCTCGACTTGCGATCGCTCGAAGGACACGGCACCGACTGCTTTCTGCATCTGCCGCGGCTGGGCGCGGCGTGCGAGACGCTGCCGGCGGTGGTGCGTGCGTCGCCCGCGGAGCGCGACTCGACGCCTGGCCCAGGTGGCCTCTCTTCCTATTCGATGAAGGCCGAGCTGAGCGAGTACGAGTACGCGGTGCTCAGCGAGAAGCTGGCCGAGATTCGGCACGATTGAAGAACTGACTGTAGCAATGCAGGTGCTTGGGTCAGCACGATTGCATGCGTGAGTTCTGATTTGCGACGGCTTTGCGAACTTTTTCTCTTCACACTCCTCCTGCCGTGTGGAGCAAGCCTCTCTGTGCCGCCCGTGTGGCGGTGACGCGACGGTCGACAGGGGCGAGGCAGTCGCGAGCGAGCTCGGCTCTCGTCCGCAGCATGTCGGACTTAATCGCATGGGCGCTTGACGTCACGCCCACACCAACGACTCAGCTGCTTCATGATGGACGTAGGGTCTCTTCTGCACAGCACGCACAGCCGCAGCCGCAGCCGCAACCGTCGCCGCAGCCGCAGCCGCAACCGTCGCCGCAGCCACAGCCGTCGCCGCAGCCGCAGCCGCAGCCGCAACCGCAGCTGCAGCATCAGAGCCCACAGCAACCATCTGAGATCGGCGATGAGCGACAATCTTCTCCGCCGTTACCGCTCGTGAGCTGTGCGCTCTTTTGGGACTACGAGAACGTGAGCATCCCAAATCACGTGGTAGCTGCCGACGTATCCAACTCCCTGCGCCAGCTGGCGCTGCAATTCGGGCAGCTCACCCAGCGGCGCCTGTACCACGACCCTGCGAAACATCAAGGACTAACTGCGGAGAAGCGCACCGCGCTGGATCAGGCCGGGTTCACCCTCGTCGACTGCCCCTCACGCGGGTCGAAGGAGACTGTGGACAAGAAGATCATTGTGGACGTGATGCACTTTGCGATGAGCCGAGTGCACTTGGGCGGGCGGACGTGCGTGGTGCTCGTGAGTAGCGATGGCGACTACGCGTACATGCTCTCGCTCCTGCGTGACCTGCGCGTGCACGTGGTGGTGGTGTACCACGCGGGATGCGTCGCGCCTTCACTGATCGACGCGTGCGATACGGCTGTCGACTGGGAAGGGCAGATTCTCGTCTCGTGCCGTCATGCTGGCGACGAGGACGACAAGCAGGAGGCGGAGGCGCGCGAGGACCATCTGGCGCACCAGATTGAAGGGCGGCTGGCCGCCCTCGCACCCAAGCTGCAGCGCGCGCTCTCTTTGGGCAAGATGCGGAAGGCCGCCCTCCTCGGCCGGAAGATGGAGGTGCTCAGGACGAAGCTGCGAGTGCGCCCGAGGCAAATATCAAGGGGAGCAAGGTCTAGGGGAGCAGCAGCGGCGAGGGGGGCGGGCGTCTTGATCGACGCCGGCGACCTCCATCTGATTGAGCCTAGCTCTGCATTCGCAAGGTCGTGCGCACTGGAAGGTCGATTCGATGTGGAAGCGCTCCGCTTCGTCGATGGCGATGACTGTGACCATGACCACGCGTCGGGCGGCGGCGATGGCGGCGGCCATGGCGACGACGTGGCAGAGGGCGAATTGTACATGGCTCTCGAGCCGTCCTGTGCGAGACGGATACGCGGGGTCGCCATTGCAAAACCTTTGAGGCTGGCCCGAGGCAGAGCTGCGAGGCTGACCAAAGCTGCGAGGAAAGCCAAGGGCGGTCGGATGAATCACATGAAAGCCAAGCTCAAACGAAAAGAAGGCAAGAAAGGACGCTAAACCATTGCGAATTGGTTACATTTTCATGTGGAAGGGGAAACGTGAGTGAGTTTTATCAAACTTTTCCGGTGGGGTGTGCGTGGTCGTCCGAACCGGACCGGATCGTGCGGCAGTCTGCTTGTTCGCCGCCCCAAAATACTCGCTGCAGACGATACAGTCACTCTCGGCTGTACGAGTGTAGTCACCAGTGCCGCCACAAGCGATATCAACACATCTCAGCTCTCTCACAACACGCCCAACCCCTCAGTTCTCACAACACGCCCACCCTCTTCATTTCGCAGTGCTCCCACCCACTTAGTCCCGATGGGTTCAGACTGGCAAGTGACATAATCTATCTGCAACATCAGTTTTTGGCAGCCTCAGCGACTGCAATCAACAAAAAACCAAAAACCAGTTGCCAGTGAGGATGTCTGCCCTCCCCCCACCAGGCTGTTGATAGTCCTTGATGTCAATTTTCGGAAGCAGCTCATGCAAAGTTCGTCTTCACGAACCAGCAGCGTACCTTCCAAGGCCTTGCCATTGTAATCAGTACACTTTTGCCATCGACTCCCCTGTAGCTGCACGCGCCACATGCCGCTCGGAGCGTCGTACGTCTGAACGACGGCACGGACAGGCCCAGGCGCAACTTTGGCGACGTACACAACGGTGCCCTCGTGTATCGCAGCGCACTCAGACCCAGCCTTGCCGTGCACTGCGTTACGAATCGAGGCCTCCCCTTCCTCCTCGATATCTAACCAGCTGAGGTTGCACTCGATTAATGAGCGATTGACCAATAGCAGATTGGCCACGTGCTTGGCGCCTGCTGTCCCACCAATGTTGTCGTCGGCTTCATCATAATCTCCGCTCAAGTCAAGCTCCTTGAGAGTGGTGTTGCCTTTCAGTGCATCACAGATGAGTTTGGTGCCTTCCTCTCCCAACCCATTCCTGGCGAGCGAAAGTTTGGTGAGCGAGCGGTTGATGCCAAGCATGTCAGCTACATGCTTGGCACCTGCAGCATAGCCGATGTTGTTGTAGGCAGGGAAACTGCCACTCAGATCGAGCTCCTTGAGCGTCTTGCTGTCTTGCAGAGCCTCGCAGAGAGACTTCGTGCCATCCTCGCCCAGCATGTTACTGGCGAGCGACAGCTTCGTTAGCGAGCCGTTGATGCGCAACGCGTCGGCGATCGCAGCTATGCCCTTGACGATGTAGGTGCCGCTCGGATGCAATCCGGTCTGCGCATTATCGTTCATTCCACAGAGCTGGTTGGCGTCGAGATCGAGGCTCATTAGCGAGCTATTTGCAGCGAGCGCTGGCGCAAGGGCGTTAGCACCTTCTGGACCGAGGTGATTGTACCGCAGGCAGAGCGTTGCTAGTGAGGCCATTGCAGGTAGGAGTCCTGCCACAACCATGATGCCCTCGTCGCCAATCCCCTTTCCATTTATGTTGAGCTCTGTGAAGGAGTCGGCGCGCATCTCCTTGATCGGGATGTCGTTGAACATCTCGATCTTGAGGTTACCGAGGACAGCCGCTGAGAGCTGTGCAGCGCCGTCGCCCGCGATGATGTTCCCGCGGACGTCGACACGTAAAAGCGAGCGGTTGACCTTGAGAGCCTCGCCAAGTGCCGAAGCACCTTCTGAGCCAATCCGATTGCAGGTGAGGTCGAGCGACGTGAGCGAGCTGTTGACGCGGATTGCTTCGACAATGGAGCGAGCACCCTCTGGACCAAAGAAGTTGCGCGAGAGGTCGACGCAGGTTAATGAGCGATTCACGCAGAGAGCATTCGCAATTGCTGTGATACCCTCTGCGCTGTAGGTGCCGAGCAGGCTGTTCACGTATCGACCCCCCCACCATCCGTTGCCGAGGCCGTTGGCGAGGCCACCAAACGGGCTCTTCGCGAGACCGCAAAGAAAGTTTTCAGAGAGATCGAGGCTCGTGAGTGAGGCTGTGGAAGCAACGAGATAGCTGAGGAGCATGGCCCCCTCCAATCCGAGTCCTTTGCGTGACAAGCCGAGCTTCGTGACGCTCTCCTCGAGGACTCTCAAGCCCGCACAGGCGACGGCTGCGGTCGTCAGCTTCAACGGTGGCTCACCCTCGCCTGATATGCAGCTGTAAACAAGAGCACGATTGAATGCTAGATGAGCTCGATGAGGAAGATGCTCACGATGGTAAGCTGGGTGGCAGCCATACTCGGGATAACCCTCTGCAGCTCGGAGCCTTAAAGGAGCCTCCGTGATGCGCTGATGGTCTCTGACGGCCGCAAACATTTGGTCCGCCACTTCCGCGGCTCGGATTTTCGCCACGTCCACTTCGAAGCCGTAGCCATGGATGCGTGCCAGTCCGGGCAGCATCCGCCCCGCTATATAGACTTCCCACGGCCGGCCGGCCTCGATCAGCTTCTCAACGTCGAGGTCGGTGATCTCATCCAGTTGTGTGGGTACCGGCTGCCCGTCACGGCGGCACAGGCGCGAGCACAGGACACGTCGCGCCAGCGCACGCCAACGTCGATTCATGCCCTTAAGCTCGACCAATGTGGCCACGTCCACAAGGCCCAGAGCAGCCTCCTGGGCATCTGTCGTGGCTAGCACCCCCGAGAACGAGGGCTGTTTGAGCAGTGCGGGCGGTTCTATGGAGCTGGCCGGCTGCCGCGGCTCCTCGAAACTTTCTGGGACAAAGGCTGACTCGGCAAGTGTCGCCGCATGTTCCTCCGCGCTGCCAAAGTCGCTACCCTCGCCAAGCAGCGCACGGATTTCTAGAGCGCGCTTGCCGTTGAGCCGGGAGGCAATGGCTCGCTGGATTTGCTTGAGCGCCATGGGGGCGTCGAGGCAGAGGGCGTCCTCGATGAGATTGAAAAGCTGTACTAGTGAATGCTCGTAGAGCTGGTCCATGCTCGGCCACGTGTATTCTGGGTCATTCAGTTTGCACACCAATAGAAGCGCCGAAGCCCTGATCGCAGGCATTGCATATATGCCATTCTCGGAGGTGGCGAAGTCCATGAGATCCTTAATGGTGCCGACGAGCCGGGCTGCATTGCACGACAGCGTGACCTCCTCCCCATCTCGCGCTCGCACACGGATCCGCTCGTTGGCCGTGCCCATCGGGCCCATGGAGGCGGACAGAGTGCCAAGTGCGTTGCGTGAGGCCATCGCGTCAGAGCGTCGTCGTCGTCCAGCTTCACCTCTCTCAGAATCGCTCGCTCGCAAGGTGTTGAAAGCAAGCGCTCGCGGGGCAAGCGCTCAGCATGGCGCGTGTTCGGCAGCCATTGGAACTAGCCTCCACCCGCTACAGTTTCGCTACGCCGCATCAAAACAGCGTTTTTGAACAGGCATAATTTGTCGTCACCGGAAGGGTTGAACGCACCTGCGGCCGCGGCGGGCCGCTGTCCCTAGAGAATTCGGGAAACATGACTCTGCCTCGGCACAGTCGGTGCGTGTGCGCTGGACGGCCCTCCACACACACACAGCCTTGGCTCGAACTCGACCGATTCTGTAGAGCGCTTGCGTCTCCTCTCGCTCGGGCTGACCGTGCCGGCGATGGGCGCTGTCACCGTACCGAGCCTCTCTAGTTCACGTGTTACGTGCATGCGTCCACATCCACACGACGGCCGGAGCCACGGCCTCGCCCACGGGACCGACCAACCAACGGCCGCCTGCCCCGCGACGCGACGGCGCGCGGCTCAAGGCCGGAGAGCCTCGCGCGCCGGGTCGAGCACCTCCGCCTTGATGCGAGGGTAGTCGGGATACTGCCCGAGGACCTTGTGGCACACATCGATGGCTTCGACGTACTTCTTGGCCTTGAGATAGTTGAACGAGAGCTTGTACCCGACCGCGGCGGACGCCTCGTTCTCAAAGCCCCACGCCTTTTCGTAATGCGAGGCAGCGTCCTTGTACGCGGCCTCCTTCTCCTTGACGACACCGAGGAACTCCCAAGCCTTGGCGCACGACTTATTGGAGGCGAGGCAGCGCCAGCAGAGCTCCTCGGCGAGGTCGTACTTGCCGCCCACGATGTACACGTCCGCGAGCATCAGCCAGCCGCGCTCGAAGTCGTCAATGAGCTCGGCCTGGAAGGCAATCTTGGCGACGCGCTTCAGGTGATTACGCGCCTTGGGCGCCTGCTTGAGCATCAGATAGGCCTGCGAGAGGCAGACGAGCGCGGGCAGGTAGTCCTTCTCGACGCCGAGCAGCTCGAGGAGCATCGCGACAGCGCGGTCGATCTGGTTGCGCTCCTTGGTGGCCAGGAGCATGTAGCACTCGAGCACCTGTCATCAGGGGTCATCAGGGGTCATCAGAGGTCATCAGGGGTCATCAGAGGTCATTAGGAGCATGTAGCACTCGAGCACCTCGCGCCGTGCCGAGCTCGGCATCTCGCGCAGCAGCCGCTCGGCGGCCTTGACGGCCTCGTTCGGCTCGGCGGGCGCGTCCACGTTCAAGTTGTCCCAATTCGTCTCATTCTCCGGGTTCAGGAAGATTTCGATCATCTGTCGCAGCGCAGGCTCCCCATACTCGCCGTCGCGCCTTGCCATATTTAGGTGGCGCAGCGCGGCGCGCGGCTGGTTCTGGTAGCGCGCGAGCAGCCCCTGGCAGTAACGGAAGCCCGGCTCGAGCGCGGCGCGTGGCGACGAGCGCTCTGCATTCTTGAGCACCTGGATAGCCTCCGCCATGCGACCCGCGCGCCGCAGCAGCGAGAGCATCTTGGCGATCGCGCCGAACAGGGCAGGCTGCTTCAGCAGCAGCTGCTCGAAGTGGTAGATGGCCGCATCCCACTCGGACTTTTGGATCATGATGTCCGCAATCAAGATGCGCGCCGCGTCCAGGTCGGCCGGGGGCGCCGCGTTCAGCGTCATGAGCGACGAGCACTGCTGCTGCGCCGCGTCGACCTCGCCGCGCGCGAGGTGCAGCCGCGCGAGGGCGAGCATCACCTTCTCGTCGTCCTCGTTGTGCTTCAGTGCTGTCTTATAGGCGTCGAGGGCCGCGTCGGTGTCGTGCAGCTGCTCATGGAGAGCGCCGAGCTCCATCGCCACGCTGGCCGCGACAGCCTGCCACGTGGCGAGCGTCATCAGCGGTCATCAGCGGTCATCAGCGGTCATCAGTGGCAATCAGTGGCAATCAGAGGCACTCAGCGCACCTGCTGAGTCGCGAGCTGATCGGCGCCGCCCGTCTCGGCGCGCAGCTGCGCGAGCGCGTTCTGCTGGTTGCTCTGCGCTTGGTGGAGCGCCTCGAGCGCCTCGGGCAGCGCGTTGAGCGCCTTGTGTACCTTGGCCTGCAGCTGCAGAGCCTTGGTGACGAGCAGTGCGTCCTCGATGACCATCCTCGCACGCCCCCCGCCGTCCGGCACCGCGCCCGCGCTGTAGCCACAGGCGGCGATCAGCTGCTTGAGCTCGGTCATCGCCGCGTCGTACCGCTTCAGGTTGAGGTAGAGCGCCGCCAGCTCGTACCGAAGCGGCGTCTTGCTCGGATCCGCTGCTGCCGCGTCTGAATAGTACTCGATGGCCTTGGCGTACGCATGTGTGCTCACGAGCACGTGGCCGATGCGCGACGCGAGCACCGGGTCGTTGGGCGACTTGCGCAGTGCCGTCTCGAAGGCGGCGATCGCCTTCTCGGGCTCCAGCACCGCCATGTACGCCTCGCCGAGCATCATGTACGAAGCGACCGTCGGGTTCGCCGCAGCCACCTCCTCGTGGCACGCCGCGTACGCGCGCTTGTCGTTGCGGTGCTCGAGGTAGAGGTCGGCGAGCGCCTTGCGCGCGGCGTGGTAGTGGGCTGATTCGCTCGGGATGGCGCGCAGCAGCTGGAGCGCCGACTCGATATCTCCTTTGACCACCTGCACCTTGGCGTTTGCGATCTGAAGGCGCCCCTCCACCGGCGTGCCATCAAACTCGACCACGGCCGCTGCCATTGCACTCTGCGCCTCCGACACCTTTTGCTGCGCGAGCAGCGCATCGACCAGCTGCATATGGAGCGAGCACTTGTCGCTCAGATTGAGCTTGAGCTCTTCGGGCAACGTCGTCGGCGGCGGCGGCATGGCCGCGCCGCGCTGCCGTCCACCTGCGCTCTTTTGGTTCTGCGCGCCGGCGCGCGCGCCCGCGCCGCCCTGTGCGGCGATGGCGCGGCTGAGCATGGTCTCAGCCTCGGCGAACTCGCCTTGCAGATGTAAGATCTGAGCCTTGATCAGTTGGAAGAGGGGCTGCTCGCGCACCGCAAAGTTGTGCGATAGCGCCGAGTCGAGCACTGCGCCCGCCTGGCGCGTCTTGTCGAGCTTGAGCAGAATCTGCGCATGGAGCAGCGCCGCGTCCGCAAACGTCGGATCTGCCTTCGCAATGGACGAGCAGCAGCGCAGCGCGGCCTCGTAGTCAGCGCGCAGGTAGTGGGCGCGCGCGAGCTGCATCTGCGAGTCGAGCAACCCGGGCGAGTGCTTGGCCACCTCGTGCAGCACGCGCGTCGCCTTGCCAAGCAACTGCGCAGCACGGGAGCCCTCGTCGAGGGCCGAGCCGTCCGCCTCGCCACAGTGCTTGAGGTACTCGCGCGCGATCTCGAGCAAAAAGTCAGGGTTGAGGCTCGCGTAGAAGGCCGAGCCGAGTGGAAGCTTGCGAGCCTTGGCCAGCTGCTGCGTGCTCGCGCGGTCGAGATGGCCGACGGCCGTGTCGACGTCCTTGTACCGCCGGCTCGCGACCAGCGCCATGTTGAAGCTCATCTCGGGCGCAGGCGCTGCCTGCAGCTCCTTGACGAACTCAAGCTGCATCTCGGCGTCGAGGATCTCGCCCGCGAGGATCTGGCTCTTGATCAGAAAGGGCATCACCTCATCGGCGCCCTCCTCGAGTGACGAAGCGCGCTTGAGCACCTGCATGGCGCCTTGATGGTCCTCGAGAAGCATCAGCTGGTACGCATTCTCGGCCGCGTACTCGGCCTTGTCCGGAGCGATGCGGCACGCGGTGTTGGTCAGCGCGAGTGTCAGGGACAGCAGCGCAGGGTTACGCCCGGCGAGGCGCGCAAACGGGCGCGCGACGTCGATGTACAGGCGGGCGTTGAGCGGCTCGTGCCGGTCGAGCGCCTGAGAGAGCTCTGTGAGCCGGCTCGCCGCCGCACGCGCGTCCGTCTCCTGCGAAATCGCGTGCAGCGCGCACACGCGGAGAGCGTCGAGCGTACCTGTGGGGAGAGGGTGGCGCCGTGGTGAGCACATGCATGCAGCGCAGGGCATGGACTGCGCACTCGCGGAGAAAAGCGTAGAGCGCGTACCCGCCCCTGCGCCGCGACCGCCCTGGTTATCCGACTGCGCGAGCACGCGCTGCGCGGTCTCGACGGCCTGCTCCCAGTCGCCCAGATTGAGCAGCACGAGCGCCTTCTCGGCCAGCGCGGGCAGGAACCACGCGTACAGCCCGATGACCTCTGAGAGCTTATCGAGTGCCCCACGGTGGTTTCCCTGCATCGAGGCGAGCTTCGCGATGCCCATCATCGCGTCGAGATCCTTTGCCCCGCCACCCGCCTGGATGGCCTGCTCGAAGAAGCTCTCCGCGGCCTCAAACTCCTCCGACGGGTCGCCGTTGCACGCCTCGCTCGAGAACTTGACGCCCGAGAGCTCCTTCTCGGCGTCCGCGAGCTCGAGCCATCCCGAGAGCACGAGCGCGGGCACGTTGGATTTCTGCATGCGCAGGATGTGCTGCACGTGCTGCTTCGCGTCGAAGGTCTCGCCAAAGTGCCACAGCAGCTGCGCCGCCGTCATGCGCGCGCGGTCGGGCACCGACGTGTCCTCCGTCGAGCCCATCAGCTCCGTCTCGAGCCGTGTGAGTGTCTCGGTGTCGACGACCTTGCACGCGCGGTGCGCGTGCATCAGCGCGATCTTGAGCGGAAGCTGCATCTGCGGGTCCGCGCGGCGCAGCATGGCCTCGAGCTCGCGCACCGCCTCGCCCGCCGCGCCCTCCTTGATCATGCCAAAGGCCTTCCACAAGGACACGAGCGGGTCATTGGCGCGCTTCTTGAGCACCTCAGCGCACACAGTCTGCACATGCCGGTAGTAGCCGAGGCGCGCGTAGTAGTTGACGAGCGAGAGCACTTCCATCGCGCAAGGCTGGCCTCGTTGAGCAGCCTCGGCAGCGAAGACACCGTTAGGATGCCAGGCGTGCAGAGGCGTGCGCCTTTTTGGGCTTACTTGTTAACAGTGAAACGAGACACAGAGAAGAACTGCAACCAAATCTCTTGGAAACTCAGGAGCTTAAGCGGTGAGAGTTAGAGCAACCGGTGCTCCGCGAGCCCACCCTCAAGGAGTGGGGCGCGGCCGGCGCTCCGTCGATTCCGAGATCCGTTGATAGTCGTCCTCCGCGGCAAGTAGCATGTTGACTCAGGCTCAGGCGGGCGGGGGCTGACGGGTCGCGCGCTGGCGGGCAGTGTGCCAGGGATCGCGCGACGGCTCCGAGGAAAAAATAAACCTCATCCTCGCCGTGGCTCGTGCCGGCGAAGGTCAACAAATCCCTCGTCCCTCGCCGATGGTGCCCAGTTGGGGCTTTTGGGCTTCGCGCGGGGCGTGAAGTGTGAGCTGGCTGTTAACACTCGGGCCTCGAGGAAAAACCCGATGGTAGGGCACGCAGGATTAGGTATTGGGGTGGGCCTACAGGTGTTTAGATTTGTGGCTCGTTTAGGTGATTCAGACACTCAATGCTGATTGCTCTTTGCTGAATACGCAATACCGGCGCGGTCACAATGCGCGGTCAGGCTGAACAGAGTCTCGGCTGAAGTCTCGGCCGGCGCTACTCGGAATCTATGGTAGAGCACGCAGGATTAGATGTTGGAAATGCTGCCTGCTTAATTATAAATTCGGATTTTTGCTCAATTCACAATTGTGACTGCTCCGAGTGTGAACAGACACTGTCGTGGTGGATTGACGTTACAGTAAGCCTGGAGTCGCTGACAAGGTAGGCGGTCCTGTCCCGCGGAGGGGGGTCCCCGTCCGCAGGCTGACAAAACCGGTCGCGTCCTAGGTACACGTCGCGTAGAGTCTCAGTCTGTATAACGAATTATGCCCGCTGCAACGGAGTCGATTAGTGGCCACCGGCCAGCGCACGCGTGCACGATACCATAAGACATCTGCGCGCGCGAGCCCGGGAGCGAAAGGTCAATCAGAACTTGAAGACTTGCGCTTCGCTGTACCCCAGCTGCTTGAGGACACCGCTGAGCTCGCCCTGCGCATACGGGTCGTCCTTTGTGCCCTTGGCGCCGCAGATGGCCTTGTACATGGGCGGCGGGCCGCAGACGTAAATCTTCGAGCTCTCAGACGGCGGCGGCAGCGTGCTCTGTAGGATCGACGTGGTGAGGTAGCCGACGCCCGCCAGCTTGAACTTGGGAAAGGCGGGCGCCTTGTCCACCACATAGTGCACGGTGAGGCGGTCGGGGTGGAGGGACTCGCGGGCATCGATCGCCTTCTTCAGCAGAATGTCGTCGACCGACACATTGGCGAAGACGAGCGACACCTTCGTCTTGTCCTCGGGATTCTCGAGGATCTCATCAATCACCTGAAGCATCGGCGCAATCCCAGTGCCGCCGGCGACCATGCCTATTTTGGAGTACTCGTTGGCCTTGTACGGCAGCTTGAGGTTCGGGCCTTTGAAGTCGAGCGTGTCGCCGATCTTCAGGGACGCAATGTGCTTCGACATGACACCGTTCGGGTACGACTTGACGGCGAGCTCCAGGTAGCCCTGCTCGTCCGGACGTGATACGGGCGTGTACGGGCGCAGGACGGCGCCACGCGAGCCGTCGGGCTTTTCCTTTCCAATGTCTGCCTTTGTCAGCAAGCACGAAGCCACAGTCATCCCGCTCGTTGCCTCGGGATCCGCAAAGGCGAAGCGATAGATGGCAGTGTTCTCAGTCAGAGGAGTGACCTGAGTGAGCTTCAGTGGAACCCACGCCTTTGGATCGAGCCCATGCTTTGGAGCGGATTTGCAATGCGCCGCGTATGCAAATCCAGCGACGCCAGCAGCGACGCCAGCAGCAGCGACGCGCAGCCTCGACGATCTCGAGAAGGCGTACATGTGTCACGACAGACGCGACCCCGCGCGCGGGGCTTCCAAAGATTGGACCGTGTGAAAAACTTGCTCCTTCGGAATTGGACAAAAGTCAACGCGCCATCCATCGCGCCGTCCCAAGCGCTCATGCAGGGCATATTACTCGGCATCTACTTCCATAGATAGAAGTCATTAACTGCCGCGAACACGGCCGCTGCAAATTGACTACTGCGCCCGACGCCCGCTTCAGAACATTCTCTCGAGCACCCCCATCGCCGCGTACGTACCGAGCGGCAACTTAGCGCCCTCGAGATAATCGTCGATCACAGCCTGCGGTGGCCACCATTGGTGGCAGTGCGAGCGTTGTGGGTGTGGGCCGTTTGGAGTAGCTAGCCAGCGCCACCCTGCCGCGTGTGCCGCCGCGTGCGAGCCATACGCCCCCGAAGACGAGAGCACGTCGAGCACTTTCTGGCTCATGACCGCCCATTTGAAAGCCTCGCCGTCAGCCACAAACCCAGCGCACGCAGCGCACCCATTGGCAGCGGCGCACCAGTGCCGGCGCAACGCCCAGTCAGTGGATGGCCAGCCGTGTTCCTCAGCGCCCTCACTCCACTGACGCGAGGCCAACGAAGCCCCAGCATCCTCGCGCCACGCGCCGCCGGCCACGGCCCCCGGCCTCCGCGGCTTCTCGTCAGTGACCGCACGCGCCGTCTTGGGCGGCTTCTCGTCCGTGACCACACGCGCCGTCTTGGGCGGCTTCTCGTCCGTGACCGCACGCGCCGTCTTGGGCGGCTTCTCGTCCGTGACCACACGCGCCGTCTTGGGCGGCTTCTCGTCATCCGTTGCTCGCGCCGCAGTCTGTGGGTCGCGTTCAGCATCGGCGCGCTGGGCTCGGAGGCGGGGTTCTACTTTCGCGTTGGATGCGTTCCGGGCCGTAGGCTTGGCTATTGGCGCGGGCTCTGGCGGGCGCCGTGCTCTGAGCGCAGCGCGAAAGGGTGCGAGCGCGGCGAGCATCAGGTCGCCATGCTGCACGATACGCTTGGGACCGATGCCCCAGACGTGACGAAGCGCCGCCCGCGTGTTGGGCGTGAGCCGTACGAGCTGGCAGAGGGTCTTATTGTGGCAAATGATGCACGGGTCGTTGTAGCCGAGCTCGCGCGCGCGTGCACGCTTCCACTCGAGCAGTGCCTGGAACGCCTCCATTTCAAATGGGAAGAGATCGTCGATGCCCTCGGGCAGGGGCGGCCGTGCGCGCGCCTTGCCCCCGTCCTCGTCCTCGTCCTCGTCCTCCTCGGCCTCGAGCACCTCGTCGTCCTCTTCCGCCTTGGGCGCCTCCATGGCGATGGCAGGCACGGCAGTGGCGCGCACGGCAGCGGCCACCTCTGACGCGGTGGCGCCCGAGCTCCGCAACTTTTTCCGCAGCGGCAACGGCACCTCTTCCATCTCATCATCCTCATCGACCTTGATGGCGACCTTCGCGGCTCGCCTCGCATCCTTGGCCGCGAGCAGTCCCGCGGCGTGCGGTTTGAGGGCATCTAGCAGTCTATCGCCGAAGCTTGACACCTTGGACTCGCCCCATCCCCAGCAATCCAGCAGCTCGCGACGGTTGCTAGGCACGCGCCGCGCCATGGCCATAAGCGCTCTGTTTTGGCACACATGATAGGCCGGGCAATCGAGCTCACGAGCAATTAGGTTCTTCTCCTCACGGAGGGCGGCATACACTTCGCGCTCGTTGGGGTGCAGATCGCTCTCGGTCTCCGGCGTGTAGTCTTCGTCTTCGGGCGCCGCCGCCGGCTGCTCAGAGGCACTCACATGCGGAAGCATGGTCAGTTGCGCATGGGTGCCGCCCGTTATCACTCGGCCATTGGCGCTCTCTTCGGCAATGTAATAGTCGGGCGCAGGGGCGCCTGAGTTCCGGCTGCTTCTTCGCGTAGGTTCACGTGGAGGCGGAGGGGCACGCTTCGGCCGGCTGCTCGGCTTGGTCGCAAGGGATGCGGCCATTGGCACAGGGCGATCGGGGCCGATGAGCCCAAGCGATCGGAGCACCTCCTGGTTGCGTTTGATGTTCTCAGCGCGCTCGCGCTCATACTCAGAGAGGCTCAACATCAAGGCGACGGATGAGCACGACAAGAAGGCCGCCACGACGGATACGATCCGAAGCCTCTCCCGCGGCGGCGGTCGGGGCGCGGGAAGCCGGCGATCGTCGCATCGCGAGGCGACTTCCCAGAAATTTCCTTCCATAGCATCAAATCACGACCGCCGAATGCGTCTCTTCCGCGGCGTTTCTGTAGTTCCGGGCGGCTCACTCGCGCCTTTTTCTGTCGAACTTCACGGAAACGAAGGACTTCGTTTGCTTCACAATGATGGCGACGAGTCGTCGGCAGTCGCGCTTGTGTTCGTTGTCATTCTTCGTGCGACTGAGCACCGCAATTGCGACAGCCATACCTTCGCAGCAGCTGTTCATCTCGATTGAAGGCAACATAGGCGCGGGCAAATCCACGGTCATGCGAGCGCTGCATGCGGACTACGTTTCCTCGCAGGAGGTGGCCTTTGTGGATGAGCCCGTCGACCGGTGGATTGCTGCGCAGACATCGGAGGGCACGCACGTCAACCTGCTCGAAGCCATGTACAGTGGTGAGATCTCAAACCCAACGTTTCAATTGATGGCGTTGGCGACTCGTGTGGGCCCAGTCATCGCGGCCCTGCGTTCGAATCGGATCGTCATTGCTGAGCGCTCAATCTGGTCCGACAAGACCGTCTTCGCCGAAAATGGGCTCAAGGACGCCGCCACGCGCGCGGCATACGAGCTCGCGCACGCTTCCCTAAGTGCAGCGCTGCCAAACAATCTGCGCTCCGTGCTCATCCTCCTCGACGTGCCCATCGAGACGGCACTGAAACGCATCACTCAGCGCGGCCGACCCGAAGAGAAGTCGATTGACGGCGCGTATCTGAAGCTGCTCGAAGAGGGCCACGCACGCTTGGCCAAGCTACCCATGAGCTCGGCCCACGTTGTGCGCGTGGACGCGACGAGGCCGATCGCGGCGGTCGTTGAGTCCGTCCGTGACATCATCGCTCGTGAACTAGTCGCGGCGAGTGGGGACGAGACTGGCGAGTGCCCCGACTGACGAGACAGGCGAGGCAGGCGAGGCTGACGATACTGATGAGACTGGCGAGTGCCCGACTAGCGACCCGACCCGGCCCGGAACCGATAAAACCTCTCCGAATGACGATAACATGGGGGAGGCGTGTTCGGTTGGACCGAACTCCTTAAAGCACTGGCGATCGCCGTAGCGGTATCGCAGTGGTGAGTGGTGTACATAGCGGTATCGCAGTGGTGAGTGGTGTACAATTATAATGCACAAGTCCACACCACGCACCCGGGGAGTGGACGAGTGGCGCGAGTGGAATGATCATACATCGTGCACGGCTTGGACGCTCGCTCGAGGTGGTTCTGAACGTCGGACAACCACGACGCCGGCGCCTCCCGCACAAATCTCAACATGATCCTCATCCTGGGACTACATTTTATAGATGCTCGGGTCGTGTGTGTCAAGACGCTCAAGTCCACGCTCAAGTCAAGCTCAAATCCACGTCTTGTGACTCGACGAACGCCGAGGTGGCCCGCCTGAGGCTCGCTGCGACGCCGCTGCTTCCTCGGCCACGAAAGTCTGCCAGTACCGGTACTCGTCGCGGGCGGCCTGATCGGAGCGTGCAGACCACGGTGGCTGCTGGCTGCTTTGCGTCTGCCCATGGCGTGATGTCGAGCTCCCCTGTGAACAGCTCGAGCTACCCGGTGCAAAGCCAGTGCCGCAGGCAGCGCCTCCGGAGGCGCCCCCATCGCCGGCGCCATCTCGGGCAGTGCCTCTGGAGGCGCCGCCGGAACCGGCGCCGCCACAGCTGGAACTGCTGTTTCCGCCGGCGCCGTAGCCGTCGGCGCTATAGCCGCCGTGAAAGCCAGTGCCAAAGCTCGTTTTGTACGACGAGGACCCGCCTGAGCCACCCGTCCCGCCGGCCCGTCCGCTCGGGGCCGGGTAGGCCGGCGCGGCGGGTGCAGGTACGTACGTGTCTCCTCCGCCCGTGCGTGCCTGCTCCTTGAGCAACGCGTAGGCAGCCTGCAACTTCTTGAAGCCCTCTTCCGCATCGGATGCCGAGTTTTTATCTGGATGGACGAGCAACGACTGCTGCCGGAAGGCTTTGGTCACCGCGGCCGTGGTCAGTGCGCCCGTGTGCCCGCGTAAGTTCAGGATGGCGCGGTGGTCGCGGCTGTCGGCGCTCAGAATGCGCCGAAGCGCTTCCGCTTGGTCACGCTGGACACTTTGCCGATGGTTTCGCAGCTTCTCGTCCTCCGCACTGCGCCGCAGCTCCTCGCCCTTGGCCGCTCGCATGGCGGCTGCCTGAGCCGCCGCCGCCTGGGCCTCCGCCTGGGCCGCGGCCTGTGCGCGCTGCTGCTGCTGCCCGCGCCACTCCGGAGCCGAGCCGACCGGCGAGCGCGATTTGGCGCCAGATTCGAATCTCGCCGCACCAGATTCGAATCTCGCCGCACCGGATTCGAATCGCGATTCGGCGCCTGCACTGGGCTCACGACGGCGCGAAGCTCGCTCGAATGCAGAGCCGCCGCCGCCGCCGCCGCCGCTCGAGGATCCCTTCGCGCTGCCGTGAGCACTGCTAGAGCCAGCGCCGCCGCTGTTGCTGCCGCTGTTGCTGCCGCTGCCCTCGGCGGCCTCGGCCTCAGGCGCGCCGCGCCGCCACGTCGACCTGTGAGAGAAGCCGTACTCGTCGGTGGACTCGCGCGTGGAGCTGCCGCCATCCGTGCTCTCGTGCTTCGAGCGCGACGACGAGCCACTCGTCGCACTGCGCCACGCCCGCGCGAAGGGCGAGAAGAAGCTGCCGCTCCCGCTGCTCCCGCTGCTCCCACTGCCGCTCCCGCTTTTGGTGCTGGTGGCCGTGCTAGGGCGCGCCGCGTGCTCCTGCGGCGGCGGCGGCGGCGGCGGCGGCGGCGGCGCCTCCCTTTGCTCGCGCTCCCGCGCGGCTGCAAACTGACGCTCCTCGCCCTCCCGACGTCGGCGTTCCGCACGTGCACGCTCCTGAGCGTCGGCCTTGCTCGCCGCTGCTGCGGCGGCACGGAGCTCGACGGCGCGCCGCTCTGCCTCTCGAACGAGCCGCTCGGACTGTTGCCAGGCGTCCTCCTCGGCGGCGCGTGCACGGAGCGCCTCGGCTTCGGCTTCCGCACGTGCCTCCGAGGCTGCCTCGCGCTGCCGCCGACGCTGCTGCTCAACACGCCGCTGCTGCTCCAACTGCTCGTCTCTCTGCCGCTCGTCTCGCTCGCGCTCCTTGCGTGCCTGCTGCTCCTCGACCTGCTGCCGCTGCTGCTGGCGCGTCGCCTCTTCGTGTTGGCGCCGGCGCATCATGTCAACGGCCGCCTCCTTTTGCCGCGCCTCGGATGCCTCGCGCTTGCGCAGGAGCTCCTGTCGCTCTCGCCACTCGGCGCGCTCCACAGCCGAACGGCTTTCCACAGCCGAACGGCCTTCCACAGCCGAACGGCCTTCCACAGCCGAACGGCCTTCCACAGCCGAACGGCCTCCAGGGGCATTCTCCTTTGCCTCCTCCCTCGCCGTCGCTGTGGTCGCCTGCTTGAACGCCGCCTTCGCCCCCGCCGTCGCCGCCGCATCGGCCGCCGCCGCCGCCGCCGCCTCCTCCTTGGTCGCCGCCTCAGCGCTCGCCAGACGCGCGGCAACGCGCCGCGCCTCCCGCTCGAGCGGCCGAGATGCCTCCGAGATCGTCTGCGAGATGACGCGCCGTAACTCGTCGCGGATCGGCCGAGATGCCTCCGAGATCGTCTGCGAGATGACGCGCCGTAACTCGTCGCGGATCGCCTCCGCCGACACATGCGCTGCGTCGGCCGCGTCATTGACCACGTGTCCAACAGCATCGCTCGCCCGTTCGATGCATGAGAGGCACGCGGCGCAGTGCTCGTCCCAGCCCGCTGTGAATGCGCCCGAAGTGCTCTCCCAAGCGCCACGCCGCGCCGCCGCCTGAACCACTCCATCCGCCGTCCGCTCGCCGTACGCGGAGCTGCCATGCATCCAGCCGAGCTGCACGCGACACTCAGCTAGGCGAATGCTCGGGTGGACGCGCCGCTGCGTGCACACCTGATGAGGGAGGCAATCATACTGATGAGCCAGGCAATCAGCCCTCGGGTGGACGCGCCGTTGCGAGCGCACCGTCGCGGCCTGCAGGCCCGACACGACGCCCGCGGCCTGCTCGGTGGTCGCCGGCGACAGGGCGTCGAGCCGTCGCACAGCGAGCATCGAGGGCGCCTCGATGACCGCCGTCAGGTCGTCTCGTACCTGATGAGGGAGGCAAGCAGAGGTCGTGAGAGGCAAGCAGAGGTCGCGCAGCCGCTCGCGTCATCAGAGGCCATCAGAGGTCATCAGAGGTCATCAGAGGTCTTCAGCGGTCTTCAGCGGTCATCAGATGCCATCAGTGTTTCATCTCAGATCTGACCTCGCGCAGCCGCTCGCGCCACGCCGCGAGGGAACGACTCGGCTCGGGGGGTGACGAAACCCCGCTTGCATGCGCGTGCTCGAGTTCATCATTGGCGGCCTCGGCAGCCTCTTTGAGGAGCAGCTCAGCGCTCTCGGCGAAGCGCAGCGCCGCCGCGGGCAGGTGTGAACGAAGGAAGCGGCATAGGCGTGCGGCAGTGCCGCCCGTCTTGCTGCGAGACTCGGCGGCACGCGAGGTGGCGTCGTCGTTGGCGGTGGCGAGCCCGAGGCTCAGCTCTTCCATTATGGTCTGCTGGGCGGCGCCGAGCGTTTCGAATGCCTCGCTCATGGCTGCCGTCGCCGCCGCCGCCGCCGCCGCCATCTCGCCGAGCTCCCCTGGCGCCGTCTCATCTCTATTGGCAGCGGCCGCCTCCGTGGCGGCGGAAGGCATGCTGCCCACCGGCGCGCCGTAGTGGGCGGCGGCGTGGGCGTGGGCGTGGGCGTGGGCGGTGGCGTGGGCGGCGGCGTGGGCGGCGGCGTGGGCGGCGGCGTGGGCCTCGGCGCGCTGTCGTGGCAGCGGCGGGAAGCTAAGCCCAATCTGCGCATGTTGCGTGTGCATGCGCTTGGCCGCCTGGCTGAGCTCGATCGAGAAGACGAGCGAGATCTCCCACCCGAGATCTTGCTGCTCCGCGAGCGCGTGTTCACACCACTCGTGCACAGAGTGGAGCAACCGTTGCAATTCGGATTGGAACGATCCCATGAGCACAGTCAGCTGGTCAGAGGGGGGGAGCCTCTCCGAACCAGCCAGCAAGAAATGGGCGCCGAGTTGGGCGCGCAGCTCCTCGAGCTCGGACTGCGAGGGCAACGAAAAGTCCGCACGCAGCTCCGGCACGCTGCCATACGACGAGGCTGGCGGGTCCTCGTCGCTCTCGACGAGCGCACGCAGCACACCCGCCTTGCGCCGCAGCGCGAGCTCGCGGAGATGCGATGAGTGGCACTGGCCATCAACGAGCGATGCGACGCCCTCGCCCTTGACGTACTCAAAAGATGACGAGCCGCCGGGAACGTCTCGGGCACTTACCTCATCGGGCTCGGCCAACGCCGCAGCCCACGCCGGCATCGCGTGCATGCTGTCAAGCAGGAGCTGCTGCTGCTGCTCCAAAGTGAGTGCTGCTGGCAGCACCGCGACACCCTTGCCCAACAGTCGAAGCTTCGAAGATGACGCCGCCGCGCACTGTAGATCGTTTCTATCGAAATGCGGAGGAGCAGGCGTCCCAGGTTGAGCCGCTCGTGATTCCATCTTCGTCCGCGTCGTCGTCTGGCGGCGGCGGCGACGGAACTGTCGTTGAGCCCGAGACTTCGGTCGCAGAACCGTCCAGCTCCCAAGGCGCTGATTCCCGGACGCCGCCGCCCGCCGCGGCAGTAGAAGACACGACCGCCACAAGAAAGACTCGACGGTTTAGGGGCGGGGAAAACTCCGGCGGGGGGAGCCGGGACACAAGGGCGAGTTCCGGTGTGTGGGAACGCCTATCGACAAACGCCGTTCCGAGCGCTTCCGTCACCGATCTTCCCACGCCGCGCACGCACGCGGCGGCTCACGTCCGGACGCGGCGCGACCGGCGCGCACTCCTGGGCTACGACCACAATGCACGAATTTGCACACCACATCGCCGGCCTCGTCGCGATTGGCGTATCGATCCTCGCGACGCCGCTCGCAGTACTTTTGATGGACCGCATCTCCCGACGCCGCTTCATTTATCGTGACGCGGTGTGCGGGAATCCACATGGCCAGCAGAACACCGCGGAGACGTCCTCACGCGTCGGTGACAGAGCCTCGATGCGTACTGGGCCGGCCGGCGCCGCCGGGCCCTCCTCTTCGGAGACCGAGATGACCGCCGCAACCCACCACTCGCCTGGTGCAAACCCAGCTGGTGATAGCAGAAGTGTGCAGGACTTAGACAGCACGGATTCCAAGCCAGCCAGTGGCAGGAGCACTGAGCAGGTCTCAGACAGCACGGAGGAGCGCCCCGAACGTTTAGGATCCATATTGAGCTCGACGAGCTCTTCCACGAAGCCTGTGAATCGCTTTCGACTGAAGGCTCAAACCGTCTCGCCCCGGGGCAGTGGGCAGTCGGAGGGCCCCGAAGATGAGGCCGGTACGGAGGCTCAAGTGGTCTCCGCCGAGATTCGTGCGCCCAACAGTGCTTCCAAACGTATCCACGTTGGGTTGGACGTGTCGGTCTCTGCCGCCCAGCCTGTGGGCACGGGCGGTGGAACCCAAGCTGTCTCGCCCAGGGGGGGGGGTGCGCACTCGGAGAGCCCGAGGCTCCCATCGGGGGAGGCCTCCGCGGGGGAGGCCGCTTCAGAGGCCCAAGTTGCCGCAGCCTCCGCCGAGACCGATCCATCACTTTCTCGTGCTCCCCCCACCAGTGCTCCCAAGCGCTTCCACGTCGGCGTCGCCTCTGCCGTTCAGCCCTTGGGCACGGGCGGTAGAGCGACCCTGCCACCCCTGTCTCCCCCAGTGACGCGAGCGGTGGGCTCGTTGAGCGCGGGCGGGCCTGCAATCGCAGTGGTCATCTGAAGCCCCACATACGTGGGCGCCATGGTAGGCGCGCTCGGCTTGCGTATCGGCTTGCGCTCGTGTACGAGGCTGCGCTGAGGCGCTGCCTCTCTCAGCGTGCATGCTGCCACAGGGGAGAGACTCCATCCGATCGCCGTTCGCCCGGCGGTCCGCTAACTTCTCGTTTGAATGCTTGCGTTGTGGACTCAGCTGTTTCGATCCAATAGCTGCAGCGTCGAAGGGGACGCTTTTCGCTCTTTCAATCGACTTTGCCCGTACAGTACCGTTGCCTCTCGTCTCCCGATGAGCGAGAGCGTAATATGATGCGGAATCCAATCGCGATCGACGGACCGGCCCGGCTTTATACGTTCTTAAACGTTCTTACGTTCACGTGATGTGGTATTCATAGAGGTTAAAAGATACGCGCGAGCGATCATTCACAAAGCCGATCTTATACTGTGATGCACAATCTCGGCGACTGGGCCTATGAGACCTCAGACAGGCTCCAAGGGCGAGTCATCCCATGACAATGCCGAAGGTCCGAAGCGCCAGCTTGCCAGCACACCAAAGCACACCGCGGCTGCTCCAAAGCCGTGCGCGATCGCCGTCGGCCCGCGGCCCCTATACCGACTCGTCCTCGCGTGGTATGAGCACCACATAGTACTCCTTGAACACGTCCGGGTGCGTTTTGCGGATTGCCTCCAGCACCGACGACGCGCGTACGCTCGCTTCATCGGATGCGTCCATTAGACTCGCAGCTTCAGCGCTGCGGCTGCTGCTGCTGCTTGTGTCGCTGCCAGTGCTACTGCTGCCGCTGGCAGAGCTGCCGCTGCCCTTGCTCATCAGCACCGAGGCCCACTTCATTCCTGGGAGCGTTTCGAGCCACGTTTTGAGCACTGCCGCCGCAAGTGATGGATTTTTCTTCTCAAGGGTTGAGTACCAGGTCCATAGAGCGCCAACTCTTTCATCTCCCTTGAGGTTCGTAAGAGAGCGCTCCAGCACATTCAGCGACTCTTCTGACGCATCTGCAACCTTGGCACCGTATGGAACGCCCGACAAGCGCAGCTGATTGTTGAGAGCACGCAGCTCGCCAAGGATTTTGTCCGGTCCTACCTTTTGCATGACCTTTGAGAGCGCAACCTTTTTCAATATGGCGGCACCACCAAATTTTACTGCAGCCAGGGCGAAAGCTGGCAAAGGGAGCGCAAAGTTTCGGCGATGGAGACGATGAGAGGTGAAGAGAGGCGGACATGCACGAAGAAGCATGAAGGGCAACACCTCGCATGCACACCTCGCACACGCCCGCGCCGCTTCATTCCAAAGTGTGCTCGCCTTTTTCTAAACGTGAACCTGCTCCCAATCCGGGTTTCAGAAGTAAACACCTAAATTCACACTTGGGAAACTTTTTCATGCGCCTCGACAACCAACGCCGTCTAGTACTCGCGGCGGCAGCCGCGGGGCTGTCCCTGCCACAACAGCCAGCATTTGCGCAAGAACTTTCCTCTAAGCGTGTCACGTGGGGTCCGTTCAAGGGCATGAGCGACGCGGAGCTGGCACGCCTCGACGAGCTCAGCAAGGCGCCCAACATCGGCGCCATGCTGGCGGGCTCGTCGGGCGTGCGCGTCATTGACCTCGTGTTGGGCGACGGTCCCGAACCCGGCGCCGGTCAGCGAGTGTACGCTCATTACAAGATCTGGGCCGACGGCTTTCGAAGCGGCCCTGTCGCCGACTACAGCTTCCAAGAGAATCGGCCGTACAGCTGGGTGCTGGGCACGCCGACGGACCGCATACCCAACGGCATCGACGCTGGAATCATGGGTATGCGCGAGGGCGGCTGGCGACGCCTTGTCGTGCCGAATGCCTTCGACGCGGGTATTCGGCGCATAAACTATGGGCCAACCGGACGATACGTTGGTGCCAAGGCGCCCTATGTGCTTCGACCAGGAGCAACGGCCTTCGTGGACGTCATCCTTGTGGATGGCGGAAGTGGCCGCTGTGACTCGATATTGCGCCCAGCCGGCATGAGCGAGAAGGATGCTAATAAGCGCAGGTCTTTGCTGTGCGAGTACGCGGAGCAAGTGTATTGACCCGCCGGACAGCGGGCATCACAGCCGAGCGGCGACGGTGCGACCACGGACCCGACCCGACCCGTGGAGACCTGACCGGTGGACGCGGGACGGGACATCGACATGTCGGGGTCGGGGACGCGTGGACCGCCTCCCGATACGATAGAGAACACGAACACCTCTTGTCCTCGCTCGATTCTTGACGACTTTGACACCGTTGACATAGGCGTTAACGGACCAGCTAAATTGAAAGCTAAATACGCGACCTATTCCTATAACGTACCCGGCAGGCCGGCAATATGTTCTTTATTCTTGTCGGATCGGCGCGGCCAGCAGTGCCGGTGGCTCCTGAGCTCGCATCTGTAGGCCGACGCGCACGTATGGAGTCTCACCCATGGCCGCAAAGAAAAAGGGCGGGCACGTGCCCTCGTGCACCTGTTCAATGGCGTGCTCTAAGATCTCGCCATTGAAGAAGATGACATCGCCGCTAGCGAGCCGCGCCCTGTGCACCATCGCTCCTTGGCCGCCGTGACGCCACGCGACAGTGACGTCGGCGCCTAGATTGATGATGCACACCCAGCCAGCGATGCTATGGTATGGGTCTCGATGCCAGCCCAGTGCGTCCGTGGGCAAGTAGAGCCGCGCCCACACATTTTGGAAGGTCAGCTTCCCGATTAGCGGCAGCAGATGCAAGCTTCGGCTCTGCTCGCGGTTGTCCGCCTCAAAGAGTGCGCCAAGGCGGTGCTGCTGCCCCAAGCAGCCAAACAGCTCCTGAGCGTAGTCGAGGCACAGCGGGCGGCGTTGCTGCGCCGCGCGAGATTCATTGTCGTAGCACCAGGCAGAGTTTGGAGGCTGCTTGTTGCCAAGGTGCACTCCGCTGGCCCTTCTCGCCGGCATCGCGTGCATGCTGTCAAGCAGGAGCTGCTGCTGCTGCTCCAAAGTGAGTGCTGCTGGCAGCACCGCGACACCCTTGCCCAACAGTCGAAGGCCGCGTGGGCGTTGCTGCACGAGATCGCATCGGCGGGGGAGTGGACCGGCATCATGCATGAGCGTTGTGGTAGGCACATATTCCGCAACCTCGCAAATGAGGGTCTTCACATACTTGGTCGCGGTCGCGGTCGCAGCCGTGCACGGTGCCCAGATCGTCCGCCGACCAGTCCTATTGACGTCGCGACTCACTTCGCCTCGCGCGTGCGCTCCATCGTCTGGCGGTGACACGCTCGCCCGAGAAGCTGGCGCTCAGGCGGCGCGCAGTGCGGCCGCCTCGGCCCAGCAGGCGAAGCCGCGCAGCGAGCGCGGCCAGGGTCGCGCGTTCCAGGTCGTGCTGCCCACCAAGCCGCTGGGACTGCTGCTGGCTCAGAACCCCTCGGGCCGTGGTGTGTTCATCTCGGAGGTGCTCGAGGGCGGCTCGGCGGCCGCATACAACCTGAATGCGTCTGCGAGCGGGCGGCTCGAGGTGGGAGACTATGTCACCGAGGTGGAGGGCAGAACGTACCAGAGCAAGCTCCAGGCGAGCTGGAGCGCGCTCGAAGACGTGCTCGCTGCTGTCGAGGCCGCGCCCGCGCCGATCATCGTGCGGATGCGGCGCGGCGGGCCGGAGCCGTGGTCGCTCGATCGCGACGGGCGTGGCCTGTCGGTGGACGAGATGGTGGAGGCGACGAAGTCGACGTACAGCCGGCTGATTGACAGCGAGAAGGAGGAGGCGCTGCGCTCTGCCTTTGGCGTGATCAAGGAGGCGGAGCGCAAGCAAGCCGCCGAGGCAGCCGCGGCCGCCGGCTACGAGTCGGAAGCACTCAAGAGCGTATCTAAGCTGAATTTCGAGCTGCGCTCGTTTGCACAGGGCGCGCGCGACGCCCTCGAGCAGCTCGGGCAGACCATCTTGAACCGCGCGCTGCTCGATTCGCGGCTGGCGGTCCAGACGGCTGAGTACCTCCTTCGTCGCGCGCTGCTCGACACGGGGCGCGTCCTGTCCGCCTCGTCGGTGGCTGTGGGAATCCTCTCGGGTTCGTCAGTCCAAACCGAGACGGCGCGTTCGAGGGCGCTCGGCGCGAGCGGCACGATGAGCGGCGGCGCGGCGCCGTATGCGAGCCTCCTCGACTCGCTCTCGTCCAGGTACGTTGATTGCCACTGATGACCTGCCTTGCATGCACGCGCTCACCACAGCGCCCTCGACTCGCTCTCGTCCAGGTACGTTGATTGCCACTGATGACCTGCCTTGCATGCAAGCGCTCACCACAGCGCCCTCGACTCGCTCTCGTCCAGGCGCGCGCTCGCGGGCGCGCCGAATGAAGCCGATCGTGCCGCAACGGTCGAGCAGCTCGCGGCGCAGGCGGTGGCCGCGGCGGAGGCGGAGGCGCTCGAGGCGGCGCGTCAGGAGCGGCTGCGACAGGAGGCGGCGGCGCTGCTGCGCGAGGCCATCAGCGGCGTCGAGGTGTGGGCTCGCCAGGCCGCCGCCGCCGAGGCGGTGCGCCGTAAGGGCGAGGGCGAGGGCGGCGGCGGCGGCGGCGCTGGCGCCGGCGGCGGCGGCGGCGGCGGCGACGGCGATGGCCGCGGCGATGCGGCGGCCGCCGAGGGTCCAGACTGGGAACTTCTCGGACAGCGCGCTCGGCTGCTTGGGGGCGAGGCGACCAGCTCGCTCCAGGACGCCCTCACCGCCGTCCAACGAGACTTCGAAGCGTTCCAGCGCCTTGAGCAGCAAGGTCGACTCCCCACACTGCTCCCCACACTGCTCACTCCCCACTGATCACACTCCCCACTGATCACACTCCCCACACTCCCCGCACTCCCCACACAGGTCGACTCCCCACACTGCTCGAGGAGCTCAGCGATCCTCTTACCGAGCTCGGCGGCGGCGGCGGCGGCGGCGGCGGCGGCGGCGGCGGCGGCGGCGGCGGCAGCGGCGGGCGTCGCGGTGGCGCCCAGGCGCTCGGCGCTTTCCAACGGCAGAGCTCACCCGTTGCGCAGCGCCTAGAGCGCCAGCGGCGCCGGCAGCTGGAGACGGAGACGAAGCAGCTGAGAGTGGCGGCGGCGCTCGGTCAGCGTGCTACAAAGGACTCAGCCGACGCTTTCGTCTACGGGGTGTTGCCGCCTGCCAAGGCTGTGGGTCGCATGGTAGCTCGCCGCGTTGCGGAGGCGCTGGGTAACAGCCTATCGGGCTCCGGCGCCAAGGGCACTGGAGGCGGCGGCGGGGTGGACGTGGGGCTGGTGGGCGAGCTCGCGCGCGAGATTGCGCAGGAGTACGCGACGGACCTGCAGCGCGGGGCGCAGCTTGGGCCGTTGGCCGACTTGGTCGAGGCCGTCAAGGGACCAACTTCAAAACTCGCTGCGGACATGCGCAGCCTGGGCGAGGCGGTCGGCGGCGCTGCGGAAAGGGCCCTGGCCTCTAGTCAGCTCTCGTCCGCGCCTCCGTCAGCCGCACAGGCGGCCACGCCTGTGTCGGCGGTCCGGACGGCGCGACCGCCGCCGCCGCCGCCACCGTCACCGTCGTCCGTCACATCCGGAGTCGGAGCCGAGGTGGAGGCAAAGCGGCGGAGGGTCGCCGAGCTCCGCAAGCTGACGAAACGGGACGAAACTTGGGACGAAACTTGGGCACCTCGATCGGGGGCCGATGTGGCGGCCGAGGCAGCTGTGGCGGAGGCGGAGGCGGCGGTCGAGGCGGCGGCGAAAGTGTTCGCGACGCTCGAGCTCCGCGTGGAGGGGAGGTCGAACTCGCGGACGAATGCGCAGTCCGTGACGGCAGACTTCCTGCCGCTCGATGACTTGAGCGTCGATGCGGACTTCGACGCAGCAGATGGCGTGGTGGAGGCGGACGCCGTACCCTACTTTGACGAAACTCTAACCGGTGTGGCCGCACTTGACGAGACCGTGCTGCGATCTGCACAAAACTCCGACGGCAACGCGGCACGCGCCTCCCGCCAAGCGGAGCCACGCACGCGGCCACTCAACGGCCCCGCCGCAGACCCACCTTCCTTTTGGCGCGAGAGCAGCGCGCTCACGTCGGACGCTGCGGCGGCGGCCGACCGCGGCGTGGCCTTCGATGTGGACGTGAGTGTGATCGAGAGCGCTCCCGACGCAGAGGAGGTCAGCCGGAAGCGCCAGGCTGTCTTCGTCGACGCCTTCTTCCTGTCCGCCGAGGCCATGCTCGGTACCCGACCTCTGATGACGTCTGATGATCTCTGGTGACGTCTGAGTGCCTCTGAGTGCCTCTGAAGACGTCTGATTGCCTCCCTCATCAGGTACGCTCCGCGAGCGCGCCGGGCAGCTGCTCATCCCCCAGGAGGGACGAGAATGGGAGGTCCTCCGCTCATTACGAGGAAGCACCAGCAGGGCCGAGCGGAAGGCCGCCCGGGCCAAGGAGCTCGTGCTTGATGCGGTACTCAGCGGCATCGATCGCAAGTGAGAGCTGAGAACTCCAATAACACCGATACACCGTACTCTTAGGTTACATGAGGGGCCATGTTCCTGACCATGTTCCATGATGGGTACTTTTTGCTTTCCCTGGTGTGCATGTGGCATGACATGGTTTCTTCGTCACGGGCATCGCGTTCATAACTTGACGTTCGACTTGACGTTCACAGCCAGGTTTAGTTCGAAACCGAAACACACCGAACGACCAAGCGGAGAGCTGGGACCGGCGAACCCAATCGGCCGCGAACGCCCGCTCAGGCCGACAGTCGGACGAAAACAATAGTACAGCAATTGGTGTGCTCACGTGGATCCCGCGCGCCATCTTCCTTGGGCCGATCAACGCCCCTTCTCAGTCGATGGAGGGTTCTTTTCTTTTCAGTAGATCCAACAAGTCGCTCAATGCTGTGCTGCAGACCTGTGTCGTCGTCTCGAACATTTGCGTACAAGGTGAACAGCTCGCCGTTCAGACCCAGGATGAAGCGGACGAGCTGAAGAAGTTGGTGTTTTATGCGGACGATCCCATGAGTCCGTTTCGCAAGCTCCGACCACATGTACGCCCAGTCGCAATGGTGATGGCCAACGCCACGCAGCCATACCACTTCGTACCGTTGATTCTCGCTGCGCAAGATTACGAACTTTCGAAACCTTCAGTCCAAAGGTTTCTCCGTCGTAATGCGACGCTCCTCGCGAAACCCGAACAGTCGAGCTTCTCCGACGAGCCAGCGGTGATCTACTACGGCACGATGCCATACACCTTCGGCGAGGTCTTTGCTCGTGTCGCAGTTCGACTCTTCGAGCTGATCGTAGACGCCCAGAACGCCAGCGTACACGTCATTCCCGCGCTAGGCTCGCCCGAGATGTTGAGTACGCTTCTTCAGCCGATGAGTCGGCATGCCATCCAGCCACTCTCTCATCCCATCCAGTCGTGGAGCCAGGCAAACCGAGTTCACGAGGCGTTACGCTCACGCAACTTCTCGGGGATCCTGCAAGAGTACTATGAGGCGGCGAGGTACTCAGGGGAAACCGAGTTCAACAGCAGCGTGTATCGGATGTTTGACGCTCCAGCGCCGCGCTGCTTTCAGACGGCGACGGTTTGCAAGTTCAGAGACCCAGCGACCGGACAGAGCCGCCCGTGGAGCACGATGCATTTCCTATTGTCTCGAGCCGGCAAATTGCGCTCGCAGTCACGCGTCGCTCGGCTCCGGCACTCGGAGGGCTCCGAGGATCTTGTCTCGCCCCTGTGGCCCGCCGATCGTACCACGTCAGAGGCTGGGCCCCGAATGAGAGTCCTCTTCACGAATCGAACGAATCGCCGGCAGATCCTCAACTTAGAGGAGCTCGTCTCTCGTTGCAATCAATGGGTGGCGCCGAACGGCATTCGTGCCTACTGCATCGCCCACAGTCTGTGGAACGGCACCTTGGAGAACGCGGAGGTGCTCACCCAAGCGGACGTCTTCATTTCGATGCATGGAAGCGACCTCCCCAATGGATTTGCGCTTCCTTCGGGAGGCTCGGTCGTGGAGGTGATGCCCGTGACGAGGGGAGATTGCCCGTGCTCTTTGTATACCAATCTCTACCTATCGAGCGAACGGGAGCTTTGCTACTACAAGCTGGAGAGTAATAATCTGAGCCACGTCCCCAACGTCCGTCAACGATCCAGCTACATCTCGCAGGATGTTATCCTGCCGTGGCCTGCCCTGCAAAACGTGCTCGAGAGGATTGTGCTTGTCAATGGCACTCTGAGGATGTGCAACGTTCGAAACTATGTGGCGTTCCCGTTCTGAGCATCGTGCATCGAAGCATCGAGCATCGTGGTTCGGGATAAACAATACATAGGAGGATTCTAGTGTGCGCTACACGCTGAACTGTACGCGTGTAGGGGGTACCGACACCGGTCACCGCGAGTCCGCGACACCCCCGGGCGTTGCGCCGCGTTCCGTTCGGCGTCATTATTTATCCTTTGGTATTATACACCGGCCGAGCGCGACGACACGCGAACCGTCACTGCGAATAGAAGCATCCCTTTACAGGGTGGCGCGAATAGTCGGTCGTGCGATCTGTGCGAGCCACGCGTGACCACACCGACGACCATATCTCTGTCTTCTCACGCTGCACAAGTCACGCGGCTTACGGCTATGGCGAGGGTCACACTCTCATGCGGCATGCCGCGTTCATGGTTATACCCTGTTGCGTCTCGAACTTAGATGATGGCTCGATCATCTCCATGCAGTAACGACTCTCCGGGTCGAGCGCCCGTGCCAATCCTTACATGCGTCGAGATCTCGCCATCGTGCATCAGCGTCACGAGAGTTCCAGTGCTGGCTCCGTCCACGCTTGCTTCGGCGAGCCGCCAAGCGAATCGCTGCTGGGCGACACTGGTGAGTTCGAATCGAGGCGTATCTCTTCTTGAGATATTCGACTCGATCGATCACGGCCAGGGCTTGTTCCCGACTTCCCCATCACGCCTGGCGTCCGCACTCGCTGTAGCAAGGTGCCGTATTCGCTGCTGTGCACTTCCTCCGCCTCCTCCTGGCTGACAAACCTCTTCTCGTACACTTCTTGGTGGGCCGCCTTGCCACTCTGAGTCGCTGCAATTACAGTCTGTTGTCGCGCTGCCTCCAGTGTCTTCAGTCTCTCTTTGATCTCTTTGGCTTGAGTCTTTCGCATCTCCAGGATCTCGGTGCGGTGCTGCGTTGCAGCCTTGCGCCCCTCGAACGCGACCGTACGATTCGCCGCCGCGCGCGCAAGCGATCTCTCCGAATCTTTCTTGCGAGCAGACTCCAGCCTCTCCGAAGACTTGCGCACATCGCGCGCAGCCTCTCGTTTCTGCTCGAGGAAGAAGTCACGTGCCGCCGCGAGGCTCTCAGCCGTCGGCAAGCCCTCGCGAGTCTTCTCGAGTCGAAGGCGCTTCTCCTCGAGGACCTTGTTCATCCGCTCACGCGCCTCAGCCTTCTTCGCCTCTGATTCCTGCTTCGTCGCCAACGCAGCATTCCGTCGCGACTGAAAGCGCTCGGCTCGACTCTCGAGCACGCGCTTTTTCTGCTCGAGACCGTGCAGGTTCGCGTTGCGTGCGCCATGCGCTGCCCATTCCGCCTTCTGCTTGATGGCCTTGTCGCGGATCTCCTCCAGCTGCCTTTTGCCCTCCGCACCTTGAATGGCGAGTTGAGCGTGGTATTTTTGTACCGCATCTGCGGAGAGCCTCAGTTGCATGTGGCCAACTGAGGTTTTGGCCTTTCGCGCTTCATGGTAGGCGTGGGTTGACTCGAGCAGCTTTTGCTTGAGAGCCTGCTCCTCCGCCCGTATTTGCTGAGCGAGCCCAATATTCGCCTCGACGAGCTTCCACTGGCGATACTTGCCGACGGACATGGGAGGCGTCCGGCGTGAGCCCACTGTTGACGATCCAATCATGCCTTGCAGCTCAGCAAGCTCCTGCGCCTCGAGCGACAGCCCAAAGTCATCCTCCGGCATCATTCCTGGCAGCACATCTGTTCCGACCAAACCTCCCTCACCCGCAAGTGCACTCCCTTGAGACCGGCGGATGCCGCCACGCGACTGGGCAGCTGCAGCTCCGGCGGCCGTGGCCATCTGGACTGAAGCCTGCTTTTTCGCGTCTTTGGTCGTTTCGGTCGACGCTTCGCCGACTTACCGGGTACGGGTACCGGTAAAAAGACACCGGGGGGAGCCGGGACACACACGGGACCGGTATTGCTGTTTCGACCGCAACACGTTCACGTTCACATTCACGTTTATTTGCCTTAGTTTATTTGCCATGAGGGCAAGACGCACGACGAGCACCGGTCGAAACAATCATTATTCCGCAAATCCTCTAATATTACAACGCTTACCCGTGTGTGTCCCGGCTCCCCCGGTGTCTTTTACCGGTAGCGGTGAGGTGCGAGCGTTTCTTAGAAGTCACTCAGACACACATTCACACACGTTTGTTGCGCGGAACAGTGTTGCGGACTGCTCTCTCCCCCACGCTCACTCACAGCATTGGGCGGCTCGCGCTTCCTCACCGACGCCGTTATGGCGTCGACGCAAAGTGTGGAAGCAGTGAGGCACGCTCCGCCAGTCACGCACATCGTTCAGCTCCTCTCGGACGATCAGGGATGGGGCGAAGTTGAATGGCGCGATCCCGAGAAACGCCTCAGGACGCCCAACCTGGCAGCGATGGCAGCGAATGGGCTGCGGCTCGAGCGCTACTACTCCGGTTCGCCTGTGTGCTCGCCTGCACGAGCCGCGCTCCTTACCGGCCGAGCTCCGCACCGCACAGGTGTAGACAACCAGGGGATGCCACTGCGTTTGCAAGAGAAAACCGTTGCCCATGCCCTTCAACGCGCAGGCTGGCACTGCGCCCACTTCGGCAAAATGCACCTCGAAGGCATCCACTCGCTTGGGATCGGCGGCGGGCCCACACTTGGAAACTACAGCCACCGCCCTTCGGCGTTTGGTTTCGAGACGTGGATCTCCAACTATGGAGTCTTCGACTTGGACCCTCTGCTCAGTCGCGAAGGCGAGATCGAGGCCTTTCGCGGAGAAGGCTCAGAAGTGATCGTTCGCGAGGCCCTCAATTTTATCCGACGCGAAGCGAAAGCGCCTTACCCAAAGCCTCTCTTTGTTGCAGTGCATTACGCTTCCCCGCACGATCCTTGGTATGCACACACAGCGGACCAGGCCCTGTTCAGAGACCTCATCCGCTGCGAGAGGTATAAGACTCCAAAGGCGTGCGTACCAACGAGAGTCAAAGGGCGTTTTGCCGCGCCAGTGTGGCCCCGCGATTGCGACTGCTTTCTCGAACACCACGTGGTGCGGTACTACGCCGAGTTGCACTCACTCGACCGCAGCGTTGGCACCATGCGAAAGGGTCTGCGTGAGTTGGGAATCGAAAACCGGACGCTACTATGGTTCTCGAGTGATAACGGTGGGCCGAAACCGAGTGCCGACGTGCTCTGATTGCGTACTGCACATTTGTTCACTTTTCGTTCTTCCATGCTGCAGGTGCCCAGCCTTTTCACGAGGTTCCAGACGACCCTAATGGTGGCCTCCACGGCTTCAAGAAGCAAATGCTTGAGGGCGGCATACGCGTGCCTGCAATCGTCGAGTGGCCCGGAGTCATCTCACCACGAATCACTCACTACCCAGTATCTGCATATGATTTCTTCCCTACCATTGCCGAGATCGTGGGCCTGCCGGCATCGAGCATGCTGGAACCACAGGATGGCTTGAGCATTTACAAGCTCTTTCTTGGGGAGATCCCCAGCGGGCGCCACAAGGACATCCTCATGAGCTTTAGGGGCGTTGATGTGTCGGTTCACAGCGATCTCAAGCTGGTTAGGTGGGCGATTCAGGATCGATGGGCATCTGGTGTCCACAGCCGCCGCTTCTACCCAAACAGGACGCGGTGTTCCACTGCGTCAGCTCCCATACCTCCCCCGTCCGAGTGCTCCCAGGCGTGGACGCGTTTGTCAGCCGGCTATTCTAACCACACGGTGGCGCTCTTCAACCTCTCAGCGGATCCAGAGGAGCGCTATGACTTGTGGGGCGCTGATGACTTGAGGCTAGCTCGAACTGCGGTACACATGGAGAAAACGATGGGCACATTTATGCTCTCGCTCAAACGGAGTAGAGCCGGCCTCGACTACCCCGAGGGGCGTGTGATGCCTCAACCTCCCGAAGACGTGTGGTGCAAGATCGATGCCTACCGGCCGTATGCACACCGAATCCTTCAGCATCACCAATACCGCGCGTCGGCAAGCGCCGTGTATCGGGTAAATGGCTCTGATACCATGTGCACCTTTGATAGGCGCGCTCTCTGCGCCGACGGTAGTTTGCCGCCGCCAGAGGAAAGTAGCAGCAACAGCAGCAACAGCAGCTCCGCCACTAATGTGCCAAAATGGAGGACGGGCTCAGGGCCACTTGATCCCCCTCCTGACCATCCCCTCATTCTGAATCCTCACGCCCGCCTGCCGTTCCCACGAGGCGGCATTGCGGGCTTTACAACCCCCATCTGGGCTCACAACGCCTGGAAATAGTCGCCGCGCGGAGGTCAGACCAGGTCTGAGTACAACTGTACGTAACTGATTTGCTTCAGGAACCGAAGCTGACTTGGCTTGACTGGACTTGACTGTCGCAACGTCTCCCTCGCGAAATCACGATCCTTTTTTGGGAGCCTGAATTTTTGAACACACAACGCCTCTCTCCACTCTCTTGGTGGACGAGGCTCGCTAGCGCATCGATGATCAATCCACCCAACCAGCGCCGTCCCAGCAACGGCGCGTCTGAAATCAAGCTCTCCTCTTCTCGTCGCAGCAGCGACCGCTCCAGCGCTCAAGGCACCCACAGGTCACCGGTCACACGTGCAAGCTACATCCGCGAAGCGCCCGGTCGTTTCACTGAGCAGCTCGCCAAGGAGCAGCTCGCCAGTCGCGATGCCCTTCTCAAGGTGCATCCGCCGCGTCATCCTGATCCACAGTCTACGTGGCTCGACCACACCTACTACCAAGACGCTGTGCGTGGCTTCCACAAGTACTCGCCCGACCAGTGGCAGGGTACGGTCCATCTTCGGATGACGCCGTTCATCTACTTCCCGTGGATGGTGCTTAACGTGTACATCTTCGTGCTCACCTTTTGGGTGGAGCTCGTTCAGCCGTCGCTCAAGCCGTGCTTCGAGATGCCCATCGATGCGCACGTGGTGATGGGCGGTGCGCTTTCGTTCCTGATCGTCTTCCGCACTCAAGCGTCGTTCGACCGGTGGTGGGAGGCGCGCTGTGCTTGGCAGGATGCCGTCACCTCCTGCCGCGCACTTGTCGTCACCACCGGAGCGGCGCTCTGTGACGACGCCGCGCAGGAGCGCTTCTCCATGCAGGTCGTCGCCTTCGCAGTGTCGTTCAAGGCCTACTTGCGCGGCACCGCCGTTTCGCCCGACGAGGTAGGCTTTCGCATGTCGTGGGAGCACGTGATGCTGCTCAACAAGTCGAGCTGCCCGCCACTTGTAGCGATCCGTGAGCTCGCTTCGACTGTGCGGTTCAACCTGCCTACCGACACGACCGGATTAGGGACGTCCATCTATGACGAAGCCGTTGAGCAGATGCGCGTGCTGATGAGCGCTGTGGGCGTGTGCGAGCGGATCAAGCAGACGCCCATGACGTTCTGCTACATCGCGACGCTGCGCTCCTTCCTCGTGCTCTGGCTCGCTACGCTCCCTTCCTCGCTCATCGGCGAGTACGGCTGGGTGGCCGTACCAGCTCTCTCGGTGATCGGCTTCCTGTTCCTGACTGTCGAGCAGATGGCAATCGAGATCGAGCAGCCCTTTGGCAATGATGCCAACGACCTGCCACTCGAGTCGTATATCCTCGACGTGGAACGCGTGCTGCTCGAGCTCTTGCCCTCCAAGCCTTCCATCCGCACCGCCCCCGACCGCGAGGTTGCCCCCGCCCGCCCCCTACCGCCCTCCACCCAGCATGATGGCTCGCGCTCTGCTAAGGTGCCGTCGCACCAGAAAGGACAGAGGCAGCAGCTTCCGCAAGCCCTCGAGCAGGCACCGCCGGTCGACCTGCCCGTCGCAGTTGGATCGCCCGTCACATACGGCGTCGACAGCAGCGACGAAGGCGGCGAGAACGTGTCAATGATGCATGCTCGGCCCGCTTGCTCCTCGAGCGGGGTCACCACTTCTCTCGCCTCGAGCGAGAACACGGGTCTCGACGGCTTCCAAGGCCGTTACCGTGCCCTCCTCGACGGTTCCGAGAACGCGCCGTCGAACACGCTTCTACCGCCCGTCTACCAGCAGAAGTACAAGAAGAAGCATAGCGATGATGATTTCCAGGCGTAAGGCGGTCGCCCACCCGGGACCGCGCAACCAGCGCCCAACCGCGAACCGGGATCCGTATCCGCCGGATGAAACCCTCAGGTGTTGTGTCAGCAATCTTAGAAGCGCGCGGTAGAGCGCGTCTTCACCGCCTTGGTCAACGGGACCGGGAGACAGTTTTACGCGTACTTATTTATAAAGCTGCCGTTCACCGGGCGCACCGCCCGGGCTCCGGCAGGGGCGGCCGCTCCCCGACAAGGGGGCCCGAGAGGCGCGGCGGGGGCACGCGCCGGCGCGTCGCGCGTGCGGACGAGCGTCTGCGCCAGTGCGGCCCGGGCCGGGCGCGCTGCGGACCACGCCACGCGTGAGGCGTGCAGACGTGTTTCTCGATCTTACCCGCTGGGGATCATACAACCAACGAGCACCGAAAGCAGAACTGCGAAAAGAGAAGACGAGAAGGTGCAAGGTCGTCGCGATGAGGAGAAGACGGGGTTGCTGGCTCCAACGCCGGTGCGTGAGCGCAGCGCCCCCCCCCCCCCCCCCCCTCGGCG
>Ga0210246_100109_pt1 | contig 65051 bp, 50 predicted proteins | sample ChrtobMetaP3_8mM_FD_155469 | JGI IMG/M metagenome (GOLD analysis project Ga0210246, IMG submission 155469) | Chrysochromulina tobin associated microbial communities from unialgal haptophyte culture, Seattle, Washington, United States - P3_8mM | ecosystem: Host-associated > Algae > Haptophytes >...
CGCCGCCGCCGCCGCCGCCCGAACCCGGCGTTGCCGTGGGCGTTGGATGGCCAACTGCTGACGAACCCGGCGTTGCCGTGGGCGTTGGATGGCCAACTGCTGACGAACCCGGCGTTGCCGTGGGCGTTGGATGGCCAACTGCTGACGAACCCGGCGTTGCCGTGGGCGTTGGATGGCCAACTGCTCGACCGCCGCCGCGTACTATGCCGCCCCCGCTGCCACTGTCAGCCTTGGAAGACGAGGACGAGGAGGGCGAGGTGCCTCTCTCTACCGGCCAGGGTACGCCCCTACCGCCGCCGCCTCTGCAGCCACTGCCGCCGCCTCTGCGGCCGCCGCCGCCTCTGCAGCCGCCTCCGCCTCTGCAGCCGCCACCGCCGCCGCCACGCCCGCGACGAGACGCGGCTGCGTCCGCGCCCGCGGCACCAGACCCCTCGTCAATCTCGTCAATCTCGTCAATCTCGTCAATCCCGTCAATCCCGTCAATCGCGCCCGCGGCACCGGACCCGCTCGCCACAGCGCCCGGCACAGCGCCCGGTACCGCGCCCGTCACAGCGCTCGGCACAGCGCCCATCGCAGCGCCCGCGGCACCAGACCCGCCCGCCGCGAACGGGTCCGCGCCACCGACAGGACTTCAAACGGCCATGGTGCCGATCGTACCAGACGTGCCGGTAAGTGGCGCCGTACTGGGCATCATCGGCGCCGTCGTGGGCTCCTCTTCCTCGCCCTCGTCGTCGTATCGAACCTCGTCAATCTCGTCAATCTCGTCGTATCGAACCTCCGCGCGACACTCGTCGTCCTCCGAGGCCCAGATGGCACCCGAGGTGGCGTCAATCTCGTCAATCTCGTCAATCTCGTCGTCCTCCGAGGCCCAGATGGCACCCGAGGTGGCGTCGTCGTGGGCGGCCACGAGGGAGTCGCCGTCAGTGCGCGACCTCGCTGCCGCTGCGAGCGCGCAGCTCCAAGCCCTCGGTCAAGAGTTTCAGCTACGTGCCGAGGCCTTAGGTGATCTCGAGGCGCGCGCCTTTGCCCTCTATGCCCAAAGGCGCGCGATGGAAGCATGGGCCGCGCACGTGGAGGTGATGTTCGCGCAAGCGCCGAGGAGCGCCGAGAAGACGTCGTGAGCTTGCGCCGCCGCTGCCGACGCCGCCGTGGCCGCCGTGGCTGCCGCCGCCTCCACCGCGGCGCCACCGACGCTGCCGCCGATGCCGTCGCTGCCGTAACGAGAAAACTAGGGTCGAGCCAGAGCCTTGTACTACTTTCGCCCTACCAAGGCGCACGGGCCGCGTTAGGGCCGCGCCGGCGGGGCATTCCTGTCACTCACATGGTCACTCACAGACGTTTTTAGAAGTTATATTGAACCGCTGACTCGACGCCGCAGCTCCTCCGGTCATTGGGGTCAATGGCGCCGTGGGGCTGGATGCGCAGGCCAAGCTCGTCAGATCGAGCGCAGCCGATCAGCGCTCACCCCCTCCACGTACGGTACTTGCCGCCCTGCAAGGCCACGTCATACGTACCCTCCGCCTCGTTCTCGTCGTAAATGCGACCCGGGCGCCACTCGCCGCCGACAATCACTTCCACAGCCTGTCCCTCCCGGAAGCCGATGGCGACCGGTGCGACCGGAGCCACGGCCAGTAGTTCACAGGTATGAATACTGTACTGTGCACTGTCCCAGCCGGCGGCAGTCCCCATCCTTTGGTTGAGCTCTGGCTTCGCGACGAGCCCATGCAGCAGCACCTGCTCGCCCGCCAGAGCGGCACGCAGCTTGTCGTTCTCCTCACGGCGCGCCGCCAAGGATGGCGGCATTGGCGCCGTCCCGAGCAGCCACGGTAGCGCCTCTTCGACCAGCTTGGCACCATCGACGCCGCAAGAGTTGAGGCTCAACTCCAGGTTGACCATTACGGCCGCCATCAGTGACGCGAGCTCCTCCTTGATTGCGGGCTCCTGCTCGATCATATCCAGCTGGTTCTTCTCGAGGGGCTTGCCGCCCGCCTTGAGCTCCTTGAGCTCCGCAATCTGGCGCAGCTTCTCCTCAAGGGCGCTTCCCTTTTTGCCGACCGCATCCAGGTCGTTAGGGTCCAATTCACCGCCACCACCCGGCTGCCCCTCGAGCGCGGCTAAGCCCTCGGCGACCGGCTTCCTCAGCCTCGGCGAGAGCTTGGCCAGCGCCAAGGCGCGTTGCTCGGGCGGCAGCTCGGCGACGAGGCCCGTGAGGCCTTCGCTGTGCTCATGCGGCTGGCTGTTCAGCACAAAGCGGAGAATCTCGCGGCCCTCGACGGGAACGCCAAAGTAGGCCGTGTCGGCGCCCGCGGAATAGTTCGTCACTTCGACGAGTGTTGATGTCGACGCCGCCGAGGCCGCAGACGCAGCATCCTTGCCGCCAGCCTCCTGGATGTTCTCGGGCTTCACGGCGATCTTCTCGCCCTTGCCGCCAGAGAGCTCGAGGCCGTATCGTTTGTTCGTGATCCTGAAGTCTATCACCTTGGCCTCGCACCCGTTCAGCTCAGGTCGGCTCTTCAGATTCTTGATCTTGACCAATGTGCCGATCTCGAGGCCCATCGGGGCCCACTCTGACATCAGCTCAGCCTCGGTCTTGGCGCCGCTCGCAATCGCGTCGGTGGCGCGGTCGTAGTCTGCGTCGGTGCATCGCTCGAGTGCCAGCAGGTCGGCAAACAGCGTATCCAACTTCGGTGGGCAGCCGCCCTCCGCCTCCTCCTCAACCCAGCTGTGCTGCCGCCAAACCGGGTCGCGGGCGACGAGGTAGTAGCCCGTCATGATGCGGCGGCGGCGCGGGTCGCGCAGGAAGTGCGTGACGGCGTTGCGGTGGCAATCCGACGGCGGGCCTGCGAGCTGCGTGCGGCGCGCCTGCACGCCGCGCACGCCGCGCGGCTCGCCGCGCGCCACGAGCGCGGGCGAGTCCGGATCGCGCGTCTGCAGCACGGCCTCGTCGCCGCCGCAGGCGAGCAGCCGGCGCCGCAGCTCCGCGAGGTGCGGCTCGGCCGCCACGGCCGCCGCGTTGCGGCGCGCAAGCAAGTGCGCGCGCTCCGGGTCGAGCGGCATGAGCTTTCCGAGCGAGCGCGCGAGTGCGTGCGCGGTTGGTGCCGCTCGACTTTGTGAGACACGTGAGAGCTCGACTTCGAGAGGCATTGTTAGGAAAGAGAAAGTGGTTGCGGCGAGAGGAGGGTAAGGTATGGGGGAAGGATGCAAGATACATGATACATGATACATGATCCATCATGTCGATACGGTGGGACCCATGATCTTTCCGACATGATCGGTTATCTTTCCGACATGTTGGTGGATCATGTCCAACATGTTCATGAACTTGTCCAACATGTTCATGAACTTGTCCGACATGTTCGATGAACAATGCAGAGTCAGAATCATGTATCATGTATCATGTATCATGTATCATGTATCATTCGCAAAACATCAACATACATGATCTTCGATGCACCATCCCAACGGAAGTAAAGATACATGATACGAGATACATGATACATGGGAAAGATCATGGGTCCCACCGTATCGACATGATGGATCATGTATCATGTATCATGTATCATGTATCTTGCATCCGTCCGACCCCCATAGAAAGGGTTCCTAATTCCAAACGGAAAGAAACGTTTTTCCTACTGAGTACTGTAATTGGTAAATGCGACCGCACAATGGCAGTGTTTGGCAAGCCACCGATGTTCTCGGAGCAGGGCCAGGCCCATAACCCTGCGCCTTTTAGCCCCGGATTAATGAGACGCCCGGAAGACGATTTAGAGACACGTTCCATCGGATGGTGGGTCAAAAAACAAGACTTAGTGAAATTCGGATTAACGAGGCGCCCGAATCGACCATCGTGTGCATGGTGGGGCCCAAGTCGCACCTCTTGCCGTGCCGTGCGGCCATCAGCTCGCGTGCGAGCGCTGCACGGCCAACATGACGCTCGGCTTGCATACGCGCCACATTCTGAAGATGCCGGCGGCCACCACCTTATTGCCCGGCTCGAGAGCGAGCGCCTTGGTGAAGGCGGCACACGCGCCGGCGGGGTCCTCCTCGGCCTGGAGCGCGATCGCCAGCTGGAAGTGCCCCTCCGCAAATTTGGGTTCGAGCCTGATGCACTCGAGCGCGTCCTCCCGGGCTTGGGCGTACCTGATGAGTGAGGCAATCAGCGGTGCAATCAGCGGTGCACTCAGCGATGCACTCGAGCGCGTCCTCGTGGGCTCGGGCGGACCGTCCAAGCCTGAGAAAGCACTCGGCGCGGTTAGAGTAGAGCATGGGAGCCTTGCTCCCATCGAGGGTAAGGGCCTCGGTGTAGAAGACGGCAGCCTGCTGGTACTCATCCGCCTTTAAGGCCTCGTTCCCCTGTGCACCACAGGAGGCAAGCCCATCAGAGGCGATCAGAGGCCTTCAGAGGCCATCAGAAGCGATCAGAGGCCTTCCGAGGCCTTCCGAGGCCATCCGAGAACATCAAACGCCGTCCACGCAGGACACCCGCCGCGCTCGGCATTGTGCCAAAGCGGCTCGAGCTCTCAGCGAGAGCGCAAACGTACCTTCACGATCCGCGCAGCGGCATTAAGCTTGTCACGAAAGGTGACGGGCCCGGCACGCATCTCTGCGAGGAACTCACTCGCACGCTTAGCGAGGAACTCACTCGCACGCTCCTCCGCAATCTTGCGCAGCTTCTCCTCAAGGGCGCTTCCCTTTTTGCCGACCGCATCCGGGTCGTTAGGGTCCGATTCACCGCCTTCACCCGGCTGCACCTCGAGCGCGGCTAAGCCCTCGGCGACCGGCTTCCTCAGCCTCGGCGAGAGCTTGGCCAGCGCCAAGGCGCGTTGCTCGGGCGGCAGCTCGGCGACGAGGCCCGTGAGGCCTTCGCTGTGCTCATGCGGCTGGCTGTTCAGCACAAAGCGGAGAATCTCGCGGCCCTCGACGGGAACGCCAAAGTAGGCCGTGTCGGCGCCCGCGGAATAGTTCGTCACTTCGACGAGTGTTGATGTCGACGCCGCCGAGGCCGCAGACGCAGCATCCTTGCCGCCAGCCTCCTGGATGTTCTCGGGCTTCACGGCGATCTTCTCGCCCTTGCCGCCAGAGAGCTCGAGGCCGTATCGTTTGTTCGTGATCCTGAAGTCTATCACCTTGGCCTCGCACCCGTTCAGCTCAGGTCGGCTCTTCAGATTCTTGATCTTGACCAATGTGCCGATCTCGAGGCCCATCGGGGCCCACTCTGACATCAGCTCAGCCTCGGTCTTGGCGCCGCTCGCAATCGCGTCGGTGGCGCGGTCGTAGTCTGCGTCGGTGCATCGCTCGAGTGCCAGCAGGTCGGCAAACAGCGTATCCAACTTCGGTGGGCAGCCGCCCTCCGCCTCCTCCTCAACCCAGCTGTGCTGCCGCCAAACCGGGTCGCGGGCGACGAGGTAGTAGCCCGTCATGATGCGGCGGCGGCGCGGGTCGCGCAGGAAGTGCGTGACGGCGTTGCGGTGGCAATCCGACGGCGGGCCTGCGAGCTGCGTGCGGCGCGCCTGCACGCCGCGCACGCCGCGCGGCTCGCCGCGCGCCACGAGCGCGGGCGAGTCCGGATCGCGCGTCTGCAGCACGGCCTCGTCGCCGCCGCAGGCGAGCAGCCGGCGCCGCAGCTCCGCGAGGTGCGGCTCGGCCGCCACGGCCGCCGCGTTGCGGCGCGCAAGCAAGTGCGCGCGCTCCGGGTCGAGCGGCATGAGCTTTCCGAGCGAGCGAGCGAGCGGAGCGAGATGCGAGCGCGGACGGTGCCGCTCGACTTTGTGAGAGCTCAAGTCAAGTCAAGTCAAGTCAAGTCAAGTCAAGTCAAGTGATTCAAAATGGCGGTCGCCTTTCCGCCGCCTTTGGTGCCCATCGCTGGCGCGAGCGATCGGGAGGGCAGATCTCGACGCAACCGGCACCACTGGATAGCCCCGAGGCGGGGCATCATCCCCATCTTCTTGATCTTGATCATCGCGGCGCACGGGGCTTCAACATCGTGCCTTTTCAGGAAGTCTACAGTACGGCGATGCAACACGGCTCCAGGCCGACGATGGGAGCGGTCGGGGGCCTGCGCGAGGGCTGCTCCGATGGTCCAAGGTGTCGGTAGGGCCTGGCGACCGCCGGCGCCGCGCGTCGAGCGTGCGCGGCCTTTCTCCGACGAGTTTTGGCGTTTTGGGCCTGACAAGGGCACGCCAATCATTCTTGTGGCCAAGCGATCGATGACAAGAGTTGCTGGCGCGGCGGCGGCAAAGCGATCGAGGACGTGCTCTCCGAGTGCGCGCCACACCTCGCTCACGCACCATATCTCACGCATGCGTGTGCGCGCGCGACACAGGTGCCTGCAATATGCCATAGGTGCAGCAGCGGAGGTGCTTCGCGCAGGAGAGAGAGCAGAAGCCCAGGCGCGGCAAGCAGAAGCACAGCGGGGCGAGGCAGGCAATGGCGCTCGCGCAGCAACGATCGGCGGCGGATGTAGCGAACGGGAGCTGAGTTGATCTACGCGAGAGGAAGGGCTATCTTACCGCCGTCACTAGCTGGCAGCAGCAAGGGCCCTCTCGCTCGCGTCGGTCATCTCGGCGAGCGCGACGCGGCACCGACCGGCCTCGAGATCCTCGGTCGAGGCGCCTACGTCCCCCTCTTTCTCTCCCCCAATCCCCCATTTTATGCTTGACGCCACGGTCGATCTCGAGCCGATTTCCTCTTCGGCGTAAGAGTGGCGCTCATCGGCTCGAGATCGGCCCGTTACTTCTCACCTACTTGTTCTCCGAGGGCACGTATGTCAGCATTTATGACGTGTCGCCTCTAGATGGATCCCCCTCCGCCATCTCCATCGACTCCCGTCCTCCCCTGCTGGCTTCCGGAGCACATTCGATAGGCTTCCGTATGGTTGTCTGTTGTTTCTGTATAGACTTGACTTGACTTGACTGAGAGCTCGACTTCGTGAGATTCCCCGGTCGAAATGATCCCAATCGCCAAGGCAAACTAAAATCTGAAAGACCACGCGACGGCAGCTGAGGCATGGGCATGTGGCGCAAGCTGCATGATGATGTTTGCGGGGGGGGCGGGGCAGACATTCAGTGATTCTGAGCTAGTCCTGCTTGAGACGGCACTGTGTTGAAACACATGGTTGAAACACCAGAGTAGTGAAACCCTTCGTATTGGTGTTTCAACACCGGTGTGAAGCTCAGCTTAATCCTTAAACCAATTGCCTTAAACGACGGCGCCCGGCGGCCTACGGTGGCTACTCATGCTACTCATCTAAAGCGGTAAGCGCGTCGCTACACCTGCTAACCTACGGTATTACCTGAAGTATTACCTACTTGATAATACGCTTGTGTCGCCGCGTCCCGGCGGCCCCCGGTGGCAGTGTCGAGTGTCTTTTACAAAGGATGAGTGCGAAGCTCGTGCACGGCGGAGGTCGGCCCGGCGTGGAGTGCTTCGACCGCTCCGAGCACGGCCACCTCGTGCGTTCACGCGTCCGTCTTCTGCTCCGGCTTCTCCTCCGAATCCCCGCCGTGCTCTTCGATGCATGCGCTGATGAGCTTGAAGACCTCCTCTGCCATCTCCTTGAGCACCTCGTGCTTGTCCGGATGCCACTTCAACTTGAGCTGCTTGAACTTGCGCTTGCGCTCGTCGGGAGGCAGCTTGGCGGCCTCCTTGACAGCGGCCACGAGGGCCTCCTTAGTGCGCGTGAGGCCGAGGGCCGCGTCCGACTCGCTGGCCGGCGGGGGTGGCGGCGGCTCCACCTCCCTCGAGTCGAGAACTTGTGACGCGACTTCCCGCCACTTCTCGAGCTGGCGCACGCGCCTGAGCAGAGCCTCGTTCTTGTACGACGCGTCTGCCAGGAGGTTGTGTGCGAGCAAGAGCTCAGCCTCGAGCTCGTCCCTCTCGTGCTCCCCTCGGACCACCTCGATGGCTGCCTCGTCCCTCTCGTGCATCGCCTTCTCAGCTTGTCCCATCGAGCGCTGGAGCGCCGCCTCGAGCTGTGCTACACGCTGAATCGCTTCGTCCCTCTCTTCGAGCACCCGCTTGGCAAGGGCGTGGGCCAGCTCCGCGGACTCCACCCCGATGCTGCAGTGAGGCGGGCGCGCATAGCGCAGATTGGCCTGCTGATTCTCGGCGTCAAAAATTTCCTCGAGCTCCTCGCGCGTGTAGGCTGCGCGTCGATCCATTTTCTCCGCAGCCTGCTGCGGCTGCCAATCGGTGACGTAGCGGAGAGGCGTGGCTGCGGCTTGCGAGCGTTAGGGACCACAGTGCTCCTGTAGGACTTGGCGAAAGTTTGAAGTCCCTGGATTTCTTGTGAATTTGAATAGACGGGACGCCGTTTCGACCCTCTATCGTTTCGAGGTTCGGAATTCTTCAGCAAATTCAAGAGAGAAGGGGAGTTGCGTGCGCGTACATGACAAAGTTCAATGCGGCGCGGTGCGTGCAATACGTGTTCGGAATTTGACGATTTGGTTTCGTCGAAGCCGCCGACTTTCGTTTGTTATCAGCTGGCAGCAGCTGCATATGTCACACAAGCATCTTCTCTCGAAGAGGACCTGTCGAACGTGAACGCTTGCAAGACACCGAAGGGCAGGGGGGGGGCGATCGCCAGTTCGTCCACACTCCGAGCATGTTCCACGAGTTCTTCTTGCGAGGTTCCCGCGCTCGAATCGCATGGGCGTGGTTCGGCCTCGCAAGCATCATGGGCAAGGCCGTGTTCAGCGCTTGGAACAAGCGAAGATACAATGACTTCACCCTCGACTTTTACAATTTGGTGGCGTATGGGCAGGAGTACGGCCTCGGGCATGAGCAGATGGTTGATCGACTCTACAGCATCATGTGGAGCTGGTTGTCGATCCAGATGGCCCAGTTTCTCGTGTACCCGGCGCTGCGCATACTGCACAATTACTGGGCTGCTTCCTGGCGATTCGTCCTCGTGGAAGAGTACTTGCAGCGCTGGCACAGGAACTCGAGGCCTCTTGAGGGCGTCTCGCAGCGCATTCATGAGGACGCGCACCGCTTCACCGAGGGCATCAACTGGATCACGTACGATCTCCTCGATTCCATCGCCAGCCTCGTGGCCTTCACTCCACTCCTGGCCACTCTTGGCGAGAAGGTGCCGCCGCCCGGATTCGGCAAGGGAGAGGTGCCCGGCGTATGGCTCGCGTATGCCGCCGTGGGGGGAGGCATCGTTGGCACGTGCATCTCGCTCTTCATCGGTCGCCACCTCGTGGCGATCCGAGTCACCATTCAACGGCTGAACGCGAAGCTGCGTCGCGATCTCGTCCTCGTTGAATCGGCGTATGAGCATGTGGCGGGAGCGGATCCAGACGAGTACAGCACGAAGCATAGTCGCCGGGCGAGCCGTTTGGCGCCCTTTGCGCCCCTGTTGACCGAGATGTGGAACGCTTACAGTACGATGTACGTCCATCTCGGCGCGCGCGCGCTGGCCTGATTGCCTCCCTCATCAGTCTGATTGCCTCCCTCATCAGGTACGTCCATCTCGGCGCGCTCCGCTTTTGGAACGAGCTGTGGTCCAATGTCGACGAACTGCTCCCGTACATTCTAGTTGCGCCGCGTCTGATCGCCGCCGACCCGGAGATGCGTCTCTCGTACGGCGACCTCGCCCAAACGAAGAACGCCGTCGGGCGCGTCTTCAACCAAATCTGGACCTGGGCTGAGAAGTGGGAGGACTTGACTGAGTGGATGTCGGTCCATCGGCGTCTCGTCGAACTTGAGGAGATGCTTGCCAACGCGGACGAGCGCGAAGCCTTGGCGGCCTTCGCCACTCCGACGCCGTCCTTCGGCAAGGTCTTCGGCCACGCTCTGCCTTCTAAGGCACTGCCGTTGGCCATGCCAGTGGCGCGGAGCGCGAGCAGTTCTCCAACGGCTGTGATTCCGAGCTCTTCGTTCCGAGGGGTGCGATCCGAACCTTTCAGGATGGCGGATATGGTTTGAATTCGGTCTCGCCAGCATGAGTCGGCACCTCGGCAACACGAACCGCGTGTATGATGGATACACACTGTAGACGACCCGTTTTGGCTTGGAGCCCTCTGGTCTGGTCGTCCCTGCGCTGTCTCCTCCTGGAGGATTGGAGGACCCCACATACCCAGGGGCTCCTCCGGAGCTACACTAGTCCACCGTAGAAGGTCTGGTCGTCTAAGGTACGCTGTTGAACCCCAGCGACGACGTGACGACCAAAGCCAAGAAGTAGACCGGCGTGCACACTGCGTCTGTGACGCGCGTGATGGAACCGCCAACCGGACCAAGTCCAAGACGTGGACGAGCTTTAGGTCGAACCGAACCGTCAACCGGAACGTCGTCCTCGGTGTGAGCGCCGACGAGCGGACGGTTACCCATGACGGTTACCGGCCGGGCTTACGCCTTATCACTAACAGGTTTCGTCGGTCCTCTCTCTTGAATTCCTAGCATGAACGGCGACCCGCACGCGGCACGCATCGAGGGAATCTCCCCCGGGATTCCCGACATAAATTCCCGACATGACGTCAACACCTAGGGAGTGATGACGTCATCCCGAGGGTCTGCCGCTCGCACCTCCTCACGTTGACGTACGTACAACACACCAGGGACCATACAGCCGTGTACCGTCCGGACGTACACAGCATGTCGGTCGGATTGTCTACTAGATTGTCGTGTTGCGCTGCCCACGATGTGTATAGCCCCCCCGCTACCCGGTGTGCCCGGAGCCCGCCGGACTTCTGTCACCGTGTCAGATGGCCACGCAAGTGAAGAAAGTGTCAGGTGGCATCTCCAAGTGTTTGGGCGCCGTAATGGTACTGAACCCAGAATGACGACCGACAGAAATTGGATTCCAAAACACGAGTGTTTTGTCTTGAACGTCGATTTGGGGAGTCGTACAAGTAATTGCGCCCGTAGCAGCACTTTCACCATCACTGCCGCCAAAGCACCAGAGGACGCCACTCACCATGGCGGCACCAATGCCTTCGGCGGCTTTGGGGAGCCGTATTGTAGAAGCTCTGTCCCACTTATCAATGGCCGGGTAGTATGTATTGCACTCATTCGTTGCAAAGAACTTGCCGTCTTCGTCTCGACTCCTCCCGCCTAAGGTGACAATGGCCGTACCTTTGTCGCTATCAACCACGACCGCTGCAGCCATGTTTGTGTAACCACGTGGCATATCACACACAGGCGTCCACACATTGGTCTTGGAGTCGTACTTCTCGACGCTCTCCGAATGCCAGGACTCATTGGTCTCACCGCCAATGGCGAACAGGCAGCCTTGCGCGGCCACGAGGCAAAAGTCTTTGCGTGCAACATTCATGGGCGCGACCGGATGCCAAGTGTCGCTCGTCGGGTCGTATGACTCCACCGCAGCACGCTCACAATCCGAATCAGTGTCCCAGCCTCCAGCCACGTAAATCTTTCCGTCTAGAGCAGCGGCACTAGCTATGCGACATTCACCCCCATGACAAGTCGCCAAGGCTGCGAGTGTGCGCCATTCATCGGTGGCCTCGTCATAGCGCATCAGCACATTTCGCTCCATCTTTCCGTCGAATGCAACCACGTACAGCTTCCCATCAAGAGCGGTCGCTGACACTGGACAATCCGCACCTGGTAGTGATGCGATCGAAGTCACAGCTCGAGTGACCGGATCAAATCGTTTGCAGAGCCTGAAACTGAAATCAAGATTCTCATCTTCGAAACCGAGCAAGTAGATGGCTCGGCAGCCTTCGCGTGGTCTGCTTCGCGGCATCTCGGGCTTCACATCGAGCTTATCGGCAAGGGCGTACGCGACGTCCTTCATAATGGTGGGTGACGCCGCCACGAGCGGCTCGGACAGCACATCGTGCAGCCGCTCACGCGGCATGAATCCAAAGCGCACGTGCGCGAGCAGCTCGGCGAGCTCACTGTCGGAGGTCGCCCCGTGGTGACGCGCCCACTGCAGCGCGGCTTCGAACGCGGTCAGCTCGGAGTCGATCGTGAGCGCATCATCACCCAGCAGAGCGAGCAGACGCTCGCGGGAGAGGCTCAGGAAGCTCGGACTCTTCACCAGAGGCTCAAAGCTGCGCAGGCACGTTCGCCGGGCGGCCGTCTCAAGCATTGGCAACGAGTAGCGCTCGGCCAGCTCCCAAACCTGGACACTGTCCGTGCACGTGACACGATGCTGGATTGCGGCGCTCACCGCCTCCAGCAGCGGCGCGACTTCGAGCCGCGACGCGACCTCGAGCAAGTCCAGCAATCGAGCATCGCTCTCGAGCGTTGCCGCACCTGAGTAGATGAAATCTAGCGCGCACGCGAAGGCCACCGCGCTGAGGTCGGAGACGGTGAACTCGCGGGTGCCGCTGTCCGCAAATGACTGCTGCTTGAAGTGGACGCGCATAAATGGTGACGCGGCTGCTAGCACACATCGGTGCGCCGGAAAGGCCTTGCCCTCGACGACGATCACAATGTCGCAGAAGTTGTCCGCGCTCTCGCGCCAGAGCGCGATGAGCTCCGTCGGGTAGGCAGCGCCGCCACTGAGTTCGACGGCCACTTGTCTCGCGCAGTCCTCGGTGAGTCGCGCTCGCTTTGTGGCACGAGGAGCCTCGACCGCAGCCATTGTCGACGCCCCGCGACTCGAGTGCAGCTTGAGCTGTGATCCGTGAACAGGGCTGTGAATGAATATACTCGGTGCAAGCATGCTTCTACCCGTACCCGTCCGATGTGTGCGCGCCGCTCAGCGTGCCGGAGGCGGAGCGAGCGCTTTATCCAATTATCGCCCCTTCATCGGCGACCACTGACGTCTGACGAAGACCACCTATCTAACGCCATTGATCTAACGTCTCCGCAGCGTGAGAAATCACCTATGACCTATATGCCAGTCACTCGTACACTGAGTCTATTGGGATGTTCGCAACGAGAGATACGATACATTCTTGAGAATCTCATAACTGTTGTGAACACGCCTCTGGGACACCGTTTGAAAGGCCATCTTTGCAGCACAATCGCGTGCGTGCGCTCAGCGCTGCCGCTTCCAGGCGGTCTTCTCCGCAGCATAGCGCGCCGAGCCACCGCCTGTGCCAAAGTGGCCATTCGCCGCGCCCGTGAGACCATCGATCCGAAACTCAGACGACATCTTCGATCGGAGCTGCGCGATTGCAAAGCGGCTGTACTGCAGGTCTTCGTCATCGCCGACGCACGCTCCACTCAGGAGAAGAGATCGGATGTTGACGTCGACCTCAGAGGCGAGCGCACGCCCGCTGCGGATCTCACCATTCTCGGCTTGCATCGCCTCAAACGTGGCGACCACCACGGCGTCTGCGGGAAACGTCGGACGCATGAAACCCAGCTCCAGCGCCCAGGAGCCATCGAGCACAAAGCCCGCAGCCTCGCCGAGGCCAGCATCGACGACGCGCAGGACGTCATCGTGAGAAGAGATGCGCCAAAGCACGTCCACGCTGGCGTCGATCTCAGCCGCCATTTGCAGGTCAACCGTGGATAGCACCACTGCACTAGCGCCTGCCGTGATGGCCTCGGGCACGCTGGCGCTGTCGCCGTTGAAGATGACAGGGCATGGACCTGGGAAATCGCCCTTGGCAGTGTTCTGCTCCTTGTAGAGCGCGGCGACTGACGCCACACTAGGCGTCCACAATGTAGCCGCGTCCACCTTCCGAAGGCTTGAGGAAAGCTGCGCTAGAGCGAGGTCATCAAGGTTGCCAGTATACTCAACCGAGACAGTGAGAGCTTTGGACCTTGGGCTGAGAGTCTTTATAGCTGGTGGCGCCCGCGTCGCGAGGAGCGAGTGTGTGGTTGCCACGAGTAGGAGCAGCATGCGATCTCTTCTGCAGAACCTTTGCGGAATTTGCGAAATTGAAGTCTCCGCCACGTTCACACAGCACACCGCCCGTTCACACTCTGAGCGGGCAGTAACAGTGCCGTAGCACCGGCTGTCGCGTCTGTCGTGTTAACGTTCACTTCGCTCGAACACGGCCGTCACGTCAGCAATGCCGATCGTGGCGACCATCGGCAAATGCTCGACCGCGCCCGACGCGGCCGACTTCGACTCCTTCTGGCGATGGGAGGTCCGGATGCAGCGCGGCGCCGCGAACAACACAATCTTTGGCAAAACGACCAATCTTTACATCAACGACCGGTGCTTCGTGCCGCGGCGCGTGTGCAAGGTGCACCTGAGTCAGTCGAGCGCGACGCTGTTGCTGCCGCGCGAAGGGCCGGCGAACATAGATCTTTATCCTCAGCTCTACGACGTCGTCATAGGCGCCGCACAGGTGATGGGCGTCGTCGCGCGCACGAGCTTCGCCTCGCTGCTCGAGCAGGCTGGCAGCGCCCCTGTAGTAAATCTCGGCAAGGGTGCCGCCGGCCCGCATGTGTACACCGACCCGGACAATTGGCCAGTGTTGGCACCGCTCTTCACGAATGCGCGCGCCGTCATTATCTGCGTCATGTCCGGGCGCTCCTCGCCCAACTCGATGACGGGCCCATTTAACGGACAGTCCTTCGGAGCCGAGCAGATCCGAAATTTCGACGAGGTACTCAGCCTTTCGCGCCAGCCGAGCGAAGCGGCACGGCGGCGGAGCGAGAGGCTCCAGCGTGAGTCGCTCGCGTCGGCTCAGGCGGCATACGTCGACCTCGTACGCCGCATCCGAGCGGTCGCGAGCAGTCGCGCGCCGCGTATCATACTCGCTTGGTTCTCAAGTTGTCCCCTCGCCGGTTGCGCTGAGTTGTGGGAGTACCCGCAGTACTTCATGCGCCCGCCCGGTGTGAACGAGAGTCACAACGTGCTCTGGCCCCTCGGCCAGGCCCTCGGCGCCGAAGTCGTCGACTTATCCTCCCGAAATCTCCCGCCCTCGCCCCCGATTGCCATCGATCAATGCTCGAGCTGCGTCGTGGGCGCCGTCGTGGGCGCCGTCGTGGGCGCGGGCGCGGGTGGCGGCGCGAGTGGCGGCGCTGGAGAGGGCGGCGGCCGCGGCGTGGTCGGTGGCGGTCGCGTGTGCTCGTCTCCAGAGTTTCGTCAAGACGCCCTCAAGGCCGGCCGCACCTGCGGCGTCCACTGCTCCGCGGTAATTGCCGCTGATTGCCGCTGATTGCCACTGATTGCCACTGATTGCTCAAGGCCGGCCGCACCTGCGGCGTCCACTGCTCCGCGGTAATTGCCGCTGATTGCCGCTGATTGCCGCTGATTGCCGCTGATTTCCACTGATTGCCACTGATTGCCACTGATTGCCACTGAGTCTCCCGAGTTTTTGTCAAGACGCGCGCAAGGCCGGCCGCACCATTGCTCCGCGGTGAGAGAGGGAGGGCTGACCGGCGTGTCCACGGCAATGGCTCTCGGTTGGCACGCATTACCCTGATGACACGCCAGCGAGCTCGCGTGCCCTTGATGTCCACTCATGATGTGTTGATGGCCTCACTCATCAGGTGAGAGACCGTATTACCCTTATTGCCATTGATTGTCGCTGATTGCCATTGATGGCCTCACTCATCAGGTGAGAGACCCGTATTACCCTGATGACATCGCCCACGAGCACGCGGCACGCGTGCTCGACTACGTGCTCAAGTCGGCGCCCGCGCCCAATAAGGTTCGGTCGGCGAAGAATCTGGATCTGAATCTGAATCTGCTGCCGCCGACGATGACCGGTACGGCGCTTCCCCGCGAGGAGGTCGGCTCGGCTCGACCGTTGCAGCTCTATGGCAAGCTCTTCTTCTCGCACGTGCACAAGGTCGCCGGCACCACGCTCAACGCGTACCTGACGGGACTCGAGGGCATCAACGACTGCGCGGCGACTGGGATCGACGCCACCGACGCGAGCTCGCCCGTTGTGAATGAAGACCACGTCAGCCCTACCTCCTGGGCTGCCTTCGAACGCTGGTGGTTTCATCCGGAGCCGCGGTGCAACTTTGCTTCGATTGAGGAGCCCGAGCTGGGCGAGGTGCGATCTCCTCTGATGGCCACTGATGGCCTCTGATGGCCACTGATGGCCGCTGATGGCCGCTGATGGCCGCTGATGGCCGCTGATGGCCGCTGATCGCATCCTTCATCAGGTGCATGCACGCATTCAGGCCGCGCGCAAGGGGCGTGGCTCCGTCAGCGCGCCTCTCCCACACGAACCTCAGCTACTCTCATTTCTGCGGGATCCCGTCTCGCGCTGCCGCTCGCATTGGGCCTACGCCCAGGAGTTTTGCCGACGCCCGGACCGCGTTCGCACCCCGTACGCGGATTGCCATTGATTGCCTCTGATTGCCTCTGATTGCCTCCCTAATTAGCCCGCCCAGGCCGCGCGCTTCGCCGAGCGGTACGCGGAGGGCCACTGATTGCCCCGGATTGCCATTGATTGCCCCGGATTGCCATTGATTGCCCCGGATTGCCATTGATTGCCCCGAATTGCCATTGAGTGTGCATGAGTGTCGCTGATTGTCTCCTTCAAAAGGTACTGTCGAGACGTCTTTCTTCCGCGCTTTGGCGCCGTGAACGACAGCGCCACGCACGAGGCGTTTGTCCAAGCTCAGTGCACGGAGCGCGCGAGTCGCTCGCTCACGCCGCTGAACGGGATCGACGACCCGGTGCGATTTCTACAGCGGAACGTCAGCTTTGTGGGCGTACACGAACTCTTTCTCGAGTCGGTCTGCCTGCTATTGCACCAGGTGTCTGATGGCCTCTGATTGCACCTCTGTTGGCCTCTGATGGCCTCTGATTGCACCAGGTGTCTGATGACTGCCGGATGGCCTCTGATGGCAGCCAGATGCCCTCTGATGACCTCTGATTGCCTCTGATGACCTCTGATGACCTCTGATTTCTACCCTCACCAGGCGGGCCAGTTGCCCACTCGGCTGTGCACGTGCGTCGAAAGTCCGGGCGGCGGCGGAAAGCAGCATCTCGGCATCGCGCAAGAGCTGCGCCCGCCCCTGAGCGAGGCTTGGAAACGAAGCCGGCTGGCAGCGACGGGCGTGCCGCCCTTGTTGACCACGGACGCCGAGATCCTCCGACGAAGCCCACGCGATGCGGCCATCTATTCAGCCATGCTCAGGACGGTTCGGCAGCGCATCCGCACCGCCCTGCCAAACACCATCTGCAACGACCGCGGCTACAAGTGACGAGAGGTTAAGGACATGAAACCGGACTGTTCGGTTTGAGTAGTACGGAGGTGCAAAACTCTACGTGTCTGAGCGGTCCGTGACCCGTCACCCCAGATGTCAGTTGATCGACACGGTCACATAATCCAGCCCGCCCCCCCCCGCTCACCCTTTTCGAGTATGGTGTATGCAAAAGCCTTAAGGTGTCCCTCAATTTCCATAGGAGCATCAACTGTGAGTGGACCGGTGCATCTAGTCCAGTCGCCACCAAAATCCGATCTAGTGACCTAGCCGCTTTTCTACTACATACTTCTTGCCTCTGGGCCCAGCAACAGCCCCAAGGCTTGGCTGCCGATCCACCCACCATGACCCATTGGTTGCCTCCGCCTGCGCCTTGCCCCACCTCCCGAACTCATCGCGCAGCATGCTAAAGCACGCCGTGAAGTTGCTCGTCCTTGCCGACATGGGGTCGCATTCGCACTCTGGGCCATACCACGATTGCTGAGCCTTTCTCGCAGAGTGGCAGTAATACGGCTTAGGTGGCTCGCCGTCGCAATGAGTGCTCTGCGTCTGCACGGGTCCGAGGAAGAGCGACTCGAAGGGAGCTCGATGCCGCTCTGTTGTAGTCGTGGCTATTGGCGAGGTCCTCACAACGCAGGGCCGCTTCATCCTCTGGCCGCGGTCGTTGTCACGGCATACCGGCGCGTGCATCATCTCATGGAATCGTGCGAGCGTCTTGGGGGATGGGTTTGTGCCAAGGGCAAGGCCGCCGTATTGCATGCAGCGGATCGACTTGCCACTCAAGAATTCTGGATCTGCATTGAGCCCGAGAATGTTGCCATCCTTGCTGATCGGATGGCTCCGAAACGTCATGTGCTCGTAGGTAAAATCACGCAGCATGCGCACCCGCTCACGCGGCACGAAGCTCTGAATTGCGATGGAGTGCCAAAGGATGTCATTCCACCTGTGCGTGTAGATGGTGTTTGATGCGGCGACGAACGCGAGGTATGCTTGGACTTGAGGCTCCAGCCAGAAGGCAACGCGGCTTGCAAAGAAATTGTTGTAGATTCCGTAGAGAGGCCCGCACAGACGATACAGAAAGCGATCCAATCCGAGTTCAGAGCCAGGTCGGCTTATGTTCAGACGGCATGGCTCGAGCAACCACTTTGGGCGCACTTGATGCGCCTCGAGGAAGAGTTTCACAAATTTGAAGAAATTAGCTTCTTGCCACGGGCGGTCCCACACGGCCGCACGATAGACGTAATCGAGGCCTTCAGCACGCATGCGCTCGAAGACGTTGTACTGGATGGGGTCAAACACAAAAGAATCCTCGTCCATGCGCATCACGTATTCGTAGCCCTCTCGAGCAACGATGCCCCAAAGTCCGATGGCAAAAAGCCGAATCATGTGTCGGTAGCCCACGCTGAAGGATCGTGCCTGCGCCCATTCGTTCCGAGGCGGCAAGCCAGGCGGCACCTCAAAATCGTAGGGCCCGAGTTGCTTGAATCGGCCAACGACATCCGGGCCCAGTTCCGCTAAGATGCTTCGCTGCGAGGTCATGTTGATATCCCCTGCATGCAGAAAAAGCATGTCGTCCCTGTTCCTGAAATTGTAATTCTGCATCAGCGAGCGGACACTGAGCCGAAGCAGCTGCAGTGAGTCACGACCGTAACTCGAATGGCGTGCCTGGGCAAGGTACACGATGACGCCGAGCGTCTGGACTCGATTTGCCTGGATCATGGTGCTCGCTGTAATGACAGTGTCGTCCCACCCTTTGCCACGACTGCTGGTCTGGCAAGGTCGTGGGCACCCGCACAGGCCGAAATCGAAGCCGCTGCAATTGCCGATCACCGAGTCATTGGTCCCATGTCTCAAGAGAAGTTTCGCACGTTCGAGAACAGGTAGCAGAGCCGACATAGGTTTTCTTGCGGAATGCGATACTGTACTGTACGACACATCCCGTGAACAGTAAAATGGTTTCATCCGGTTTCACGTTCACAGTCAGTCAGTCAGTTTCGGGCACGTTAGTGTGGCCTCAATCAACGGCCTCAACCGTCCCCATACGACGTGATGAACGCTGCTGACTGCCAAACACTGCCGTCGCCGCCGCATCTCGTCTGCACTGAACACTCAAGTGCCCTAGCGTGTCTTGCCGGCTTTCCGGCTTTCGGGGTCTCAGGTAATCGGGTACTAGCCTACTACTCGGATCTCGGTAAAAGATCGCGCAAGGCCCAACACACACCGGCCGACATCCGACAAACGATCGGATCAGCGCCCGGCCCGAAAGCGAAACGAGACCGCGTGCACACACTTGACGCTACAACTGTTATACAACTGTCGTTCGACTCACGACTGTAATATGATGGCACGCTTTTTATGGGGCAAATATCTCATTACTCATAGGAACATCGCACCATCCTCGGACTATCCTAAACGATCCCTTGAACTGGACTTCCTTGGACTTCGCTTCACCAGATCCTTCTGCGGATGGAACTGCGCCTTGTTCTGCATCAACGACTACCTGCTTTCCAATTGTCTTTCGCGGCGAAATCCAATTCCAATTGCTGTACGTCCAATTTCTTGGACGCATCTATTTGTCCCATGGCGGCGGCGCCCAGGTTGGTGAGCCACGACCCGATCGTTTTGCTGAGCTCGACGCCGCTGCGCACCATGCTTCCGATGGCGCTGCTCTCGGCCGCAGCGAGAAGCGAGAAGTGCGCTTGAAGCTTCTGCGCCTTATTCAGATTTGCCTTGATGGAGCCGAGCTTGCGCTCAGCGACGCTCTGACGAGGCGCCATGAAGCGCATCAGCTTCTCCATGTCGTCGAAGGGCACCACGCGAGGGGCGAGAGGGTTGTCGAAGTCGAAGGCGGCATTGATGGCGGTGACCTGCCCTTCCGTCAAATGCTCTCCCAGTAATCTCACCAAGAATTGGAACTCGTCCTCCTGCAATCCCGAGTCCACCTCGAGCGCGGTGAGGTGCGCACGGTGCGCACTCGCGCCGTTGCGCAGCACCTCGCTACCGCGCAGGTGATACCGCTGAGCCTCGGCCCGGAACTCTCCCACCTGCCCAGCGAGACGATCGGCCGCCGCACGCAGGTGCACTCGCTTCTGGCGCAGCAAGTGCCATGCGGCTTCTCGGTATTCTGGCCCGTGAAGCGGGTCGGCGCTCGAGTAGAGCAGCTTCACGAGCACGTTACTCTCTTCGCGCCCGAATCCAGCGGTCTTGAGGTTCGAGAGCGTCGAGAGCATGTTGTCAAAGTGGGCAAGGGGCACGAGGGACTGGGCCTCGTCATCGAGGGTCGCTAGGACGTCAACGTCGTTGTCATCGATAGCCGTCTGCAGGCCAAAGGCGTGAAGCAGCCCCCTGCCGGCCGCCTGGGGGCTGCTTCGTGACTCGAGCACCTCGTCACGACTCTCGCGCCCCTCAGCCTTGAAGAGGCTACCACGCACCTGCTCCTCCAGTAAGCTTCGCCTCGCGCGTGCCTCATTCGACGGGCCACCCGCCTTGGCGCCTGCGCCGTCCAGGGCAGTGGCGCCATCCCCATCCTGACCGACAAGCGCCTTGAGCCAAATGGGTATACGCCCGGCGTCCTCCTTGACTGGTTTGGGCGCGAGCGTCACGATGCTGTGCTGCCTCAGCCCTAGTAGCTCCGCGTCCTCGTCGCGCTCATCCGCTGCGAGCGGGCGGAGCTTACGCACAAAGTCCGCAAAAGAAATCGCATGCACGCGTTGCTGCCGCGGCTGGTACTCCTCATCGTGAAACGAAGCGTCTGGTGTCGGGCTCTCCTCGTCTGGAGTGCGAACCGTCAGCTTCGATGCGAATACAGCGTGCTTTTCGCTGGGCTGTGCGCTGGTAACGGCGCTTGAGCTTGCGTTCGTGACGGCGCCCGCGCTTGCGTTCGCGGCGGCGCCCCCACAGCTCTTCACCTCAGTCGCGAAGCCTTCGGAGAGCTCCTCGACCGCCCCGAGGACTGCGTGCACGTTCTTGTTGAGGCTGAGCTTCTTGGTGGCCTTCAACGCTCCCCGCAACGCCGCGAACTTGCCCGGTACCTTGCCCACCGTTACCACCTTCTCCTTCACCGTCTTCTCCTCTGCAGTGGCCCCGTCCAAGCCCCGTTTCGGCGCGTCGAGCGACGCAAAGAGGCGCGTCAGCTCGGGGGCGCACCGGCGCAGATCGCTATCGGACCCATAGTCACCAAACAGCGCCACGAGCTTCTCAAACTCGGACAGAGAGATGGAGTCCCACTCATTGAACTCGGGCTGCTTACGAGGCGCCATCCCGTATCTGAGCACGGGCGGCTGCTGATGGCGTCGCAGGGCCGCCTGCTGGCCAGTCGAGGAGAGCATTTGCATGAGCAGTCCGCCCCGGCGCCGCGTGCGCAGCCGATGCCAGCCAGATGCCTTCTTTGGCGTCCCTGGCTGGTTGCCAAAGACGGTTCGCCGAAGGTCTCTGAGTTTCTGGGGTGTAGGTGTCACAGGCGACAGTCCCTGGTGTGAAGGCGACAGTCCCCGAGAAGGCGACAAGGCCCGGAGTGGGCTCAGTCTCGCCTGGGCGCACTCGAGCCAATCGCCTCGAGCCTGCTGTTCACGGCTAGGATGCTTGCGTGCGTCCTCGGCGTCCGCTTGAGCCTGCTTGCGTTTGAGCTCGTCGAGCTCGCGCCTCTGGAGATCGAGTCGCTTCTCATAGGCACACTGGACTTCGAGAAGCTCGGCCTCGCTCAACGGGCGCGCGGATGTCCAGTCAGTGCCGCCGAGCAGCAGCCATGCCTGTCGCGACGCCTCAGCGGCCACGGCCTCGTCGGGGCAGAAGATGGCGCGCAGCACGACGGCCACCTGATCGGGCGCGAAGCCGAGTGGTTGCATGCCGCCGAGGAGGCGGCGCGCGAACGCGTGCGATGCGAATGGCATGGCAACGAGCGTCTCTTGGTCTAGGGCGCGCCAGAGCTGCGCCTCCAACCGCACAGCGCCCAACACGCCGCGCTCCATGTCGATCCCCCTGCGCGGTGCGCCGCGTGCCAGTTGCGCGAGCCTGCGCAACAGGCCACCCAGCTCCTCGAATTCCAGCACGCCGTTCTGGTCGGTGTCCAACTTGACGAACTCCGCCTTCACCGAGGATGCATCGATCGACTCGCCAAAGATGGCAAAGATCGACTGGACCTCGCGTAGCGTCAGGTGTCCGCGCCCCATTGGATCGAAGACAGCCCACGCCGGCTGGAGCGCCTCTGGTTCTTGCGTCACGAACATCGCACGCAGCACCGCGGCGGCTTGCTCGGGCTTGTACCCCGCACTGACGACGCTCTTGCGCATCCGGTCATACGCACGCTTGAATCGCTTGGGCACGCGTCGCTGCAGCTGACGCTCCTCGCGAATCTCCGACTCCGTCGCCTCCTCAGCTCGGCTCTCCTCGAAGCGCTCGTTGCCCAACTCGACGCTCCGCAGCAAGCGTGCGAACTCGTGGTACGCCAGCCAATTGTCCCAGTCAGCGAGCACGGACTGGAACTCGGTCTGATCGATCGTGCCGCTCTGATCCAAGTCGAACCGTTGCATGATCTTCTCGACGAGATCATCGGTCGCGTACTTGCCGACCTGGTTCAGCGCGGCCTTTAACTCATGCTTGTCGAGGCCGCCGCTGCCGTCCTGGTCGTAGTGGTCGTAGACGTGCAAGCTGTTCTGTGCTCGTAGGTCTGGCTTGAGCTCGACCGCGACATGTGCGAGCTCACGAGAGAATGCATCACTTGGGTTCGGCCCGAGGATCTTGCGTAAGGGTGCGAGGGTGCGAACAAGCTCGGCGCGATGGATGGAGCCAGTGCCCGCTGCAAAGAGGACGAATGCCTCCTTGATGTGCGCAGGCTCATGCGTCGCCATCGCACGCACGAGGATTTTGATCTGCCCAACGGCATACCCAAGCTTCTGCAGCTCCCAGGCTAGTGCCTCCACCAGAGCAATGGACGCACCGTTCAACGGGACGTCTGGCAGCACCTGCTCTGCCCGAAGCCGCTCGGTCGCCGCTTGCTCCAAGAAGGCGTGGGCGGCGCTGCCGTCCTCATGAGCTTGTTCAGCACGCTCGAGCTCAGACAGCTTGGCGGAGGTGACCGCCTTCACGTCCGCCTCATAGCGCTCTCTCCCGAGCACAAAACGGCGGCGTGGGTCATCGAGGCAGCCCTCGAGCAACGCTTCAATCCTCTCCGGCCGTTGAAGATGGAAGGCATGCTGCAGCAGGGCGAGGGTCTGTGCGTTTGGGGGGACCCCGAGTGGCGGCCACGGTGCGGGGAGCGCCCGGGCCAGCAGCTCCGCACGGCGCTTGAGCTCCCGAAGCAGACGCACCGCGTCACGCACCGTGCGCAGCTGCAGCGCATGGCGCACCTGCGAAATCGTCACGAAGAGGCACCGACCAGGCGTCATCAATCGCAATCCAGGGCGATCCAGGGCGATCAAGGATCATCCAGGGCGATCAAGGATCATCCAGGGCGATCAAGGATCATCCAGGGCGATCAAGGATCATCCAGGGCGATCAAGGATCATCCAGGGCGATCAAGGACCATCCAGGGCGATCAAGGATCATCCAGGGCGATCAAGGACCATCCAGAGCGATCGGTCATTTCAGGCGACCCTCACATGACGAAACAGTACTGACCAGACGACCTCCTCGGCGCTCTTCGTCGCCCAATCTGAGCCTCCCGCGTCCAACTGCCTGCTGAGCGCAACGGAGGAGGTAAGCGCAAGGCCTTCTGGTAGGCCTTCCGAAGTCTCCAAATTTGGCAAGTCGACCCCCGCTGCTGCTCGGGTCGTTGTGCCGTCTGCCGCTGCCTCCGCGAGCGCATCCGCTCGTAGGTCTGGCGGCGCGCCGCTGCCTCGACGCCGATTCGAGCTCGCCGCCGACTTGGTGCGGCGTGAGCGCCGCTGCGCTTGTCGCTCCTGTCGCTCCTGCTCCTGCTGCTGCTGGTCCCGCTGGTGCTGGAGCTCGGTCGCTCTCTCGTCGACCTCCTCGGCTCGGCGCCTCGCAAGCGCTCGCTGGTACATGGAGAGGGGGCCACGCAACGCAAAGCGGCTCAGTCGCTTTTCATTCTCGAGTCGCTTCTCTTCAGTCGCTGCGTCGCCTCCGCCCCCGCCCCCGCCCCCGCCCCCGCCTTCGCCGCCGTTCACGCCGCCGCCCTCGCGTAACGTTCCCACCTCACGGACACACGCAAACGTGAACCCCTCGTGGGACGGTCCGACAGGCGCTGGTGGCTCTTCAGCGGGCGGCGCGTCTGCTCCGAGCGGCGGCCCAAACTTCTCACCTGGCCGACGCAGTCGCAGCAACGCCACGTACCGCCGTGAGAATCGGTTGTACTTGCCCCGAGCAGCCGCCACATGTGAGTCAGCAGTCAGCTCGGCCACGGTGACGGTGTGGCCGCGCTGCTGGGCGCGCTCGCGCACGGTGGCCTCCTCGTGCTTCATCTCGACACGCGCTTCCTCGCACTTGCGCTGCAGCCATGTCAGCTCGTGCTCCAGTTCAGCCAGCGTCTCCGGCTGCCTCACGCGGGCCTCTGAGTGCTGGCCGTCATCCAAGGCGGCGAGGTGCTTGGCGCGGCGCTCGTTGGCCTGCGCCACGCGCGCATCGAGAGCGGCGAATGCAGCAGCCGCCGTCATACGCTCGTCCTCGGCCACGGCCAGCAACTCCACCGAGCGATTCATTGCCGTTTCCTTGGCCAACCCAATCGCTAGCTCAAGCGTGCCTTCGCTATCGAAGAGCATCGGCGGCGGCGGACGCGAGCGGTCCCTGCCGGCGGCCCGTGCCTTACGGCTCGCATGCGATTTAGCCTTGTAGTGTGAAGTCGTATGCTGCTTGAGCTGCTCGGCAGTGGGCAGAGGTATGACGCGGCGTGCGGCCTCGTTCACGGCCGAGAGTGCAATGCGCTTGAGTCGCAGCTCATGATCAAATTGCTCCCTCTTGTATGAGGCGAGCGCACTGCACTGCATCTCTATCTCGCCTGCGTCTTCCATGACCGGAGGATGCGCACCAGCGCCTGGAAGGAGCGCGAGTGGCATCTGCATGCGCCTTCAAAAGTTGCAAGCGTTAGACTCACGACTTTTCGTGAAGCTCAACACGCCTCTCTGTCGCTTCACGTCCCTGCCGATGAACTGTCTATCCTCACGCTACCTCGCCGCCGTGAACGCAAAACAGGTGCGCACGGTGGTCCCTCCCTAGAAGGGAATGGGCTAGGCATGTATCCCCCGCTCGAGATTTCATCTCGCGGTCCACTAAGGTTGATCGATCGCTCACGCAGGTCAGAATCGCGATTGACGAAACCCGGTTCGGGTAAGCAATTGACGAAACCTGTCCACACGGGTCAGAATCGCAATTGACGAAACCCAGATCGGGTAGCAATTGACGAAACCTGCCCGCGGTGATTGACGAAACCTTGGTCGTGGCCATGATGAGAACCCCCCATTTGGTGATACATGCGGGACCACTGTGTGCACCCGTGCCTATTGTCGTGTTTGAATTCCTGGCTGGCTGTCCCTTGAGCTGCAAGCCTTGTGTTATTCCTGGTGTGCGATCGGGGGCCGCCGGCTCGCGTCGTGCTGAGCGCCCCGCAGGGGGGTGGTGGGTGGGAAAAAAGAAGGAGAGGCTGCGCCCGCGCTGCCTGTCGCACGCTGTCAAGTGGCGACGAGCCCTTGATCTTCGTGAGGGATGGGGATTTCGTTTCCACGTTCCAGACGTTCACAGCACCTGTGAGGGGGCCGGCTGTGATTGTGGTTTTTGCTTATCCCCTGGCTTATACCCCGTATAGCTGTGACCTAGATCTGCTGGACCCAGTGTCGTGACCACGCCGTCGGCTCGACGCTCCCGGGGACACTTCACCCCCTCGGGCACAGCCCAAGGACCTGAACTGTCTATCCTCACGCTACCTCGCCGCCGTGAACGCAAAACAGGTGCGCACGGTGGTCCCTCCCTAGAAGGGAATGGGCTAGGCATGTATCCCCCGCTCGAGATTTCATCTCGCGGTCCACTAAGGTTGATCGATCGCTCACGCAGGTCAGAATCGCGATTGACGAAACCCGGTTCGGGTAAGCAATTGACGAAACCTGTCCACACGGGTCAGAATCGCAATTGACGAAACCCAGATCGGGTAGCAATTGACGAAACCTGCCCGCGGTGATTGACGAAACCTTGGTCGTGGCCATGATGAGAACCCCATGCGTAGCGGGGGGCTCGTAGAGCCCGCCCTCATCAAGGGCCATCTCCCGTCCCGCGAAGCGCGTCCCCACTCCTCAGCTCTCGAGCTGACCGTCCCTGTGCGTGAGTCGGTTCCTTCCGGCAGCGGGTCGCTACCGGAATGATGCCGGCTGCACCCAACCCTTGCACAGGGTTTCCAAGTCCGCCCCGGCGGCGTCGCCCACTGCGGCGGAGCCACTGAGGTGGGCCTCGGCTAGGGCTCGCTGGTAGATGAATGCTATGTCCGAGTGCCAGCGCCCCCTCTGGGTGATGATCCTCTCGGCGTCAGCCTTGAAGACGTCGCGCCAGTCCGTGGCGCCCCCGATCCTGAAGCTGCTGGCCCCGAATTCGTACGGTTCGAGGCCCAGCGCCCTCGCCATGGCCTGCGCCAGCTGGCGCGTGTCGATCGTGTTCCACTCCGCGCCGCTCCGGCTGAGGAAGAAGGGTTTGTCGGTGAGGGCTCCCTCCACGCGTCCCAGGGTGGGCGGCTCGGTGCCGCTGCTTGCCCGCCATGCCAGAACGACCGCGTCGTATGTGCACAGCGGGTCCGACCCGATTGCTCCCCCCGCCTGCCGGCGTCGCACCGCCATGGGGCAGACGCGCCGACGAGCCACTACGTCCTTGATCGGGACGACGTCCCACGTGAGCCAGGGGAGGTGGTTGCTATCCGCGCATGGCGCCTTGAACTCGATGACGCCGAAGGAGGCGTCTCGGGTCGCGTCCCATTGCTTGCCCTCGACCACACCGAGCTCGCCTCCGCGAAGGAGGAGGTTGTGGGCGACTAGCGCCGCTGCCCATTCGATCATGCCACGGGCTGACGACCGATCGTATCCTATCGCCGCCAGGCTGCGCAGCATTGCGGCCCGAATGCCGCGCTTGAGCCGGCGCGTCCCTGGTGGGGCCTGCAGCTGTCGCGCGCGCTTGGAGGCTGCGGGCGCCAGCATGTTGACCTGCTGCATCGTGACCACGTAGTGGGCTTCGCAGCTCCGTAGTATCTTGATGGCGGACACGTACCCGTCCACCGTGTCGCTGTTGAGTGGGGTGCCGAGACGGTGCCGCTGCCGCGACCCCTTGCGCCTGATGTATTCGGCGAAGAGGTCGAGCGTGTCCTGGTTGTAGCGCGCCGCGAGCATGTCCGCAGCGTGCTCCAACGGCATGAAGGGCGTCCTCCCGGTGGCCCGGAGAAAGTCTCGGAACCACTCGAGAGCGGTGCCCAGCCTGTTGCAATCCCAAGTCTCTCGCACCCGTTTGGTAAGGCTCTTGCGGAGGTCCGCTAGTAGCTCTCCTCCTCCCGGCTCGGCTGCCCCGCTGATAAAACCGTCGGCAATCGCTGCTCCGAGTTCGCCCAGCATGCCGCACTCGCTCGCGAGCTGCTCAACCCGTTGCATTTGCAGTGCGAATGCGACGCTCCAGCCCGTTTGCACCGTAATCACCGGCCGCGTCGTTGCGGCTGGTTGTCGTGGCGCCGTCCGCGGTGTCCCTGATCCCAATCCCAAAATATGCGCTTTGAGCTGTGCTTCGCCGCTCCCTCGATGGCCGCGCGCGTCCTCGCGGTCGCGGTCGGCCTTCGAAGGTGGCTGCCCGTTGCGCAGCGCCCTGTGTCCCCGCTGAAGCTCCTCGCGCAGCTGGTTCACCAGGGACGAGCCCGTCGAGACCAGTCGTCTGTTACGTGAGCCTGCGTGGGCGCGTGATTCGGTCAGTCTCCGTCAGTCCCCGTAGGGCAGCGCGCGCTGCTGGCGTGCTGCTGCTGCGTGCTGTTGCTATCCCCTTCCCTCCTCGGGCGGATCGCCGCGAGTGAGTGCTCCCGTTCCAAGCGCTACCGCCCGACGCAGCGCCTCCCACATCTCCGGTGTGATGTGGGCGCGTCTGACGCTCAGGCTCGCCGCCTCCGCGTCTGCAACCACCGCTGCCGGAATGCGCCAGCCGGCGCCGTCAGCCAGTGCGGTGGGGTGGCTCAGTCTGTCCGCGTCCACGTTCAGCTCGCGCGGCACCGCCACTCCCAGCCACAGCGTCGTCAGTTGACCCGCCTCGCGCAAGATGCTGCGCATCTGCGCCGTGGGGCTCGTCGCTGCGTTGAGGGCGGCCGCTGCCGGCGCGCAGTCACCGATGGCCGTGATCGCCGTCGCCCTGCGTCCTCTCTCGCTCGCTACTGCGTCGGCTACGGCGATGATGCCGAATAGCTCTGCTGCCGGCATCGAGAGTGACCCCCCTCCTGTTGGCACTGTCCCCGTCTCGGCCGCTCTGTCGAGCGCGGCCTGGATGTCCGCCGGCCACTTCTCAGAGACCAGCCAGACTTCCCCGGGGCTGTTTGCGTCGAAGAGATATCCCCCGACCCCGTCGATGCCACTGGCGTCCGTGGTCACCGTATCCATTCCGAGCTCATCAAGTGCAGGGAATGACAGCTCGGGTGCGAGCGCCACCCCGACGTTGAGCTCGAGTAGCTCGGCTGCCACAGCCAGTAGCCCCAGCCAGTCGGTCTGCGCACTGCTACCTGTGCGTAGACGCATGCGGCGGAGGCGACGTCGCCGCCCGCCCGCTTGCCACGACGCCTTGGTGATGGCGTACCCTCCGTGTAGCACGGACTTGAGCTCTGGGAGAATCTGGGAGATGTTGACCAGCCGCCCTACCAGCGTCTCGGCGCGATCTCGGTCCACCTCGAGCGCCTCACGAGCTGCCTCTGCCTGCTTGGCCAGATCTGCCAGCATGGATGCCCGCTTGAGCGGCGGGCAGTCGATCCGCCTGGCCGCCCGGTCGATGCGCAGACCGAGCCCGATGACGGGGTCGCCCGCTACCACCTTGTGGGGCGCCGCGTCGAGGCCTACGTCCCTGAGCCCCGCGACGGTGAGCTGCGCGTGTACGTACACGCGTGTGCTCGGGCTCGCCGCGGTTCCTCCCTCGGACCGGACCTGCTCCGGGCCGATGCTGATCCCTCGTACCTCGTCCGGCTCTGTCACCGGGTCGTCGAGTGCTGTGCCCATGAAATCATCAATGTACACTTGCAGGTGACTGGGCATCGCCTGCACGTGTGCATTGGGTAGCTCCCCGCGAGCCTGGGCGGCGCGACGCTCGCTCATCCAGCGGCGAGCCGCCGGTGGCGGTGGCTGTGCCTCGTCGAACGCCGCCTGTTTCGTCCTAATGTGGGCCACGACCATGGTCGAGATGCGCTCGAACCTGTTGGGGGCGAAGGAGCCTCCGAACGCCGTCCGTCGGTCGACACAGATGCCTGCGCTGCCCTCTGCGTCCCACCACAAGAAGCACTGTTGCCACAGGTCCGCCTCTTGCGTGGGGCAGTATCTATAGGCGGATTGGGCGTCTACCACGTACGAGCCCACTCGCGTTGCGTCGTCGCCAGCCGTGTCGCATATAGCTATCCCCCTCCCAAATTGCTGCACCGTCGGCAGCTCCACCCAGCACTCGTGGTCGGGAACGCCGGCGTTCACCGACCGATCCCCGCCGTTGCTGCTGTCCTGGGTGACGCGCGGCTTCGGGTAGAGCTCGAGTGTAGGTTCTCCGCCACTCTCGCTCGGCACCAGCCTCGACCGTTCCTGCATGACGACGTTCCTCGGTAGGAGGCGGCACGGGACAAAAGGCAGGTGGCGGATCGGCTGATCTACCCACTGCTCCGCGATATCCGTCGCGACCGCCCGCTCGGCTGCGTCCACGTTCTCGATGAGCCCCAGGTGGTGGAATGCCAACACCGTGTCGAGCGGACAGTCTGAGCGTGACTCTATCCCGCCCTCGCCGACCTGGCTCACGATGTCACGATCGTGCCAGTCTAGCGCGGCTGCCACCGCCCGAAATGCGGCGCGGTCGATTTGCTTCCCCCCCTTGAACGTCGTGTGCCTCGTCGAGGGCGTCACCAGCTTGCAGTCAAGGGGGTCGGAGCAGTTCCAGACCACTCCCTGTGCCCACGTCCGCATCTGCTCTTGCCCGATGGTTCGAGTGGGGACCGCCGGTGGTGTGCGGCCCTCTTTTAGAGCTTTGGCCGCCCTGTCTGCGAGCTGTAGCCACGGCGTCACGATCCCGTCGTACACACCATCGAGGTACAGCTCCCCGATTGCGATGCTGCCCGCCCGTATGCGCTCTGCGCGTTCCACCGCGTGCTCTTCAGCTCCTGGCTGCGGCGGGCGCATGTGCGGCCTTGGCTTCCCCTTCGGCTTGCTTGGCGCTTGCGCTGGCCAGTGCATGCCCACGGGGAACGCCTCGTGCCGGAGGCTCTCCAGCGATGCCGGCCTGCGGTTGCGCATAGACGCAAAGCGCGGTGGGCGGTGCCTGGCTTCCTCGCACGCTCGTGCGACCCCTGGACCCAGCCGCGGTCCGTCTGCCACGCGGCCGCCCCCGAGTGCCGCCGCTGCTCCCCTGCTGAGCTGGTGCTGCCCCTCCTCTTCCCTGCGCTCGCGTGCTCTCGCCGTCAGCGCGGATGCCAAGAAGGCGTTCATCGCGAGCGGGTAGGCGGCTGATGCCGCTGAGAGCGAGGATCCGTCGGCTGCCCGGCCGTGAGCCCGTCCGTCGTGCGCTGTCGCGCCGTGGTCGCACGGACGTTGGCGCAGCGGTGCCAGCAGCCCCTCGAGGTCCGATGAGTACGCGACCGTCGTCCATTTCTGCGTGGTGGCCCCAAATGCACACTGCGCAAACGTGGCTTCGCGCGCCCCTGCTGCTCCAGCGATCGCGGTCGCCACCGCCGGCTGTAGCCACAGCGGTGCGTGATCCGCGTGTTTCTCCCAAAAGGCCGGCGATCGTCGGTCGCCCCGATCCGCAGGATTCTCGATCACCCACGAGGCGCCCGCCGCATGCGCTGCCGCCACCAGATCCGCCGTGAACTGTGCAAGTTCATTGTGCTTCCCCAAGTACCTCGCCCACTCGCTCGGCGTGTTCTGCAGACCAAGGGGCTGCCGCCGCGAGCGCAGCTGCGGCCGGTGAGCTATCGAGTAGCTCTGGCAAGGCGTGGCGATGAACACAGACGTGAAATCGCCGCGCCGCACCGCGTCAAGCAGGTGGCGGCGTGGCTGTGGCCTGAGCACGTTGTGTTGTTCACCGCCCTGCTTCGTGTCGATCGCCACCACGTGGAGCCCTCGAGCTCTCAGGTGTGCAGCGAGGTCCCGTTCGCTCCCCGGTCCGGCGAACACGATGAGCACCTTTGCCCATCCCGTGTCAGTCGTGTCGACTTGATCCGTGCTCGCCTCGCTCGTCGCGCTGTCATCGCTTGCCTCGCTCTGGTCGCTATCCCGTTGGCTGTCCTCTGCGTCTCCAACCCGGTCCATCATCCCCGCCGCCGCCGCCATCATCCCCGCCGCCGCCGCCCCGGCTCCAGCGGTCACGGACTCGCCCCCAGCTAAGGAGAAGAATCTTGAACCGGTGCTGAGAGCGGGCGGCTGCGACGGTGATGAGGGCGGCAAGGCAACAGCGAGCTGACTGGCCACGTCGTCCGCTTGCGCGCACCTGGTGGAGATCCAGCTGGCAATCGCGTCACCGTGGCAGCGGCTGGGGCTGCACCCGCAGCGTAGCCACAGCGTCTCCCCCTTGCGCGCCCGCTCGGCCAGCCAGCTGAGCGCCAGCAGTCGGCTCTGTGGCGGCGTCCGAGTGCTCTTGGCGTGTGGCGGGGGCAGTCCTCTGGTGCGTGCGATCTGCTCTGGCGTCGACGCGCCTCGTAGCAGTTCCCCATATCCGTCGACCACCGCGTCCCGTTGGGCTTCACCGTGCATGAGCAGCGGGTTGCCGAACACTCCCATTTGATCTCCAGATCGCCGAATGTCGATCTCCCCAGTCACAAAAGCGTCGCCTGGTCCCAGTACGACCACGCGACCGGCGGATGTGAGTGCCGTCTCGCTTGTATTCGCCGCGGCCGGCGGCGCGGCTATCGTTTCGTGCCTCGCCTCGGCGCGTATGCTTGTGCCCGCGCCGACGTGTGGCGGTTTGACCACTGAGATGGTGGCCTCGACCAACACGGCTGCAAAGGCGACGCGCGGAGGTTGCCTCCTGCGACGATCCAACCCCCCAAGTGCTTGCCCAGCTGGCTCGACCCTGCGCTTGTCCCCGGCTTCCGCTGTTGATGTGTTAGCTCGTTGCCCAGCGGCCTCTTCTGCTGGCTCAGCCCTGTTACCGCTCGACCCCGTTGAGGTCGACGGCTCGCCTTCGCCCGCAGCGTGTCGCCGCTCCCTGTCCAGGTACGCGTCGAGTCGTGCCTCGAAGCCACCCTCCTGACCCAGCCCCGGCAGCGGATCGCTGCCTGGGCTGGCAATTTCTCAGATCTTGGCCTGTAGCGAGGCGACGCACGCTGCCCTTACCTTGTCCAGTGTGCCAGGCGGTACCGCCGGTGCTCCCCCGGCCTTTTTGGCCATGTCCGCCTGTGTCGTGCACGAGCGGCATGGTGGCGAGCCGATCGCTCCGCCCTTGCAGCCGCACGCGAATGCCGCGAATGCGCACGGCAGTTGGGCGTTCGAGAGGGTCGGGTGTGCTAGCCGGAGGAGATAGTCGAAGTGCTCGACCGCTCCCAGCCTCTTCGTCTTCTTGTCGATCAGCATCGTGATGCTGTTCGCCGCGAACGAAGGGACCCACGCGCGTCCGGCCGCTGCCGCCGCTGCTGCCGCCGCCGCTGATGTCGCGGCAGCTGCCGCCGCCGCCGCCGCCGTCCCGGCCGTCGTCGTCGACGTTGCCGCCGGTGTCCCCCCTGCCTTGGCCGCCTCGAGCTTGGCTGCGTATTCAAGCCGTCGCCGTTCCCCACGTGGTACCTTGGCGTCGCCCTCGGCGGTGATCACCGGCGCCTTGTGCTTGTTTCCCGCGGCCAGCGCCTCTGCTGCTGCTTGCTTGCCCGCGCGGGCCCCCGCCTCCTCCGAGTGCTCTTCACGACCGAGTGCCTCGAGCTTCTCGCGCATGTCGACCTCGATGAGCGATGCCCATCCAGTTTCGAGCACATTCGCGCGCGAGCGCTGGTGGCGTGCGCCGCGGTCCGCTCGCTGGAACAAGTCCTCAAAGAGCTCAGTCGCCTTGACGACGGTGAGCTCTCCGAGTGCGTCTCGGGCGAGGTCGTGCATCCCGTAGTCCTCACGGGTGCCCCCGTCCTCACCGAGGGCCTTGACGCGGATCGCGAGGAGGATCGTCCCGAGATGCATCATCGCAGTCTCGATGTCCGACGTCGCCTTCGGGCCGGTGGTTGTCCCCCAGTGGCCCGCTCCCGACTTCGAGCTCTTTGTGGCCCTGTTGTTGCTGGGTTTGGTGGACCCGAGCAGCTTGACAATCAGGGCGAAGTCGACAGACTTGCTCCCCCCCTCGACCTTCACCGCACCCGCGAGGGATGATGTGAGGATGGCGAGAGAGAGTGCCTCGATCTCCCCCGTGCATTCCCCCGCCCGCTCCTCGGTGACGAGGCGTTCGATGAACGCCTCGATGAACGCGAGGAGCCCCTGTTGTGCCAGTAGAACCGGCGCTGCGATGGAACCTGCGAGGTCACAAGTGTGTTACCGCGTCAGCTTCCCCGACGACTGTGCGCGGCGGATCGCTCGCGACAGTGTCGCCCCCGTTCGTCCCCGTCGCCCCGTGCGTCCCCTGTTGCTCCCGTTTCCCGATGGGCACGAGCCGGGTTTGGGTCGCTCTGGTCCAATCACTCCACGCGCCGTGCTGGGCGGTACGCTGCGACTGTCCCTTCGCTCCCCGCCCTCGTCTGCGCCCTGTTGGTTTGCTCCCCCGCGCTGTGTCTTGTGTGTGTGGGTGTGCGTGTTCGAGTGTGCGGCGCGCACCGTTGCCCGCGAGCGCGTCCTTGTACGAGCCGTCGGATGACATGAGCGCTCTCGCGGCGTCGCCGTACGAGGTGCCGACGATCCTTCGCGCCTCGTCGATCGGGTCGGCGCTGTGCTCCGCTGCTGCTTCTGCTTCCACGACCCCGGGCTCAGTCAGCTGCGTAATGATGGATGCCGCGCAAGAGAGCGCCGACGTCGCCATCGAAGTACGCCGCACGAGCTTGACGCGAGCCGGATCGGCTTCGCTGCCCGCGTCCTTGAACGCGATCTTGTCCGGCTTGCCCGGCGAGATCTTTGTGTTCTGGTACGCCGTGATGATCTGGCGGAGCCTGTTGCCTGCTTCACGCCAGTCAGGTGGTGGTAGCTCAAAGTTGACGCCCGCTCCTTTGAGGATGATCGCGTAGTCTTCCCCGGCCGAGGTCGCCATCTCCTCGGCGGTGTCCCCTGCGAAGAGTGCGCCGGCTGGAGGCCTGCCCACCGCTGCCGCCATCGTGTCTGCCAGCAGCTGCAGCGTGGCGCCCCGTGCTTGTGCAATTTTCTCCCATGCTGCCCCCGGTGTCACCGTGCCGGTGTTCGCCGGCCTTAAAAAGGGCAGCGTCTCCGTCCACGCGGTCGTCGGTGGCCGTGGGGGCGGTGCTGTGCCCCTTGGTGCCGTTGGCGCCCCTCCCCCCAGTGCTGCCGCGGCGGCCGCCGCCGCCGCCGCTGTGGTTGCCGCCGCGATTGTTGCCGTGGTGGCCGCGGCCGCCGCGAGTGCCGCCGTGGCTGCCGCCGCTGTCGCGGACTTGGCCTCGGCCGATCCGATCGACTTCGCGAGCGCCTCGCCTACGCCAGACGGACCCAGCGTAACCCCCAGCAAGGATGAAAGGCTCGCCGACATCTTGGCTGTGTCCCCGATGGTGGCTGAGTCAAGTGAGTCCACCAAGTCGCCGATGGCCGACTTGAGTGCCTCGGCCGCCCGGTAGAGCTGTGATTTTGGTTCGTCGTGTGTGCCCCCCGGGTCGCCCGCTCCGAGGTGTGCAAACACCACTGCGAGGGGCCGTTCGATAGCAGGATCCCCAGTGAGCCCAGCCACAAACCCCGCATAGTCGGTGACACCGGTATGCACCCCACGCGTTCCGATGTCGGAACCGATCGTCGTCAGAGCCGCGATGCGCATGAGCGCGTTCGGTCCGGTTGCCAGGTTGCCCAGTAGGATCTTTGCCGCGATTGCGACGGCTTCGGTCGGTACGCCGGCTGCCGCTTATGATCGGGCGGCGTGATGTTCGTCCCAGCCCAGTGTTCCCAGATGTTTGGTCCCATGATTGCCTCGAGGTCGTTAAGCTTTCGCATGACCACGGTGCCTCCAATCTTCAATTGGACTGCCTCGAGAGGGCCGGTGCTGAGCACGGGCTCGATGGTGACGCCCAGCCCCATTCCTGTGGCCAGCGTCGCCGCCCGCGCTCCGCGTTTGAGCCCCGAGGTGATGCAGCCCACCATCGCTCTTATCGCTCCAGCTGTATTCATCGCTTCTTCTGTGAGCTCTTCCGTCGCCGAACTGTTGTCGGCCTTCGAGACGGTGATCTTCAGGTTCTTCTGATCCCCGGTCTTGATGTTGGTGGGGATGTACCGCCAAGAATCGGTCCCGCCAAATCTCATCCAGACGATCGACCCCTTGAGGAGGTCTCTGGTTTCTCCCATTTTGGTGCTGTCAAATAATGCTGGCTTCGCGGGCGTGTCGCCCGCTGCCGGGTCCAGCACGAGGCCTGCCGCCTCGCGTGCCGTCCGACCCACTTCCTTGAGCATAGCCTTCCCGAAAAAAGAAGGAGAGGCTGCGCCCGCGCTGCCTGTCGCACGCTGTCAAGTGGCGACGAGCCCTTGATCTTCGTGAGGGATGGGGATTTCGTTTCCACGTTCCAGACGTTCACAGCACCTGTGAGGGGGCCGGCTGTGATTGTGGTTTTTGCTTATCCCCTGGCTTATACCCCGTATAGCTGTGACCTAGATCTGCTGGACCCAGTGTCGTGACCACGCCGTCGGCTCGACGCTCCCGGGGACACTTCACCCCCTCGGGCACAGCCCAAGGACCCACCCTGCGGCAAAAGATCGTCGAGGTGTCCGACTTTTTCATGTACATGTATAGTAACGTCCGAACATCGGGTCGCGTCGGACTCCGAGGATTTCCGGACGCCAGCTCTCCTGCGCGCCGACGAGATGCCAGTCATCCTGCCCGTGCCCACCGCCGAGGGCGTCGACGAGCCGTCCATCGCCGATAGCAGTGCGCTCCACAAAGAGAGTCCGCGATATTGCGAACTCGTGCGGCAGGCGCTGGCGATGCGCGCGGGCGTTGGCTTCGGCGACGTTGAGCGGCTTGACGCCTTCCGGCTAACGGGGCCGGACAACCACGGGCGCCCCGTGTTCATGTTCCTTCCGGCTGCGATCCCCGAGACGGAAGAGACAGAGGCCATCGTCGAGAAGCTCACGCTCTACGTGCTCTCGCTGGTACATGATCTGGTAGTCAACCAGCAGCAGGGCTACACGGCCATCTGGATGTGCAACAACCACTCAGAGTCGCGGCCGCTCTCCGCCCGCTGGTTCTACAAGATGCATCGATGCGTGCCGTACTGCTACCACGAGCGCCTCGCCGGCCTCTGCCTGGTGCACCCGTCGGTCACCGTGCGCTGCCTGATCTTTCTGCTCTCGTACCTGCCGCGCGTCTCGTTTTGGGAAAAGCTCAACTACTGCGACCGTCTCGAGTTCCTGGACGCGGACGTGCCGGTCGCGCTCATCAAGACCGTGCCACAGCTCTACAAGGACTACGACAAGCAGCTCGACCGCGAGATGTACGAGAGCTCGGACCGGCTCGGCGCGGGCGGCGCCCTCGGCGGAAGCAGTATGGCGGGCATGGCAGGCATGGGCGGACTGCCCGGCGGGCTGGGCATGGGTGTCGGCGGCATGGGCATGGGTGGCGTGCCTGGCGTCTACGGCGGCGCGAGCGCCGAGGGCGAGCAGTCGGTGCGGCCTAAGGTGGACCTGCCCAAGCGCAATTGGGAGACGGACTGAGAGAGATAACTTACAGTAGAGAATCAGGTCTTAGAAATCGCCAGAGGCCAGTCCGCTGCCTCTCGTGGCACTCGACGGTTTTCCTATACCTCGTTGTCAGCCCCGGTGTCAGCCGCGCCTCGTGCGCGTGCATGCAATTGCGTGCATGCTCGTGCGCGGGGGAGCGCGGCTCCCTGAAAGCGACACTGCTTAACTCAGGAAAGCCTCTTCAAGTTTCGAACCAAAGAATTCACTCCTCACCTGTTTCCCCACAGGGGAGTCGGCCCGGCTCGCTCGGCCACCATTCACAATGAGAAAGGAGGGGCTGCAAAAGAATTTCGCCCGAAGCGCGAATGTCAACTGTGGACCCGTCGAGGCTCAAGGTCTCGGAGCTCAAGGCCATCCTGCGCGAGCGAAATGTGGCATTTGAAGGTGCGGTCGAGCGGCAGGACCTGCTTGATCTTGTGATGCAGAGCGGTGGGCTTCCAGGGACAGCGAGCAAGGCAGGAGCTGGCCGGAAAGAGCGCAAAGCATCCGGCATACCGAGTGCGGATCGCCAGCGTCAGGATGAGAAGGGCGAAGCGGCCTACTTGCGCCTCGTTGCGGCAGCAGACGTGCTGAAGATCAGCGTGGACGCGGCTGATGATGTCGTCAAAGCGGCTCACACAAGGCTTGCAAAGGAACACCACCCGGACCGTGTGGGAGCGGACGATCGGGAGAGGGCAACGGCGCTCTTCATCGAGGCGCAGGCGGCATTCGAGCTGATCGTGTCGGTGCCGCATAAAGCGCGCGCCCACGCTATGCGCACCGCCAAACGGAAGTTGGCTGCTCGTCAGCAGGCCACAGCTGCCGCGGGGCTGAGCAGCGGCACAGAGCTCAGCAGCCCAGATGACGTGCCGGAGACGTGGCCCGAGTTGGTCTCAGCGTCAGATGCAGAGCAGCAGGCGTCGACGGCGCATCGTCATCGGAGAGCTCCGCCGCCGCAACAGCAAGACCAGGCCCCAAGGCGTGCCCAAGACGGCGGGACGCCGAGACGAGGCCCCTCTCCCGTCGCGGGGACCCCAAGACGGAATCCGCAGCAGTTCCAGGACATCTTGGCGGAGGCGGCACGCGAAAGCACCAGGGCCGCCCGCCCTAAGTCTGCTCAGGCCATGGCTCAGGGACCAGTGCCGCAGGAGATGGAATCTCGCGCTGGACCGACCGATACGGGAGAGAACCGACGCGGCGATGGGTTTGACGATGGGCTAGGCCCGTGCATCGAGGTCTTCACGTGCTTTGCATTCGGCTACATACTGTGCCAGGACGGTCTCAACCGGTGCACCAAGTGCGTCTGCACCTGCGGCGGCCTACTCGATATCTCCGAGGAGGAGCTGCGATCGTGGGGCTATCGCGTGGAGGAGCACCAGATCGCGCGCTACAGGCACGAGCCCCAGCTCCCACGAGATGGAGCCGCGGCACATCGAGCGCAGGTGCGACGCGCGGCGCGGTCGCACACGCAGGAGTTCGAGCAGCAGCAGTACGCGGCGTCGGGGATTAAATCCCCGGCCGGGATGCACAGAGTTTAGAAATAAATAACATGAAACATCCCTGACCCAACGCAGGCATTGACCATTGTGAAAAAAAGTAAATGATAACATGAGCGAGGGTGGCAGCGGAGCACCAGGTCGCGCGGAACGAGTCCTGAGAGCATCGTTGCGATGACGGGGGTACCAGACATACCTGGGGGTAAAAATGGTCCTCCATTGCATGCATTCGAATTCTTTACGAACCTGCCCGTTGATTTCGAGGAAAGTTGCGTCATCGCTCTCGGCCCAGTGCACAGGCTGCTGCTGCTCGAGTTGCCTCCCTCCCGTGGGCAAAATGCCTCCAGTGGGCAAATTGCCTCCCGTGGTCGCACACACAGCCCCGTCCGTTGGAGGAGATTGCCCATACATCCTGGTGACTGGTGCTGGCGAGGCGGCCGTCAACGGATTGTACGCGCTCGCCGCTCTCGCCAACGAACGGCCCACTTGGAAGGCGCTCACAAACGACGACGCTATCATCCAATTCAATACGGCCGCCGAGGCGGACGGCTGGTTTGGCGCGGGCACGGGTGCCATCTACGCCATCGTGGACAAAACGCACAAGTACATCGCCAAGGATACGGCCAGCACGGGCCTGCGCTCGCCGCCAACCACTGGCTTCGTCGCACGCTCGAAAAAGGTCAAGGAGCCCGCCCCGACGCTCGCGTGTGCCGCGGTGGCTCCCTCGTGCGCGCGTGCCCGCGCCATCGCATCGGGGCTCCCGTTTGCGTCGGGCGCGCTCTTCACGCGCAGCAGCTCCCTCGTGCCTCGGACAACGTACACGCACGCGCTCGCCGCCGGACAGGCGACGCTGAGCTGGCAGGACGCAAGCGCGGCGACTCGCGGGGCCACCGGCGGCGGCACGAGCGGCGGCGCCGCATGGCTGCTGATCGCGCCGGACGCTGTGAGCGGTCAGCCCCTGGCGCTCTTGAGCGCTCCTGATGCACTCTCGCGGGCGCTAGGCCCGCCTGTGAACAATTGGATCCCGCGACCGAGCAAGCACAAGCCGAACAAGGGTGAGGCTCCTCCATCTCTGCGCCTTGAGTGCGCGTGCGGCGCGGCGCATTTCGAGTCGGCCGAGGCGCTCGGGTACCTTCCACGCTCGTCGAGCTGCGCACGCGAGTGTACGCAGGCGCCTGCGAGTAGCGCTTGCCTTGGCTGCCTGTGCGTGGCTTGCGGTGTGTGTCCGCCGCCGCCGCCGCCGCCGCCTGCGCCGCCCTCGCCGCCGCCGCCGCCACGAGATCCTTCGCCGCCGCCGCCGCCGCCGCAGCCGACGAGCCAGACGCTGCTCGCGACGGGCTTCGAAGATGGAGGCGGAGGTGTCGAGGTCTCTGACTCGGGCGGCGGCGGTGGCGGCGTGCTCATGCACGAGATGCCCTCGCGTGCGGCGAAGCGAATGGGAAGCTACGGCTTACGGCTCGAGGTGCGCATGGCCTTTGAGGCCTCCCTAATTGCCACCCTAATTGCCTCCCTAACTGTGCCACCTCCTTTTTGCTCCCCAATTGCCTCCCTCCTCCCTAATTGCCTCCCTAATTGCCTCCCCCATTGCCTCCCTAATTGCATGCAGGTGCGCAAGGCCTTTGAGCCGGCGTACAAGGGCAAAGTTCAGCTGGGCTCCTTTTTGGTCGCGGGGGGCTTCACGCTCCTAACGGTCTCGCTTTGGGTTCGCGCCGAGGACGGCGCGCAGCTGCCCTTGCCCAAACTAGACGTCCTCGACGCCGATGAGGGCTATGAGTGGCTCGGATCGGCCGAACCCTGCCTCGTGTCGGCGACCGAGTGGCGGCAGTGCTCGGCGACCGTGGCGCTCGATACGGCGCGTAGGGGTCACGCACTCGAGTGCAATCTGGTCGTGGGCGGTCACGTGGGCGTTCTGTACGTGGACGACATCCTCGTCGTCCAATCGATCGCATCGCCACCCAGCCCGCCGACCCCGCCGCCGCCCGCCCCGCCCCTCGATCCGATCCTGCGCATCGAGACATTCGAGACCTCGAGCGTGCAGCCGTGGCCTGCGCCTGAGGTGGGCTCAGCCGAGGCGGCGCTCTACAGCCGCCTCGCGGCCCCCGTGCACGCGCGCACGATCGTCGCTAGTGATGGTAAGGAGGGCAAGATGGTCGCGGAGATCCCGTCGGGCGGCGGGCGGCCGCCCTCCAAACGCGCCGCGCGGATTGACGTCCAGTCAGTCTACCGGCCCGCCTGGCGCGCGCGACTGGAGCTGGGCAGGTACGTGGTGCAGCTGAGCGAGCTCCGAGTGCGACTGTGGGGGCGTGCCACCAGGCACGTCGAGAGGGGCGATGGCAGGCGGTTGGACGGCGACGATGGCAGGCGGTTGGATGGCGACGATGGCAGCGACGATGGCAGGCGGTTGGACGGCGACGATGGCAGCGACGATGGCAGTGGTGCCGGCGCCGGCGAGAATGTGCGCGTGACGATTGACGTGACCGACGAGTCCGTGGGCGGCGAGTGGGTGGGCTCTGCTCAGCCGTTGTACTTTGGGCCCGTGTGGAAGGAGCACACGGTGACGGTGGTGCTTGACACAGCGCGCTCGCTCCACGTGCTTTCGCTGGCTCTGATCGTCGGTGGGACGGCGGCGGAGTATTGGGTGGACGATGTGGCCATCGAGCAGGCCGTGCCGCCCCGTGGGCTGCGCGAGGGGATCCTGTCCATCGGCTTTGAGGAAGATGAACCTCATGACGCCGCGGACGGCGGCCTCGCCATCGTACGCCACCCAGCTGCCCCCGCAGGCGCCCTCCCTTATAGCCGTTCGACTCTCGCGGCTCCGCTGAGCACCGCCGACCGGATGATCGTACCGCCCGCTGTCGGGCCTACAGGAAGCCGTTGCGCCAAGCTCGTGGTCGAGCAACCGGCCGAGCCGCCCTGGTACCCGAAGCTCGGATGGCGCCTGATTGCATGCTGATTGCATGCTGATTGCACGCTGATTGCATGCTGATTGCATGCTGATTGCATGCTGATTGCATGCTGATTGCCTCCCTCATCAGGTACCTGAAGCTCCGGCTCGGAACCTTCCGTGCCGCGAACCAGATGCTTCACGTGGCGCTCACTGCACGGCTGGAGGCCGACGGCGGTGTCGGCGAGTCGCCGCAGCCAAGCCGTCACCACCATCACGGCCGGCGCAGCGCAGAAGTCGCCGCCTCCGCGTCGAATGACGTGCCCCCGTTTTTCACCGTCGACATCGTCGATGGCGCAGATTGGATCGGGAGTTGGGTGCACTTGAACCTGAGCTCGAGCGCCTGGCAGCGGTACGAGGTCTCGGTGCCACTGCCCTTTTCGCGCCGCGGCCACTTTCTCGACGTCGCTGTGGTCGTTGGCCATCGGGCGGGCACGTACCTGATCGATGACGTGAATGTCACCCAAACGCTCGCGCCGCCGCCGCCGCCCGCACCCCCGTCGGTCGCCTGGGGTGCCACTTACGACTTTGAGAGGTTGCCCAGGGTGGAGGGGGGCGCCATGGCCGTGCGTCTCATCACGTATACGCCCGAGGCGGCTGCGGGCGCGAGTGCGGACCTCTGTGCCTCGTCCGCCGGGCGCGCGGGTGGGCACGGCGCCATGATCACCGTCAGCCGGGCGCCAGCTCAGCCATGGCATACGCGGATCGGTCTCGGGCTCTTTGAAGCACAACGCGCGGCACTGGTCCTCAAATTCTCCGCCAAGCTCGCGTCGCCCGCCGCGGGCGCTCAGCTCACGCCGCCACCGCCGCCGCCGCCCTTCCCGCCGCAGCCGCCTCCCTCTGGTCTAGCCATGCCATGCACGAATGCACACGGCCCTACGGATTCCAAGGTCGAGAAATGCATGGGCTGGTGCACCGAAGGGGCCGCCTCCCAGCGTTCACAGCGCTGTGCCTATTGCAAGTGCCGCCAGTGCCCGGCATGCCTGGCGGCAGCGGCCACGGGTCCCTTTCTAACGGTGAGCGTCACCGACGCCGACAACGCCTCCGAGTGGCTGGGCTATTGGCAGAGACTCAACCTGAGCTCCGCCGAATGGCGACAGTTTAAGGTGACGGTGCCGCTCTCCGCCGCCAAGCGCGGACACACGCTCGAGACTTCGATCGTTCTCGGGCACGCGGCCGGCGTGTACCTGATCGATGATGTCTCCATCTACCAGACGGACCCGGTCGCGCTCGCTCTCCAAGTCGGATTCGAAGAGCCCGACGCCGCCGTCGTCGCTGTGGGCACAGGTGGCAGTGTCGCTGTGCCGGTGGCCGGGGGCGGCCTGATGACGGCCAATCTCGCCTCTGAGGCGGCGGCGCACGGCGGCGGCAAGGGCGCCGAGGTGGTGATCCGCGAGCTGTTCACACCAGCCTGGCAGGGGCGTCTGGAATTAGGCACGATCGTAGCTACCCTCAATGCGCTCACCATTCGCCTCTGGGGACGCGCGAGTCGCCCCGCGCCCATCCACGCCAATCTCATCGACAGCGCGGCGGCCTACGAGTGGTTGGCGTTTTGGGAGCCTCTCAATCTGACGAACCACTGGGCAGAGCACTCAACTGTCGCGCCGCTCGACCCTACGCGCCGAGGACATCGACTCCAAATGTCCCTCGTGATGGGTGCCATCGCCGCCACGTACTCACTCGACGACATTTCACTCACGCAGAGCTGTGAAAACTGGCCGACGCCCTGGCTGCCGCCGGCGCCACTCGGCTCACTCTATACGGGCTTCGAGGACTGCACTGGTGCTATCCCCCGGATGGACAGCGCCACGTCGAGCGGCGGCGCCCGGTACAGCGCGACGTCGGGCGGCGGCGCCCGAGACAGCGCGACGTCGGGCGTCGGTAGCAGCGGTGGCAGTCCGATCGCAGCAGAGCTGTACGCGCCCATGGCGGCGCGTACCGGCCAGCTGGGGATGAGGCTCAAGGTGCGGCGCCACCTGCATATTGATGAGGAGCGACCCAAGCTCATCCTCGGCAGCTTGATCCTGGCGGACGCGTCGCGCGCTTCGGATGCAATCCTTCTGTCGCTCTGGGCCAAGATGCAGGTGTGCAAGCAGACACCGTGGAACGCCTCTGAGCGCCACTCAGTGTCATTGAGTGCCCTTGGTAGTGTGCCCTTGGTAGTGGGTGCCACAGTGGTCCAGTGCCACGGAGAGCCTAGAGTCCCTTGATTGCCGCTTGAGCTCCCTTGATTGCCCATTGATTGCCCATTGATTGCCCATTGATTGCCCATTGATTGCCCTTGATTGCCCATTGATTGCACTTGATTGCCCCTTGATTGCCCCTTGATTGCCCTTGATTGCCACGGAGAGCCTCCGAGTCCCACACCCCTTGATTGCCGCTGATGAGCGCCAAGTGACCCCCGATCGTTCTTCCCACAGCCCGGCGAGACGGCGGAGCACGGCGAGACACCTCCGTCGATCACCTTCGAGCTACTCGACGTCAACCAATCGTACACGTGGATTGGGCACTGGCGTGCGTGCAACATGACGCACGGGCGTGCGTGGACCAAATGTGCTGCCGAAGTCCCCATCACGCCAGCTCTCGCGCTGCACGTGATTCAAGTGAGCATCCTCTTTGGAGCGGTACGCGCCTCGTATCTCGTCGATGATCTCGCCGTCGAGCTCTGATGAGCTCTGATGACCTCTGATTGCCTCCCTCATCAGGTACGCGCCTCGTATCTCGTCGATGATCTCGCCGTCGAGCAGCGCTCTCGTTCGAGCAGCGCCGCCGCGAGCCGCTCGTATGTGCTCCTGTCCGAAGGCTTCGAAACCGCCGCAAGGCCGCCCAAGCCGCTCGCCTACGGTGCGCATCTCGAGGCGCGCATGTGCATGCATGCATGCATGCATGCATGTGCTCACCACGGCGCCCGGTGTTCCCCACAGGTGCGCATCTCGAGGCGCGCATGTCCGATGGGGGGTCGGCGATAGCCGCGGGCATGCATGCCGACTTGCATGCCGCCGACGCGGCGCATGCAAGGCATGGGAGCAAGGCGGGCGCGCAGGTGCGCGTGCCGGCGCGCCTCTCCCCCCACCAGCAGACCCTGAGCATGCATGTGCTCATCACGGCGCCCGGTGTTCCCCACAGGTGCGCGTGCCGATGCTTCCGCCGGCGGCGGGCGGCGGCGGCGCACGCAAGCCGCTGCTCGCGCTGGGCAAGTTTCACGCGGTCGCGGGCACGTTGCGCGTGGCGGTTTGGGCGAGGGCGGGCGCCGTCGCGGGCGCCACCGCCAAGGATCTCGCGCTCGGCCTCGAGGTGCTTGACGAAACTGACGAATTCCGCTGGCTCGGGAGCGCCACGACGGCGCCTGTGGGCAGCGCGTGGAAGAAGCTTAGTATGGAAGTGGACGTGGCCGAATCGGTCGATGGACACCTGCTTGACGTGTCCCTCACGTTTGGGGGCGGAGGCAATTACGATCTCGACGACCTCGAGATCACGTGCCCGGAGCGCGCGCTGTCCACAATCCTCAACGTGACGTTCGAGACGAGCGACGCAGTGACCCTCGCCCCGCGCGTCGCCGCGGGCGCCCAATACGACGCGCTTCGCACGGCGCTCACGCTCGACGCGCCCATCGCCGGCGCCGGGCGCGCGTCGGCCCACGGCGCCGTGCTGGGCGTCTCTCAGCGCTTCGTCAACCCGAGCGATGCCAAATTACGCCTCATCAGGGTGAGCGCCGTTCCGGGCATCCTCAACGTCTCCCTGTGGGTGAAGCTGGCGGACGCGTCCTCTGTAGCCAGGCTCATCAGCAGTGGCGGCAGCGACAGCAGCGAGACTGGCAGCAGCAGCGGCGGTAGCAGCAGCAGCAGCAGCGGCGGTAGCAGCAGCGGCAGCAGCGGCGGTAGCAGCAGCAGCAGCAGCGGCGGTAGCAGCAGCGGCAGCACGGGCAGCGGCAGCACTGGCGGCAGCAGTGCAGCTTCGAAGAAGAAAAAGAGCTCGTCATCAAGCTCCCACAGCTCGTCATCATCAGGCTCATTAGCCAGCCACGGGCGCGAGCTGCTGGCAACGGCGAGCGGCGGCGCCAGCGCCGGCAAGGGCGGCAAGGGCGGCGGGTCGGCGCCCGGGGCGGCGCCGTCCGGTCCATACGTCAAGATCGAGGTCCTCGACGAAACTGCGGACTTCGAGTGGCTCGGCGCGTGGATGACGTTCGCCATCAGCGCCTCCGAATGGACGCGCATCGAAGCCATCATTCCCATTCACACCTCCCGTGCCGGCCATTCGCTCGACGTGGCGCTGGCAGTGGGAGCTGCGACTCCGGGGATACTGCTCGACGACATCGTCATCGCCGCCCCTTCGCTCGTGGGCGCCGGCGTACCGGTCAAGGCGCTGAGCGTCGGCTTCGATGATGTGGCAAGCACGCGACACATTGGCGTCATCTACTCGGGGGGCACCCCTGGCACCCCTACCATCCTCGGAGGCGGCCCCCATGTACGCTTGCAGCTGAGCTCTGATGACCTTTGATTGCCTACCATCCTCGGAGGCGGCCCCCATGTACGCTTGCAGCTGAGCTCTGATGACCTTTGATTGTCTTATTGATGGCCTCTGATGGCCTCTGATCACCTCTGATCGCCCCTTGATTGCCTCTGATTGCCTCTGATTGCCCTCTGATCGCCTCCTTCATCAGGTGCGCGTGCAGCTGAGTTCCCCACACGCCGCCCGCACCGGGGTCGCCGGCGCGATGTTCAACGTGCTCGAACCGGTCGGCGCGCCCGCGACGGCGCGCCTGGCCATCTGCACCGTCGTCAGCGCCATGCCGGGCGCCCTCAAGGTTGCCTTTTGGGCGCGAACGCCCGAACGGCATCCGGCGCCGCGCCTGGCAGTGGACTTTTTGGATGCGAGTGACGGCTGGCACTACCTCGGGTTAGCCGATGACTTCCGGCTGAGCACCACGTGGCAGCGCTTCGAGGTCTCCATCCACTTGGGCGCGAGTCGGGTGGGCCATAAGATCGAGGTGGCGTTACAACTTGGCCGAGCAGCAGAGAACCCTAATTGCCCCCTAATTGCCTCCTAATTGCCTCCTAATTGCCTCCTAATTGCCTCCTAATTGCCTCCTAATTGCCTCCAGGTGGCGTTACAACTTGGCCGAGCAGCAGGTGTCATCCTCCTCGATGATCTCGAGGTCTGGGGGCCTCGCTCGGCCGACGGGTACCCGCCGCGCGCCATGCCGCCGCTGCTGCCCGAGCCGGAACCCTAATTGCCTCCTAATTGCCTCCGAATCGCCTCCTTATTGCCTCTTAATTGCTCGAGCCGGAACCCGCGGCGTCGGGGCAGTTGTGAGAGAGCGGCGCCGCGAACTCGCCGCCTTTCTGACGCATGTGGAACGATGCCTGGATGATTGCGTTATGCCTGGATGATATCTATGTTTGTTCCTCTAAGACGTCCTAATAGCGCGAGCTCTAGCGGTAGCACTACGAGTACGTTTACGATAAGCCGTCGAGTCGATGCATGGCGTGCATGGACCATGTGGACCGCATGGTGCCCGTCGGTGCGGGTGTGCATTGCGTTGTGCACATTGACACAAAAAATACACTCTTCGGGGCGACCCTATTTCTGCAAATGGTAGCTAGAGTCTACGCCCTCGCCGCCGCCGCCCTTGCCGCTGCCGCCCTCGCCGTCGCCGCCTTCACCGCCACCGCGATCGTCCTCACCCTCCTCGTCGTCCTCCCCCTCCTCGTCGTCCTCCCCCTCCTCGTCGTCCTCCCTCTCCTCGTCGTCCTCCCCCCCCTCCTCCTCACCCTCCTCATCGTCCTCACCCTCCTCATCGTCCTCTGCCTCATCCTCGCCTTCCGAAGCCGATGCCTCCGACGCTGACAGAGCGCTCGCATCCGACTCATGATCATCACCATCCTCCTCCTCTTCTGGGCGCAGAGCATCGACGGCCCATCGATCATCATCATTCCCAGTCCCCTCCCAATCTCCCTGCCTTGGAGTAGTCAACGGTCCAAAAGGCAAAGCGGCCATGAAAGCGCGCCTGTTCGCACTAACCGTGTCGCTGATGCGAAGCTTCGCGGAGCGCCACGGGGAAGACTCGTCGAGGTGATCACTAAGATCACAAAGAGAGTATCCCGACGGGAGAGTATCCCGATGCCAAGAGAGCCAAACATCCACAAGTGCGACCGCCTTCTGCATGTTCTCCTCCCGCCAGAGCTGGACGAGAGCAGCCAGAACCCGCTCCAGGGTCCGCATGTCACGCTCGATCTCCAGGGTTGAGGGCCAGGGTCGAAAACTCGTCCATACGTAGAGCACGCGGCCGGCCGCCTCGACGTTGCGCCAGCGCTGTAGGCCGCAAACGATCGATTGGAGGCGGCGCGTGTACTTCCTGTTGCGCCTGAACAGATAGTGGACCTCTTCCTGCCCCTCCCCGTACCGGTCCTTGAATCGTGAGGCCATGGCTATGAGAAAGTGGCCCGCCATGTTTGCTTTGTGCCAGAATTCGAGGCCCAGCATGAACTGCATCGGGTCGCGCTTCCAGAGCGGCTTGAAGCGCTGCAGCAACTTGGGGCACGTGCCCCATCTGTGTGTTTGCTCCTGAATAAGCAAGTCTGATTTCACGTAGTCATCTTCAGCAGCCGCCACAGCGCACGCGACGCTCCATTCGCTGACTAGGACAGCACGCCCCAGGCGGCACATAGCCCAAGAAATAGCTTTGAGAGCCCGAAGCTGATCAAAGCTGCAGTGTATTATGATTTGTCGCTGCAGATCCTCCGACAGGCTATCCCACGGCGCAGCGAACGCAGGCGCCGACATCGCTGTTCGCTCGACTTTCCTAACTTAGATTTTGCGCCGTAATGGGCACAGTGCGGCACAAGGAGGTGCTTGGTGGGAAAACCGTGCAGTTACTTGTAACGTATACATAGCACGCATAAGAGGACCCGCAAACTGGAATGCCGTGGGGTGGCCAAAGCCCGCAAACCGGGACCGATGAGCTCCGAGCAATTGGCTCCGAGGCGTGGCGCTGTTCAACGCAACGGCCATGAACGCTAAATTGGTAAATAAGCGGAGGCACGAGGCACCATCAAGGTGTAGGCGTAAAGGGTTTATTTGGTGCAATGCGCTTTTAAACATTGGTCATTGCCTTTGCGAAATATGGCTATTTCTTGGGCTATTTGGCGCGACACCCCGCACGACGTGAAACCAATGCGTGCAACTCGGCACGCACCGGATCGCAAGGTTCGCGCGACGCGGCGCCGTGTTCGTAGGTCCGACAGAGTCAGACCGCGCGACTGACCGACGGACTTGAAGATACTTCGCTGACAGACGACGCCGAGAGGGCGGGAAGCGCCTTTTCGGGCAAGGCGATCCCACAGGGGTCAAGGCGGTGTGGAGCTCTCACTTCTGGCGCTCATCAGCCTCGTCACCTTTGAGGCAATCTCCCGATGTGTCTCACTTCTTGGCGGCCATCAGCCTCGTCACCTTTGAGGCAATCTCCATCTTCTCCTCGGCATCAAGCTCACGCCCGAGGACCTCCTCTTTGTTCTTAATCGAGGCCTCTATCAGGCCTTCGAGCGTGAGCGGCACCTCCGACACGGACGAGGAGCGTGTCGACTCGCCTACACTCTTTCGGGGCGCGGCCGCGACGGCCACCGGAGCCGGTGCCGGCTCGTCACCGGAGAGCACCTTCGCCAGCAGCGGCTTCACCTCCTCGTCTCGACACACCTTGCCGCCGAAGCCGTCCGGCTTCAGCTTTTTGCAACCCGCCACGGGCGACGCCGGCTTCGAGCCAGGCGGTTCCATGTCCCCATAGTTGCGTTTCTTGAACTGCAGAAGAGCGGAGGAGGCGAAGCGTGTCGGGACCCATGGACAATGAGTGTGTTCACCGGAGTGGCAGCTGGAATATTCCTTTGCAGAAAGGGCTCGCTGACAGAAGGTTTCACTGGCAGTAGGCTTCAGAGGCTGGGTCCGGGACCGCTGTTTCCATGCATGCCTTCATGTGCATGCTCCAGAAGGCGGACACACCTGCACCTCCCCTCGATCGAGAGGATTGACGATTGCAAACGATGGGGCGATGGGTGCGAGGGCTGCGATGCATCCGCCTATGGCGGCGCGTCGGCCGACGCCAAGCTGCAGGCCACTGGCAGTGCCGATCACGACCAAAAGTCCGAACAAAGTGCGCAACATTTTATTGCCGCACCTCGCCGAAATCTCGGTGCTGGACTGACGAAATCTGAATGTTTTGGGTTGAGGGAAGAAGCGGAGGACAGTGGCACGAAAGCTTCACGCACTTACATTAAGTGCTTCGAACAAGTCTCCACCAAAGATGGTCATATGCAGACAGGTCTGACAGGACGCAAATGCTGAGCCTCGAGCGCCGGCTTTCGGCGCAGCTGAGCTTCGACGATAGCAAGCAAAAGATCCTCGCGGCGCTGCTCGCCGATAATGAGGACCTGCGCAAGCAGAACATCTCGCTCGAGATGGAGAACCGCCGGCTGCAGCACACGCTCGACCTCGAGGAACGCCGCCACCACGAGATGGCGTCCGCGAATCTGTTTTCGGACGCGTACGATTGGATCGTGGACATCCAGCTGCTTTCCGACGTGTCCAAACAGGGCTGGAAGGTCCAGTTCTCGGGCGAATTCCTCGCCGGCCTTGACAAGGCCGAGCGCGCACAGGTGCTCTCGCAAGGCAAGTGGACTGCCGAGGACGGCGCGCAGAGCACGGATGGCTTCGGGCAGCCGCCGGCGTCCGCGTGGCGCGGTGCCATCGTCGCCGTGCTCGGCCTGTACGACAAGGGCAAGACCTTCGTGCTCAACAACATCTCGAACGCGAAGCTGCCCTCGGGCAAGAAGGTGGCGACCAAGGGCCTCTCCTTCAAGCACGTCGACTGATTGCATGCTGATTGCATGATGAGTGCCTCCCTCATCAGGTGGCGACCAAGGGCCTCTCCTTCAAGCACGTAGAGGTGTCCGGCGGCACCAAGTTCATCCTGCTCGACTCGGAGGGCTCGTTCTCACCGGTCAAGGTTTCGAATGAGCTCTCGGTCGTCGAGAAGGAGGCCACAGAGCTCTTCCTACAGGAGCTCATCTTCGAGATGTCGGATTACTTCCTGTGCGACGGATTGCGTCTGATGGCGTCTGATGGCGTCTGATGGCGTCTGATTGCGTCTGATTGCGTCTGATTGTGTGTGATTGCCTCTGATTACATCTGATTGCCTCTGATTACGACGAGTGCTTCTCCTTGCCGCTGATTGCATCGGATTACCTCTGATTGCCTCTGATTGAGATGGATTGCCACCGATCGACTGCAGGTGCGTCGTCAACGACTTCACCTCGCTTGACCAGCGCTATCTCGACAAGTTGACACGCAATCTCCAAAACTCCAAAAAGGACTTTCGCGAGGTGATCGTGGTACACAACTGTAAGGAGGTCATTGACGAGGATACACTCCGATACGTGTGGGAGACGCAGGTGACTGCCATCTATGGCAGCGGCACGCCGCAGACGACGCTTGTAGCCGCGACCGACCCGGCCACGAACACCCTCGTTGAGAAAGCCGTGGGCTGGTTCAAGACGCCCTTTTCCCGCCACGTGCTCCTCGCGAACTCAGACTCCGATCTCGGAGAGAATCTCAACCCGTGGGCCTTCTCCTTGCTGCGCTACTGGCTCAAGAGTGAGCTGTTGATGACCTCTGATGACCTCTGATGGCCTCTGATGGCCTCTGATGGCCTCTGATGACCTCTGATGACCTCTGATGACCTCTGATGACCGCTCGTCTCAAGAGTGAGCTGCTGATGAGCGCTGATGAGCTCCGATGGTCGTTGATGGCAGTTGATGGCCGCTGATGACCTCCGATGGCCGCTGAGCGCCACCGATCGCCCCATAGGCGTCTTCATCCCCGTCGCTCGCGATTTCTCGGTCGTCGACGCGGTGGTGCACTATTCGAATCAGAAGCTCGCCACGCACTTCAAGACGCACCCGCAGCTGGCGCTCACGCACACAGAAGAGGCAGGTACAGAAGGGCGCGTCTGGTACATCCGCTCGCACTCGGAGGCTCCGGAGCGATTGCGGCTTCATCAGCTGTCCGTCGATGCTTCCGGCATCATGCTGGCGCGTCCGGACTCGTACCTGCCGCCTGTCGACATCGTGCGAGAGCCGGACGCGTACAACATCTACATGGACCTGCCCGGCATGACGCGTGACCAGGTGAAGCTCTCCCGCCAAAACGTGGTGACCATCGTCAAGGCCGTCGAGCTGCATGCAGGTGCTCACCGCGGCGCCCGCCCCTCTTCCCCACAGGTGAAGCTCTCCCGCCAAAACGTGGTGACCATCGTCAAGGGTACCCGGGAAAGTGGCCTGTCAGACCGTGAGATCGCAACCTCGGTCACGCGCCAGGAGCGCAAGGCAGGAGAGTTCACGATGACCTTCCGGATCCCCGAGGAGTATCAGGTGAGATTGCCTCTGATTGCCTCTGATTGCCACTGATGGTCTCTGATTGCCTCTGATTGTCTCTGATTGCCACTGACCTTTCGGATCCCCGAGGAGTACCAGGTGAGATTGCCTCTGATTGTCTCAGATTGCCTCTGATGGTCTCTGATTGCCACTGACCTTTCGGATCCCCGAGGAGCAACAGAGACGATGGGAGTCGGCCGACATGGAGAATGGCGTGCTGCGAATCAGATACCTCAAGGACGAGGAGGAGGAGGAGGGCAAGGGCGAAGTTAATCCTATTGCATAGGGCGGCAGCGCTCCCCGAGCATCGTCTATGAAGCCTGCAAGCAGCAAGAAGATGCCCTTGCCGCGCACTAATCCGGCCTGAGGCATTCCGCGGGCACCGCAAGCAGGTCGTACGTTACGTAGTAGACGCGTCAGTACGTAGTAGAGTTTAGGCAGGCATTGAGTTTGAGATGCATCGTGTACTGTACCACACACATAACCCGCACACCCGAAGGGAACGTAAACGGAACGCCGCACGGCCATGTGCCGTCCGGGAGCCATGCCGGGAGCGTGCACCTTGCACCTTGTCCTTGACGCTTGAGAGACCTGACTCATAGTCATACAGACTTTCATGTTGAGCCCGGTGAGCGGACGGGATCTAGACGGAAGGATGATGCATGCGAGTTGAGTTTGTTGCATACGGCAACACCACCGGTCGACGCCTACAATGTGGGTTTTCGAGGTGTGCCAAACAGTATACATGGACGGGACTGAAATGAAACGAGTGTGAACGTCTACGAGGTGTGAAACGTGTCAAGTCAAGCCTATACATAAACAACAGACAACCGTACGAAAGCCTAACTGCAGTACTTGACTTGACTTGACAAGTGTTAAAAAGAGGTGTTAAGTCTGTCCGGAGGTGTTAATGCCTGTCGTGCCGCTGCTTGCGGCTGCCTTCCTCCTTGGACATGCCATCTGGCCTGCCGCCGCGAGCTTGACCAGGCACGAGGTGTTCCTCACCTGGGCTCGCCAGCAGGGGCTACGCCTTGGACCCGTTTGCATTGTGCCCTCGACTCTCGGCGGCTTCGGTGTTTTCGCGGAACGCGACATTGCACTCGGGGAAATGGTGTTTGCCGTGCCGAAACGATTGCACGTGGGCTTGAAGGCAGCATTAGCTGACCCAAGCTGCGGCGCAGAGTTTGAATCTCGCGTCGAGGATGGCAATGCTCTTGGCGTGCTGTGCGCGTTTCTGGCCAAAGAGGCCTTGTGCAGCGACGGAGCCTTCAAACCGTACATCGACACCCTGGACTTGACCGTCGCAAATCCCGACTATGTGCAGTTCTGGACCGAGGAGGAGGTGGATCTGCTCTCCGGCACCGCCGCGTACCAGATCGCTTTGGACGTGCGGGCCGAGGCCGAGGACGTCGTCAGGTTTGCGCTCAGTCTGGATTCCCTCCGGAGGTGTGTGCATCAGGACCTATCGGCGCGAGGTGTACCGATGGACGCGGCGGTAGTCGAGGAGAGGATCGCGACGTGCGTCCGCCGCGCACACGCCGCGGTGCTCAGCCGCTCGTTTGACGACCTGAGCGACTTTGGCGCGCGGGAGATGATCCCTCTCCTCGACGTGCTGCAGCACGGCAAGCCGCCGTCCGTTCAACATCGAACGAAGGGGTCCGTGGACTTTGAACAGCCCGTGGATTGGACGGAGTGGGCTGATGAGGATGGAAGAGATGAGTGGGAGGAGGCGGCTCTCTCAGAGCCCTGTCTCGTCGCTCGCACGCGGCGATCTGTAGCCGCAGGTGAGCTCATCTTTTTTGGCGACCACCCTGAGTGCCTCCCTGAAGACCTCTCTGAGTGCATGCTGATTGCCTCCCTCATCAGGCGAGGAACTACTCAACTTTTATGGAGACCACCCACATTTTGTGTTTGCGATGCACTACGGATTTGTGCCAAAGGTCGGTGTGCCTGCAGGCGTGCCTGCAGGCGTGCCTGCAGGCGTGCACCAAATGGCGACGTGCGTCCTGAACCTCGAGGGCGTCGCGGCGAAGATGGGCAGGACGATGGGCCCCGCCATCGCCTTGGCCGCGCAGTCGCGTGCGCTCGAGCTTTCGGACGACTGGACGCCTGACGACTTCGATGCGCACGACGACGATGCCTACCAGGGAGGGAGCGGGACGGAGCCGGCGCCGATCGAAGTGGAAGATGGGCACACATTCTTGGCCCATGTGCTCGCAGATGCTGCGCTGTGGATGAGGCTGCCCGAGCTCACCTTCTTCGTGAGCGACGAGCTCATTGAGCTCGCAATCTCTGAGGCCGAGATTGGCCGCTTGCCGTCGAACCAGTACGGCGCGGCGGCGCTCGTGGTCTGTGCGCGGCTGTGCGCGCTCGATGGGAGGACCCTCGAGGCCGTCGGCGGCCAGCAGACCGACCCGAACGAACAGCTCGAGGTGTGGGCACGTCCTCTGCCTCGTGTGCGCATGCAAGTGCTCACGACGGCGCCCACCTCCCCACAGGCCATGTTTCGTCAACTCCTCGACTCGGAAGATGGGCGGCTCTCGGCCGAGAACGACTGGTTAGCGGCCTCGTTGCTCAGGGAAGCCGCGAGGGAGCGGCTGGCCGTGTGCCACGAGCCGCATGGGTGGCTATCCCAGGCGATGATGACGGCGAGGGAGGCTGGCGGAGCACCAGCACCACGGGAGGCGTGCGTTCGGCTGGCACGCGAGGTGCGCGAGGCGGAAGTGCTCGTCCTCGAACGGCTAGCGCATGGAGATGTCGCCGAGAGGATGTTCACCACACCCGAGATGCGACTGAATCGTGCAGCACAAACGCAAACGTAACTGAGCTGTTCGTGGCGACCTTCCAAGAAAAGTAATATTGTTTACTAATTTTCGCGCACTGTTGCTAGTTTGAGAAAGGGTCAGTTGAATCGACACACAAGGCGAGTTTGAGAAAGGGTCAGTTGAATCGACACACAAGGTACCGACCAGCCACTACCACGCGAAACACTGCCACGCAGTGGTCGCGTCGCTCGGTGGACTAACACACCGGCGAGGATTTTTAAGGATCCGGCCCCCACCCCCGTCCCGGCCACGCGGCGAGTTTGTGCAGCTTCACAGATTGCTTCACAGCCAAATTGGTTTCTTCGGAGTCGGGGAAAATCGATGCGACTCCACAATTGGACGGAGATCCTCGCTCCTCTGGGCGAGGTACACAGTCTGGGGCACAGACGTCCGTTTCCGTGGAAAACTTCAACGCCATGCACATCACGTGCAATCAGCCGCTCCGCCACGTCCGACGAGGGTTGGCATTGTGTTTGCAAGGCATCCCACCCCATGTTTCGGCACGTGCCCACATACCCGAAATCACGACGTGCAGAAGAGGAGGAGTCTGTGTTTATGGCGGTTGCAAACACCACGGCACGCGTGCGTGCGACTGGTCTTCCGTTATGTCCGGAGGGTCTGGCGTTTAACGCGTTCGCACTCACAGAGGACGTTGCATGCCAAAAGCATCTGCCTGTATTCCAGCTCTTCGCATCAGCCGCGCGCTCTGAATCCCCACATGTTCGATCCCAACCAGAGCTCATCAGAGAGTGGCTCGGCAACGCCCGGCCCTGGAGCTGGGACTGCGAGGCCAACACTTACACGGCTCCATACGCGGCGAACGTGCCAAGCCGCGCCGTGGACTGCTTGCGTGGCGACTCGCCACGCGGCGTGGATTTACCGACTGTCGATGAGGAGTACTTTGAGCTCGCGGACGCCATGATGGCCGTCGCATCGGCTGACATTGGAGGCAAATTCATCGTCGTCGAGGTTGGAGCCCGTTACGCGCCGTGGGCAGTGCGTGCCATGACCGCGGCGCGAATCTTGGGCCGCTCGCGCTCCTGGTTTGCCGTTGTGGTCGAGCCGGAGGCGCTACATGTCGCGTGGCTGAGGCAGCACTTTGCCATGAATGGGTTCGGGCCCGATACGTACCGGGTCATTCAAGCACCATTCGACCGCGCGCCTCGAGGCGTCACACTCAACGAAACTTTACGTGGCCTCGAGCACGTCGACTTTCTCGACATGGATGCGCAACGAGGCGAAATGTTCTTGGTGCAGAGCGCTGCCGATTCCGACGCCCTGCGCCGCGTGCGCCGCGTGCACATCGAAGGCCATGCTGACCACATCTCGGAGCATGTGGTCAGCACCCTGGAACGGCATGGCTTCAATGTGGTGCGTAACGCGAGCGCGCGTGTCTTCGACGTGTACCACTCCGCGGCCATGGGGCGCATGCAATTTCGCGGCGCCAGCATCTTCGGCGCGAACCGTCATTCGGCCAATACATGTCTTGGTATGTGTTGAGAGGAGGACACCAGTGACAGGTCAAGGCAGCGAGCGGGGGAAAGACGCATACCGGTACCGAATGATATGGAGAGATTCGATGGAGAGATTTTCGGCTAAGAGCTCGAGTTACCCTTCGACGCTGGTTCCCTTCATTGTTACTTTTCAGACACTTTGGCGCAGCGCGCACCGCTGACCGCCTCTCTACAAACTCCGTTGCGTGCACGCGCCCCTCATGAGCTTCCGACGCAGGTCATCGGGTGGTAAGGGCTCCTCGTTGCGGTGGGGACGTTTCTTAGCGGCCCTCGCGGCCACTCCCAGCCGCGGCTCGCGCACGTCGCCCACATCGGCCTCGTCCGCACATGCCGCCGCGCATGCCGCTGCACCGGTCGCACCGGGATCGCCTGTCGTAGGCAGACGCATTCCAAGTTTGGTCATCAGAGTGCGCGTGCGCTCGGACGCGATCTCGTGAGGCTCCAGATTGTGCTCGAGGGCGTCGCGCAGGGCGTCGCCGTCGAGTTCGAGGGTGAGAGGCTCCATGCGGCTCAGCGCACGAAGGGCAAGAGCGCGAGCGCTCGAGCGGCTCTGCGCATGAAGGCACTGCATTAGATCCGGTACAAAGTACGGCAGCTCGACCGTGGCCTCGAGCGAGTCCAAGGCGAGCAGAGCGCGCTTGCGCATCGTCTCGTCGTCAGACGACAGTCGCGGCACGAACCAATCGACCGCCCAGGTTCCCGCCGACCACTCCGGATTCGCTCGCCACGCCGAGCACGCGTCGCCGAGGACGCGGCGGGCACGGGCTCGCCACAGACGGGAGACGGCCTTGAGGTTGCGCAGGGAGCGCGCGTCGAGGTCAGCCAGGCAGGCGCCCCAGCAGTCGGCGTCGGACCTCACGAGGCCATCGGCAGTGTCCACCTCGACCTCGTCCTCAGCAGTCGGCGGCGTGAACAACGGCTCGGCGAGCGCCTGCGCTCGCTCCTGTGGAGTCAAGTCATCTTCGGCCTCTAGGATGATCTGAAGCACTTGGCAGGATTTGCCTCGGAGCACTTCGCTGATGGCGATGGTCGCCATGCGCGCGACCGAACGAAACTCCAAGAGCTGGGAGGCACGCAGCACGGCCATCCGACGCGGCAGCGACAGCCTCCGCAGCTTATCAAGGGCAGAAAGAGAGGCCGTCGTCGGCCTGGAGGTGAAGAAGCGCGACACAAGCGCGTCGGCGACTGCGACGAGATCGACGAGTGTCTGGGCCGGGGCGGCCACATGCACGCAAGGCGCCGAAGGATACATCGGAGCATCAGAGAGCGATGCCGTGGCGCGCGATAGACGCACGATCTTCCCATCTGATGAGATTACTTCCACGCTGTCATGCGTGACGGTCAGCGGCGTCGAGTCTGTGTACGTTGACAGCATCCGAAGCGGACCGGCGCGGGTGAGACAAGAGGCCATCTGGTCGTCCGATCGTAGCAGGAAAGTGGCCGGGCGCTCGCTCTCGGATTGTCGTTTCGCGCCTGACGAGCAAACCTCTCGTCTTCCCACTGCCCGCGGAAGCAGAAGTGCTCTCACAGCCATGGTAAGTGTCTTGCGGGACGCACTTCTGTTAGCTAGGTGGTTTCAAATAATATTGATGTGTAGACACTTAGGCCACGGTTGTTTAGGGGCCAGGTTTCGCGCAATGTCTGCAACGGTATTCCGAAACTGTTCCGAAACGTACTCATCCGTCACGCTCTAGAGTTCCACACTTCGTGTCCATTTATAATCAGAAACGAGTTCTAGTCCTCCTCAAGGTAGTAGACCTGCAGCCAGGCCATTTCGCCGTGATGGCCGTAGGTGTTGTTGGTGGTCGCCTCCGCGTACAGGTTGACGCCGCTGATGAGCGGTGGCGGCTCGAGACCGTGCTCACTCCGCCCCCAGACGCACGGGGGCTGGGCAATGTAGCCGGGCTCATCATAGACCGTCCCCGCGAGGCGAGGGTCGCCCCGTCCGCCGTAGATGGGGCGCTCCTCGCACAGGAGCGTCTTGTTCTGGCAGCTCGTGTGCACGGCTGGGTCGCACGTGTAGAGCGAGATCGCGAGACATGTGGGCGCATGGCAGTGGAAGTTGGCCTTGACAAGCCGTTGGTGGGGCGACGTGGCCGACGGCTTCGGTTGGAAGATGCCCAGGCTGGTGATCGTGTGGTTGCACTGGGCTGTTGGCGTGCCAGGTGCGCACTGCGCGACGTCGTACTCGACCGGCGATCCGAGTCCCCATGTATTCCGGTACCTGATCAGGGAGGCAATCAGGTGCCATCAGGTGGCACTCAGGTGCCATCAACGAGGCCGAGCCCTGATTGCGGGAGCCATCAGCAAGGCCGGGCCCTGATTGCGGGAGCCATCAGCAAGGCCGAGCCCTGACTGCGGGAGCTTACACGTTGGTGTGGAAGCTCGGGTCGTACGGCTGCACCCAGTAGCGGAACTTGAGCTGGTACTCGAGAGGCTGGTCAGCCCACGGCGTGGGTTGGTCCGCGTCGAGGAGGACCCACTCATGATGGCAGGCAATCTGGCCGCCAGCGTATGTGCGCAGATCGCACGCGGGGTTTTTCTCGGCGAGGGTATCCATCCGGGGCGGCGGCGCGCAGGTGTTGTCGAACCCGACCTTGCCTTTGCTACTATTGGTCACGGGGTCAATGTACTCGAGCGTGCCCTTGGCAAAGCCAAAGGCGGGCTCGGGCGCGGGGCAGATGCACATTGGGGCCTCGAGTTGGAGCAGCGCAAGGGTCGTGGTGGTCTTCTGACTATGGTGGTCGAGCCCAAACGTCGGGCCACTCCCGATCGCGCTGATGATGCTCAGCAGGGACGCGTCGCCCTGAGCGTCGTCCTCCAAGCGGAACGAAAAGTGCTGTGGCGTCGTGCCGTTGAGTGGACGCTCGAGGACGAGGGTTCGCTTCCCATCGAGCACAGCGCTCGAGAGCACCTTGATCGAGGGTTCAAGGAGCTCTCCGGCGGCGTGGTTGTACAGCCGACGCTCACTCACCTCCCCATCGCCCCCGCCCACGAGGATCGCGTACGGGCCGGTCGGGTCTCCAGGGGCACCACCGCCCATCGTAGTCGCATTGAACCCAACGCCAAACCACTCGTCGGCCGGGCCGGTGATGGTCAGGGTAGCTGTCTGGTTGGGCTCCGACAGGCTCACTTCAAGGTGCCAGCCGGAGAGGGCGCTGACGACGCCGGCCGCGCGCCGCTTGCCGGCATGGTCCTTGGCTTTGCCGCCACATGGACTCGTAGGAGACTCGGGCGGTGCGGAATTCCATGTGGCAGCGCACGACACTGCGCCCGTGGCAGCGCCCGTGGCAGCGCCCGAGGCAGCGCTTGTGGCAGCGCTCGGCGTCAGCGTCAGGGCGCATCCGGCGGGGACCGTCTTCGACTCCACACTGTGAGTCGTCATCGAGGCGCCACACCTGATGAGGGAGGCAATCGGACTGATGAGGGAGGCAATCGGACTGATGAGGGAGGCAATCAGACTGATGAGGGAGGCAATCGGACGCCATCAGAAGCCATCATTTGACTCCACACTGTGAGTCGGCATCGAGGCGCCGCACAGAGAGGAGCCAAGACCCTTGGCCGCCGCGAAGCACTCGGCCGCGCTCTTCGGACTCCCCACAGCCCCCTCGCAGCCACCGACTTGCCCAGAGCTGAGCGGCACGTAGCCCGCCTGTACATGCTTGATGATCCGAGAGGTCACTGGGCACTCTAGAAGGCCGCTGTACAGGATGTCGGAGGGGGACTTGGGGGGCACGTTGCGCGAGCCGGGAGAGAGCGCCGACGCGGGCAGCGGCCCCGGCACGAAGGGAGTGGACCCATCCAGCGACATCAGATCTCTGTTCCACGTGTCGATTTGCATCGGCGTGATGTGCCACGTCGTTGGCGACTCGATGACCTGAACATAGCCGGGGGCGTACCCGTGGAAACTCTTGCGGTACTCCCCGCCATTGGCGCCGCCAAAGTCCTGCGAGGTCGGAAGGGTCTTGCCCCCCACCTTGATGCCGGGCGAAAGCTCGCGTACGACCCATGCATAGTCCGCGGTAGTAGAGCCGTGCCCATGCCCGTGACGCCGAGGGTCGTCGGGGCCGCCAAGCTTGACCTTCTCCAAGACCGACTTGTTTCCCGTCATGGTGCTCTCAAAGTGGTGGTTGTACGCCACGTTGATCGGCACCGAGACCTCCTCGCCAGTGGCCGTGCGCCGCACCTGGTTGGTCTCAAAGCCGACGACCGCCATGCCCTTTCCGGCGTATTTGGCGACGATGGCTTGCGGGAGCGGCACCGGGTCAAGCAGCGTCCAGAAAACCTCACCGTATGTCGACCGGATCATCGGCGAGTACAAGTCGAAAAATTCCACGTCTCCTGGGTAGTCCGAGAAGCGCTTGGGGAACTTGGACCCGGACTTGTCCGCACCGGGGGTTGCCGAGAGCGGATAGTCGCCATTCATGTTCTCCGCCTTCGGCCCTTGTGCGGTGGTTGCCACGAAGAGGGAGAGGCCCAGCGACAAGCACAAGGTGCGAAGCATTTTTTCCAAATCGCGATTGTACCGGGCACCCAACAAAGAATGACGAAGCCGCGGGGTTCGAGACGTATCGACTGACGCTTGCTGCGGCAGACTTAAAAAGGTCAACGCCGAAAGGTACACGCTTCAGAATGGTACACCTACACGCTCGAGAGCGGAGAGGCAACAACGAGTAGGAACACGAAGCGTGGCAAGGAAAGGTTACACCCGGGGGTCGTCGAGCGGGGTCTCGAGACACGTAGCCGGGAAGTCGGAAGCGTACAGCAAGAGGCACATGACAGTTACAGGATGAAGAAATTGCACAGGTTGGAGCTCTTGGAGGTCGGGGTCGGATTGTACAGGGGGGAGGAGGTTGTCGAGCAAGATGGTGGGTTCATGACCCGGCCCGGCTCGCGAGCGTGAGCGCGGTCTGACCGTGCAGTGGCCAGCGCAGCTGCGTCACCTGGCCGCGCGCGCCCGGCACTGCCGCGGCCACACCCGATGCGACGCCGGAAGCGACGCCGGAGAGCATGCGCTGCGAGAGCCACATAGGGCCACTCTTGTACTTGCGATGCGCGGCGCCGCCCCACATCGCGTGCTCGTGCATGCGCTCGGTGCGGACTTGGATCTCAAACAGCTGCCCGTTCGGGAGCCGCAGGGTGTCATGGAGCCCCTGGTAGCCGTTGGGTTTGGGTCTCCGCACGTAGTCTTTGAAGCGCCCCTCGCCCACCGAAGGGTAAAGATGGCGGATGGCCGCGAGGGCTTCGTAGACGTCGGCGGCGTCCTCACCGCGCACGACCACGCGCACGGCCAGCACGTCGTGAACCGTCTTCTGACGCACCGTCGCCTTGTGGAACGTGCTCCACAAACCCTTTGAGCGCACGGCCACAGCGGCGTGCCGGAGCACGGGATGCTCGTTGCCCATGGCGCGGATCTGCTGCTTGGTGGACTCGAGGCACGCCTTCATGGCCTCCTGCGCGCCGAAGGCCTGCATCCGCCACTCACGCAGCAGCCAGTACGCCTCGGGCGAGACGAGCGCCAGCATGATGTCGTCCGCAGGGATGTTTTGGAGCTGGAGCATCGAGTGCTTGAGCCTCAAGGCAACGGCGGACGACTTCAAACGCCTGGACGTCTCGTGGAGCAGCAGCGAAGGGAAGGTTGCCTGCACAGCGAGAGCACGTGGGGGCGTGCGCGTCTCAGCCAAAGTGGGGCGCTTGGATTGTTGCTGAAACGTGGAGGGGGGCGGCGGCGCAAAGGGGTGGGGCCTTGGGCGCACCGAGAAAGAGGGCAACGTTTCCAATTGCAGTGCGGCGGTTGCCGTCGGTGCCAGTGCAACGCGCGAAAGTGCATTTGGCAACACGAACACGACCGCGGTTGCGATGAAGAGTGGGACGATCATCTGGACGGCCTCGAGTTTGGGGTCGGACGGATGCAAGAATCCGGAAGGATACATGATACATGATGCATGATTCATCAAGTCGATACGGAGGGACCCATGTTCTTTCCGACAAGAGCGTGGGTCATTCCGACATGTTCATGAACTTGTCGGACATGTTCGATGATCAATACAAAGTCAGAATCACGTATTTGTGGTTGAATGGCCGTCATCTCATCCGCGTCCCAACATACTGCATCCTGCTCTAATGGCACTTCATCTGCATCCCAAGCCGCAACCCTTTGAAACCCTATGCTGCGAATCTCGGCCGGCATTGGCGCCACATGTCGAGGAGAGCGCGCAGGTGCGGAGGAACGCGCATGTTGCGGCGATCTCAACAAGGGTTGGGGGTGGCAGGTGCGCCAGAATGAGCTCGAGCAGGCCGAGCTCCTTGTCGCGCAGGTCGGTCAACATGGCGACACTGACAGCCACAACCTCGTCGATTGGCGCGGCTGTCTCTACCATTCCGGATGGTCGACCTCCTCGCGCTCGGCCTCACGGCTCATCGCCTCCGCGGGGCCGAAACTCGTGACGCCGCCCCGTGAACAAGTTTCGCGAAGCCACATAAAAAGTACGAGACCCCTTTCAACCCTCCGCCGAGGGTTTGAACAACAAGCACGTACACCGGCTCCGACGGGGGGTTCGCCCTTTTTGGCAATTCCGAGCGTCGATGTAAAAGATACAGCAGGGTTTCAGTTCGTTTCGTGCAGGAAAGCTTGAAAAAAATATCGGCAAGGCGAGAGATCAGATGAGGTGCGCATTGAAGTTTTTTTCTATTTTTGGCAACACGGGGATTGCGGCAGTGAGGGCCCAGCGCCCTAGCCCGTCTCGCGTAAAGGTCGCACTCGGGAGGCAGCCCTTTTCTAACTCTTGCGTCACTGCGACAGACATACCGTTGTCCGTAAATTCAGATGCAAAGGTGTTCGGCTCCTTGGTTCCCGGGAGCACGAGGAAGACGTGCGCCGGCGGCGAGACTCCGACAGCGTCCGCAGCATCTTTGGCAAGTGCAGTGATCCACAACGGCGCCTGCGTTCCAGCATCCACCGAGCGTCTTGATGATGCCAGAGCCACTCATAAAGAGGACTGGGACCAATGTGCGGAGAATCGGCAAACCGATGCAGCCCGCGAGTAAGAGCACGCCCTTCCATGCGAGGACAGGTTGGACCAGATGTCCAGCCGCCAGCCCCACGCCTCCCAGCGCCTCGCTTGCTAGCCACGAGCGCCGAGCACCGCCCGTTCACGAGCTCATACGGCAGCCTGCAGACGCCCGGTACGCTGCTGTGCGAGGCCGCAGAGTATTCGACGCGCGTGACGCCGCTGAGTGTGGCCGAGATCAAGCATCTTAGCACGGGCGAGCTGCGCCGGCTGCATCCCACCGAGCTGCTTGCCGCCTAGTTCTCGTTCGGCCAGCATGAACTCCCACAGCTCATGGGCCCCCGAGGCAGCTACGAGGCAGCCAGTACGCTGCGGAGGCCCCCTGATAGGGCTGCCTCAGCCCGGCCTCTTCCCTGATACGCAGCTCCCTCTTTCTGCCCGTTTCTGCTGTCTGCAGGTACACATCTGTTGCGCAGACGATCTGCTTGAACGTCTTCGAAGCCTTCACGGCAGAAGCGGTGGAGGGCTGGCCATGCCAGGTCAAGGAGAATGACGGCGCTGCTCTTCTAATGGTGTTTCTTCAAATGGGGCATTCAGAGACTCAGCACTCACAAACCATCTGGCTTTGACGTGTTGAATTCTACGGTGTTGGGCAGGGAGGAGGAGGTGGAGGCCTCCAGCTTGTGAGGCGCTCGTGCCGCTCGTGAGGCCAGCTTCACTTCCTTTATGTTGAGGGAGGCGTGCAGCTGCGCACTGGGCATCGTGGTGGACGAGGGTCAACCGCGCTGTGTGTGTTCGGTCCGTGGTACAATGTGTCTGTTCAGATTTGTATGTTCTACCGATTCTCGGCCAATGTTCGCAGTGTACATATGAGCGACATCATGTGAGCTTATCCTGCACCTTCCCACAAAATCCATATTTCCCCCCCCTGACCCCCTTCCTAAACATGGCATGCAAAACCTCTTCTTCACAGTTCCTTCATCCTTCTCGGTTTTTCCGTGTGACGTGGAGCAAGGGCTGGGAGCGTGGAGCCTTGGCAGCGTAGTGTACGGCGGATGCTCCCACCGCAGCCTCACCCTTCCGAGGCGCACCCGCATCCGCAACACTTGGCGCCGCATCACTTGGCGCCGCACCGATCATCCGCGTCACGGGTTGCGGAGGCAGGTGCAGCGGCTGTGAGGGCGTCTATTGAGCCTCGGAGCGCATGCAGAATGGTATGCCCATCTACCGGGGGGACAGGGCATGCCCATCTACCATCATGCCCATCTACCAGGAGGGGAGCAGTGGCATCCTGTACTTCGACGGTAGCGAGTGGAAGCTCAACAACAATGACTCGACCGGCGGATGGTACTATAACAATGGCAGCACTTCGGTCGCGGGGGGCTCATGGCAAGCGAAAACCCCACCGTCGAGGAGATTCGAGGGCATGGAGGCCCGCAGCATAAGGAGGCTTCTGAGCAACTTGCCGAGGACTTCGCGGGTTCGATGCTCAACTACGCGGGGGAGAGCCAGAGGGCTCTCGACGAGATCTTTGGCGACCTTTTGAGCGACGAGCTGCCAGAAGCGCCTGCCGCCAACGCGGCGGTGGCGCCACCCAAGGCAAAGGCAAAGGCGGCGGCGGCGGAGGAGGAGGATGAGGAGGAGGCGGCCAAGGGCTCGACGGACGCAGATTCAGACGCGCACGCAGCTGCGTGTGACGGACGGGGATCAGAACGTGCTGCCACGCCCGCATGGGGGGCCAGCGCTTAGACACTCGGTCTCGCCAGAGCTCTTGAGCGCCTTTGAATGCGTCAACGGCGCGCTTGACGCACTGGACAACAAGCCGCTTGCACTGGGTGCG
>Ga0210246_100116_pt1 | contig 63759 bp, 49 predicted proteins | sample ChrtobMetaP3_8mM_FD_155469 | JGI IMG/M metagenome (GOLD analysis project Ga0210246, IMG submission 155469) | Chrysochromulina tobin associated microbial communities from unialgal haptophyte culture, Seattle, Washington, United States - P3_8mM | ecosystem: Host-associated > Algae > Haptophytes >...
AGCTGTAGAATCGACACATACAACACAACACGTGAGCCACAACCAGGCGAGCGCACGTGCGCCCACGTGTCTAGGCGCGCGTCAAAGTGGACCATGTCTCCTCTTACGCCGAAGAGGAAATCGGCTCGAGATCGACCGTGGCGTCGGACATACATGTAAAATGGGGGATTGGGGGAGAGAAAGCGGGGGACGTAGGCGCCTCGACCGAGGAGCTCGAGGCCGGTCGGCGCCGCGCCACGCTCATCGAGATGACCAACGCGAGCGAGAGGGCCCTTGCCGCAGCCAACTAAATGACGCAGTAAGATGACCCTTTCTCTCGCACCGATCGTCTCAACTCCCGCTCGCTTCGACCGCCGCCAGTGCTCGACAGAGCCGTTGCCAGAGCCTGCCGTTGCCGCTGCTGCCTCTCGCGCCGCCATCGACGCCACACCTGTATGTCGCGAACGCGCGCGCGTGCGTGAGATAGAGGACGGGGTGTGTGGCGCGCACCGCGGAAACGCCCTCGACCACTCTTGCCGCTCCCGCGCCAGCCGCCCTTGTTGCCTGGCCAAAATCGATTGACGTGCCCTTGTCAGGCCCAAAACGCCAAAAACTCGTCGAAGAAAGGCCGCGCGTGCTCGACGCGCGGCGCCGGCGGTCGCCAGGCCCTACCGACACCTTGGCCCGTCGGAACAGCCATCGCGCATGCCCCCGATCGCTCCCATCGTCGGCCTGGAGCCGTGTTGCATTGCCGTACTGTAGACTTCCTGAAAAAGGCACGATGTTGAAGCCCTGGGGCGCCGCGATGATCAAGATCAAGAAGATGGGGATGATGCCCCGACTCGGGGCTATCCAGTGGTGCCGGTTGCGTCGAGATCTGCCCTCCCGATCGCTCGCGCCAGCGATGGGCACCAAAGGCGGCGGAAAGGCGACCGCCATTTTGAATCACTTGACTTGACTTGACTTGACTTGACTTGACTTTATAGGACGAAACCGAAAAGTCCTACAGCGCAACAGTGCTCAGTGGGCTCACTTACGTTAATTGACGCGATAGGCGATGCAACGGAACAGAATGCCTATAAGTGTGCAGCGTGAGCGTCGGCAACTTGTATCTACGGTTCGACTGAGGTTCGACTGAGGTTCGACTGAGGTTCGACTGAGGTCATGACTGAGCTCTGAGGTTCGACTTTGACGTGCGTGTACCATTAATGAGGTTCGACATTATCATAGCGCTGCGACTTTGCACTGGCGTGTCCCGACGGCCCCCCTTCGCCGTCGCGGCCGAACAGCTCGAAAGCCCCATCGGGCTTCGCCCCGTAGTGCTTGCGAATCGCGACTTTGCATCCCACTTCCTTGTGCGTACATCTTGACATGCCCTGTGCTATCCCTTCCGTAGATCGGCTATCGTACCTATTTATCGAAGGTGAAACTATTTGGGCAGCACGATACCTGGTCTCGTCCGGGCCATGAATGCTGCGAACTCCGCAGCTTCCTTTGCCTGCTTTGCCTCGCGCTCCAGTCGAAGCGACTTGATCGTCTCGTTCCACGGAGTCTTGAGGGACTGCGGGTCCTCGGGTGTGGCGGCCTCGGGAAAGCCATGCCGCGCGCGGTACGCCTCGGCGTTGACCATGAAGCGTTTCGAGACGCAGATAGGATCGTCAATGTCCATCTTTCTGTATTCGCGCGGCATGATTCTCCGACAGGCGTGTACTGTGCTGTGGTTGTTTCAGTCCGACTTGCGACGATGCTGAAACGAAACGGACACCGAGACGACGCGCCACGTCGGTCGTTCAATGACATTTATCTTTCGTGGCGGACGGAAATGGCCTGCAGGGGGCACCCTGTCAAGGTACACCGACTACGATAGGCTATCTTTTCTGAAAACGTCCACAGAGCAAAGCCCCATTGAAGGGCTGCCAAGCTTAACTGCCAAGCCCCCAAGGCCGAAGGCGGGCTCGCGCCAAATCCGATTTCAAATGGGTCATCTGAGATGACTCAGGTTTCAGCCCCCGGCGCCGGTCCGGTCCTCGTGGAACGACTGCCTGTTTGGAACGCTGAACCGCGACTCTGGCCCGGTTCGCCCGGCGAGGCGCGAGCCAACGCCGTTTAACGCCGTTTGCCCGGTTCGTCGCAGCGTCGCGGCCTGGGCCCTGGCGTGGGGCCTCCCTTCAGGCCTCCCCCGGGCGTTACGCTTACGGTCGATTTAAAGAAGGAAACCTACCGGACGTGTCTCGTGTGTCTCGCCGGCCTCTCGTCGCCGAACTCGTCGCAACTCGGCCTTCCGTTCCCGTCCATCGAGTCATCCGCTCATCCCGCGCCCTCTGCCGCGTGAACGTAGGCTGTAACACGTATTCCTGTGCTACCTACCTCCCTGCTGCACATCGCCATCTACCGTACAAGATCAAGAGTTCACGACGCTACCTTGTTACGACGTCGAGTTACGACGCCGCACCGCCACTAGTGGCATCTCTGGCCTGCGCCTCGCGATCGGCACGGCGCGCCAAGGCGATGGTGCCCCGGATCTCGAAGGCGTCTGCGAGCAGTTCGAGCAGCGAGATCTCGTCGCTGAACGACGCCGAGAAGCGCTCGCCTTTGAGGCCGCGTAGCCGAAGGGTCATCTGCCTAATTTGGGTGCCCGTCTGGTTGCCTGATTTGGGTTCATCGGCGGGCTCGATGGCCGCATGCAGCGCGAGCGAGTGTGCCATTTGCGAGCGCTCGAGCCAGACGGTCGCTTGCTCCCACAGCACCTCGAGCGCCTTGTCGAGCACCGGCCGGCGCACCCGCTCGCTCTCGACCTCTTCGCGCTTCGAGACAATCGTCATCCACACTTGCTGCGAAAAGTCGAGCAGGGTCGCGAGGTCGGCGCGCGCCTGCACGGCGCGCGCCGAGAAGCACAGTCGCGTGAACGCGTGGCCGAGCGCGGACATTTTCACGTTGTGGTCCCGATCGAGGCCCCCACCGAGCGACATGCGGTCAGTGGAGGAGCCGCCACGTGTCGAGGAGAGCCAGGGCGGCCGGTCCAAATTAGGCAGGTCTCGGCTGTTGCTTCCAAATTCGGAGCGCTCCGAGTATCCAAATTCGGAACGCTCTGAGAGCTGTGACCGGTACGAGAGCTCGCCCGAGCAGACGGAGCTCTCGCCGAGCTCGGGCGATCTCCCATCTTCAGATCGGAGCTCGCCGAGCTCGGGCGATCTCCCATCTTCAGATCGGATCGTGTGCAGCTGAGGCGGCGAGCCGACTCTGCCCAACTTAGGCAAGCCTCCCTTGTTTGACGAACCCGAGAGCCGAGGGTCATTCCTGAGGGGCGTCGCCAAGTGGGTCGGCAACGGCGGGACCAGCGTGGCTGCTCGCAGTGCCAAGGGTGGGACTAGCGGTGGCACCACCACTCGCGTCTGCACCGCCCGTGCCTGCAGGCTCGTGGGCAACGCGCTGCCGCTCCGCATCACGAAGCTGCCGCTCCGTTGGGACGTGCGCTTCCCCACAGCGGCCGGTACGGCGCCCGCGACCGGTACGGCGCCCGCGCCCGGCACGACGCTCCGTTGGCTCACGAGCTTCCCAATAAGGAAGGTGCCGCCGCCCGCGCTGGACGAGCTGCCGCCGCTGCTCGCCGCACTCTCGCCACGGCAGAGCATCGGAGGCACCACACTCGCTTGCACGAGCACCGCGTGGCGCTTCGGGCTCACCGTCTCGGCGGAGACGGTGGGGGCGAGAACACTCGAGTAGCTGTGGGGAGACGCGTTGGGGGGCGCGCGCCCGTCACGGCGCCATCCGCGCAGCCTCGAGCCGAGATTGCCGAGATTGCGAGCACCCCACTGGGCAGTCCCGCCGAGCGCTTTGACTGGGGCGAAGACCGCCACGTGGCCGAGGGACCCGAGGCGCCATCGTGGGCGCCCGCCTGAGCCATCGCTGCCATCAGCGCCGTCGTGGGCGCCCATCAAGACCACGCCGTTGGGCGCGATGAAGGTGCCATCGGAGAGGCCATCGGAGAGGCCAGCGGAGAGGCCGGCCATGGGTACACTCGACGGACGCCGCCCAACATGGCTCCGAAAGGGGGCCAGCGACACGTACGCGTACGGGCTGAGCTTCGTCAACCCGCCGCTGAGTTTCGTCAACCCGCCACCGAGCACGGCCACGCCGACGCCGTCGGCGCCCGGGACGGCGCCGCTCCCCTCGCCTGCGTCTCGGTGCGGCATCAGTACCGCCCCGTGCTGCATCAAGGCTGCTGTCCACGTGCTCAGGGCATGCTCATCCTCGCCCGCGAGCAGCAGCGAGCGCAGGTACTGCGCGCTGTACTGGGCGCCTCCACCGCCGGCCCCGGTGCCGCCGGCGCCGGCGCGCGCTGTACCGGGCGCCTCCTCATCCGCCTGAGCCCGGGGGTAGAGTTTGAACACGTACTGCTGCCCTTGCGTGGGCGCGCGTAGGCTGAGTTGTGCACCGCGCAGCACGATCGCCTTCTTCGCGTCGGCTGCGCTGCCTTTGGGCTTGGTACCGTACTTTTCAATGGGCGTCAGGCTGCCCCTGGGCGTGATGAGTGTGGTGGGCGAGCCATCGATGGCTGGGCTGCCTGATGAGGGACGCAATCAGTGGCAATCAGTGGCAATCAGTGGCAATCAGTGGCAATCAGTGGTGGGCGAGCCATCGACTGCTGGGCTGCCTGGCGACCACATACCCGCTGGCGTGCGCTGCAAGTGGCTGTGAAGTGCTCGCAACGGCGCGAGCGTCACACTCGCATCGACGTCCGTCTTGAACCAACGAAGCTCACCCTCGGCCCGCAGCACAAACCACCGGCGTCGCCATGAGCGGTGCCGGCGCGAGTACTTCCACAGCCAGCCGCTCTGCACGATGCTCTGCTTGACGAAACCGAACGACAGGGGCTCGGAGGTGATCCGCCTGTGACCGCGCGTGCGCATCGGCCTGCCATCGGCGCCCATCTCGGCGCCCTCTTGCAGGTCGAGGCGCCGTCGCGAGCGCAGTTCGGTGAGCGCGGTGAGCAGCGGGTTCTCCCTAATTTGGTTCTCCGCTGCGGTCAAAGGTGCGCCGACGCCGGCGCCGGCGGCGGTCGATGTAACGGTCGACGTAACGGTCGATGTAACGGTCGATGTGTTGAGACCAATCAGCGGCGCATGGACGGCGTCGCCGAAACTGACGAAACTCGGCGCCGGCAGCGAGATCGAGCGAGATGCCACGGCCACGTCGGACGTGAGCGAGATCGAGCGAGATGCCACGGCCGCGTCCGACGCGGCGAAGCTGACCGTGCGCACGGCGGCTGGCGGCGGCGCTGCCTCGTGCGCGCGCGCTCGACCGTCCAGAAGCGACGACGAGGATGTAACGGTCACAGGGCGGCTCGGCGTGGTGGGCGCCGTGGCGGGCGCGGATGGGAGCGCCGTCGCGGTCGCGGAGGCTGGAGGTGCAATCTCCGGAGGTGCAATCTCCGGAGGTGCCATCTCGGGTGCGGGAGATGAGGCGGCTCCGGCTGGCGCGCCGGAGATTGCACCTCCTGGCGCGCTCGACGTGTCCAGCAAAGGCGTCGTGTTGAGCGCTGCCCGTGGCTCGGTCGACGTGACGGTGAGATTCGAACGAGCGCTCCGAAAACTGTCCGCGGCGACAGTAGGGCTGCTGCTGCGGCTGCCGTCCGGGCTGCCCTCCGCGTCTGATGAGCCCGAGGCGCGCTCGGCACGGCGCTTGGGCAGCGGGTCGAAGCGCTCCTCCCAGCGCCGATACGGGAGAGGAAGCGAGCTGTGCAATCTCGGGGGTAACCTCGGGCTCTGCAGCCCACTCGTGAGCTGGAAGTCGAGCGCGGGGAACGTGCCCAGGCGAGGTGGCGCCGTGTTGGGCGACGTGATCCCCCCCGAGCTCAGGCTGGCGCTCAGGCTGGCGAGCAGCGGCAGCCGATTGGGGTCGTGCAGTAGCGCTTGCTGGAGCGCATCGAGGTCGAGCTGCACGCCGCACTCCCAGCCACTCACGCGAGCCTGCCAGTGCGGGGGGAGAGCAGGCGCTCATCAGTAGCAATCAGAGGTCATCAGCGGTCCTAAGGGACCATCAGAGGTCATCAGAGGTCATCAGAGGTCATCAGAGGTCATCAGAGGTCATCAGAGGTCATCAGAGGTCATCACCTGCAACAGCGAGGTCAGCATTTGCTCCTCCCGTGCCTCCTCTTCCTTCTCCTTCTCCTCCTCCTCTTCCTCCTTGTCGTCCGAGCCACCCGATCGAGCGCTGTCTCGAGCGCTGAGCTGCCCCCATTCCATGGACGACTTGCCGACCCACTCACGCGGGCTGCACTCGGTCTCCTCTCGGAAGGCACCGTCCACCACGCGGGAGGCTGTGGCCTTCGAGAGGCTCCCGCCCGCACGGACGCGCGAGACGCGACGGTTTCGCGAGCGTGCGATCGCCTGCAATGCCACCGGCAACGCAACCAGCGAGCTCGGAGGCTCGAGCGCCGTGCTGAGCGGCAGGTGCGCCAGCCCCAACTGTCGCGCGGCCCTCAGATAGCTCGGCACGACGCGCGATGAGCTTCCGGATGCCAAGCCACTCGCGTCGTCGTGGGCGCTCAAGTCGGCCTCGGGCCGTTTGGCGCATTGGAAGTCGATGAGCAGCTGTGAAGAAGGAGGCAATCAGAGGTAATTAGAAGCAATTAGAAGCAATTAGAAGCAAATGGAGGCAATCAGAGGCATTGGAAGTCGATGAGCAGCTGCCGAAGGCGAGGACGTCGAGTCAGTGCGACTCAGAGAGGCGCTCAGAGAGGCGCTCAGAGAGGCGCTCAGAGAGGCGCTCATCAGAGGTCCTCGGCACCACTCACCTGCGAATGCGGGAGCATGGCTATCTTACGCGTCACCAACGATCCCAGCGTCGACACGAGCTGCGCATGCCGGTTAATGTTGGCCGACACGTTGACTGGACCCGTAATCTCGACACGCTCGAGGCGCATATGAATTCGCCCGATTTGGCCGCTCGGCGCGCCGTCGCGGGGACTCGGCTGCCCCTTTTCCCACTCGAGCCGGGAGAACATCGTGCACTCGGCCTTCATCACGCTGCGCTTCAGGCGCGCGAGCAACGTGCTCAGACGTCCCTCGACACGCTTGACCTCGTTCCTGAAGAGAGGGGCGCACGCAGAGCGCCGTTCCGAGCGCCGTGAGCGGCTCTCTCAGAGGCCATCGAGGGTCATCAGTGGGCCCTCGGACTTGGTCTCGTCATTCTCAGAGGCAATCAAGGGTCATCAGTGGGCCCTCGGACTTGGTCTCGTCATTCTCAGAGGCAATCGAGGGAGATCAGTGGCCCCACGTACTCGGTCTCATTGGCGAGACGCATCTGGCGATGTACGAAGGCCTCGACGAAACTGTCTAGATGCAATCCGATCTCCAGCTGCGAGATCGCGATCGAGATCGCGATCGAGATTGCGGGGGGTCGCGGAGGACAGGTCAGCGAGCTTGGGGGAGGACGCTAAGGGGAAGGGGGGATGCATGCATGCATGAGGGCGCAGGGGAAGGTCAACAGCCTTAGGTAGTCGATAGTCCCAGCCGAGGCCGGGTTCCAACATGAGATTCAGGCAAAGGAGATTCATCATCGGCTTGACTTGACTTGTGTGGGTGTGGGCGGGGATGAAGAGGCGGGGGGCGGGGGGATGGGGCGGGCGGGAGCGTCCGCGTGTGGATAGGAGCGCGGCGCGGCGCTGTCGGGGGAGCGAAGGAGAAGGGCGGCAGAGGCTGCCTCGGAATTCGTGAGATTCATGCTTGACCTCACGGGGTGACCTCAAGACGAGGTGCACCTCTTCAGACAATAATTGAATGGTTGATTGGTGTTCTCATTGGCAGCGTGCGGCATGGGGGATCAGGGCGCGTCGGGGGGCGGAGGTGCGGGGCGGCCCCTCTTGTTCGAGGTCTGACGAAACCGTACCCGTGAGTCGATGTGAAGTTCCCACTTGGCCGGCTTCGTCGCGAGGACCAGCAGTGCATCGAGCACCTTCCCAACCGCCGCCGCTGCCGCGCCGCCCTCGTCGGTCGTCTTCACACCGCGCGCCTTCACACCTCCCTCGTCGGCCGTCCTCGTCGTCGGTCGTGTCGACGCCGCTCCGGCCGACGGCTGCAAGAAGCTGACGCTGGATTGGCGGGGCGTGGTGGTGGTGGTGCTGGTGGTGGCGTACTGTCGAGGCGTCAAGGCGCTTGAGGGACGTACCGGTAATGACGACGTGGACGGCGCAGCTGCGGCGGCTGTGGAAGCGGAGCCGAGATCGCATCTCCCGTGGAGGGCCGCTCCGCTCGCAGAGGCGATTGGGGCCTCGTCGAAAGCGGCGGCGGCGGCGGCGGCGGCGGCGGCGGCGGCGGCGGCAGCGGCGGCGGCGGCGGCGGCGGCGGCGGCGCTCTTGGCGTGGGCATCGGCCACATTGGCCCACGCTGCCCGTAGCTCGCGTAGCTCATTGACGAATTCCTCGCGCTCGAGCTCCAATCTCGTTCGCGCGAGCTCAAGCAGGCTCACCTGCGAAGGCCATCGTTGGCAATTGGTGCTCGTGGTGAGGCGAGCAGTGGATTCCGGCTGCAATGACGGTCGCAATCAGTGGCAGCACAGGCTACTCACCGTGTGGGAAGGTGCAGAGCATCAAGAGCAATCAAGATCAATCAAGGGAGATCCAGGGAGATCGCAACTCACCGTGTGGGAAGGCCCAGGAAGGAACACAGGCGGTGCCGCCTCGCGCTCACGCCCGCTCCAGCCCGTCAAGCGCTGTATCGGGCGCTCGGTTAGGCGCTCCTTATCCGGCGGCGGCTGCAGGGTGCGTAGCGCCGCGAGTGCCGTGAGCAGCTCATGAGAGTGGAGCCGAAGCGCCTGCGCCGCCTTGGCAACGGCCAACTGCTCGTCGAGCGAGACGGGACGGCACTCAGAAGTGTGGCAATCAATCGCAATCAATGACAATCAATGACAATCAATGACAATCAATGGCACCCACCTGGTACGGCTCGCTCAGGGCGCTCATTGTGGGATTCGGGCCGATGGGCAACGGAAGCCGAGCCGTCATTACGCTGAGAGGCGTGCCTGTGAGGGCGAGCTCAGTGGCCACCTGCATGCAACTCGGGAGGGAAGTGGGGCCATCAGCATGCAATCGGGAGGGGGTCGAGCTCGGTGGCAGTCAGAGGCACGCCGAGTAGACACACAGAGGCAATTAGGAGTTACTCAGAAGGTCACTCCGAGAGGCACTCCGTGGTTTCTCAAAGAGGCACTCGGAGGGAAATCGAGGGCACTCGTCCGAAACGGCCGTCAAGGGTGCTCACCTCGCAAGGCTCCGTCGCCTCGGCGAGATATTGCCCGAGCTCTTCGGGCAGTTGACGAAGGATGAGTCTCTGCAACACGCCAGGCAACAACTTCTCGAGGAGCCAACGCATGAGAACGTCTGTCATCAGCTGGCCGCCCCCGCCCTTTTCGGTGCGTAGCGAGAGCAGGTCGAGCTTCGACGTCGTGCACACCTGTGTGGCAATGAATAGCACTCAATGGCACTCAATGGCACTCGATGGCACTCGATGGCACTCAATGGCACTCGATGGCACTCGATGGCACTCGATGGCAATCAATGGCAATCAGCGCCTCGTCTCCGAGCTCACCCATTGCTGATCGGAGCCGAAGGCGAAGGTGAGCTGCATGACGCAGCGCAGCGCGATCGTGAGCGAGGCCACCTCGAAGCTCCCCGGCAGCAGCGAGAAGCCCTCCCGTAACCGTTCCAGCCGCAGTCGCTCGAGCCGCACGCTGATCGAGTGGCTAAGGCTGCGATCGCTCTTGTCGCCGCCTCCGCTCGCATCGAGCACGATGCGCAGCAGCGCCGCCTGCTGCGCACCGCTCGCCTGCCGGCCGGGTAGCAGAGACACCTGCAGCGACGCACAGCAGCGCTCCACCGAGAAGTCCATCAGGCCAAGCATCACGCCGCTGTACGACACCCGGAAGAGCCAGCCTGCACGGTAGGGCAGGTGCAGCTCTTTCAGAGCTTCCTCGAGGTCGTACTCGATGTCGCGAAGCGTCTGCGAGGCAGGATCCTCCGTCTTGCGCAGTTCGCGCAGCAGCTCCTGCAGCACCTCGACCTTCTTCTGCTGCGGCTGATTTCGGGAGTCGAGGTCGCGCTTCGCCCTCGTCATCCGCTCGTGCAGCTGCGTCGCGGCCTTGTCCCACGCGTGCAGCGCGCTCTGCATCGGGTCTTGTGCGCGCGGTGTCAGCAGGTCCGAGGCCGCGCGGAGCGCATCCTCGGCACGCGAGGCCGCCGCTGCCGCCGCGAGGCCCGCGATCTTCATGGATCAGCGACGCTGCGCTGGCGCGCGCCGCGCGCTGCCAAGGTGCGACGAAAATTAATTCACGAAATCTGGTCATCACTACGTATAGACTCTGACGACCACGGCCGCTGTTTCGTTCGGCGATTTTTGAAGATTCCGCAGGCAAGCACACGAGGACAGTCCAGCAAGTCCCGGACATGAACTCCGGCCTCCGCCATGTGCTCAAGACGCGCAGCTATCGCGAGCGCTCGCAGCCAGCGGCGCGCGCTCACCTCGGGCTGCTCGAGAAGAAGAAGGACTACAAGCTGCGTGCCAAGGACTTCCACAAGAAGGAGGATGCCATCCGGAAGCTCAAGGAGAAGGCTGCCTTCCGCAACCCCGATGAGTTCTACTTCAAGATGAACAACACGAAAACTGAGGACGGCGTGCACCGCAAGCAGGCCGCCGAGCAGCCGACGGCCGACGACATGAAACAGTTCAAGCGTGAGGACTCCGGCTACCTGATGGTCAAGCAGACGGCGGAGGCGAAGAAGATAGAGCGGCTGCGCGCCTCGCTGCACATGCTGGACGCGCCGCTGCAGAATAAGCACACCATCTTCGTCGACGATGCTGCGAGCGCGCGCGGCATCGACATGAGTGCGCGCGGCGCCACGCCGGCCGAGCTTGCGTCCTCAAAGCCGCTGCGCCGAGGCGCCGGTGGCGGTGCCGGTCCCTCGTCGTCATCGGCCTCGACCATGGAGGACGAGGTCGACGGGGAGGATGGCAGCGTTGCTGCCCCGCCGCCGGGTGCTCCCGCCGGCTCGTCGCAGCTCTCCAAGAAGGCCATGGCCAAGCTCGAGCGCGAGCGCGCGGCCCACTATGAAGAGTTCCAGCAGCGCACTGCGCGTCACGATAAAATGGCGCGGACGCTGCAGCGCATCGGCATCGAGAAGGCGCTCCTTGGCAAGGGGCCGCGGCGCAAGATCAAGGCCACGGTCGAGGGCATTGTCAAAAAGGTCCACAAGTGGCGTCAGAGGCGTCAGAAGTGACGTCGACTTTCCACGCTCGCAGTAACGGTGTGACGTTGGATCCGGGTTGCGAGTGTAAATGTTGAACCCGGCAGGCGTTGAGATACATGTAACGGACGGAACGTCTTCACGCCAAGTTCACCCGGACGTGGACGCGCTTGGTGTCGTGTCGCTTTCTCACGTCTCCGATTTCTCATTCGAGACACCATGGAGGCGGCGGTTCACCCGGAGGCTGACGAGGATGACGACGAAGGCCCTGAGGTTGAGGAGCTGGACGACGTGCCAATGACCGGACTTGGGCTGCATATAGACGGCATTGAGGACGATGAGGGTGGCGGGGGCGGCGGCGGCATGGGCGGCATCGCGTACTTTGGCGGCAATGCGGCGGCCGCGGCGGCGGCGGCCGCCGCCGCCGCGCCGCCGGACGATGGCGCGCCGCGCGCTCTCAAGCGATGGCTGCTGCCACCATCGCTCACGCCCAAGCGCGGCAGGCGCAGCGGAGTGCTGCCGGTGGTGGTGCCTGTCGACATGGACGCGCGCAAGTCGGCGGACGGCGCGTGGCGTTGCCGGGCGTGTGGCGCGGCGTACGAGGCGCGCATCGGTCTCTTCGCGCACGCGCGCTTCTGCGAAGGCCGCTCGGTGGCGTGGGCGTGCGAGTGGTGTAACTGCACTGAGGCAGAGACGAGCCATAGGGCAACAGGGCCTAATGGGATCAAGACGCTTTGCAATGCGTGCAGCCAGCGTTACCGGCACGGCGCCGACGGCATGCCCGTGCAGAACGACAAGGGTGAGTTCCTGTGCGCCTCGTGCCATCGGGGCTTCTCGTCGATGAAACACCTCGGCGGCCACCGCCGCTTCTGCGACGGCGGCGCGTGGCGCTGCCAGTGGTGCGAATGCAAATGGGAAGATTCTAACGGAAAGGGGCCTGGGCCTGCTGGCGCAATGACGCTATGCTCTGCATGCTCCGGGCGCTGGAAGGGTGGTGCTGCTGGCCCGCCACCTCGTAACGAGGCCGGGCAGTACGTGTGCGACAAGTGTGAACGAACCTTCGAGAGCATCATGGGTCTTGGCTCGCACCGCCGCTTCTGCGACGGCGGCCAGTGGCGCTGCCAATGGTGCGAGTGCAAGGCGGACGAGACGAGCGGCAAGGGGCCGGGCCCAAATGGCGGCGGCACTCTGTGCTCTATGTGCTCCTCGCGCTTTCGCGCGGGGCATGTCGCGTTGCCGCCCACGGACGCCAACGGGCGCTACCCTTGCGAGCGGTGCGAGCGCACCTTCGAGTCGTTCCGCGCGCTGGGTATACACTCCCGCGACTGTGACGGCGGCCAGTGGCGCTGTGAGTGGTGCGAGTGCAAGGCGCACGAGACAAGTGGAAAGAGCCCAGGCCCTAATGGTTCAGGTACCCTCTGCGGCGCGTGCGGCTCGCGCTATCGAAACGGTCATTCCGGGCCACCGCCCAAGAACGAGCAGGTACGCCATGATGACCTGGCCTCTCTGATGACCTCCTTAATGACCTCCCTAATGACCTCCCTGACCCTGATGGCCTCTCTGATGACCTCCCTTAACTGGGCAGGGTCTCTACATGTGCGACAAGTGCGGCAAGACGTTCGACAACATCCCTGGGCTCGGTGTTCACCGCCGCTTCTGCGACGGCGGCCAGTGGCGCTGCCAGTGGTGCGAGTGCAAGGCGGACGAGACGAGCGGCAAGGGGCCGGGCCCAGACGGCAGCGGGACGCTGTGCTCTCTGTGCTCGTCGCGCTTTCGCGCGGGGCATGTCGCGGTGCCGCCCACGGACGCCAACGGGCGCTACCCTTGCGAGCGGTGCGAGCGCACCTTCGAGTCGTTCCGCGCGCTGGGTATACACTCCCGCGACTGTGACGGCGGCCAGTGGCGCTGCGAGTGGTGCGAGTGCAAACGGCAAGAGACGAGCGGCAAAGAACCAGGTCCGAGTGGATCAGGCACCCTATGCTCTGCGTGCGGCTCACGCTATCGAAACGGTCATTCGGGGCCGCCGCCCAAGAACGAGCAGGTACGCCATGATGACCTGGCCTCTCTGATGACCTCCCTGTTGGCCTCTCTGATGACCTCCCTAATGACCTCCCTGACCTTGATGACCTTCCTGATGGCCTCCCTTAACTGGGCAGGGTCTCTATGTGTGCATTTGCGGCAAGACGTTCGACAACATCCCTGGGCTCGGTGTTCACCGCCGCTTCTGCGACGGCGGCCAGTGGCGCTGCCAGTGGTGCGAGTGCAAGGCGGACGAGACGAGCGGCAAGGGGCCGGGCCCAGACGGCAGCGGGACGCTGTGCTCTCTGTGCTCGTCGCGCTTTCGCGCGGGGCATGTCGCGGTGCCGCCCACGGACGCCAACGGGCGCTACCCTTGCGAACGGTGCGAGCGCACCTTCGAGTCGTTCCGCGCGCTGGGTATACACTCCCGCGATTGTGACGGCGGCCAGTGGCGCTGCGAGTGGTGCGAGTGCAAACGGCAAGAGACGAGCGGCAAGGAACCAGGTCCGAGTGGATCAGGCACCCTATGCTCTGCGTGCGGCTCACGCTATCGAAACGGTCATTCCGGCCCTGTTCTGCCTGACGCCTTCGGCAACTTCATATGCGACGCGTGCGGGCGACCATTTGAATCCATCTCCGGCCTCGGCTCCCATCGGCGCCACTGCGTCACTCGCTCCGCGCCTGCCAAATTAGGGGCATGATGCCCTTGCCAATTTTGGGTTGTGCGGCAAACAAGTCGACAAGGTACGCGACAGATGACCATGATGCATGAAAAGTGGTATGTGCACTCTGCGGGCGCGTGTGTGTTGCCGCTAGAACGGCAACGGGGCACAGCGTCTCGCGTCTGACGGTCTAGAACGGGAAACGCTAAGCCGAACGCGCGCCGGAGGGGCACTCCGAGATAACCGAACTGGCGGAGGCCGAGGCTGCGGAGCCGGTGGGCGGTGGCGCCAGCGCGGGAGGTCATAGGTCAATTTCGGAAGCTGTGCGGTCGCGAAGTGCCGTGCGCGCGCGGGCGGGGGGATCGACTCGTCGCGTGTCCTCGGGACCTCCGGCGTGCCGTTCGCCTTGGCATTCGCGTGCGCGGTGCCGGGAACGGACACAGCACGACATCAGGTGGAACCCACAGTGTAAAATGTTGTACAACCGAAACAGCGCCCGGAGCCCCCGATCACACTGGTCCGGGCCGGAACCGATCAGTCAACCGGCCCTAGGGGGGCTAGCCCGCGCCGCCCTCCACGCGCCGCCCTCCAACCGAACCGATCATGCCAACCATCGCATGCACATGGACCATGCCACCGTCGCTGCATCATATCTCACTGCACGCGGCTCGAAGGGCGCGGGTACGAACGGTTCGCCCGTGTTCCATCGTGCTCCTCAGCGCGCTCGTCAGCACCTGCCTCCTTCAGCACGCGCATGATCGTCAAATATCCTCGCATGCACGCGAGCATGTAGGCAGTGTTCCCGCCCAAATCTCGAGCCTCGAGGAAATCATCAACGTCCCCGACCTCGAGCAGCACGCGCACAATGTCGAGGAAGCCTTCAAAGCAAGCAATGTGCAGTGCGTTGCGCTGGTCCTTGCCGTCGCGTACACACACGCGCGCGCCTCGGTTTGTGAGCACGCGCACGGTCGCCAGGTGGCCCTCCTGTGCCGCGTGCAGCAGGGCGTAGTCGTGCTGTGCCGTCTCGCTGCACTTCCACAGCCGTTGCACGGCTGGCGTAGGCGTGCCTGGCTGGCGCTTCGCGCCGTTTTGGGCAAGCGCCGCGCCGGGTGACGATGCCAATTGCGGGCGCACGACCACGACATGAGAGAATTGCATCGCGGCGAAGTCAATGGCGGCTTGCATCTCGGCCGCATGCATCCGCCATGCCACGTACACTTTGGACAACAGCCGATAGCGTGCATGCCCCAGGCTCAGCTTGGTACCAAGTCGCATGCACTCGCGCTCCTTCCAGATGGCATGCCAGGTGCACCAGCCGCGGTGCAGACTGCCACGCTTGATCATGCGAACAATGGAGCGCACGATGTCCTCATTCTTTTCGCGCGTCGCGTTCAAAAAGGCGTGCGTGGCACGCCATCCTTTGAGCGCTTGAGACTTGTAGTTGCGCACCATAAAGCGGAGGGCGTTACGTAGGTGGAGGATGTGGCGCTTGCGCTCCTCAGACTGCGGCACCCACGTCACCCAAGCTCGTGAGAGCCGTCGACTGGCGAAATGGCCCACAGCCTGTCGGATGCGCCGCCTGTCGGAGAAGCGCTTCTCGCACCTTGTCACCCAACAAGTCCATGCGATCCCATATCGGCGCCGTGTATTAATGTTGCGGATGGCATGCGTCATCCGGCGTGTTTTGGTGCGTCGCCCCTGTTCGAGCGCGACGAAGTCGCGCCAGCAACAAAACCCAAAGGCCTGCAGCGACTTCATCGAGAAGAACACCCCTCGCAGCAGCAGCCGCGTATTGCGCCCACGAGCGGCGCCAAAGTCGATCCATGCGTTCCAGCAGAGTGCACGATTGCCGTGGATAAAGTGGCCCGCGCCTCGTCGCATCGCCTCAGATTGCGCCGCGAGTTCCCGCCACACGGCATGCCACAAGCTCCATGCACGTGCCGTATCGTTTTTCTTCAGGAAGGCGACGGAGCGTTCAATCATAGCCTCGTGACGGCCGCCGCGCTCCGCCACCTCCCCGGCCAACATCCGCCACGCGCGCGAGAGCTCATTGAAGCGCAATCGGCTCATTGACTGCGCCACATTGTCGAGTAGAATGCGGTTCGAGATAAAGTTGAGCTCCCACTCGCCAAACGCGCGCCCCACGCGCAGCATATGAAGCATCCGCACGCAGTTGGCCTTCGTTTCGGTCATCCGGCGCGCGTAGCCGTCGGCGCTCGCAGCGGCCCACGTGGTCCAGCCGAACGCTAAGGCGGAACGGCGCCTGTGCGCTAACGAGCGTGAGGCTTGCTCCTGTGCCGACGTCATCTTGGCGCGGAGCACCATCCACGTTATCCATCCGCGTGAGAGCTCCTGGTTGCGCCAGTGGCGCAGCCTAGTCGAGCCCGTGGTACCGAAACTGCCGCTCGTCATGAAAGTCCTCAAGCCGTATTCCTCCGCGCGAAGCAGCGCCGCCTTATGACCGATTTGTCCGTGGCAAATTGCGCGCCATACGCTCATCGAGCGGCGCTTCTGCCGGCTGGCCAGGTGCCTCACGCCACGCAGCACCACGCGCCGTGCCCAGCGGTGGACCTTCCACAGCCCTAGCCGAATGCTGAGCTTGCGACGGAGCAGCACACGGCTCGCGACGCCGAGTTGCTTCTCAAACGCGACGCGTAGCTCGAGCATCTCCAGCCAGGCGCCCCACGCCCGCCCGCCGTGGCGCTGTGCCCAGAGGCTCAAGACGCGACGCGACGCGCGTGTCATAGCCGCTGCAATCTCCACCATCTCCCACCAAGCACCAAAGCCGCGCGCCACATGTAAGCTCGCGAGGCGTTTGATGGCACGCGACTGCTTTGCGCCGGCGCGCGCCTTTGCAGAGGCGAGATGGACTGCGAACTTCCAAGCTGCGAATGCGCGCGAGCCGCTGGTATTCCTTATCCAGCTCATACCCCGCGTGAACAGCATGGTCGTGTGCATCTGCACGCGCGACGCATCGGCCCACGTGTTCAAGCACCTGGAAGGCAGCTTCCATTTCAGGAGGAAATTCAGGCCGCGCTCGAGCACCTCGGACGTCTTGAGACGCTCCTCGTGCAGCTCGGCCCACGTGTTCCACGCAAGCAGGATCCTGCGTTCAAATATACGACGCTGCACGTGACGCGCACGCCCGTCGGTGCGTGCCTTTTTGGCCCGCAGCGCCGTCGCCACCTTCCAACGGTTCCAGCAGCGCCACGTTTTGGACAGAGAGAACGTGCGCAGCACGGAGCGCAGCCGCGTCGCCCACATCCGACGACCCTCGGTCGCTTCGACCCACCCGTTCCAGCCGCGGCTCTCGCAGCGTTTCTTCAGGTGAAAGATCCCGCGGTGGAGCGCCGCCTTGTACTGCGTGCGCCTCTCGACGTTCATGATCCATGTATTCAAACCCAGTGAGTGCCGTCTTTGCAGCATGTGTTTGAGGGCGGTTGCCATAGCGTTGGCGAGTCGCCGCTGGTTTGCCTCGACCTGAAGCGCGTGCTTCCATGAGGCGAGTGCGCACGGCGCACGAGCGTCCATGAAGCGGGCCAGGCTATACCGCATCAAGCACTGATATTCTTGCTGTATTTCGAGCATTGCAAGCCAGCCTCGCCAACCGCGCGCCGCGGCGACGGCGAGCGCCATACGCAGCGCTTGCTCGAGCCAAGCGCGCAACCGGAAAGTGTCATCTCGCCGGATCTGCCATCGGTTCCAACCGCGCATCATCTCTTGGCCGCGCCAGTGGCCCACCGTGAGCTGGATTATCTCGAGGAAGGTGGCGACGGCGGTGCGCCACGTGTTGAAGCCCGCCATCAGCTTGCGATTGACGAGAAATTCTCGCTTTTGCGGATCATGGGTCTGGCGTGGGAAGCCCAGGGCCATTTGGACCGGCTTCTTGGAGAGTAGAGAGCCGTAAAAGGTCGATGAAGTTGATGACGAGGACGAAAGCGGCACTGCTCCTACCTTCGACGACGGGGGCGTCGCCATCGGCGGCGGCAACGGCGGCACTTTGTCGCCGCCCGCGCCGCGGAGGTCGGATTCTGGTGGCGGCAACCTAATTTGGGTTGCCATGACGTCGGAGTCTGGGGGCGGCAGGGAGTCGGACGAGGTCGCGTAGCCAGGTTCGCTCTCGGCCTTGCCCACACAGCTCTCGAGCACGATGCGGAAGTAGTTGCGGAATTCGGCGATCTGGATGACGCCGTCGCCGTTCTTGTCGCACAGGCTGAAGAGCTCGCTGATCTTCTCTTTCTTGGGCAGCGTCAACCCGAACTTTGTGCACATGCGCTCGACCACCGTGAGCGCCTCGCTCTTGTCGAGCACGCCATTGTTATCCACGTCCTGCCGCCCGAACTCCGTGTCACTCACCTCGCGGCGCTCCTCGGGGTTGGCAAGCAGCCCCCGCGCCCAAACTAGGCCCGTCATATGCGCAAGCTCCAACGCCATTTGCCGCTCGTCCGCCTGCTGCTTCGCCTTGAGCGCGGAGGAGGGTTCGACGTCCTTCTGGCTCAGAATATGCTCGAGGTCTCCTGTTGTTCCTCTCGAGGCCTTCTCAGCCAGATGGTCGTTCTCAGACTGGTTTACGCACGCCTCGAGCAGCGTGACGAAAAAGACGTAGAACTGCCGCCAAACGAAGGGGGCGTGGGTGGATGTGGGAAGGTTTGAGGGGAAGTGAGGGGGGGGACTGCTGAAGAGGCAGGGGCAAGAATAGATGAGTGCGCAGGGCGACGGCGCAGGGTACATGCAGAGAGGGCGCGCGATGCAGTCAGATGGCGCACAACGCACCTCGTTCGGCTGAATGCTGCCGTCACGCGAGGTGTCGCACGCGTCATAGAACTCGCCGCACTTATCGGCTGAGGGCAGCCTGACCTCGAACCGCTCGCACGTGCGCTTCACGCACTCGAGCGCTTCCGCACGATCAAGCGCCCCATTCTGAAATCGGTCGGCCGCCGAGAACTCCGCGTTGCAGAGCGCGCGGCGGACCTCAGCTGAGACGAGGAGGGCGCGCACCCATTCAATCCCTTTGAGCTGAGCGACTTCACGGAACGACATTGTCGACTGCGGCTTCGGGAAGCTTCGCGTCGCCGTCGCGGGCTGTGCATCCGAGGGAGGCGCGGCTGACGGCGTCTCCGAGAAAGCAGAGGGCGCGGCCGGCGGCGTGGCCAAGAGAGCAGAGGGCGCGGCCGCTGAATGGGAGGGGAAAGGCTTCGGCCCGCTTGGCGTCGCAAGCCGCTGCTCGACCATCAGGATCTCCAATGAAGATGCCGTTGCGAGGGAGCCGCTGTTGTCGATGGGAGTTTGAGGCCCCAAGAGCCCCTTACCGCCGCTCACAGGGGATTGTTGGGTGTTAGGGGTTGTTGGCGACCCGGGTGCGACCTCACTCGCGGACGTTGGACTACCTGCCGTCAGGCGCATCGCGTGCACCTTCTCGAGGGGCGACGCCTTGCTGAATACCGCCTTGCTGAGTTTGCTGGATGCTGCGTTGCTGGACGACTCCCCATGGATCCTCGAGCTTCCACCTCTGCTGCTCGAAGGGGGCGTGGAGCCTTTGCTGCTCGAAGGAGGGGTGGAGCGCACGCTCGTCGTCGCCGGCGACACGTCTTTTCGGGGAAATGTCATCGGCACGCCGATGGTGAGGCCCTCGGCCGCGGGATTGAGCGTGCCCGCCGCCAAAGGCGTCAATGCCGCCACCACCCCCGGCTCCACATTGTACCGCGCCGCCAGCTCGCTCTCGGCCTTGCCCACACAGCTCTCGAGCACGACGCGGAAGTAGTTGCGGAATTCGGCGATCTGGATGACGCCGTCGCCGTTCTTGTCGCACAGGCTGAAGAGCTCGCTGATCTTCTCTTTCTTGGGCAACGTCAACCCGAACTTTGTGCACATGCGCTCGACCACCGTGAGCGCCTCGCTCTTGTCGAGCACGCCATTGTTATCCACGTCCTGCCGCCTGAACTCCGTGTCACTCACCTTGCGGCGCTCCTCGGGGTTGGCAAGCAGCCCCCGCGCCCAAACCAGGCCCGTCATATGCGCAAGCTCCAACGCCATTTGCCGCTCGTCCGCCTGCTGCTGCGCCTTGAGCGCCCGGATCTGGCGCACCTTTGCAAGGGCCCCAATCTTGTCGCCGCTCTCACGGAGCGCGATGGCCTCCGCCTTCAGAAGGTTGAGCTGCGCGTCTGCGCCCTCGGCCCGGTCCTGCATCGAACCCGACGAGTCGCCCCTGGGCTCAGGCGTGGGCACGCCCTGCGCAGCAGAGGTCTCCGATACCGAGGGACTGTGCAACATGTGCGCCGGGTTGTGTGGGAGATGCGCGGCGCACGCGCTCGCAGCGTGGCGTGGTGACACGTGTGCCGGTATCCCAAAAAAGGCAGGCGCCTTCAGACCAGGAGGTCCTACGACTACCACGAGAAGCGTGCGTATACCCCATCCGGGCCCCCGCGGGCTTCACAAGGGTCACCAGTCGTCTTTTCAGAACATTTGTTAGCCCAGTCGTTTGCCCTCTTCGACGAAACTCGCTGACCGCGGGCGCGCGAAACCATGTCCGACGACGATGAGGAGCGAGCCGACGAGGTGGAAGAGCGTGACGACGAGGACGACGCCGACGAGGACCTGCTGGACGAAGCCGACGAAGACGACGAGGACGACGAGCAGGACGACGGCACTAATGCGGTACGGGTGGCGAATGCCTACTTTGCGGCGCAGCGCAACCCACGGAGGGCTCAGCGGCTGGCGGCCAATAAAAAGCGCCTGTGCGATCTTCCCGGCGGCGGCCCGCAGGAGCTGGCAAGTGCGGTGCACGAACTGCTGCGCCGCCCCTCCTCGCTCCCGGCGGAGACGCGCGAACGCCATGCGCGCAGCTACCCGGAGTGGCTTGCGATGCTGCACGGCGGATTCTCGCTCTTGCTGCACGGTTTCGGCTCGAAAAAGGAGCTGCTCGAGGACTTTGCGTCCGGCCTCGACGGTCCGGAGACGCCGGTGCTTGTGCTCCAGGGCTACACGAGCGGCGCACGACTGCGCGAGCTGCTGGTCTTGCTCCTGACTCAGGTGCTCAAGACTCCTGCCACGCCGACGGGTACGACGCGCGCGCTGTGCAATCAGGTGCGGCAGGCCTTCCGGACGGCCGCCGCGCCGCCGGCTGCGCCAGCCGCGCCGCAGGGCGTGGGGCTGCAGCACTTTCTGCGCCTCCTCCCGACCGCCGCCGGCCGCCCAAATCTGCCGCCCGCACTCGCTTATGTTCCTCCGACGCCGCTCGGCGCAGCCGAGGCTCGGGCAGACGCTCCAGCCGGTGTGGCGAGCGCCGGGGCAGACGGCTCCGCGTCGGGGGCAGGCGCCGGCGCCGCCGAAGCGAGCACAGGAGGCGGCGCGGGTGTGAATGTGAATGCTCCAGCTCTCAACGGCATCCGAGGCGTAACCGCCGATAAGATGGCGGAGGAGATGGCGGAGGAGATGGCGGAGGAGATGGCGGAGAATATGGCGGAGAATATGGCCGAGGAGATGGCCGCGCCGCCAGTCGCCACCCCTGCGAACGTTGGGATGCGCACCTTGTCACTCACAGCTACCGCGAAGGAGGCGCCCGCCTCGGCGCCCGCCTCGGCCGCGGGCGCTCACAACGGCGCCGCACCCGGCGCCACATTCGCTTCGGTCACTCCTGCGGCGCCCACGGCGGCGGCGGCGGGAGCGGCGGCGCCCATGGCGGCGCCCGGTGCTCGCTTTGATCTCAGCGAGGTGGACGCCGAGGTGGAGGCGGAGGCGGAGGCGGAGGCCGAGGCGGCGGCCGAGGCGGCGGCGGAGGCGGCCGTCCGTGTGGAATCTGTCGCGCCTTCACCGTCGGTACGCGAGCGGCGCGTGCTTCGTCAACTTCGTAAGCTCGCGGACTCGGAGCATTACTCAGGTGGGCAGCCGCTGATTGCATCTGAGTGCCGCTGGGTGATCGCTGCTGAGTGATCGTCTCTGATCGCCTCTGATCGCCTCTGATCGCCTCTGATCGCCTCTTATCGTCTCTGATCGCCTCTGATCGCCTCTGATTGCCTCTGATCGCCTCTGATTGCCTCTGATTGCCTCTGATCGCCTCTGATCGCCTCTGATCGCCTCTGATCGCCTCTGATCGCCTCTGATCGCCTCTGATCGCCTCTGAGGACGCAGGCCCGGGGGAGTCGATCACCGGACGCGTCGCCGATGGGCCCGACTCGCGCAAGCGTCGTCGTGAGCACCTGCGCGTCCTCGCGAGCCGTGAGCAGGCGCCGGGCTCGGCGGGCGCTCGAGACGGCGCTCCGTCCGGGTCGAGGCGAATGGACGAGTACTTGGAGCCTTCCCCTGCCCAACGGCTGGGGGTCTGCCGCCGGCTGCGCAGTGCTCCGGCACCGAGCCATCTCGTGTCGCCGAACGCCTTCGACCTTGTCGAGTACGGCGGGTACGGCGGCGCGGGTGGGGTGGGCGGTGCACGCGTCGCGGCGGCCGCGGCCGCGGGCTCGCTCGCGCACCGTCGCGCGGCGGCGAGTACACTGCCGTCGCACGTCTACATAGTGGTGCACTCCATCGATGGCCCAGCAATGCGAAGTGACGAAGCGCAAGCTCTCCTGGCATCCATCGCCTCGATCCCACAGGTGCACGTGATCGCCTCATGCTCCCATCGCCTCGATCCCGCTGTGCTCTGCATGCATGCACTCGGATGCATGCACCTGTGCATCCTGCATGCATCTATCGCCTCGATCCCACAGGTGCATGTGATCGCATGCTCCCATCATGCAAGTGCATGCAAGTGCATGCCAGTGCTCACCACGGCGCCTCTCCCTCCCCTCAGGTGCATGTGATCGCCTCATGCTCCCATCGGTACGCGGCGTCGCTCTGGGACTCCCGCAAGGCGCGCGCGTTCAACTGGGCGTGGGTCGAGGCACCGACCGGCCTCTCCTACGCTCATGAGGCGGTCGACTCGATCCACGAGCTGCTAGGCAGCCTCTTCGACTCAGCAGTAGGCACCGAGGGGAGATCGGCCCAGATTGTGCTCGATGCGCTCACGAGTAACGCCCGCAAGGTGTTCACGCTCCTGCTCACGTTCCAGCTCGAACACCCGAAGGCGCCCGGACTTTCCTTCGAGGAGCTCTATAAGCGCTCACGCGCCGTGTACGCCACGAGCAATGAGGTGTGCACTGCCACCTAACTGCCACCTACCTGCCACCTAACTGCTTCTGATGGCCTCGGATGGCCTATGATGTCCTCTGATCGCCTCTGATCGCCTCTGCTCGCCTCGGATTCCCAATCATCGCCGCGTCGTGCAGGTCGCACTCAAGAAACACATCGCCGAGTTCCTCGATCACCACCTCGTGCGCACACGCTCGGGCACCGGCGGCCAGCAATGCTACTGGTGCTCGCTGCCAGGCGACACGATGAAGGCCATCGTCGAGGCGGAAGGCAAGTGAGAGAGAGAAAGCGGCAAGAGCTAGTGAGGAGGTGTGCTGCACGTTTTCGCCGCGTCGTGGAACAGCGAGCCTCCCGTCCCTTATCGATGGCCCTAATCCGATCCAAGTTGCAACTTCGCTTGTGTGTAGTTTGTCCTGTATGTTCCGGTTCGTACGAGCGACGTCTCTCGCTCTGTCACCGGGACGTCAATTGCACAATTGGATTTCTGCCGCATACGTTCGACGAATCTTTGATAATATTGTGCGCGTTTCGACCCGCTACGGTACAGTATCTCAGTAGACAGTACCGTACGCCACGGCGAGTGAAAGAAGCGCGCGCCGGCGAACCGTATATGTGAGTGCATACCTTGCGCGATCGGGTGGGCGTCCCTCGGGACCTATCGCCCGCCGCAGCGCTCGCTTGCGCAGGCAGCTGAACGCGATGATCAAGGAGTGTGGGTTGGTTGGACGGGGCTCCTCACTTTGAGTAAAAGTAACGAAATTTTGGGACGAAACCGAAAGAAAAACTTTGTGGACGCACGCCTCCGAGAGGCCCTGTGCACTCTCGCGGCATCGAAGAGCAGCTTAGGTCGTGAGCGAAGGCTGTCTCGTGGCAAGAGCGGGGTCCCCAAGGAAGAAGGCAGCGTTCGCTGGACGTGGACGCGCGAAGGCTGTCTCATGGAGCTGGTTCTACACGAGGGCCGCTTCGTCGTGCCAGATGCGATCACACTGGAGCAGCTGGAGGAATGTAAGCGCGAAGTGTGCACGCATCTTCCGAGGGGCACCAAGTACGAAGATTTCTACCCCTCCCTTGTCCTGTCGTATGCGTCCGGCCGCCGGCCTGGCGACTGCGAGGGCTCTGGGCCCGGGGTGGTGTACGCCAAGGGGATGAGTGACTTTCTCCACGAGCGCGGCCTGCAGTGCTTCTCCGGGCTGCAAGTGCCCCCCGGCGTGGACTGGGAGACCTTCATGCTGCGCCTGACTGGCGAGAACGGGAAGCGTGAGAAGCCAAAGGTGCTCATCGTCGTCCTCACCGCGGCCTTGTACAAGTCTAGGCCGTGCCTGAAAGAGATCAGCACGGCCATCGAGAACAAGATCGCTCTCCTACCTGTGCGCTTTGAGGACAAGCTGCCCGCCAAAGAGGACCAGTGGACGAACCTCGACGACCAGGAGTGGGAGATGATGAAATTTCGCGTACAGTCCAAACTTAACAAGCTCAACAACATACCCAACCCCGGCACGGTGCTCAACCGAGCCAATGCCCTGAAAGACATCATGGCGCAGATTGACCAGTATCTTCCGACGCCAGTGGATGCGCCAACGCCACCCACGGCGGCACCGGCGCCGCCTCCCCCCAAGTCCTCGGGTGAGCCGTCAGATGGGACGCGCTTCCCCCTCGGCAGCCGCGTGTACGTGAATCGAGGTCACGGAGAGGAAGTCTCAGGCTATGTGACGACGTACGATGCCGCCAAGGACTCGTACACGGTGGAGCTCGGAGAGCGTGGCTCTGGCGGGGCGCAAGAGATGTGCTCTGACAAGGATCTGCGCATCGCGGACAGCCCGATTTTAGACAACCGGATTTCGCGCTTCATCAACTCTGCACGCGACAAGGTCGGGAGCCTGTTCTGGGTCAACCCCTTGCGCGAGGGTGTGCCGGAGAACGCCGCTGCCTCCGAGCAGCTGCCACAGGGTTGGGGCTCGGTGACGGATCCGACGAGCGGAAAGACATACTACTATAAGACCGCGACGCGCGAGACGCAGTGGGAGTTCCCGACGAGCGCGGCCGGCGAGAAGGCTGCCTCGGCGGCGAAGCCCAGCCTCACGGGCCACAACTGGAATGCTGCGGCCGAGGGCACGCCGCAGCCCCTGGCGAGCCCAACCAAGCCCCCGCCGCAGCCCCCGCCGCTACGCTTTACACTCAAGGAACGCGTCGAGTGCCGCGACCGCGGCCAGAGCTGGCAAGTCGGCACGGTGATGTCCGTGGAGCCGCTGATGGTGCAGCCCGACGGAGCCGCGTGGACCGCTGGGTACAGGTGGGACGAGGTGCGGGTCCTCAGCCCGGAGGCGGTGTCCAAGCCCACGCCGCAGCCGCCGGTCGCACCCTTGGCCATGGAGCGCGAGAGTCTTACGGGGAAATCCCCTGCCTCCGAGCCCACGCCCGCCGAGATGCAGAGCTATTGCTTTGGGCTATGCTCCGAGTCGGAGGAGGCGTACGCGAAGAGAATGGAGAAGGAGAGGGCGGTGGCGGCGGCGAGAGCGGAGAAGGCCCTGAAGGATGCGCTGGACTCAGGCCTGACGCTGAAGCAGCTACGAGCCAAAGGTTACATCGAGGGGCTCAAGGCGGTGGGGATCACATGCGCCGAGGCGAAGACCGCGGGCTACACGGTGGAAGACGTCAAGCGAGCTGGCTATACAGCACGTGAGGCCAAGGCCGCCGGGTACGAGATCAAGTCGGGCTACATGTGCGCCGAGGTCAAGGCGGCGGGGCTGACAAGCGCCGAGGCCAAGAGAGCGGGCTATACTTTGGAGGAGGTCCAGCAAGCTGGCTATACGGCACGTGAGGCTAAGACCGCCGGGTTTGAGATCAGGGCGTGCTACACGTGTGCCGAGGTCAAGGCGGCGGGGCTGACATGCGCCGAGGCCAAGAGCGCGGGCTATACTTTGGAGGAGGTCAAGCGAGCTAACTATGTCGAGGGCCTCAAGGAGGCGGGCTTTCAGCTGGAGGCCGTCATGGAGGCAGGGTACGTGTTGTCTGAGATCCTGCGCGGCGGCTTTACCAAGGCGGACGCTGCCAATGCTGGGTACGCGGCGGCGCAGCTCCAGATCGCGCTGAAGGTGGCCATGGCGGCGGGCTATGCATGCAAGGACGCGAGGGCGGCTGGCATGCTGTCGACCTGCAAGGACGCGAGGGAGGCTGGGTTCACCTGCAAGGACGCAAAGGAGGCTGGGTTCACCTGCAAGGACGCGAGGGCGGCTGGGTTCACCTGCAAGGACGCGAAGGAGGCTGGGTTCACCTGCAAGGACGCGAAGGCGGCTGGGTTCACCGCGCTGAAGGAGGCTGGGTTCACCTGCAAGGACGCGACGGAGGCTGGGTTCACCTGCAAGAACGCGAAGGAGGCTGGGTTCACCTGCAAGGACGCGAAGGAGGCTGGGTTCACCTGCAAGAACGCGAAGGAGGCTGGGTTCACCTGCTGGGACGCGAAGGCGGCTGGGTTCACCTGCAAGGACGCAAAGGAGGCTGGGTTCACCTGCAAGGACGCGAAGGCGGCTTGGTTCACCTGCAAGGACGCGAAGGAGGCTGGGTTCGATTGCTGGGACGCGAGAAGGGCTGGGTTCGATTGCTGGGACGCGAGAAGGGCTGGGTTCACCTGCGAGGAAGCGAGAAGGGCTGGGTTCACCTGCAAGGACGCGAGGGCGGCTGGGTTCACCTGCAAGGACGCGAGGGAGGCTGGGTTCACCTGCAAGGACGCGAAGGACGCTGGCATGCTGTGGACCTGTAAGGACGCGAAGGAGGCTGGGTTCACCTGCTGGGACGCGAAGGAGGCTGGGTTCGATTGCTGGGACGCGAGAAGGGCTGGGTTCACCTGCAAGGACGCGAGGGAGGCTGGCATGCTGTCGACCTGCAAGGAGGCGAGGGAGGCTGGGTTCACCTGCAAGGACGCGAAGGAGGCTGGCTTGCTGTCGACCTGCAAGGACGCGAGGGAGGCTGGATTCACCTGCAAGGACGCGAAGGATGCTGACTTGCTGTCGACCTGCAAGGACGCGAGGGCGGCTGGTTTCAAGGCTGGGAGGGAATGCTATGAGGCCGGCTTCACCTACGAAGAGGGCAGGGCGGCTGGTTTTCCTTCCCTTCCTCTCCGTTATCAATCGACTGATGGCCAGTATTATTACCTTGAACCACGTCATTGGCGTTGTTGTAAGTCCCCCTCCAAGAATTCGAACCCAGGTTGACCCTTGCCACTTCGTGTTAACCACTCTTCCCTCTCCCATTCGCAGGTAATTTTGACTGGGATGGGGGGCATCTTCGTTGAAGGGCTTGGCTGATAACCGTGGTGCCGCCCACCATGCCGCGACGACCCCAGATAGCAGCCACTATACCAAGGGCGCGCCGCGGGCACCTACACCAGCCGACGTGGAGCCGCATTCCAGCCGAGATGCAGGGAGGGGAGGTGGAGTGATTGCCGCAGATGTGCAGGGGTTCCTCGAGTGCCGGTGCCGTAAGCCCTCCGAGAATCGAACTCAGCTCGACCCTCGCCGCGCGCGCGCCCTCCGCCCTCCCGCGCGCCCCCCCACCCTCCGCCCGGCGAGGCGGCCGCGCCGTGCCACCGCGCGTGCGGCCCGCCCCCTGCGTGCGGCCCGGCGCCGGCGTGGTGAGCCCGCGCTGCCGCGACTCTCACGGCCGCTCGTGCGTGTGGCGTCCTCGCGTGGTGGCGCAGGTCCGGTCTGAGTGGGAAGGGAAGGAGTTGCGCGGATGGCGCCATACCATGGGGGCCCCCGGGAGCCTATATGCCTGCATCTGTGCCGTGGAGCAAGGGTGGAGGCTCGCCGACGCTGGCCCAGATGGTGCAGGTGATCACGGCACAAAAGAGAGCACATGAGCAAAACATAAGTCATAACAGAGCGGTCGTGCGCGCGGTGGCTCCGTGCGGTGATTCTCGGACGTGAGCTCGTTAAGGGATTGAATGTTTAGAATGCCGCGGGAGGCTTATGCCTTATCGCGGCGCTATCGGCGTGATGTCTCTGGGAAACGGCGCGTGTGTCGACGAGTCGAGTCGACGAGTGTATATGAATTGCTGAATATCGATTATCGTATGTTACAGTTCTATACAGAATTCAGAACGATGGCGGGGGGTTAGGAGCGCTTAAAGGTTCTCTCCAATCGAATTGTACTGCACGCGGAATGGAACGCGTTCGGTCAACGTCTGCGTGCTTCGTCCTTCCTCCTCTGAGCGGAGCTGTACGCGGCAGGCCGTGCAGCGGCGCAAGCGGCCGGTGCAGCGGCGCAAGCGGCAGGTGCAGTGGCCGCCGCGCACAGTAATTCGTCAACGTCATCGTCCCCAGATCGGATCAGTAGACAGTACGCCACGGCAAGCGGAAGTAAGAACCGTGCGAGGCGAACGTGTTTGAGTGCGTGAGATTTCCGTCACGCGTCGACGTCACATCATGCAGGAGCAGGAGGTGCACAGAGAGCAGCCAACACGGGGCCGTCATCCAAAAAGGCTCTCTCCCTCTCAAGACCGTTAATGAGACTCGGAAGCTCGCCCTCGTGATTGCGGTTATCGAGACTCGGAAGCTCGCCCTCCTCGTGATTGCGGTGATCGAGACTCGGAAGCTCGCCCTCCTCGTGATTGCGGTGATCGAGACTCGGAAGCTCGCCCTCCTCGTGATTGCGGTGATCGAGACTCGGAAGCTCGCCCTCGTGATTGCGCTTCTTATCGTGCACGTCGAACCACCAGTTGAGGATCATGTTACGCTCGCGCGAGCCCTCGACGCAGTGCCACCAGCACGCGGGCAGGTAGAGGCAATCTCCCGGCCCGAGATGCACCTCGAGAGGGCGCGCGTGCGCCACGTCGCCAAAGGTTGCGCGCAGCTCGGCGGGCAGCTGCTCGAACGTTTGAAACGGCGGCGCGGCCGCGCGCGAAGCATCGCCCTTGGCCCCGGCCCCAGCGTATAAATAGCGCGCGTCAGAGGGCGGGTAGAGCCACAACCGTTTCGTGCCACTCAGGCACACGAGCAAGTTCTCGTACCCGTCAAAGTGGGTGGCGGTCACATTGCGGTCGCACCCAAAGTAGGTGTACACACCTTCCTTATTGAGCGAGCCGAAGCACTCGGGTGCGAGCGCCGTAACGGGCAGGCAGGGCGATCCCGCGAGGTCTTCATCGAGCTCGGGCAGCTCAGCGCGCAGCGGAACCTATCAGAGAGCCCATCGGAGCGCCAATCAGTACAGTAGTCATCAGAGAGCCCATCAGAGAGCCAATCAGTGGCCACGTGTCGCGAGATGTCGCGGGATCAGGATTGGGCGAGGTCATCAGTAGTCATCAGTAGTCATCAGCAGTCATCAGCAGACATCAGTAGTCATCAGTAATCATCAGTAGTCATCAGTAGTCATCAGTGTGCAATCCCACCTTCCCAAGGTAAAAGGGACATCGCTTGCCCGAAGCCTCCGACCCCTCGACGGCGCTCAGGAAGCCAACAAGAGGCATCTTGATCTCGGGGTCGCTCACCTGTGGAGATTGGTGGAGATCGGTGGAGATCGGTGGAGATCGGTGGAGATCAAGGAGATCAAGGAGTCGAGGAGATCTCCTCTATCGTCAAGGCTCGGCTCGCTCACAAAGACGGGTCGTCCCTCCTGGTCCTCGAGAGCGAGGGACTTGACGGGCACGCGCCGGTGGGCACATCGGCGGCGCAAGTAGCCCAAATTCGGAAAGTTCGCCATCGGCGGAAACGTCTGCGCGTTCACCACCCCTCGGAGCACTGCCGGTAGCGACGGCAGCACGTGCGCGGTGAAAAAGGCGGCGGCCGTCGGCAGGCTGTGCAGCACGGGTACCTCGTGCAGCGCCCGAGACGACGCCCGAAGCGGGTCCGTCGATACGTCGGCAGCGGCGACGGAGCGCAGTGCGGCCACCGGTAAGCCTGCAGTCGCCATCGCCACCAGGCACGATGCCAGCGAAGGGGAGAGGTGCGCCACGATCGACTCGAGGAGCGCCGTGGCGGGCGGCGCCAGCTTCCCTGAGGTCCGAGCAGCTTGCAGCTTCGCATCCAGCGCCACGTGCACTGCGCCGCACGCCTTCGGCCGTCCCCCAATGGGATGAACCCTATTGATGGTATCTATTCGAGATGTGATCTCGGTGCGGCGCGAGATTGCATCTGCATGAGATGTGATCTCGGCCATCTGAGCGAGGAGGTCCTCCACCCGTTGCATGCGCGTGTTGGGCAACGGCTGCAAGCCAAGCACGCGCCGCGCCTCGTTGGCGAGCGGCTGCAGCTCGGTCGCGCCCTCGGCGATGCGCCGGTGGATGGCAAACTTCATCAGCTCAACTCCCGTCGGACTAGGAGGCAGCCCGTACTTCGCGAGCACGGGGGCCTGGACGCGCAGCAATATCGGAGCCAGATGAGCCCAGATGGGCTCGGAGAGGCCCGATTCGCCCAGGCCTTTAAATGAGCGCTGTGTCTCGTCGAGCATGGCGCGGAACTCGGGCTCCGCGTACTTGCGCAGCAGGTCCCGCAGCAGCAATGTGCACTGCTCCGCACTCAGGTCGGTGTCGTTGGTGTCGATCACGGATGGCGGCGGCGGCGGCATGGTGTGCAATGCAGACGGGGCACCGCTTGACGCTATCGTCGGCGAAAACGGCGGCGCAGTGGGTGGCGTGGTACGCAGCGCCGCCGATGCCTCGGAGCGATGTTGAAGACAAGCGTCAGCGCGAAGGCGTGCGCCAAGCGTTGCAAAGCCGAGGGACTTGAGCCGCTCATGCAGAGCCTTTCTATCGCCTTTGCTACGCAGCTGCTCTAAGGTATCGAGCTCGGGCTCGGATAGTTGAGCAATGGCTGGCTCGCGGCCGTCGGCAGACATCAGCCCTGATGGAGGGGCCAGCAAACTTGGCAAACTTGGCAAAACTTGGCAAACTTAAGGGTACAGTTCGCGACTATGCGACCTTCGTGGCTCGGCGAAATAACGATTGACATCCTCTCATGTACAAAAAAACGCCCAGCGCAGCGCTTTTCGCAATGCGGTCCTCACGACTGGCGCCCACGTGTTTGCGTGATGCCGACGAAGATAGAGTGGTTCTTCGCGGTGCTCGGCACCTGTGTCGGCCTGCTCGTGACAGTGGTCATCCGCGGCCAGGTGGACAGCCAATCGCGCGAGATCGAACTCCTGCGAGCTTCCAACTCGAAGCTAAGAGCCAAGCTTGCGCGGCTGGAGCAACTCTCAGCATCGGCAGCTCCGCCGCCACTGGCGAGGCCGTGTGACAGCGGAGAGGCCTCTGGCAGGTCGGCAGGTAGCTCCGCTGGGGCGATTGTTGGTGAGGAGCTCTCGGCAGCCGTGGATGTTCACGGGCATTGGGACTGGAGCATTCTGGTGCACGAGCTCCTCCTGCCCTTTGATCAGGTCACCGAACATATGCTTGAAGCTGCTGTCAGGACCTGCGACGACAATGGCACGATGTACTGCCTGCGCGCGCAAGTCATCGGCGGCCATCTCTACATCACCGATTACCGCGCCATCTTCTACGACCGGTACTACGCGCCGTCTCGCGTGCTGCCTCTGCTCGAGACGCTGCGACGGCATCCCAACCTGCCCGATGTCGATCTCGTGGTGGCGGCCGTTGACGAGCCTCGGATCAAGACGTTCGTGACCCCGAAATATTGGAGCCGGCTCTGCGCCGCGTACCCGGGCACCGCACGCCCCAAGGCCGCCGGTGCGACGCGCCGTCCTGACGCTGACCTGCCGCCGCCGCTCTTCTCGTCGACGATCTCGCGACACCACCTCGATCTGCCGTGGCTCGACTTCAGCTTCTTCATGCCGCAAAAGGACCACAAGCTGCGCACGCCGCCCTGGAAGATCCTGCACCCGCAGATGCTCGCGCAGGTGATTGCCATCCGAGGCCATCTGATAGTCTCTGATTGCCTCTCTCATCGGTCTCTGATTGCCTCTCTCATCAGTCGGCGGCGGTGCGCTGGGAGGACAAGATTGAGCTCGCGATGCACACGGGCAACGTAGGCTCACCCTTCCGAAAGCGGCTGGCCTTGGTCGCCGGCTCGCATCCGGACACGATGCTTGTGAACGAGCTCTTCATTGGCGATCACAATAAGATCCGGCGCACGTGCCATGAGCTCGGCCTCGAGCGCAAGGGTGGCTTCCAGCAGCATCTGTGCTACATGACCTTCCAGCAGCAGTGCCGGTACAAGTACCTGCTCAACTCGGCGTCCATTGGGTACGCGAACAAGTTCAAGTACCTGCTGCTCTGCGGCTCGGTCGTGATCTACGTGCAGGACGGCATGACCCACAAGGAGTTTTATGAGCATGGGCTGTTACCAGGGGTCCATTACGTGACGGTCCCCACGGCGGCTGACGTGCCCGCCATGGTGGAGCGATTACGGCGGAACGACTCGTACGCGCGCGCGGTGGCACAGGCGGGGCGTGCTCGGCTGGCCACGCTCGACATAGCCGAGGTGACCAAGTTCATGGCCGAGTTGCTGCGAGGCTACTCCAAGCGCCAGCGCTTCACGCCCAGAGCCGGCAAGGGCGCCGTGCGCATTGATTGCGAGGATGACCTGTGGCGGCACTACGCGCGAGAGACGTGGTTCGCGCGGCACTACCTCACCGAGGATAATAGCACGTGCGTGCATCCGCCGGAGCCGAGTGCGACCCTCGGTCCGCCTGGATGGGGTGGCTCGTATCGGGGCTCGAAGGTGCGCTGCACCGCCTCGCACGACCTCCGCTCCTTTGCGCAGCCGGATGCATGCACCGGCTACGCCAAATGGCTCGGCGGCACCTCTTTTGCGAGCTTCGACGAGTTCCCAAGCGACCATCCGAACGACACGCGCTGCTGCTAGAGCTTAGAGCATTCAAGATGGAGCCTCATCATCGGATCGTCGTCTTGCTGATTAATTACACTAGATTTTCCGGCAATCGCCATCGGGTGTAGCTTGTTAGGGGATTGACGATCGGTCGGTGGTAATAAAAATTGAAGTTACAATATTTATGCAGCTGGAAGCTCGAAGCGCCGAAGTCGCGCTGCCCGCACCGAATCCACATCCACAGGTGTCGGCGGCTCCGCGGCCACGTCAGCTGTTGTGGCCTTCGCACTCCCTCCTGCATCGCGCGCGCGGAACTCATTTGCCAGCCTCTTGCTCAGCGCGAGAGCATCACGCAGCGCCTTCGCCTCGCGCTCCCGCTCAACCACTTGCCTAGCAGTCGCTTCAGGATCTCCACTGCTCAAGATTTCGCGCCGCATGAGTTCGCCGCTATAGACCGCTGCGGCTGCACCCGATGATTCACGTGCTGCCGTGCGAAGGCTCTCCTGGATCGCGGCCTCGAGCTCCGGGTCGTTGCCTGCTTCGTTGTCGGCAGCGGCGGCCTCCAGGTGCTCGGGAGGAGCAGGCTGGGCAAGTCCAGCAGCCGCAGCCTGCTGTGATGCCGTTGTAATGAGCACGCGCTGCTCACGCTCGCCAGTTGCCACGTGTAGCGCGCAAAGAGTTCCATCAGCACCAATAACAGCCCAGCAGTCGCCTGGAAAGGTGATCTGCTCATAAACCACTTGGGAGTCTCCGCTCTGCGCGATATCTGCATAATGCGTGTCGACGTCCCTACCGCCAATGTGACGGCGCCAGACTACTGTCGCAGTCCGTGCCAGCGACTGATCGAAAGGGAAGACGAAGCGAAGCAAGACGCCGGTGCCAGTCATCGGCGGCAAGGTTGTCGACATCGATGTTGGGATTGCGGACCTTTCGTGTTCGCCACAGGAGCTGGGGGCCTTATACGCGAGCAAGCTGCTGCCAGTCAGCCTGCGGTCGCTGCGGCACGTCCGGTCCTGTGTGTGATAATAGGGGGTCCAGGGGTCCCCGAGCTACAGTAGTGTTAACCGCATCCGTATGTACGCCGGTCCGGTGTCTTGGGTGTCGAATTCTAAACATTGGCTGTGAATTGGCTGTTTCGCTGTTAATACTCCGACCGCCTGGCGGAACCGAGATCCAAGACAGCCCAGGGGGGTACGTTCACACCACTCAGTACGGAACGGACGAACTAATTTTTCTGAAGCGGCTCGAGCTAGGCTCGAGCCAGCACGAGAGTTTGAGAGTTGCAAGCTGGACGCAAAGCCTTTCCCAAAGCTTTGCCAGTTGAGAGTTGTTCCTTCTATTGACTATTCGTGCCGTGGCGGCAATGAGTCAATGTATTTGCGCAGGAGCTTCTGCACGCGCTGCCGTCGCGAGCGGGGTGGCTCCGCAGCCACGCCACCCTCTTCAAGTGCTGCCCGCGTCCTCCGCCTCGAGAATGCAATCTCGGCTTGAATCTCGGGCGTGGGATCTGAGTTGCCTAAAAAGGCAGCGCACGGGACCACATCCAGTTGAAAGAAGCTCGTTTCATCTCCATAATGAGCCAGCAATTTGGCGGCGGCAGAGCTCACCACACGCTCGCACTCGGCCTCGCTGAGCGCCGTGCATAGCGCCCCGTCCGACGTGACGCCCATCACAGCGCCTTGGACGCCCACCACAGCGATCTGGGCGCCCATCACAGCGCCCTGGAGAGTACGCAGCTCTCTGTGCAGGTAGGCGTGCAGCGAGGGCTTCGATGGACAAGCGGGCGTCGTCCCGGGCGGCGCGCCGGTTGCGGCGGACATAGCGGCGGGCGGCGCGGCGGGTGGCGCGGCGGGCAGGGCCGATGCCGTCACGAACACCGCTGGTATCGTCGGCGGCGCCGATGGAGGTGGGAGCGGCGGCGGTGGTGGCGGAGGTGGTGGCGGTGGCGGCCGCTGAAAAGCGTCCCCCGCGCTGTGGTGGGCGCCCAGGGCGCTGTGGTGGGCGCGCTGTAAAGCGTCCCCCGCGCCGGCTCGCGCTGCTGAAGCCCGCTCAGCGTGGCCATCATGTCGGGATGGTGGTCGGCCTTCCACAGCGCGACCATCACAGCGCCATGGGCGCCCATCACAGCGCCCTGGACGCCCACCACAGCGCCCTTCCACAGCGCGACCATCGCGTGTGGTCAGCGGCTGGCGCTGCCACTGAGCGACAAGCTCGTCCTCGAGGGCGCGCGCAGACCTCCAGGTCCGCAGACCTCCATGCGACCTCCTCGCGATCTCCCGACGCAGATCGGCCTCCATGCGCCATGTGTCCTCGCTGTGGGGAAATGTGTCCTCGCTGTGGGGAAATGTGTCCTCGCTCCTCGCCACGTGGTTCGGCTTCGCAAGGAGAGAGGCGAAGCGCTCTGCAGCCTGTAGCCCTCTGCACTGCGACCGCACAGCGGAAGCCATCTCAGCCATCTCGGAAGCTATCTCGGAGCCATCTCGGAGCCATCTCGGAACCATCTCGGAAGCCATCTCGGAAGCTCCGCGTTGCGGCGGCGGCGGTGGTTCCTCGTCTATACCGGCATCGTTGTCCGAGGAGGGCGAACGCGCGCGTGTCGATGGCGCCAACGACGGCGCCACGGGCGTCGGTCGGTCGGGCAGCAGCCGAGATGGCTCCGAGATCACCTCACGCTCCCGTCGCCGAATGCGATAGCGCGCGCCCTCTCCCTGGACGCCCACCACAGCGCCCTCGTCGTGGCCACCACTTGGGCCCGAGGTCGGTAGGGCTCTCGAGGAAGCACCGCCCGGCCCGCATGCAACTTGTCCTCCCGCGCCGCTTGCATGGCTCACAGGGCCGGTGCCGTCCTCGCTGTACAAACGTGTGGCTGCCTGGCGGTGGGCGCCCTCACGCGCTTCAAATGAGGGCGGAAGTGTCCCCTGATGAGGTTGACGAGACTGACGAGACTCCTCACGCGCTTCAAAGGAGGGCGGAAGTGTCCCCTGATGAGGTTGACGAGACTGACGAGACTCCTCACGCGCTTCAAAGGAGGGCGGGAATGTCCCCTGATGAGGTTGACGAGACTGACGAGACTCCTCCTTTGGAACCTCGCTGTACAAGATTGCAAGCGCTCGGCGGCGGGCCACCCGTTCGCGCGTTCGAGTGCAACTCGGGCAGTACCAGTCGCCCTCTGGCACGGCCCTGAGCGGCGGCTCCAGGCAGAAGATATGCCACATCGCGTCGCAGCTGTCGCAGATCAGGAGCGCATCCTCCGCCTCGCCGGAGCCGCAGCCGACGCATCCGCCCTGCTGCAGCTCGGTCAGGTCGAACGCGTCCGCCGTAGGCTCGGCGCGAAGCTCGAGATCCTCCACGGCGATCGCGCAATCGGGGTCGCTCTCGTCCACGATCGTATGGAACTTTGCGCGGCAGCAAGGGCATGCGTTGCTTGCCTGCGACCACTTGTAGACACAGGCGAGACAGAACTGATGCGTACATGCGTCGAGACGAGCTGGGCGATACGGCACGGCCAGGCAGATGGCGCACGTGCCCGACATGGTCGTGCTTGCCGATGCGCCCAAGGCCTTGCTCGCAGACGGCTCAGGACTCATCTCAAAACGACTCTGGGCTCCTCTGCGCAGCCGCCTCAGCGAGCCCGAGCGTGCCTCAGAGTTCGATAGGAGCAAGTCTTCGTCAATCTCATGATGAGCACGCGTCAATGACGCTGTCGTCGAGGATACCTCGTGAAGGATGGACGTTGCCAGTTCCCTGAAGGCCCTCGTGTTCGCTGCGGACATCCCCGCGGCCGAACGCCCTGTGAACCATGCTGTGAACGTCGAGCAAACTTCCAAGGTGAGGGATACGTTCAATTACTATCCTTCTGTCGGGAGCTACTTTCCTAACTTGTGTAACCCTCGTCCGGCCTCATAGGCACACGGCATTTTTCGAGACTACGAGTACAATACTCGACAGCGCTTCTGCGCTACGCGTTGCGTGGGTGCCACCCACTTGGCTTCCAGACGCAGCGATCGAGCAGCGATCCCACGGGCCCGCTTGCAGGCTCAGTCGCAATGCCCTTTGCTTTCGCCGCGGCATCAATGCTCATACAGTGGTGGCAGCGGCAGCGATCTGCGGAGACTTCCAGCAGGTTGTGATCAAAGGGCGACGTCACCATCCTCGGATTGATCTTCCGAAACGTCACCCCGCTAATGTGGTTGCTGCCCAGCTCCAGCATTTTCAAACTGTCGGAGTGCCTGGCTTGAGAAACAAGTTCCAGAAGGCTCAGGGGCTCGAGGCCAAAGAAGGTCAGATTGTTGTCCACCAACATGAGGTCACGTAGCGCCTTGCCGTTGCGCACCACGGGGACCAGGGCCTTTGCGCCGGCAGATGAAAGGGCATTCGAAGACAGATTCAAAGTCCTCAGCGCCGTGTGCTCAATGTTATCTGACAGCGCCTTGAGCCCAGCGCATGAATGCTTCCCGGAGCCGTCGGGGGCGATGCCACAGATTTCATTGCTCGAGAGGTCAAGGTAGGTGAGGGAGACATTGCCCTTGAGGGCGCTGGCGACAGCTGACATGCCTTCCACCCTGATGAAGTTGTGCGACATGTTGAGCCGCTCAACTGCAGAGCCCACTAGACCATGCGCTAACCATGCCGCGCCGTTATCGCCGAGTTGATTCGACTGAAGGTCGATGTGGATTAAATTCAAGTTGATCCTCGCTACGCCGCCGATCAAAGGAGCAATGCGGGAGCCTATGGCCTTTCCGCGAAGGTGCAGCTCCTTGATCGACACTTCGCCCAAGTCAAAGGCATCGCACCGAAGCAGACCGAGCATGCTTCTCTTCGTCCTGACAAGTGTTTCGCCCAGCATTTGGATGTCCTCGTCCCTAAGCCCAACCTGGCGAATATCAAGCTTCGTCAAAGACAAGCTGCCTCCGATAAGGTGCGCGAGCGCCGTAGCATGACTGGACGCCGGAATGACGCCCTTGCGCCTCGAGAATCCTACGATGCGACCCGCTCCGATGGTACCAGGGCCGTTGCCATCGACTCTCAGCACCTGCAGACTCGTCAAGCTAATAGCCGCCAGTACAATGTGCTTGACGCCGACCTCGTGAATGTGATTGTTGGCGACGCTAAGCTCGACGAGGCTCGATTTACCTCTGATGTTTTCCGCCAGCGATCCGGCGCCTCCTTCACCAAAGTTGCAATTGTCAAGGCGTAGTACCTTGATTGTCGGATGTGTCGTCAACGCACTCGAAATGATGCTGACGCCATTATCATCGAGGTTCACGTTTGTGAGATCCAGCACCTCCAGCGTCTTGTTGCACGAGTACTGTAATGATTGAGCTAAGGCTCGGGCCGTGCTTATGTTGCACTTGCAGTCGACGATCGACACGGACCGCAGTGCGCTATTGCATTTGAGCACACCCGAGAAAATTACCAGGACCGCATTCGACAGAGCAGCAGGGCTAAGGCTTAGTGTTTTGACGTCGTGGAGATCGAATGCCTCACACCGAAGGTCGGCGAGCACGCTCGTTTGATTCCTTAGGAGTGCATTTCCAATCTCAAGCATCCCCTCGTCCGTAAGCTTGTTCGTGCGAATGTCGAGCAAAGTGAGCCTCGACACCTGGCCAACAAATAAGGCCATGGACTTCATTCCCTCGCCGTTATTCATGCCGCAGCTGCGCAGCATCAGCGACCGAAGCACGCATGCGTTCGCCCCTTCTGCGAGCAGTGCGTTCACAACAACCTGCACTCCGAGGTCTCCGATGTCGTTCTCGCTCAGATTGAGCGTAAAAAGGGTGCCAGGCAGGAAGCCCTTACACAAGATTGACAAGTCCTCAAGACTCAGTCGGTTGCACCGAAAATTGATGTCGACACTCTCGCGGGCCATCATCACGGTCGCATGGAGCAGCACCGAGCGATCCGCATCCGGCTTGGCCGACTGATGGTAGCTGTCAAGCGCCGCATGGAGATCGCGTGTAGCACCTGGACCCGCACGCGAGGCGCCCAACATCTGTCGCTCTGCTCGACTCAAGAGGCGAGTCTCGAGATTGAGAGCTCGAGATTGGGGCTCTTCAGCGCAACTCTGGTAAATTCTCCTCGAGAAAGAGTCGTCGCCGTTGTCTGCGAAGAGTTCGCGTCCGAATTCAAGCACATTGGCCCATCGAATACCCCAGGTCCAAGGCTTCTCCATGCGCGCAGGGAAGGTGAATCCCCAGAGGGCACCTCGCACGAAGAGATATTCTTGAAAGGTAACGTGTGAGAACAGGCACTCAAACGGCTCAGACCGCAAGAGCGTGAGCAGAGGCAGCTGGCCTCGGATCACCAGATCCTTGATATGGCCCAAGGCTTCTTCCACCTCCAAGGGGAGACCCGCTTTGCGCTTCAGCCTCGCGGCTCTTTGCAGAGGTGCATGCGCCACCACCAGTTTGGACGCATGCATGAAGGAACCCTCGTCCAACTCTCGCTTGTTTGCCGCATGCGCTTCAAATGCCGCCGCCTGGAGGATGAGCTGAATCTGATCGACCACGGCTGGCGCTATGTTGGCCTTTTGTGTGCATGCGGTCATGGCACAGTCCACGACGACTTCGTACAGATCTGTGAGCGTGGACGGCATTGAGCAAGCTTCTGCTCGTTGAGGCGACAACGAGCACTTGGAATGTTCTTGGCGCTGCTCCATCAAATTCATGAAGAGAGAGAGCCCGAGAGGGTTGGCCGTAATAGGCAGCCCACCCTGAGAGTTGTCTTGGATGAAAGCTCCCGTCGAGTCGCGCCACTGCAGTAGGGCATCCCGCGCACTTCCCGGAGCGAATCGTGATTTGATGATCTCGCGTTGCTGCTCATCGCTGAGCGAGGTGACAGTGGCTCGTAGACAGGACTTAGGCCACAAGGTTTCGAGCTTCGGTGGCCGTGAGGTCACGACAACCAAGTGACCCTGTGGTGCGACGACGTCGATGAGATGCCTTCGAATCCGAGCAGAGTCGTGGCCTCCCTCGTCAATGCCATCAATTAGCAGCAGGCCTCGTCGTGCCATCATCGCCTGTCGCAACATGGCATATGTCTCGGACCGCTGTCCGAGTTCTATACGAAGGTATGCATCGATCCAATTCCAGGAGGTTGCAAAGATATGCTTCCGGTCTGGATTCGTGAGCCGCGCATGCAATAACGGTCCATGTACGTAGATCGGCACCATGTGCTGCCGCACCGCGGCAAGTGTTGCAAGCTGACTCATCAGAGTGCTCTTTCCAGCCGACGGAGGTGCGCAGATTAGCGCAATGAGAGGTTCCTCGAGCAAGCCCTCGCCATCGCGGCGCGTTTGATAGCTCTGATGCAGAACCTCACTGAGATCCTTAACCGTGAAGCTCGGCACGTCCACAGCCTGGGTCGAGATCGTCCCCGTAGCTTGAGGCTTTCCGTCCCAGGTGACATTGCACGGATTGCCGAAGCGATCGAAAGTTTTGGGGCTGATCGGCACGGCCGAGCCGTGCTCAAGGGGCGCCTTCTTCGGTGGCGCTGACCATGGCCGGATGCGAGGGGTCGAGAACGCGATCTTCTTTGGTTTGGGCGTGCTCATTTTGGGTGGGCTCTCTGGACGTGGGGGGACTTTTGGTGGGCTCTCTGAAGCAGGTATTGTCGTCTTCTTCTCCGTCGCAGGCCATGCGCCCCATTGCACCACGTCAATGTGCACGCAGAAGGGCTCTCGATATTGCCCTGCTTGAACCAAGTCCGGAATGGTTGCATGTTTTTCCCGGACTTGCACGTGGTAGTTTTCGGCGACGCGCTTGCAATCAACGCCGGAGAGTAGGCATGGAGCGTGATTGAATGGATGTAACACAAGGTGCTGCTCTGAGCCGTCCTCATCCAGAACGCACATGTGCCTTCCGGAGGCGTATGCCTTCACGGAAGCGTCTTGCCACAGACCAGAGGAGCGGTCGAATAGAGCGACATGTTGGCCTGCTGAATATCTTCGCAGCCCGTGCAAGCCGGAGCCGCGCAGTTGTTCGAGCAGCGTACGCTCCATAAAGCGCTCCTCTGCGACACGATTGATCTGGATGGCATCTATTATGGCCTGGGAAGCCTCTGTTTCTATGCGATAGCGCTTCGACTCTATGTTGCGACGTTGTGAAGCGTACGCGATTTGCTTCTCCCTGAGCGCCTTCTTGCGCCTGTCGCCTATTTGCTTCTTGCGCTGCGCATCGGTGCTCATCTGCTGGACCCGCTTCTGCTGCTCATCGAGATTCTTGAGTGGGATGTCAACCAAGTGCTTGCGTGTCGTCATCATCTTCACATCCGTCTCCTGCTCATGCGCTTTTGCCGTACCCAACTGCACTCGGAGCTCCGCGCGCTGAGCATCCAGCTCATTACTGAGGTCCACCTTGCCGTCAAGCTTGGCCAGGGCACTCTCGAGCTCCTCCACCAGCTTACGCGCATCGTGAACGGCTACGTCGCATCTCGCCAGCTCGCGCTTTGTGCTCGTGGCCGCTGCTTGATGAGCCTTCTCCATGGTGGCGAGGCTCTCCTCTTCTTTCGAAAGGGCCTCCTGGCGCTCCACAGCGAACTGCTCAATCTGCATACACTCCTTGCCACAACTTTCCCAATCCTGCGTAAGACGCATTCTGAGCGCTTCGAGGTACGAGTGCTTCGTGGACTGGTCATGTAGGTGCGTTTGAAGCTTCTCGATCAGCGTCTGCAGAAGCTTCTCTGCAAAGGTGCAGGTGAGACCTTCGCGAAGCTCGCTGAGGAAGCGAGCACTGAGCTCCTCATTCAGTTCCCGGAGTCGCTGCGCAACCATCCCTGCCTTTGATAGCATTTGCCTCCGCGCAGCGCGGCTCCGGATCCGAGCCTGCAGCATAGTTACTGCGTTTCGCTGCTGTACCAAAAGCCTGCGGGCCTGTCGACCTCGATAGAGCCTCTGGATATAGGTCGCCGCCTGATATTCAGTCATCGGGCCTATCCTAGGTTTCTTTTCCTTGACTGAACGCCGAGATTTTGCCTGAGCGCGCAGTACCCTTGGCACTGAGTAGTTGTCCGATATGCGATGTTGCAAGGGTGGGCTGCTGCTCATCGGTACTGGGCTGTCACTGTTTCTGGTCAGGTGAGACGAACCAAGCGGTGGGCTGCGACTGCTCCTCGCCGAGACATTAGGCGAAAGCACGAGCACAGATGCAGACTCCTGTACTACCAACTTGCTCTTCAGGCGAATCTCGTCGTGCAGCTCCTCGAGCCGCTCCAGTATCTCCACGCCCCGTCGCACAGATTCGAGGAGGGGACCCAGAAAGGTCATTGGATCCTGCCCAAGCTTGAGCGGCAAACTTCTGTGGCACAAACGATCGAAGCGCATCGGAAAATACATGTACTCCCCCGACGTCGGCACCACAGCCACGATCTCGTCATCGAGCACGGTCGTGAGGACCACTGTGGCCAGCTCCGTGGCAGCATCTTCCGCCAGATGGACGATGAGCTGATCCTCCACGAGGGCAAAGGACCCGACGGCGTCCTTTTCTGAAGGTCTTCTCTGGAAGCGGCCCTCTCGTAAATCGGGCTGAGAAGCTGAGGAGCCGTCAGGCTCTGATGCAGATGCAGCAGGATGGGGTGAGTCCTGTCCGGGCGAGTCCCGTCCGGGCGAGTCCCGGGCGATCTTCTCCAATAGCATCTCTGTCTTGGCTGCTTTCTCCTTATCCTTTTTTTGCTTTCGCCGTTTGGCTTGCACTCGGCGCTGCTTCTCTCTTCTGGCCATCTTCACCCGCCAGCCAGTCTGCACTTTGACAGCCGCCTTGTGCTCGACAACCCTCTGTCTGCGCTGCTGAACGAGCTGCCTGGCCTTCCTAGACCGAAATGAGCTCTGGATCATGATGGCCGCTTTCCCCTCCGTCATATCTTGCGACAAAGTACGTGCTGCATGCTTTCGAAAGAGGTGCGATCGCGCTCTGCGCTGCAGAGCGCACGCGGCTGCATACTGTTCCTCCTCGATCGATACCTTGCCTGTTACACCACTTGTGCGTCGCCGCGCCTTCTCGAGGGCGAGTTCACGCATGTTGGACGGCTTACCTGTCAACGGTGGCTCGACCACCAAAAATGTAGACATGGTGGCGGCGACAGACACTGCGGCTTTGTGAGTAACAGGTGCGGTAGCCTTACTCTGATCAGACTTGGATAAGTAGGATGCTTTCTCTTGGAGCCAACCTTTATTCAGCCAGCGTTCGAACTCTACGCAGTCAAGGTCAGCATCAAGGCCGGCGACGCTGTGGTAGGTCTCTTTTGCGATCTTGCCTAGCTCCTTCTCCCACACGGACTCGTCGTTGACGATCGTCTTCATCATTCTGAGGAACTGCCAACGACCAAACGCACACACCAGTTAGCGAGGGCTCGTACGAAGCTGAGGCAACGTCGGCGCGCACCTCTGTTTTCCGGAGCGAGAAGTCCTTTTCAGCCCACGCTCGCAGCAGGTCGAGTGGGCACAAGTTGTGATGAATGAGCAAGCGCTGGAGCTCAAGCCGGATCCCTTCCGTTTTCCACGGGATTTCGTTCAGAGGCCTGGCATCGGATCGTCGCATGCTGAAGTTCAGTTGCTTTGCCAACAGGACGCGTTGCTGCTTGCCGTTCATCCACGAGTACAGCTCATCCAGGCCCAATGTGCCACTGTTGTCGAGGTCAAACTGCTCAAAGACGTCCTTGACCATATTTGGGTCGCCCTCGAAGCCCATCTCATATAAGGCCATCAGGAAGGTTGGACGAGTAAGTGTCCTGGCTTCGTGGTCGGTCATGAGATCGTACAGGTCCGAGACCTTCGCGGACTGATCCAGCAGATAAGCCTGGAGCTGGCTGCGCAGCTGTTCGGAGGATTTGGCGTCCAGGACCCACTCAGTCGTGTCGAGGTGCACCCCAGTGCCTGCTGAGCCATCGAAGGCTATAGCTGTGAGGAGGCGCTTGCACTCGCGGCCGACCCCGACACTGCGGTCCTTGATCATCTTGATGATCTCATGATAGGATATCGAGCCGCCCTCATCCGCATCGAGCTCGAGAAAGATGTCGTGTCCTATTGACCCGAAGCCCATATCTTCCACAACGCGAGCGAACTCTGCCGCATCCAACGTGCCCTCGCCGCTTTTATCGTACTTCTTGAAGATCTGTTCGAGCGCGGACGTGTCGTCGCCCGTGGAGGTGCTGAGCGTCCAGAGGAAGTACTCATCCATGGTTATGTCACCAGATTTGTTGACATCGACGTCGTCAAAAGTCTGACGTAGCTCTGACTGAGGAACGCTCTGCCGAATCGTCTCGGGAAGTAAGTCCAAGAACTCTGAGAAAGTGAGCTGCGAGCATGATGAGACGAACGGATATGAGGTGAGCTCGACGATCGCGGCGAGCAGCAGTGGCAGCACTAGCAGTGGCGGCGCTAGCAGTGGCAGCACTAGCAGTGGCAGCAGCGCCAGCAGTGCCAGCAGGAGCAACAGCAGCAATTGCAGCAACGGCAGCAGTGCCAGCAGTGGCAGCAGCGGCAGCAGGCATGACGTGAGACAGAGCTCACCTTCTTGTCACCGTCCGCGTCTGCCTCCACAAATGCTAAGGCTACTTTTTTCTGCATGTCAAGGAGGGCCCGCTGCGCAGAAACAGCGCTGAGGTCGACCTCGAGCTTACCCCCTGCTTCTTTCTTGAATGACGACGATGTTGCTTGCGGCTTGCCAGATTGTTGCCGCGTTGGAGCACTCGGCAGTTTGGGTTTGGGACTCGGAAGAATCTTAGCAGAAGACCCGGGCATTCGTCTGGACGTCGGGACCAGACTCACGAAGAGGAAGCCTGTTCAGACTCCGCAAACTAACTTGTGCGCGTCTCTAATTCCGCAGGCTTGGAAAAATGCGTTGCGCGGGCATACAAGTGCGGCATGTTCACACTAAAGAGTATGAAGCGAACACTCTTCGAGTGCCTTCACAGAGCGTGCCCGTGAAAGACTAACGGAAACCTCTTTGATCACACTGACCAAGCGCGTCAATAGCGCAGCACACTATACGCGGTTGAGCTTGTGGACGAAGACGTAGTGCCCTTGGCGCCGCTCGTCAAAGTTCACAGCCAATGTTTAGAATTCGACACCCAAGACACCGGACCGGCGTACATACGGATGCGGTTAACACTAGCTCGGGGACCCCTGGACCCCCTATTATCACAGCCATACTCCCGACGGGACACCTTCTGTACATCTCTCCTACCGGAGGATCAGAAGGCCCGAGACGAGCTCATTGCCGAGTGTGATGAGGTCGTCGACGGCCTCAACACGGCGATCGTCGCGGGCGCCGCCTGCGGCACCCCCAACGTCGAGGCCAAGGCAAAACTGGTCGTCGCCCAGGGCGAACTCGATGCGGCAAAGGCGCCGGCCGAGTTCCCAGTGAACTACTCGTTCTCAAAGAACTCGGCCGAAATGACCTTTCATCACGTGCAATCGTGGGTGGAGCAATACCCGAAAGACCATACTATTTCGGACGACAAGAAGGCGATGTTTCCGACCGCGTCGAGACCAGCGCTCTTCACGAACCTCAAGATTCGCAAGGACCACGAATTTGCGGGCTACGTACCGGCGTTCAGGCTCCTGTACGGCAAGCCCGCTCGCATTTATCTCGTCCGCCGAGAGGGCGAGCTCTGCATGCCCCGGCTTCACCTCGCCACGCCCGCCGAACCAGCGGACTATGACGACGCCGGGTCGAAAGGGGACGCGTATGTGGGCGACCTCGAGATCTCGGGTGCAGGGGAGACCCACGAGGACAACCTGCTCATCACGCCGGAGACGGCGGCCGTTGTCGACGAGGCGGTCCGGAGATGGCGGGGCTGGGACCAGGGCTGCGTGCTCTCTGTCTTCGCATCCGTATACCCGTACCACCTTGCCTGCCACGCGGTGTGCAAAAAGCGCCCTGGGCTACGGATTGCCGCTTATGTTGACGATACCTATCTGTCCCAAAGCCGCGAGCGGCTCTATAAGGACTTCAGGTATTTCCAAAAGCAGAGCAAACGTCTTTGCGACCTCGAATCCAACGAAGATAAGCTCAAGGCGGTCGCAAACTCGGGGGGCACCGAAGGCATCCCGCAGAAGATTCTTGACGAGCAAAAGGGCGAGCTCCTAATGCTCAAGGTGGTTGGCGGCTACGTCCCAGTCAACGCCGAGGGCGCGATCGACGCGTGCATCAAAGCGCTCTCGGAAGACATGGTTAAGCGCCTCGCCTATCTCGACGAGGTCGATCTGATGCGCGGCGCCGAGGGCGAGGTGGACACCAACCACATCCGCTACGGCCTCATCAACCGCAAAGGGGCGAAGATGATGATCTACTTCCTTCGGATCATGCTCCCGGCCATCACCAGACCAGTGATGCTCCACGTCGTGGACCCGCGACTCATGTACTCGTGGGAGCTCATCGCCAAGCCCGAAGGCAGCAGCCCCACCGATGTCAAGCTCTGGCGCCTCGAGCAGCCCCTCCCCACGTCCATGGGAGGCGCGGACATCGGAGGATCGGAGCGGAACTGCGACGCCTGCTTCGCCTCATCCATGCTCGCCTGCGCGCCCCGACTCGCCGCGTTACCGGGGTACGCCGGAGTCAATCTGGGCACGCTCGACCACGGCATGTTCGAAGCCGCGCGATCAGGCTACGACGCGACACTGGAGGATCACCGCCTCGTCTCGCGGACGTACGCCAAATTCGACAAGCAACCATACCACACGCTGCGCGGCGGCAAAATCGCAGGCCTTTACCGGCCGGCGAAGCTGCCGCGCGCGCTTCCATCCTTCGCAGACGCGCTGGAACCAGAGGGCGAAACAAAACCACCCGCGCAGCGGGCCCTTACAATGGTCCAGCACCACAAACGATGGCTGGAGGCGCGCAGAGCGCGAATCAAGCAAGACGTCGACGAGCCCAACGGCGCGTACGACAACCGGGCGATGGTACGTTTCATAGCGGCGTCCCAGCCCAACGCCGGCGCGATGCTCGACATCTCGCCGGACGGCTCTTTCCTCAACACTTTCTCGGACATGGACCTGGAGGTCTATGTGCAGCGTCGCGGGGGGCTTAACATCTCCTGCGCGACGGGCGTCTTCGACGCGCTCGAGAACTCCGGTTCGGTCGTGGACCGCAAAGGCGACGGGCTCGCCTGCGGTGGAGAGTACTCCAGACGGCATCACCGCGTCCTGCGACGCGGAGTGGCCATGACGCGGGCGGTCGCGATCGGCCAGGTGGTCCAGGGCGACAAGGAGAAGCCGGAGCTCACTGACATGATCAACACGACGTGCGCGGTTGACCTGGCAGAGCTCGAGGGCGACGAGGCCACGGGCGCCGATGTGTGCCAGGAGTACAAGGTGGTCGCGCCGCTCACCAAGAGTCGCCGCATGTGGGCAAAGGTTCGGTGCTGCACGGTGGCACGGTCGCCGACGTCGGCCACCTCTACGCTTTCGGCAACACGGAGGAGCGCTACAGGATCAAGATCCTGGGGTGCAAGGGCAAAGGAGTCCTCGGCGTAGATCGCCCCTTCGACCACACGACCAAGGTCGGCAGTGTCAAGGAACGGACGGGCGACTACGACGACGCTCTCCGCAACAAGAAGGCCCTCGTGATCCCAATGATCCTAGAGGCCTTTGGCGGCATTTCACCACACTCTCTACACTTCATCCGGCGCCTCGCGCTACGGGCGAAAGGGGCGCGCGCGCGCGACAGCACCGTCTACGGAGGGTCGAGCACGAGCGCCAAGTCGTTCTTCGTACACCACACGCAGCAGCTCGCAGCGGCTGCGCAGGTGGGCGACGCGAAGGGTATCAGGAAGAAGATCACCGAGATGAAGATGCGCCTTATCAAGGACGCGCTTAAGGCAACCGGGCGGGGCTAAGAGTTCACACCACCGTGCGGTTGCACTTTCCCTTACACGGAGCCAGACTGGAGAGTGACGCCCCACATGTTCCCCTTGTTTTTCGCGCTCGTCGCATCGCTATCTCCAAACTGCACCTCCTCGACAACAGTCAGCCTACGCCTGACTTGGAACGAAGTGCCAAATGTGGACTTGTACGAGATTCAAGTTGCAATCGCCGGCTCAACATTTGCACCGTTCCTTGCGGTGACTGCGGTGAATGCTGCGGACGGGATTGTTGGCGACCTTCTGCCAGGCACAACGTATTTCGTGGCGTTGCGAGCTCGTGATGCAACCAGCCGGCTGTGGACCAACGCCACCGCCAACGCGCCTATAATGTGCGCCACCCAAGCGCTGCAGCCACGGCAGCTTCACGTGCTGCCCCCAACAATCTCGCCCAAGTCGACAAGTGTTCAATTCGACGTGGCGCCCAAACCGGCGGCAGGGAGTCTCGAGGTATCGTACCGGCTTGTTGGCGCCCCCCACGGCTATCCGTGGACAGTCACACGCATCGCCGGCCCAGCCTTCCTCATCACTGGCCTTGCGCCCGACTCGTCCTACGAGGTGAAAGCCGCACTGGTGCTCTCAGCGGAGGAGGTTGGCCCCTCGTCGGACGTGACGGTGATGCGCACAGCGAGCACTCGGTGGGAGTCCTTCACGGTCTTCCGCATCTCGGAGAACTGCGGCTCGGCGTGCGAGGTCGACTACCTCTACGATCATGACGCAGGCGACTTATTGAGCGACACCGACTTCATCACTCACGCCGCTAACAGCTCCCATTTTAACATCGAGTTCAACCACTCAGTCATCACCAAATACTGCGTGCAGCGCCTCGTTGGCCCTCCGGCGTCGCTCGCCTTCGCCGACTACGTCTCGTGCAACGGCAAGGACACGGAGCATTATACGTGTACGTGCAATAAGTATTCAGCACGACCAGTGTTCGAACCGTCGACGTGGCGCGTGCAGCCGGGTGCCTGCAGCCGGGGCCTGTATACTGACGGTCCCCTGTGCCCCTGTGCTCGCGACTCTCATACCCGTCCGTTGGTCAGCTTGATCGATCGCTGCATCGGTCGCCTCGACACTTCGCCGTGCGCTGGGCCTGACATGGGCTGTAACTGCTCCGACGCTTCGATCGAGACCTCCGCGCACTATGTCGGGCGCATGCCCGTGTACGCGCCCTTCCCCACGCACGTGGGCAACGGCACATGCGACACAGTACCCCAAGCCCAATCCACTTTTCTCGGCTATTGGTACTCCTTGCCGTCCCTTGCAGAGTGTGCACCCGTCTCGCCTAGCAGTGGCGTCCGCATCCGTGACCAGCCAAACAGGACCCCACAGAGCCCTTGGAGCCGCCAGCGACCTGACAGCGCCGCCAGCGACCTGCAAGCTCACGACAGCGCCGCCAGCGACTTCCAAGCTCACGGCCGCGCGGGTGGCGTCGCCAACGGCCCGACGGGTAGCCCTTCTGCGTGCTCCTGGGCACGCCATGCGGCTCAACAGGTGGTGCATGGGCAGGCACTGCTCGGGCTTGGATTCAACGTGTCGGCGGCATGCGACGTGCCGCAGCTTGTACAGAATCGCGATGTGATCGAGCTTGCATTTGGGTCCCACCCGTCGCGCTGCTGCGGGTGCTGACAGCGGAATATCTGTGAGCCAATGAGCGCGGCGAGGTCAATCGCGAATCGAGGCGGTATGTGCGACGGAGGACTTTGCACTTTCACTTTCGCGCGAGGATCTGATTTGCTAGGACGGTACCTAGGTCCTCAAGGTATCCTCAAGGCGTGTCCGAGGACCGCGAGTCGGAGCGGTGGGGTGGACGTGGTGCCGCGATCGTACATCGCTATCTTGAATCGTCCAGCGGCCGTTTTGTTCGCCGCACTTCCGACGACCGTCGTCGTGTCCAGGATCTTTATTAGCCCACTTCACGACCGCATATCACACATACTTTCATTTACTTTCGAGCTCTTTCTCGCTCCAAGTTACTCCCGTCCAACAACGTGTACAATGTGCCTAGTCAAATCTCAAGCAAGCATTGCGAGCACACTCTACGGCGGGCGCGGGCATGGAGCCACGGCCTCGCATGTGATCTCCACGGCAGCTGAGCCAGCGAGTGCAACTGCCGTCGTCGTGCGTGTCGGGTATGGCTTCGTGAAGAAGGTGGTGTACACGGCATTCATCGCTCCAAAGTCCGTTATGTTCGCAAGCCACACAACGCACGAAATCAAATCATCCATCTTGGCGCCGGCAGCTTCTGCGATACTCTTGATGTTGGCCAGCGCATACGCGGTCTCGTTTACGATGCCGCCCGTCACAAGGTGGCCTGCCGCATGATCGTACCCCTGGTTGCCCGAAATCTTGAGGGTGCACGGGACATCAGGGCACGCAGCGCAAGAGAGAATACCTTCTGAGAACGGGTAGGGAAGATCTGGCCATCCAGGGACCTGGACAGCGATTTTCTGGATCACTGCGGGCGAGGAGGATGAGGCTGCGAGCAGGAGTGCGAGCATCATCGCGTTGCGTGAAAAAGAGCTCATATGAGGGAAGGACAAGCCAAGTCAAGACAAGTCCAGCGGAGTGTGTGCGTGAAGCTCGCGCCCCAGTGAAACCCCCGGGGGTGCCGCTACTTCATTATATTCTACAGTTGGTTCAACGGGGCTAACGAACCGATGGGTCCACATTTGGCGCCCAGCTAGGTTCCTATTGATCGATGACGCCTGGTTTGCCGCTCCAGACACCTCGCCTCTCGTCTCCCGCGGGCTTTCGCTTATCGCCCGCGGCGCCGAGCAGCGCCACCGCCTCCACTTTGCCGGCTCGTTTCGCGAGCAACAGCGCCGTCATCCCATCTATGCTCGCTGTGTGGTCGGCATTCGCTGCGAGTAGCAGTTTGACGATCTCCACGTGGCCGTGGCTGGAGGCGGCGATGAGCGGCGTTGCCATCAGTTTGGTCTTCGCGTTCACGTTGCACTGCGATTCTATGAGCAACTTGGCCGTCGCGAGCCGATTGTTCTTGCATGCGAGGAGTAACGGGGTACTCCCGTGTGACTGCGAGGCAGGCACCCGACAAGCGGGTCAGACGAGTGCCCTTGTGGGCGAAGCGTGCGTGTGCTTTGCTGTGCGAGGGCTGGGGCGGGCTGGGGCCGTACATCCTTGCACTCTAGGGGTATGCCAGCCTCGATGAGCTTCAAGCACGCAGTACTATCGCCAGCCGCCGCTGCCTCTAGAAGCAGCGAGCTGCGAATATTCTTGAACTTCCTGTTGACCACCAATTCTCCGCGTTCCACCGATATGGAGGCACGTGGCGAGCCGCTCCGACGCGGTGAGGCGCTCCGAGCTGACGCCGGGCGCGAGGGCTGCACCGCCGCGTTGGGAACTTTGGTTGAAGCGGAGGAAGGCGCCTCCGGTAATGATCCGGAGGCGTCCGCTGCTGCCTGCGGCGACGGCGATGGTGTTCGCGCGGCGAGCGTCGACTGCTTCTTCGCAGCGGATGAGTGAGGTGGTTTACTCATACTGGAAGAGCCCGAGGAAGGCGCCTCCGGTAATGATCCGGAGGCGTCCGCTGCTGCCTGCGGCGACGGCGATGGTGCACGCGCGGCAGGCGTCGACTGCTTCTTCGCAGCGGATGAGTGAGGTGGTTTACTCATACTGGAAGAGCCCGAGGAGGGCGCCTCCGGTAATGATCCGGAGGCGTCCGCTGCTGCCTGCGGCGACGGCGATGGTGTTCGCGCGGCGAGCGTCGACTGCTTCTTCGCAGCGGATGAGTGAGGTGGTTTACTCATACTGGAAGAGCCCGAGGAGGGCGCCTCCGGTAATGATCCGGAGGCGTCCGCTGCTGCCTGCGGCGACGGCGATGGTGTTCGCGCGGCGAGCGTCGACTGCTTCTTCGCAGCAGATGTTGGAGGTGGTTTACTCATGCGTGCGTTGACGAGCGGACTGGAAGAGCCGCACAGGGGAGGCCAGGTCGAAAAGGAAGGTCTATGAGGCCCTTCCTGTGAACAGTCTGAGGTTGGTGTGAAAAGTTAATCTGGGTTCGAAACCAATGCGCAATGGCTGTGAAGACAGACGACACACGTTTTAGGTTTGCAGATCTGTATTTATCTGTATGTTTCTGACTATGATTCGTCGTAGGGCCGGCGCCTCGACCGCGTTAGCCGCGGTCTGAGTCGAGGTCTGAGACGGTTGCGCCCCTTGAGAGCCCATGCTACCATGCGCTTGTCTCTACTCGCAACCAAACAAAGGCTCGTCTGACGTCTTTAAGGTCTCTCCCAGGCTGCTTCTGACACCTGCAAGGTGGAGGCGATCGGCAGGCTGTGAGTGCCCTACTGACCGAGCAGGCAGGGTGCATTCGAGCTTGCTTGGTTAGCGAGGGGACGACGTGCGTGTGGCTTCAGGGAACGGGCCCACGCAAAGAGAGGACAGGACGTCCATTGCGCAGACCAACTGTATAGAAGCACGTGCGGGAGCGCATGGGACGGCGGCGTGCGTGCGTGCGCGCCGAGGCAGCCGTGCGGCCGCGGCGGCTCGCTGGAGCCGTTGAGTCAGTTGAGTCAGTTGAGTCAGTTGAGTCAGTTATTGGAGCGGGCCGGCCCGAAGGAGAGAGGTCTCAGTCAGCGGGGGCCACCGAAGTGGCGTCTGCACGGGGTGCTGAGTTAACGACCTATCACAATCTTGGGTATGCTGTCATCTTCGACGGCCCCCGGGCGGCCCGCAGCCAGCCAGCCAGCGCGACTATGGCCAGGGCAGCCAAGGACAGCCGAGGGCAGGGCTGGCATTCGGGTCGTGCATACATTCGGGTCGTGCAGGGCCGCCGCGAGAGTGGCGCACACCTCTGGCTTCTCAGGCTCGCACGGCGGACGGGTCGAGGACATGCGCGAAGCGGCAGGCATCGCCACGCGTGCATGCTCCAGTCTGAAATTTCATGCATACGCCGCCGCCAGCCTGGTTGAGCCGCGGCTCGTTGCAATCCTTTGAGCGGTGGCCCTGCTTACCGCAGTTGTAGCAGCTCGAGTCGGGGCACTCGCTGGTCTTGTGACCAAACTTGCCGCAGGTGTAACATTGCGTCTTCGCGGCGCGCTCGGCGGCCGCTGCGCCGCGTCCCACATACTTGTCGCCGCAGCGCTGCTTCTTTGCCGCGGTGCACTCGGCACATCGCGTCCTGCCGCCGGTGTAGCCCTTCTCAGCCCACCAGTTCTGCTCGCCGACGGTGAAGGTGAACTCGCCGCCGCAGTCGGTGCACCAGCGCTGCTCGTCTTGCTTCGGCGGGTAGAGCGACTCGTCTGCAGCGCCATCCCAGGACGAGCTGGCTGCGGCTTCCGGCTTCTTGCGCTTCTTCTCAGGCGTGTCCGTAGCAGGCTCGGATGATGCGGCGGGCTCAGCCGCTGCAGCTGGCGCGGCATCCCCGCTCACGGACGCGTTTGCCTTCTTCTTGGCCAGCTTGGCCGCCTTCTTGGCCGCCTGAAGCGCCAGGAACTCATCGTCACGCATTGGAAGGGTCCTCTCTGTCGACGTCGGCGCTTGACACAACGCGCCGAAACGGCATTCGAAGAGGAAGATGAAGGATTGAACACGAATCATGATCAACACTACATGTACCGTCACAAAGTCGAGACGCTAACCCGTAATCTAGTCACGCTCGCGCCCGACGTTCGTCGCGGGCTGGGGCTGTCGGCGGCGGGCGGCCGCCTCGCTCGCGGGTTGAGTCGACGGGTTGAGCGGGCCGTGGACTCTCGGTCTTCCCATTGGAGCAGAGCCGCCCATGGTGTCGAAGTTTGGTCTTGATCAAGTCTTTATGCGCCGGGGGCTCCGTTGCACCAGTCGTTGCAACCCTCAACGCCAGGGAAGAGGTGAGCCTGTGGGTTCGGAGCCTGTGCCAAGAGCACGCAGCTCGTGGGACGCGAGCCCGCGCAGCCAAAGGCCATGCCGGATGGGACGACATGGCACTTCATCTCACAGTCGTCAATGCTCGCGAACTTCGTAATCTCATCGGGCTTCTCCTGCTTGGGCACACAGCCGAAGTGAGCCCCTTGGCACTCATACGAAAGCGTCATGCTGCCCGGAGCGAAGCACTTGCCGCCCGGCGCGTTGGCGCAGTTGGTGAACGTCGAGAAGTAGTTGACGCCGTCGGGCGGCTGAGAGGCCACCAAGCAATTCCCCGAGTCGGCGCACTCCCACGACAGGTCTTTGCCAATCTGTGGGCAGCGGTACTCGCAGTCCGTCAGATTCGCGTAGAAACCATCATCACCGAGACCGCCGACATGCTGCGCTAGGATGCAGCCGTGCGTCGCTCCGAGACACATGTAAGACCAGTCGGCCTGCGCCATCGAGCCGATCATGAATAAGGCGAGCATGGTGTCGGGTAGAGTAGATGGCGTGTCTGCGACAGAGTGGCGACAGAGAGCCACTCAACTGAAGCACGGACGCATCAAGTTCCAAAGGGGTCTTGGGCGTTGCCGCTGCGCTCGTGCGAAGGCGAAGGCGCGTGCACGCCGCAGGCAGTGGCACAGGCAGTGGCGCCGCAGGCAGTGGCGCTTGCACCCCCTCGAGCGTCAGCGCACACTTTCAGTCCACCACTGGCGAACCAATGGCGAGCACACGCCGTTTCCGAATTAGGCAATTAAGTTTCGTAACCAGATTGAATAATCTTACGGACGGCAGGACTCAGAACGGACTCAAAGGCAAGTCTCAAGTATACAGCTGTTCACAGGAAGTGCTCGTTCCATCTCTCGTTCCCCAGGAACGCCACAATGTCGCCGCTGCCAGCACCCAGGACCCGCGGCGAACCCACACTTAGCACAAAGCTTGAGCACGAGTTCTTTCGTTTGGACTCAAGCCGCAGCGGCACGCTCTCCAAGGAGGAGGTCGCTGAAGGCTTGAGGGGGCGAGGCTTGCCTTGCTCGAAAGACGACATCGAACGATTTTTTCGTCGCGTCGACGTCGACGGTGACGGGGTCATTGGTGAGGAGGAGTACCGCAAATTTGCCATCGAACGTGTTGAGGAGTGCCGAAGCGTTTACCAAACCGTCGATGAAAATGGCGACGGCCGGCTCACTGCGGCCGAGCTGCGCTCAGCTGCTCATCACCTCGGCTTTTCGATCTCGTCGTCGCAGCTGCGTTCGCTCCTTAATCAGGCGCAGGAGGAGAGCGATGGCGTCATCCCCTTCGAGAACTTTTGCCTCTTTCTGCTGCTGCTGCCTGCGGTCAATCCGCAGGCGACCTTCGAGGCACTGAGCATGGGCTACGTTGAAGGCTCCCAGTCAGAGTACTCGCCCGCGGCCGAGGTGGTGAGCAGCAGCGAGCGCAAGACTCTGCTGGCGACCCTCGCGTTCAAGGCGTACTCGGGCTCCGTTGCCGGCGGCATCAGCCGCACCGCGACGGCGCCACTCGATCGACTGAAAACGCTCATGCAAGCGTCGCCGCCAGGCCAGCCATCGAGAGGCATGCTCGCCGGGCTTCGTAGCATCTATGCTGAGGGCGGCATGAGCGCCTTCTTCCGCGGCAACACGGCCAACGTGCTCAAGATCGCTCCCGAAACGTCCATCAAGTTCATCAGCTTCGACCTCCTCAAGGGCTACATCGCGCGCGACCGCGGCAACCCCACCGGCGCGGAGCGCTTCGTCGCGGGCGGAGGGGCCGGGGCGATCGGACAGGTGGCCGTGTACTGATGAGCACTGATGAGCACTGATGAGCACTGATGAGCACTGATGAGCACTGATGAGCACTGATGAGCACTGATGAGCACTGATGACCACTGATGACCACTGATGACCACTGATGGCGATCGGCCAGGTGGCCGTGTACCCACTTGCCACTGAGTGCCACTGAGTGCCACTGATTGCCACTGATTGCCACTGATTGCCACTGCTTGCCACTGCTTGCGATCGGCCAGGTGGCCGTGTACCCCCTTGAGATCTGCAAGACACGGCTGGCGATCGCGGCGCCGGGCGTGTACGCGGGTCTTCTCGACTGCCTGCGCTCGGTCGTGCAGCGTGAGGGCGTGGGCGCTCTCTACAAGGGGCTTGGCACCTCCGTCATCGGCATCGTGCCCTACGCCGGGATCGACCTCGCTGTGAACTCGGCTTTAAAGGACGTCGCGTCCCGAGTCTACTCGGCGCGGGGGGAGGAGCCGGGCGTGAGCGCGGTGCTCGCGTGCGGAATGATCTCCTCGACAATGGCCATGCTGTGCACCTATCCGATCAACCTGGTGCGCACCCGCTTGCAGGCCTCCGGAATGCCCGGTACGACCGAGTACGCCGGCCCGCTCGACGTCGTCCGGCAGGCGGTCCGTGCGGGAGGGTTTAGCGCGCTCTATCAGGGGCTGCTCCCCAATCTGCTCAAGGTACTCCCAGCGACGAGCATCAGCTACGCCGTGTACGATCGGCTATGTAAGGACGCGCCCGGTGGTAAGAAGGGCGCTCCACCGGGCTAGAGGACCATGCGGTCTGCACTACTGTGCATCTATCATCTTAGCTACAGTTGGACGCCGCGTGTACGGTCGGCTTCAGAGTGTATGGTGAATGCATGTATGGCTGTAGCCAGTAGCGTGTATAGCTTAGGGGGGGGCGTACGGGTCGGGGGGCCGCTCCAGGAGAGTCGAGAGCGGTCGGCTGTCGAGTGTCCGGCCGGCAGCCCGAACGGGCCCGGTACCGGACCGCGGCGTCCCCCCGCCGGCGCGTCCTCCGAGCGCGCGACGCGCGAGCCCGCTGCAGCCTCGAGCCCTCTAGCCTCGACGCGCTCCGGCCGTCCGGCGGCGAGCGGCGCGACCCGACCGAGCGACCGAGGGGCGCAGCGCGCAGGACCCGTTCCGCCGTTAACGGCGGCGGGACGCTGGCCCACTCCGCCGGTCCGGGCCGCCCGACGGGGGGCGACCGGGCCCGCGCGGGACCCGGCCTGCTCCCGGACCTTACCCGGACCCGGTCGAATTTCGGTCGAATAACTCAAAAATGTATGACTCGACAAGTTGTGAAGTGAATTTTCCTCGCCCACCGCGCGGCGGCGCATCTGGCATCTGAGCCACATCGACAGCCGCGCACGGCACACAAACTGAGTGACTGCCCGCCCCTCGCATCTTAACCTGCATGCGGCCATGCATGCACGCCCGATTCCCAATGACGACTGTGCGGCCTCACGCCAAGCTTGATCGCTCACCGCAGCGCTCACCCCGCAAGCCCGCCAGCTGCCCTTAGCACATCTCACCCACGCACACGGCTGCCGCGGCCGGGCCGCCACCTCCGCCGCCGCCTCCCTCGGATACTCAGACGGCGGGGTTGCGGTGGAGGTAGGGCAGGTTGGACGGGTCGACGTGGCCACCCTTCGATGCGACCCTCGGGTTCTCGATCACCGTCACCACGCGCAGCGGTGGCAGGTGCTCTATGCCCATCTCGGCGCGCTCGACGACGCGCGCGAGTGACGAAACCGAGTGCTTCTGTGCCAAATTTGGGTTCTCACGCCGAAGTTGCTCGGCGGCGGCGCGCGCGCTCGCGTTGGCGCGCGGCGCACCCTCCTCGCCCGCGCGCGTCGACGCGTCCCACTCGGGCTTCCCTTCGTCGCCAGTCGCTTCCGCCGCCGGGACAGGCGCGCGTCGTGACGAGCGAACGCTGCCAGCGCCGTCGTCGTCGGCACCGTTCCACTCCTTTAGGAATGACGAGCGCCAGTCGCCGCTCGTGCTGGCCGCCTCCTCGGCCGCCGCGGCCGCCGCCTCAAGCGCCTTCTGCCCATCGATGCGCTCACGGATCACATTGAGAGCCTGGCGCACCTCGAGGTCGTCAATATACGAGTCGTAGTCGAGGCTTGCCGCGAAGTCGACGAGCTCGGCGGCCTCGGCGTCATCCATAATGTCGGCCTCGTCCTCGGTCATGGCCCACTTAGGCTTCGCCGGCGCCGCAGCAGCCTTCGGCTTCGGCTTGGGCGGCGGCGCCGGCTCCGGCTCCTCCTCCTCCTCGTAATGCTGCTGATGCTGCTGCTGCTTTTGTGGCAGCGCTGCTGACGACGCGGCGTACTCGAGGCCCTGCTCCTGCAGCTCCATCGCGCGCTCGCGCACGGCCTGGCGCATCTCGCGCGTGTACGCCACGAAGCGCGACCGCTTCTGCTCTGCCCCCTGGGCCGACCTCTTGAGCTCTTCGTTGAGGTTAGCCTTCTTGCGCGCCATCTCCGCGAGCCACTTGCGGTGCTTGCTCAGGAAGCTGACCGGGCCCTGCGCGGGGCCGTCCTCGATACGCCGCCGCATCGCCTCGTCCTTGACGGCATTCATGTTCGAGATCAGATTCTCCTTCGCCGGGTTGAGGCCAGCCGGCTCGCCACCCACACCCGATGGCCGGAAGGGCGGCTTCTCCGGTGCCGAGAGAGCGGGTCCCGGCTTCGATGGCTGGTCCATGGGCCGGTTGCAAAGCATCACGCCCTTGTAGTTGCCAGCCTCCGCGCCCATGTCCATGACTGCTCCGCGACTGCGAGTGCAAGCCTGCTGCGCCGAGCCTTGCGGGGCTTGAGTCACCCTAACGACGGCGCGCCTTATTGGGCGCATCGACGAGTTCAAAAACGCCGTCCCGCGAGGTGCTTCGCGATTTCGATCGGTCTCTTCCGAAACCGAACTTTGACGCTGCGCTGCACTCCGCAATCTGAAGTCCAAACACTGTCCAAACACATTAAAAACAGACTTCAGACAACGGTTGACAATCACACGGAAAGCCGGGAAGATGCAGCCTAAATCGAACGAGTGCACCGGAAGCCAGCTGTGGTGGAAGGGATGACTTGACAGACTTGAACAGACTTGACTTGACATGACTTTCACTTCGCGAAAAATGGCCGATCTCAGGGCCGAATTCCTCCAAGATGATGGTTTTGCAGGACATCTTGACCCACCTTTCCTGGTCACTTGCACTTGCGGGCCGCAAGATGGCGCTGGCCAGCAAGGACCGCGCAGCTGCAGAAGCCGCCGCACGTGATCGCAGCACACCGCCGCGAAAGCCGGCTCAGCCGGCGTTATTTCAACATGTGGGGGTCATCTCCATCGGCGTCATCTTCATTCTCAAGCTGTCTTCGATTTCCGACAAGGTGGGTGGCGAAGGCATCGAGCTGGCACGAGAGCTCTTCTTTGCTTCCAAGCGATATGCGGTGGAGGACGAGGCATCACGCGGGGTGGCCGCCGCCGCAATGGGCGCCGCAGCAATCTTGGGCGCCTGCATTCGATGGCGATGGTCCACGGGCGCGGCGGCCACGCCTGCCAAGGAGGCCATGAAGAGCTTCATGGCCATCTACCTTGGCGTCCTGTTCGTCGGGCTTCTGGCCGCGTCGTTCCTGCCTGCGAACCGCACGGCCACCATCCACGTCGTCCCACTGCTTACAAGCAACGAATGTGATGCGATCGTGAGCGCAGCAGAGCGAGTGACCTCCCACGGTCGAGGATGGGACACCGGGCGCCACCGGCACTATGCCACCGAGGATGTGCCACTGAGCCAGGTGCCTCACGCCGCCGCCATACTCGCGGCGCACCTTGAGGCAGAACTGTATCCCTTCATCTCGAGCCACTTTTGCGGCTCACCGACGGCGTGTAACATCACGCTCCGCGACGGCTTCATCGTTCGCTATCTGCCAGAACGGCAGCCGAGCCTCGACATGCACCGGGATGGCCATCATGTCTCCTTCAATTTGGCGCTGAGCACTCCGTCGATCGACTTTTCGGGAGGCGGCACCGGCTTCAAGCGGCTTCAAGAGGGGTCGATCATCCCCCCGCCCCCCAAGGGCCATCGGATCCACATTCATCCCCCGATCAGTCACACCCCCAAGGGCCATCGGATCATTCACACCCCCAAGGGCCATGCTCTTGTGCACGGCGGCGCCGTGGAGCACTCAGGTGAGGCTATCACGGCGGGCTCTCGCTACCTTGTCGTTGGCTTCTTACAGGTGGAGCGGTTTGGGCGTGGGGCGTGGGGCCATCGGCTTGCTCGATTGTGGGGCGGACTCGCTTCGGAGGTGCGCATGGCTCCACCACCCACGGCCGCGCCCGCGCGCACCTCGGGCTGGTATGAACGACTTCAATGAACGCAAAATAAGGCGCGATCGTCGAGCCTGGCAGTCGAGCCGATGTGAGTCGGTGGAGATATGTAGAGCCCTCGTGGATATCTATGACTATGTGCCGGAGCCGCCCGGTTTACGCCTTAAGCCACCGTAGAGCGAAGAGCCAAACTTGCTTCTGATGGATGCCAAGCGTGTGTCAGATAGTGTCAGAGGCTGTCGTTTACACTGTGAACGGGTTCGACGTTCGGCCACTTGACGGCCACTCAGGTCCGCCACCAGTTCCGGGCGTAGGTACCGTATACCGCCGCTACCGCCTACCATTGTACCCCGGGACATGCGGACAGTGTGAAGGTGCGTGTGCACTGTGCGCACATTGGTCGTGGGCGTGGCGGTTGGCTGCGCCTGGGCTCCCGCTCGGATGGTTCCGGATGATCTGCTCTGACTCTTGAGCCACAACTGCTCCCTCATTTTTTGCCACAGCTCGCCCCATGGTCCGCAGGGCGTGCGAGCGGCGTGCCCGTGCGGAGCGCTGGAATGACGACCGCACGTATAAAGTCATGCGAGAGCCAAGGCCTGCTGCCCGCCAGCGCGTTCACCGCCTTGCGCAGCGCCTCATCAGCCAGTCGCTTCCTCTCGTTGCCCATGTGCCAATAGTAGTAGAGGCCAGCCGCGACAAGGCAGACGATGACGAGGGCGATCAGGAGAGCGATGCAGAAGAGGTGGCCATCTCTCTCAGGCTCCGGAAAGGCCAGCGTGAGCTCGCGCTCGGGCTGCTTCGCGCGCTCGCGCAGCAGCGCCGCCGCCTGGTCGTGGTCCAGCGTTGAGAGGTCGATGCCGTCGATGGCGCACAGGATCATGCCCACTCGCACTCTGCCCGCGATGGGTGAGGCGAGCATGACCTCGCCCAGGATCGGGCCGCGCGTCCCTTGCGGCTCGCTCAACAAGATTCCAAGGGCACCGGGCGGTGCTTTGACGACGACGTAGCCATCCGCGTTGGGCTTGATCTCCGCAGGCACTGGCATCTGAAAGAGAAGGGACTGTTCGGTCCCCGCGCGCTCGGCGAGCTCCTTCTCGGCAGTCTCCTTGCTCGCGGCCCTGAGATCGCGCCCATTCAGTGCGAGGAGCCGCCACCCGACGGCGACGCGCAAGGCCATGTTCTCATCAACAGAGGTGACAAACAGCTTGTCATCAAACTTGAGGCCGAGCGGCGCGCCGTCTGCGAGCTCGACGACCGTCTGGTGGAGCGTTTGCAATTTGACCTGGGCCTCCCACTTTCTCATACTCGCCGCCATGAGCTACGTGCGCGCCTTACGGGCAGCAACGGTGAACGTGAAGCAAAGCGTGAAGCGGTGCGAGAGCCCCGCCCGAGAGACGGCGTTCGGAGCGATACATTGACAGGAAACCCGTGTGAACGTGAACACGTTCCAAGAAAACGTCAGGGTGCGTAAACTGGGGTCAAGCGGCAAAGTGAATTCTACATGTATTAGAATCGATTGACTGACCTTTCTTCTTGGAATTCCGGCAGCCCCGCAAATAACTTCCAGGACCTGCAGCCGAGTCGCGCATCGTGCATCTTAGAAAGCTTGCCTTTTTCTCGGAAGAGGGCCGTGATGAGTGTGCGAACGCAGCAGCAGAGTCCGCCCGCGACCATGTCGGAGGAGCAGCAGCTTGCGTGGGCCATGCGTGAATCGATGGGAGCCGGCGGCAATGGCGCCGCGCGCCAGAGCCAGCAAGCCTCATCGGCCCTGCCTTCGTCAGGAATGTCTGAGGAGGAGCAGCTCGCGTGGGCGATGAGAGAGAGCACGGGTGGTGACGGCGGCGGCGGCGGCGGCGGCGGCGGCGGCGGCGGTGGGGGTGGCGCCGCGCCGTCACCGCCGGCTTACACCGCAGCTCCCGCTGTGGCACCACGTGCAGCGCCAACGAGGACGTCACTCCTACCGTCGTTCGGGCGCCGCAGCAGCGCTCCTCCGACGGTGCCGCCGAGCGCCCCACCGTCCAATGCGCCGGCGTATCCTTCGTTCCAGGCACCTCGCGCAGCAGCCGCGCCTGCGCCAGCCTATTCGGTTTCGTCACTCGTGCGAACTTCTGCTGCTAACCCCCCTTCCGCGCCGCCGCCACCGCCGTACTCGGCGCCGCCACCGCAGTACTCGGCGGCGCCACCACGTATGCCGTCCGAGGCCGACGTCGACGAGGAAGCCATGCTGCAGCTCGCGCTCCGAGAGTCGCTCTCGATGAGCCAAGGAGGCGTGCGCGCACCACCCCCCCGAGTCGAGACGAGACCCGAGACGCTTTCGAAGCCTGTGGAAGCATTGACGAGACCCGAGACGCCTTCGAAGCCTGTGGAAGATCTGGAAGCGAAGGTGGCGTACCTGCGGTACGAGCTCGGGCTGCGAGGCACCCCTGCGGAGGTGGTGAAGCAGGCGGCGGCGATGCTGGGTGAGGACCCAAATACGGCTGGCCTCTCGACCAACGACATCGCGGACATCGCGGACCGCTGCTTACAAGTGCTCAGCTCTGCCACCACGTATCGGGAACTGACTCCGCCTCCGCCTCCGCCCGATCCGGCGCGGCCAGCGAGCATGCAAGTGCTCACCACGGCGCCGCCGCCGCCGGCCTACCCTGCGCCAACGGCACGCGTTCCGCTCCGCTCCGCCCTCCGCCGAGCGGACTCGCCCTCGCTCACCACGGCGCCCGAACCGCCCGCGACCGCTCACCACGGCGCCATCGGCCGGTCGCCTCCTGCTGTCATGAGTGAAGAAGAGCAGCTCGCTTGGGCCATGCGAGAGTCCCTGGAAGAGTCCACGGCAGCGAGCGCCGCCGGCGCACCCGCTCAACACGGCGCACCCGCTCAACACGGCGCACCCTCTCAACAGCCGCCGCCCCCGCCGCGCGCGGCGTCGGCGATGTCACCATTGGCAGCCCCGCCGCCGTCGATGGTGGCAACCGCGCAGACGGTGCGGGGCGGGGGGTACATGCCGCCACCCGCCGCGGCGCCTCCAGCCTACCCCGCCGTGACGCCAACGGCTCCTCTATCTCGAGGGTATCTCGCTGCCGGAGATGCGGCGTGCTGCGGAGCTCACTACGGCGCCCACGCTCCCTACGGCGCTCACGACGGAGGGCCCGCCGCCGCCGCCGCCGCCGCCGCCGCCGCCACCGCCGCCACCGCCTCCAACTTGGGTGCCAGCCGCCCCAGTCTACTGCAGCCGCGCCCCGGACAGACCGCTCGCCCCGAGAGCGCTCACCACGGCGCTCGCCCCGAGAGCGCTCACCACGGCGCTCGCCCCGGGAGCAGCTCGGATTGGCCTCACATTGGAGCGGAGATTGGCATCGAGAATGGCATGGGTGCTGCTCGTGCTGGCGCTGGTGCCGCCATGCCACCGCCCGTGGCCCCGCCCGCCACGGCGCTGCTCAGCGCTTCGTCAATACCGGCTATGAGCGCGCCCCCCTCCTTCGCCTCCACCGTCGCTCGCACCCCTCAGGCCGCCACAGGATCAGCGCCACTGTTCTCCCTGAGCAACGACGCCGAGGTGGCGACGCCACCGCCAGCGTCGCGGCAGAGCTCCGACCTCATCTCGTTTGAGCATGGCAGCACGCCCAGCGCCCTCGACTGGACGACCCAGTTCGCGACGCCCGTCTTCCCCTCGCCCTCGAGGCCCCCAGAGGCGCCCATCACGGCGCCCCTCGCGGCCCCTGCCTCGCGGTATGAGCTCGCCCCCCCAATGGTCGCCCCCCCAATGGTCGCCCCCCCATATGTGCCGATGGGCACACCGTCGGGCACACTGTCGCCAAACGGGTCGTGGAGTGCCATTGGGCTGGCCTCGGCCTCGGCTATCGCGACGAGCGCCGCGCCGCCGGCCCCCATGCCCGCGACGGCGCCCATGCCCGCGACGGCGCCGCCCCCCTCGGTGCCGAGCGCCGTGTTGAGCACCATCCCGACTCCACGAGAGCGCCTGCTGCAGCTCAAGGAGCTCTTTGAGGAAGAGCTCATCTCCAAGGCCGAGTTTGATGCCAAACGGAAGGAGCTTCTGGACAGCCTCGGCATCTCATCCATACCCGCCGCCCCCGCCGCCCCCGCCGCCCCCGCCGCCCCCGCCGCCGTCGCCCCCCT
>Ga0210246_100121_pt1 | contig 62299 bp, 79 predicted proteins | sample ChrtobMetaP3_8mM_FD_155469 | JGI IMG/M metagenome (GOLD analysis project Ga0210246, IMG submission 155469) | Chrysochromulina tobin associated microbial communities from unialgal haptophyte culture, Seattle, Washington, United States - P3_8mM | ecosystem: Host-associated > Algae > Haptophytes >...
CGAGAGTGATCTCCTTCTCGACAAACCAGTCGGGCCTCTGCCGCTGCAGGTCCTGGAACCTGGGCAGCACCCGATCATCGCAGCCCCGAAGCTTGTCGGCCTTGATGAACCAGAGAACGATGCGCTCCCCCTCCTCGTCGTCATTGGGGGGCGCTTGCACCTGCAGAACTCTGACCTGCTCCGCGGCACCAGGGGCCGAAAGCGCCAGCGCCACCGTTTCGAGCGACGCCGCAGTCCCGCTCAGCGATTCGACCCACCTGACGGCGTGACCCTCGAGCATTTGAACCCTCTTTGCGACCTGCAGAAGCTTCTCCTGGGACTGTCTCTTGAGGTAGTCCAGGTCGTCGTACCCAAGCTCTCTGAACGCAGGAGCGTACCGATCCAATCCGAGGGCGGCCAAGCTGGCGGTGACCTCGTCTGGCCCCCGAGCGGTCTGGTGCTGCGGGAACGGAACGTTGGGCCTCAAGGGGCTGTCAAGAAGGCCCGGCGTCGGCTCGGACGAATGCGCGCAGCCCATTGTGTCACCTACCAAGTGGTAGTTTCGTTTTGGGACAGAGTTTCATCCTCAACTTCTTTTGGTCTTCCTCCGAATCTCACGCGTTCAGAGGCGGCGGTGCCGCCGGGAGGACCGTTGCTATACATGTACCAGGCCGCTTGTGTGAAAGGCGTTTGGTGTGACAAAGGCGTTTTCTCGTGACAAATTCCTCAAAGATAATGCCGCTTCTTCGGGTGCCCACCTCGAAATCGCCTCCTGGCACTGCACCTCCGCCCCAGAAATCGCCTCCTGGCGCCTTGCGGCTCGGCCGACGCTCTACGCGCATCATCGCGAGCTCTGCGCCGGTGAGCGCCAGGGATCTGAGTGCGAGGAGTCCCGGGCGCATCTCGCCGGAGAGGGATCATCTGTTTCCTCTCGCCGCCGATCACAGCACTCCGGCCACCGACAAGTGGCCGAGCAAGGACTACGCCAAGCTGGTCGGCAGCTCGCTGTCGGAGCTCTACTCGGCGGTCGAGCGGCTCGTCGAGGCGGACGAGCAGAATCGCTCGGCGATCGCCAGCCTGCGTGAGGGGCAGCAGGAGGTGCTGCGCACGCAGCGCGAGGCGGCCGAGCAGGCGATGATGGTGGCCAGCGCGGTCTCGTCCGCCGCCTCCGAAATCTCCCAGCTCCGAGATCAGCTGCACGCATCGCAGCGCGAGGCGGCGGTCGCGCACAGCGAGATCGGCACGCTGCGCAATTGACGAACCACACCAACCCTTTGCCCACACTGATTGCGCGCAATTGACGAACCACACCGACCCTTTGCCCACACTAATTGCGCGCAATTGACGAGCCACACCGACCCTTTGCCCACACTGATTGCCGCCAGCCGTTCCCCTCTGAGCTTGGCGCTGCAATTGGCCTCGTATGGCAGGCGAGCTACGAAAGGAGCTGTCCGCTCTCAAGGATCACTTGCCATTGAGCTTTGGTGGTCGCGGCGATGGACACGCTTGGTCTCGTGAGGTGACGGCAGTGCTGGTACAGGCAGCGGCGGGTTCGTCACCGGCCGCTGGTTCGTCACCGGCCGCTGGTTCGTCACGCGCGAGCTCCCGAGCCTCGCCTTCGATCCCGAGCCCGACGGTGCGCACACGAGACGCGGCGCTCAGCCCTTTCCGTGCGGACGAGACTGACGAAACGGACGAAGCTTGGGATGCGGATCCTCTGAGGAATGCGAGCTCTGCGGACGCGTTGCATGCGGACGCGTTACATGCGGACGCGTTGCATGCGGACGCGTTGAAAGCGGACGCGTTACATGCGGACGCTTTGAAAGCGGACGCGGCGCATGCGGACGCGTTGGCCGAGCTGCGTGGGGCCATCACGGGCCATTACGAGTTGCAGGTGATCGCCTCTGATTGCCTCTGATTTCCTCTGATTGCCTCCCTCATCACGAGCCATTACGAGTTGCAGGCGGAGGTGGCGGAGCTGCGCACGCAATTAGCTAATCGCACGAGCCATTACGAGTTGCAGGCGGAGGTGGCGGAGCTGCGCACGCAATTAGCTAATTGGTCGATGGCGTTTGAAGCGTTGAGTGGCGGGGGCAGCAGCAGCGGCGGCGGCGGCGGCAGCGGCGGCGGCGGCGGCGGCGGAGAAGGAGGAGGAGGTGGTGGAGGAGGAGGCAGCGTAGGCGGAGGAGCGCCGCCTGCAGCAGGCGGCGCTAGTGCGCTCGCGGCCGCGGCGGAGGTCGCGGAGCAGATGAGCCTCGTCCTGAGCGCCGTACCGAGCGCCGTAAGGCAGAGTGCGCTGCAGCAGATGGGGCTCACGAGATCGCACGAGATCGCACGAGATGCTCCGGAGATTTCGCGGCAGCCTGGCTGCGCTTGCGGAGGCGCCATGGTGGGCGCCACGTCCATCGCGACGGCGCCGAGAACTCGCCCACGCGAGCTCGAGCGCGAGCTCGACTCTCCGCCGCACGAGATCGCAGCTCGTCGCCCACGGGAGCTCGAACGCGAGATCGAAGGCGACGGGCGATGCCGTCGTGAGCGCCGTCGTGAGCACGAGGGCTCCCAGCCTGAGCGCCGTCGTGAGCACGAGGGCTCCCAGCCTGAGCGCCGCCGTGAGCACGAGGGCTCCCAGCCGCTGCCGCCGCCGCCCCATGCGGCATGCACCGCCGGAGACGACCGTTGGTTTCTGAACCCGAGCGCCGACTCCGCTGACGACGACGACGGCTACAGCGGCGGTGGCGGCGGCGATCGGCGCGTCCAGAGGCTGGCATCGGCCTTGGGGGCTCATCCAGAGGCCCTACCCCAGGAGTATCGAGACGCCCAAAGCTCCCAGAAGCCCTCCCAGAGGCGCGCCGCCGGCCTTCGCGCCGCATTGAGCGCGCGGCGCGAGTGGCGCGAGTGGCGTGAATCTCGGCGTGAATCTCGGGCCGGCGAGGAGCATATCTTGCTCGGGGTGGGCGAGGGCGCCGGGATGAGCGCTGCACGCGAATGGCGCGAATGGCGCGAGAAGCGGCTCGTGAGCGGGGCGGCGGCGTGGTCGTGGGCGCGGGACGGGGCGGGGGACGGGGCGCGGGACGGAGCGACGCCTGACACGTCCGCGCGCCTTCCTGAGCGCCTTCCGTTCGGCCGCGTAGGAATCCACCATCCGAGGCTCGAGGGACGTGCACTTCCAGGGGGGGGCTACGAGACACCGTCCATGAGGGCGGTGCCCACTGAGCATAGGTGATACTGATAGGACGTGCAAACTGCGGGGTCAAGTCCTACCAATACGTGGCGTATTAAATAATCTCTTATCCGCGCCTAAAAATCGTTGGACGCCAAAACGTGTTTCTCGTTACTCGTACGTGAGCTCGTTAAGGGATTGAATATTTAGAAAGCCGCGGGAGCTCGCCATGGCGCGAGCCCCCTATGGTCCCCACGTGTATAGTGACAATATAGCGGTCATGATAGCGGTATCTCGATCGATTTAAATCGATTTAATATTAGAGATCGTCGCGCCCTCGAAATCCTCGACCCGACCCAAACGAAGCCGAACAGTTTTGAGTTTATAAATAAATAGCTGCTTAATACAACAAGGTAAAAGGAACCACTACGCCACACCGCACACACTCCTACACTCCACCCACCCCGTTCGTAAACCCCAAATCCTTCCCTCCCAACTCCCCGGGACGGAAAGGTGGGTTCAAGCTCGCACTGCCGATGAACTCCAAGCTTCGAAAGCTCATCCTACGATACAAGTAGACCATACCACTTCTGTCACTCGTGCAAGAGTCAGCCATCGGCCTTTGATGGCAGCGAGCAGCTCCATGCCGGCACCATGAGTAATGATGCCGCCCGTCAACGGTCACATCGCAGCTTCAACTGGCTGCGGCAAATACTGCGGCTGCAAGGCATACAGCTAGCATACAGCTGCAGCTGTGAGGCATACCGCTGCACCAGAAAGGCCACCGAAGCTACGGCGATGCTTGATTTGAGCAGAGCAGCCATCGAAGGTGTACCAATCGATGCTCGTGAGCTCACTCCACGTCAACTACCGATGCAAAGCGAAGGATGACGCTGGGTGGCACTCCGGCGGACCTGAGAATGCTGTCATCGAAGCCAGCGAGCAGCGCAATAGACGTCAACGAGGAGCAGTCCTCAAAGGCGCCCTCACCGAGGCTCGTGAGGCTGGCGGGCAGCTTGATTGACGTCATCGAGGAGCAGCCATAGAAGGCTTGAACACCGATGCTCGTGAGGCCTGCGGGCAGCTCGATCGATGTCATCGAGGAGCAGCCAGAGAAGGTGGAGTCACAGAGGCTCATGACGCTGACGGGCAGCGCGATCGACGTCATCGAGGAGCAGTCAGCGAATGCGCCCTCACTGAGGCTCGTGAGGCTGGCGGGCAGAGCGATCGACGTCAATGAGGAGCAGCCAAGGAAGGCGTACTCACCAAGGGTCGTGAGGCCAGCGGGCAGCTCGATCGAAGTCAACGAGGAGCAATACTGGAAGGCACACCCACCGAGGCTCGTGAGGCCGGCAGGCAGCTCGATTGACGTCAATGAGGAGCAGTACTGGAAGGCGCACCCACTGATGCTCGTGAGGCTGGCGGGCAGCGCGATCGACTTCATCGAGGAGCAGTACTGGAAGGCACACCCACCGAGGCTGGTGAGGCCGGCGGGCAGCTTGATCGACGTCATCGAGGAGCAGTCAAAGAAGGTGCAAACACCGATGCTCGTGAGGCCGGCGGGCAGTTCGATCGATGTCATCGAGGAGCAGCCACGGAAGGCGTTCACACCGAGGCTCGTGAGGCTGGCGGGCAGCTCGATCGACGTCATCAAGGAGCAGTCCTGGAAGGCCCCCCTTCCGATGCTTGTGAGGCCGGCGGGCAGCTCGATCGACCTCAACGAGAAGCAGCCATTGAAGACGTCATCCCCAAGGCTGGTGAGGCCGGCGGGCAGCTTGATCGACCTCAAGGAGGAGCAGCCATAGAAGGCATGATCACCGATGCTTGTGAGGTCGGCGGGCAGCTCGATCGACCTCATAGACATGTCATCGCGGAACGCGTTCGCCGGCACGCGCGCCTCGCCGTGGCGTAGCGCGCACGCTGTGAGCAGCACCTCCATCGGCGCCTCGCCCTCGCCGCGGATGCACGCGCGCACTCCCGCCATCGGGTACGAGTAGTCACCCGAAGACGCCACAATCCTCAACGCGGCCACGTCCACCTCGAAGCCGCCCAACCCCGTCACCTTTGCCAGGCTGGGCAGCCCGCGCGATGCGTCGGCCGCGTCTGCGATGAGGCGACCGGCGGCGCGGCTGTCCGAGAGGTCGAGCTCGGTCACCTCGACGAGGTTGCTCGTGAGCGGCAGGCCGACGCGTGCGCACAGCCGCGCGCACAGGACGCGCCGCGCCCGCGCGCGCCACGCGAGGCTCACGCCCTTGAGTGCGCACAGCGTCGGTACGTCGGCGTCCGCGAGGGCGTCCTCGAGGGCGTCCTCGTTGACGAGCTGCGTCGAGAGCCAGCATGCGGGCGCTGGCGGTGTGGGTGCGTCGGCCGCTCGCGGTGCAGTGGCGTCGTGCTGAGCGTCGTGCGTGTAAATCGGCTCCTCCGTCGCCGCCTGCCGCTCCGCCTCGGTGGGGAAGTCGCTCACGACGCCCAGCAGCCACCCGAGCTCCGGGCCACTCTTGCCAGCGAGGTGGCCGGTGCACAGGGAATGCGAGAGAAGGCGGCGCAGCTCGACGTCCACGTCGAGAAAGTGCGCGCCGTGCAACAGCTGCGCGAGGTGCGTGAGCGAGCACCCCTCCAGCGCCCCGCCGCCATCCTCCGCACCGCCTTCGGCGACGCGCGAGAGCGTGCGGAGCGCAGCCGCAGGCACCAGAGTGGCGAACGCCCCCTCGGCGCCGCCCGTGTCGCTCACCCAGTTGGCGAGCGCCGCCGATCGCGCCGCGGCCGAACGGGGCCACGCGACCTCCTCGCCCTCGACGCTTCGCATCCTTACTTTGCCGTCGTCGCCGTCGCCGCCGATGACGTCGCCGCCGCCGACGGACCTCCCCGACATGTTTTCGGTGGAAAAGTATAAACCCTTTCCGGATATCCAATTTGAGGAAGGGAGAGGGCGGAGCAGGGGGCCATGTACATAAGTTGTTGAGGCTACATGCCATGTGTGCTTGTCTTGCCTTGCAGGACTCTTGCCGTCAAGAATTGCAGGTGTCCTTATGGAAGGGCGCGTCCTTCGGCGAGCTGCTCACCTGCTCGGCCTCGGCCTTCTCGCTGGCGCGCACGCCTCGACGATGCGCGTACTGCTGCCCGACGGCCGCAACCTCACGCTGCCTGCCACGCATACGGCCTCGTCGCCGGCGCTCCCGGCGCTCTCTCCGATGGCTGCGCCGCTAGCGCTGCTCTTTGCGGGCGACGCGTGCGCGCCGCTCGCTCCCGACGTGCCGCGCCCCGCGATCGGCGGCTTCGTGCTCTTCGCACGCCGCGGCGGCTGCGTCTTCGACGTCAAAATGCAGACGGCGATGGCCGCAGGTGCGGCTGCGCTCGTGGTCGGCGACACTCTTGCAGCCGAGTATGCGGCTCTGTCGGATGCGACCGCGCAGTCGGCGGCGCTCACGAACCCGTGCATCGTGAGCTGCACGGTCGGCCGTGGCGTGGTCGACGCGAGCACCCTCTCGCTCGCCGACGTACTCGGCGGCTTGCCCAGCTCCTGCCCCGCTCCCGCCGAGTATACGGGCCGCCGCTGCCCAACGAACCTCTGCGCCTTTTCGGGCCACGCGCCCAATGGCAGCGGCAGCGGCGGCGGCGGCGGCGGCGGCGGCGGCGACAGCAGCGGTGGAGCTGGCGCCCAAGCCCCTCTATCTGCCCCTCCACCTACCCTGCGAGAGGTGTGCTGTGTGCTCGACTCGCTGGGCTGGTCGTCTTGCATGCAAGTGCTCACCACGGCGCCGCGACTCCCCCACAGGTGTGCTGTGTGCTCGACTCGCTGGGCTGGTCGTCTTGCATGCAAGTGCTCACCACGGCGCCGCGACTCCCCCACAGGTGTGCTGTGTGCTCGACTCGCCCGCCTTCGAGATGTCGCTGCCCAACACGAGCGGAGCAGGCCATTCAACTGCCGTACCTGCCCTCTACCTGCCCCTCGCCCTGGGCCAACTCCTCGAGGCTCAGTGCGACCCGCACGCGCGGGCCACGTCACCGCACGCGCGTGCCACGTCACCGCACGCTCGGGCCACGTCACCGCACGCGCGTGCCACGTCATCAGTCGGCGGCGGCACGGCGACGCCCGGCACGGCGGATCACGGCATGGCACCGGCACTGTCGGCTTGCTCCGCGCTGTTGTATGAGGAGGAGGTACCGGTAGGCCACGGCCGTTGGGATTCGTCAGCGCCGCTCATCTGGCTGCTCGCTACTAGGTGCGATGCCCGCTGATGACATCTGATGACATCTGATGACATCTGATTACGTCTACGAGGTGCGATGCCCGCTGATGATATCTGATGACATCTGATGACACCTGATGACATCTGATTACGCTTGAGTGCATGCAAATGCTCACCACGGCGCTGGCTCCCTCCCCACAGTACCGCCGCCCTCGCCTCGTACCTCGCAGCCCGGGCGCAAGACCAACAGGACAAGCAGGTGTGATGCCCGCTGATGACATCCGATGACATCTGATGACATCCGATGACATCGGATTACATCTGAGTGCATCCGAGTGCATGCAAGTGGCGCAAGACCTACAGGTCAAGCAGGCGCTTGGCGGGACCGCTCGGCGGCGCATGCGAGTGCTCACGACGACGCCCCACGCTCTCCGTTTCCCCACAGGTGGCGCTTGGCGGGACGTCGCTGCGCCAGGCCGACGTCGACGCCTCGACCCTCGACGCATCGACCGCGATCGGCTTCCTGGTGGGCGTCCGCCCTCCTGATTGCGTCTGATTGCGTCTGATTGCGACTGATTGCGATCGGCTTCCTGGTGATGGCGTCCACCTTCTTGAGGATCCTCCTCAGCATGCAAGTGCTCACCACGGCGCCTTGTCCCCACAGGTCATGGCGTCCACCTTCTTGATGATCCTCTTCTTTCTCGTGCGGGCCGGCTTCAACATCGTGCTGGTGAGCATTGATCTCCCTTGATCTCCCTTGATCGTGCGGGCCGGCTTCAACATCGTGCTGGTGAGCATTGATCTCCCTTGATCTCCCTTGATCTCCCTTGATCTCCCTTGATCGTGCGGGCCGGCTTCAACATCGTGCTGGTGCTGCTCAACCCCATGCTCGTCGAGTGCATGCACGTGCTCACCACGGCGCCGTTCCCCCACAGGTGCTGCTCAACGCCATGTTCGTCTTCGCCTCCTCCACCGCCACCGGGCAGCTGCTCATCGTGCCCGCGCTCACCACGGCGCTCGAGGCGGTTGGGCCTCGGGGCTCCGCCGCATCATACGTGAGCGTGCCCTTCTGCGCCGACCTGGACAACCTTTGCAGCCCCGGCCGTCTGTCCGTCGTCATGCTGGTAGGCGGTGGCCTCGCGCTGAGCGCTTCGGTGGGCTGGTTCCTCCATCGGCATGATGAGTGGATGTGGCTGCTCCAGGTGCGTCTGATTGCATCTGAATGGCGTCTGATTGCGTCATGATTGCGTCTGAATGGCGTCGGATGGCGTGATTGCGTCTGAATGTATCTGAATGGTGTCTGATTGCGTCTGATGGCGTCTGATGGCCTCTGATGGCCTCTGATGGCCCTCTGATTGCGTCTGATTGCCCTGACGGAAGTGGATGTGGGCCGCTCCAGGACGCGTTCTCGATGGCGATCTCCCTTGATCTCCCTTGATCTCCCTTGATCTCCATTGATCTCCCTTGCTCCAGGACGCGTTCTCGATGGCGATCTGCTGCTTGTTCGTGCGCACGGTGCGCCTACCGTCGCTCAAGGTCGGCACTCTCTTCCTTGGCATGATGTTCTTCTACGACGTGTTCATGGTCTTCATTTCGCCCTTGCTGTTCCACGGAGAGTCCGTGATGATGACGGTCGCCACCGCCGGCGAGCCCACGGCGGCTGTCGAGCATGATACCGGTCAGTGCACCCTGCTCCAAGTGCCTCTTGATGGACTCTCTGAGTGCACCTGATGAGCTTGCATGCACAGGCAAGTGCATCCGGACCGAGGGCGAGACGATGCCGATGCTCATGCTCATCCCCCGCCTGAATCCCTTCCAAGAGGACCTCCTCGATCGCGTCTTCTCGCCGGCACCGCCCCCCCCGCCGCCGCCACCCCCGGGCACCCCGGACGTTTCGGGCTTGTGGTTTCGTCTCTCCGGCGCTCCGGGCTCCTTTGCCATGATTGGGCTCGGCGACATTGTACGCGTGCCCTCCTTGATGGCCACTGATTTCAATGATTGGGCTCGGCGACATTGCACGCATGCGTCCGAGCAGCCCTCCCATCCATATTAGGTGCTTCATGATTGCTTCTGAGTGCTTCTCTGATGGCCGCTCGGATTTATTGGATTACGTCCCTTCCATATTAGGTGCTTCCGGCGCTCGCCATCGCCTACGGCCGCCGCATCGACCTCTACCGCGCAGCCGCTGGTCGGCCTGGTAGTGTTTCCTTATTAGACAAGGTGTCCTCGTGCTGCTCCTTTGGCTACTTTGGCTGGTCGGTCACCGGTTACGGTCTGGGCCTCGCAGTCACGCTCGCCGCCAATGCGTATGGGTGGACCTTTAATGGTGTCCAAGGGCAGCCTGCACTCCTGTACGTCATTGCTACTGATTGCCTTTGATGGCCATTGATTGCCACACATTAAAGGTCCGCGCTTTGATGGACTGCCTGCACTCCGGTTCGTCAGCACGGTCGTGGGCTTCTCGCGGCAGGCAAGTGCTCGCGGCATGCAAGTGCTCACCACAGCGCGCGCGCCCTCTTCACGCCCTCTTCACAGGTACCTCGTGCCCGGAGTGCTCGGGGCGTTACTACTGCGCTCGTGGCTGCGCTCGGAGATGAGCGCTATGTGGACAGGGAGTGCGGTCCCACCCGCGACGCTGGAGGACGAGAGTCACTCAGAGCTGTGCTCTTATCAAGAGCCGAGCTCTGGGTACAGCCCCACCTCCTCCACCTCCGCCTCCCAAGTCAACTGAGCTCCGAATCTCCCGCGTGCACCTCGCGATCTCCCGCGTGCACGTCGGTGCCGATCTCGCGCAGACCTCGCGCCGACCTTCATCGCTGTTTTGGGGTCCCACGGCTGTTTTGGGTCCCGAGGGGTCTCACCAGGAGAGGGCGCCTCTGAGGGCGCCGTCGTGGGCGTGGGCGGAGACCACGCACGGGCAGGGGGAGGCTCCTGGTCCGCTCGCGCCCACGACGGCGCCCCAGAGGAGCTCCTGGTCGACGTGCTGGCTGCTGCTGAAATCGGTCTCGCGAGCTCCCATGCCGCCCACGAGCGGCGACAAGTGCCACGTGACCTGGCGAGTGGCGTGGTCCGGAGTTGTAACTTTATCTTTAACTTGCGTTGCGTGTCGGATCGACGCTTCTCGCAACCTCGTTCAGGTTCACGGCACCGAACCCCTCCACATGCTACAGGCGGGCGTACGCGCGGGTCCCCAACGCGCAACGGCGTCGCATATGGGGGTATCGCATATGTTGCGTCGCCGTTCTGCCCAACGGCGCGTCCACCCATATGGGCAGCCGCCCATATGGGGGTATGCGACGCGACGTGTAACCCCGGCCGCGCGATACACATATGCGACACGCGTGGCCAGGATGTGGCCACCCGACACTCACATACTGACCGCGTACACACCGGAGACTCAATCTGAGCGCATTAACGCACGGGGTCCAGTCGCGGGCCGATCCGCGGCGTAGTCGGGCCCCGCGCTCGGTGCGCTCGGCTCACACTACGTACTCACAACGAGACACACCACACAGGTCACAGCGCTACAACCATTTCTGCCGGGCGCCGGGACCGGGCACCCGCGGCCATTTCCAACAGCATGCTGTAGCCTGCACAGCTCCGGAGCCATAAGCCATGCATGCAATAGCCTGCACAGCTCCGGAGCCATATCCTTGCCCTCGAGTCCATTCGTCGCGAATCTCGGGGCTATCTCTCCATCAGAGGTCCAAGATTCGTCAGCGCGAATCTCGGGGCTATCTCTCCATCAGAGAGTCCGCGTCCGGCGACGCGGGCCCACTGGCACGTAACGGGAATCTCGGGGCTATCTTTCCGTCCGAGAGTCCGAGATTCGTCAGTCCGCGTCCGGCGACGCGGGCCCACTGTAACGAACGGGGGATCGATCAGGGGAAGGAAGGCCGTATGAGGCCATCCACGGGGGCGCCACAGGCACGATCGGGGGATCGATCGGGGGAAGACTATACGAGGCCATCCACGGGTGCTGCAGCGCCTCCGCCGCAGTCGGGCGCACGTCGGGGTCGATGGTCAGAAGCGTCTCGGCGAAGTGACTGAAGGAGGCGACGTCGCCGAAGACGTCGGCGTGCACTCGTAGGGCGAGCAGCGAGCGAAGCGTCGTGTTGGGCTCGGCGTACAGCAAGTAGGTGCCCGGCGGGTTGGCAGGAGGGTCGACCTCGTACAAGTCTCCCGCGCTCCAGAAGGGCGTTTGGGCGCCGTCCTGGGCGCCTGTGAAGTGCGTGTGCCCGAGCGCGCCGTCCTGGGCGCCTGTGAAGTGCGTGTGCCCGAGCGCGCCGTCCTGGGCTCCTATGAAGTGCGTGTGCCCGAGCGCGCCGTCCTGGGCGCCTATGAAGTGCATGGATCCGAGTGGCCCTTCCATCATCCATGGTGGGAAGGGCCCGCGGGTCGCCTTGTGGGCCGCGAGGACGAGCTCCGTCGACGCGAACTGGAAGGGCAAGAAGCCGAGCGCGAGTTCGATGGCCACGCAGCCGAGAGACCACACGTCGACCTTGGGCGTCCAGCTGAGGCCGAGGATCACCTCGGGCGCGCGGTACCAGCGGCTCTGCAAGGTAGGGGGTGGTTGAGCGCCAAGGGACCATCAGGAAGCAATCAATGTGAGGACCACAGAGGCGAGGTGATCGGGAGGCAATCAGGGGACCATCAGGAAGCAATCAGATGCATGTGCACCTGCACACAGGACATGTGGGCGTCGTAATTGAGGACAGCCGAGCCAAAGTCGATGAGCTTGAAGATGCGACGCTCCGCGTTGACGATGCAGATGTTGGCCGTCTTGACGTCGCAGTGCGTGATGCCGAGGCAGGCGAGGAAGGCGAGCGCGTCGAGCATCTGGATGGAGAGGGCCCCGATCGAGCCTGCGTGCCAGTATTCAGCGCGCGCGCGCGGGCCAAGTGTCTCGAGGTGCATGTAGTGCGCCAGGACAGACGCGTTGAGGCACTCGTACACGAGAAAGAGGTACTCGCGGTAGTAGAAGCAGTCGAGCAGCCGCACAATGTGCCGGCGGCCGTGTGGGTCATGCAGCCGGATCAGCGAGAGAAGCCGCGCCTCGCCCACCCCGGAGTCCATCGTCTCCTTTGCGTTCCTCAGGCACTTGAGTGCTACGGGCCGGTTCTGGGCGCCGATGTGCGCAGCCCGGAAGACGGTTGAGAAGGTGCCCGAACCGACGATCCCGTCGACCTTGTAGCTGCGAGTTCAGAAGGGAGGCAGACGAGACAAAGCCACGCGGCGTGGAGATAGGGTGGGGTCGCCTCACGCATCGTGGCGAGGTGCTGGAGCAACCAGGGAGAGGCAGGCGAGAGGCGCACCTGAACCCGACTATCTCGTTCGGCTGGGGAACAAAGAAGGGCGTGGACTCCATGCCGTTGAAGTTCGGATTGTAGATGTTCGGGATGGACATCATAACGCGCTGCTCGAGGATCTCGGGCGGAGCCGTGGGAAAGTGCGACGCTACAAAAGCATCCGCCGCCGCTTGATTGCCTCGGCGTTCGCGCAGCGCAGCGCTCGTCGCGCAGTCGACCACCAGCACGCGACTGCGCACACACATCCAGGCCGCGCATGTCAGGGCGGGAGGCGGGGGCGCAGTATCAGGGTGCGCACTTGAGGATCGGAATAGAGTGCAGAGGTGCCCTTGTTGGCTGCGGCAGCTGCTCCTCGATAGGAGTGACGGGCACCGTCCAAATGAGGGCGTCTGGCAGCGTGAGGTCCATAATGCCGGCACGACGCATCTTGTTTGTGGGTTGCCTCGAGATGGCCTGGCGTGAGTGCGCTTGTGGCGGATTCATTACAGTCAGGCGCGGAAATGGTCCGATGCCGCAGATTAGTTGCCCAAGTCCGCAAGTAAAAATCAAGGAAATTATCAGTCGATTTTTGGCTGTGTAAAATGCCGCAAAAAACCCTACTTTCCAATCGCTCCCGAACAGCTCCGCGCAAAAGGCTGACGGTTCTTCTGTGGCATGGAGCCGAGGAGCGGCTTCCGAGTTCCGACGTCATGCGACGTGTTTATACGACCCGGGCCGTCGGGAAGGTGCAATCCTCACTCCAGCATTTTGTGCGGAACCAGCGCCTCACCCGACCGACATCCACGGCCCCTCATAGGGGCTTCAAGAGAAACGTGCTCTCCTTTTGACTAGACTTGACTTTACTCCTTGATTGGGAGTCCTTCGAAAAATGTCGCGATCATTTTTTTGCCGGAAGCTCTCTGTGTCCACCAATTCTGTGATCTCCGGCTTCCGTGCCGCTCAAGACCTGCTCGCGCGTGTGCCCAACATCTCCGCGGCAAAGCCGTACATAGTCAGCGCAGGCTCTTCGGATGGTGGTACGTGCAGGATGCTGCTGGAGCGCTTCACGTCGGCTCGGCTGCTCTGCATCGAGCCGTCGGCCGAGCGCATCGCCTCCGCGAAGGTCGACGGCGAGCTTGGTGGGCGCCTCATCCAGTATGAGCACGGCGCTGTCGCAGACCACTTTGCCAAAGGCCGAACCGACGGCAGCCTATACGACCTCGTGTTCTCGAGCGGCGACGACGTACCCCTCGCGAGATCGCACCTCGCGCGGCAGCCCGAGGCGCCGGTGAGCCTCCCGGAGCTCCTCGAGCGGCAGCTGGAGCGCATCCGGCCGGGCGGCACCCTCGCCATGCATCTCTGCAACCCGCACGAGCAGCCGATCCAACGGCTGCTCTGTGACGTGGCGGCAGAGCTCGGAGTGCTCGAGCAGCTCAGTGCCCACGACGGCGCGCCGCTCGCGCCAGGTGCGGTCTCGACCGCGCTGCAGCCCGCCGCGCTCGCCGATCGCCTCCTCGGCCCGCTGTGCGCCTCCCTCGACATGTGGACCACCACCTACTCCCTGGCACTCCGCGGGGAAGAAGCCGCCTACGAGCTTCTCCGTACCGGTGGCGGCGATGGCGGCGGCGGCGGCGGCGGCGGCGGCGGCGGCGGCGGCGGCAGCAGCGGCAGCAGCAGCACCGGAAGCAGCAGCCGCAGCAGCGAGAGCAATCATGGCAGCCATCGCACCCCTGGTGCTTCCACACTGTCCGCTGTGCTCGCTGCCCTCGGTGGCTCCGCTTCTGAGCCCGCCCGCCGCTTCGACGCTGCACTACGCGCGAGGCTGCTCGCCACCTTCCCGCCGTCCAAACGCGGCGTGACGCTCGTCCCTCTGACGCACTTTTTCGTGGTCGCGCGACGGCCGAGCCTCCTTGACGTGTACTCAGAGTATGCGGCCTACCATACGCATCAGCTGGATAAGGGATGGAAGAGCTAAGCAGTCGGTGCGCGTCGGGCTATAATATGGTTATAGTACTCAAAACGAGGTGTTGCAACCACCTAATAAAATACCGTCGCGCGCGCTGCAGTGAGTCGTGAGAGCGTGTGCCTCATGCCAGACCCGCCCGAGCGGCCAGCGCAGCGCAGCACTATCGTGCGAGCGTCTACAACCTACGGTTGCATCCCCAAACATGTCCCGCAGTGCCTCCCAAACGACGAATTGGACCGTTACAACGGTTGCATGCCAAACATGTCCCGCAGTGCCTCCCAAACGACGAATTGGACCACGGCGTACGGCCCGAATCGGAGCCACTGGGCAGAAAAGCCCTGGAAGAGGCCGAGGGGGCCTTGCTTGCGCACGATGGCGCTCAAGCAGTCGAGCATGCCCGAGTACGTGCCTGATGACAGGCAATCAGGACAGTCAGAGGCAATCAGAGGCAATCGCGATGGCGCTCAAACAGTCGAAGATGCCCGAGTACGTGCCTGGATGAGGAAGGCCATCAGAGGTCACCATGGGGCAATCAGAGGCAGTCAGAGGCAATCAGGCGAGATGAGATCCCCGAGTACGTGCCTGATGACAGGCAATCAGGACAGTCAGAGGCAATCAGGCGAGATGAGATCCCCGAGTACGTACCCGGCGGGCTCGCCATGATCATCGTGCGTGCGTTCGTCGCTGGGCTTGTGGTGCAGGTGACAGCGAATCCCGAGACGAAGGACGCGAGCAAGATCATCGTGATGCCATCGGACCAGCCCTGCTTGCGCAGCTGTTGCTTGACCGTGTCGTACGTACCCATCTTGGTGCCTCCCAAGATCGCGGCGCGCACCATCGTGGTATCCAGCCCTCGGTAGAGAGCCCGAACGCCGCCCTCGGCGATGATGGCTCGCGCGGTCTCGCGAATGCCGATTTCCGCTCCCGTCTGGCTCATGGCCCGGATCGTCAGCAGGTCCGTCGGCGACGCGACCGCCGCCGCCGCCGTGCCGGCGAGGACGCCTGCGAGAACGTTCTGCCACGGTGCCGAGTCGCGCCCCACTCCCATTGTCAATTTGATCGGTTCGTAGAGGCCAAAGCGGAGCGAGGAGTAGGACATCTCGCGGGCCGCCGCCGCGACGAAGCCGCGATACAGCCCAGCAATGCCCTCGCTGCGTGCAATGGAGGCCACCGCGGCCGGAAAGCTGAGCTGCTCGCCACCCTTCATGGCTGCGAGCTGCTGCCGCACCATGGTCGTCTGCGTCCAGTGCACCGTCGCCTGCGCAGCGACACAGGACGTGCCGACAAGCCCGAAATTCAGCGCCAGCTCCGAATTCGTGGGCCTGCCCTTCGCCGCCGCCATCCTCGCCCTTGAGACGGGTCCTGTCGGTTCCCGGGCGGGGCGACAAATCTCGGTCTACGCGCCTTCCAAAAGGGTGCCCGCTGAACCTGTGCACCTGAACACTGATCTGTTTTTACAACGAAATGATTTATCCTAATCACCTACCCCTTCGTACGCATGGCGACCTAATCAAGTTCGGAGATTTTTGGACCAAAACAAGTTCCCCTTCCAAAACCAGACGGAGGCTCCGCGATCTGCTCCGCGGCGCTTCGTTCGCCGCGGGTGCGCACGGGCGGGAGTTTCCTCGAGCGGGGTGCGCGGCGCAGCCTCGTAGTCAGCGCCATACACTCCCGACGTTTGGTCGCTCACGCAGCCAGTGATCGCGTTGAATGCCCCGTTGCAAGATCCACCCGTTGATATCGGACACGGGCGGAAAGACCCGTGTCGACCGCATCCGCTCGGCCCGTCACCAAGCTCAAGCTCAGCAGCTCGTCGACCGGCTCGGCAGTATCAACCATGACTTTGACGAGGACGACTTGGAGCCACGCTTCGAGCCAGGATTGGAGCTGCCCGATGGGCGCGTGCCGCCGGCGGCGGCATCCCCACCGGCGCGAGTGTCTCGGCAGGAATCGCAGGCTTCCATTTGGGAAAACGCTTTACGGGCGGAGGACATCGAAGGAGGCCAGTCGCCAGCCAAAGCTGGTGCCGCAGCCGAAGATGAGGCCGCAGCCGAAGAACCCCAAAACCCCATCGCCGCATTCTTTGGATGGATGACGCCAAGAAGTTAGTGATTTGATTAGCGTTTTGAACGGACCCAGGAAAGGTGACATCCAACACGATATTATAATAAACCGGCATGTCCTCCCCTCACCGCACAGGCCTCGCCTCTCACCCGTGCGCAAACCTACACTTTTTGTTGAAGCACTGGCCTGCCTGGAAGCCGAGGCACGGCGCGCCATCAGGGCGACGCGGCTGTTCACACCCCTTTGAGGCGTGCCCGTGAAGGCCGCAGTTGAAGCACAGCGCGATCGGCTTATGAGGGCACGCACGCGAGAGGTGGCCGGAGCCGCCGCACACGTGGCAAGCTGCCGCGCCGCCATCGGCCCGGGCGCTACGGCTGCCCTCGGCCTCAGGGCAGTTACGCGATAGGTGATCTGTGGAACCGCATCGGTAGCAGGCCTTGCGCTGCGGCACCTTGTCGCCGGAGCCCTCGACGCCCTCGCCGCCCTCGCCGCCGGCGCGCTTGGTGCCCACGACGGCGCCCTTGGTGCCCACGACGGCGCGCGGCTGCGGGCAGTCGGCCGACATGTGCCCATGCTGCCCACAGTTGAAGCATCTTTCTGGGCCGCTCTGCTGCTTCTCCTCGCGCCGCTGCTTCTTCGCGGCGAGGCATTCGGGGCAGCGGGTGGGTGGGTAGAGCCCTTTCTTGGCATACCACGCCTGCGTGCGCCCGTCGAAGGCGAAGATCTCCGAGCACGAGATGCACGCGAGCTCGCGATCTGGCGGGTACACCCACGTCACCCCATCGGCACCCCAACGGCCCTCGTCCGTGCAAGGGACCGCCCGGGACGGCGCGCCCCCGCCGCTACCCGCCTCGCAAGGGACCGCCCGGGACGGCGCGCCCCCACCGCTACCCGCCTCGCTGCTTGGGGCGATGCTCTGAGGCGCGGCGCTCGGTACGGCGCTCGGTACGGCGCTCGGCACGGCGCTCGGCACGGCGCTCGGCACGGCGCTCGGTACGGCGCTCTTGGTGGCGGCGATGGCCTTCGGCGCCGTATCGAGCGCCATGGCCGTTGCCTGCACCGCCGGTGGCGCCGAAAGCGCCGTGCCGAGCGCCACCGCACCTTTCGCAGGCGCCGTCGCGGGGATGGGCGCCGTCTTGGGCGTTGCCTTGGCCGCCGCCTCAGCCGCTAGCCTCTGCTGGGTCAGTGCGCGTCGCTCTTCGCGTGACAGCGCCGGTGCGGGGGCGGGGGCGGCGGGGGCGGGGGTGGGGGCGGAGGCGGGGTTGGAGGCCGGGACCACAGCAGGTGCTGCGCGGCTGCTGCTATTGTTGCCCGCCGCCTTGGCCGCCGCCTCAGCCGCCAGCCTCTGCTGGGTCAGTGCGCGTCGCTCCTCGCGTGACAGCCCGGCTTTCGATGGAAGCGCCGTCCCGAGCAGCGGCGCGCCATCCACGGCGACCTTCGAGGGCGTGGGCGGCGCGCTGTCCCGGGCGGCCTTCGAGGGCGTGGTCGGCGCTCGGGACGGCGCGTGTGGAGAAGGCGCTGAAGTCGGTGCCGCCACCTGAGTGGTTACGGCAGTGGTGACGGCAGTGGTGGCGGCCGCGGTCACGGCAGTGGTGGCGGCAGTGGTTACCGGAGCGGTTGCGGCAGTGGTTACGGCCGCGGGTACGGTAGAGGCGGCCGTAACCACTTCGGTAACCACTGGCACAGAACAGGCGGCCGCGGCGTGTGCAGTGGTTACGGCAGTGGTTACGGCAGTGGTTACGGCGGTGGTTACGGCGGTGGGTCCACGTAGCCGCTTGGCTTCCCGCCACGACAGACCCTCAGGCACGAAGACCGGCTTCACAGCGGCTGGCTTCACAGCGGCTGGCTTCACAGCGGCTGGCTTCACAGCGGCTGGCTTCACAGCGGCTGGCTTCACAGCGTCTGGCTTCACAGCGGCTGGCTTCACAGCGGCTGGCTTCACAGCGGCTGGCACGGTGAGTGTAGCGTCGGGTGCTGCCACTGCTGCCACTGTTGTCACTGGTGTCACTGGTGTCACTGCGGCGGGTGCCTCTGGAGCCACTGCTGCGGGTGCGCCGTCCTGGGCGCCCTGTTTCAGCATCGCCCTTCTTTCTTTGCGATTCGGAAGTCTCGGTTCCTGATTCGGTTCCGGATTGGATTCCTGATTTGGTTCGACCAGCGCCGTCACAGGCGCCATGGCCGATGCCGCGTGAGACGTACCGGTAGGCGCCGTGGTGGGCGCCAGAGTCGATGCCGCGGGTGACGTAGCGGCAGACGCCGTGGTGGGCGCGGTGGCCGCTTCTCTCTTCCGCTTGGCTTTGCGCCTTCGGCTCGCCTCGGTTGAAGCTGGCGCCGCGGAAGGTGGCGCCGCGCCGTCCCGGGCGCTTTCGGACGCTGCCGTTGTCGCATCCAGTGACCTCGTCGGTGGTTGCGCCGTTGCTGGTGCCGTTGTCGCATCCAGTGGCCTCGTAGGTGGTTGCGCCGTTGCTGGTGCCGATGCTCCTGTCCTTACGGGAGGTTGCGTGGTTGGCGCCGCACCCAGGCTGGCCGCTGAGGCACCTTCCTCCGCCAGCTTGCGTTTCGTCAGCTCTCTCCGTTCCTCGCGTGAGAGGCCGACCTTGGCGGCGGCGGTGGTAGACTGCGGCTGGGTCCGCCAGTTGTCCGCGCTGGCCTGCGCTGCCGTCGAGACCAGCGCGGGCGTGACAGGCGCAGGCGCGACCGGCGCGACCGGCGCGACCGGCGCGACCGGCGCGACCGGCGTGACCGGCGCGACCGGCGTGACCGGCGCGACCGGCGCGAACGGCGCGGGCGCTGCTGGCACGGCGAGCGAGGGCACTGGCGCCTTTCCGAGCAGTGCGGCGAGCTCTGACGGTGAGGCCTTCAGGAAGAGGATCTGTCGATTTTGCTTCGCGGTGCGCTGGGCAATGGGGACAGCCTCAAGCTTGGTCAGATGCTCCGATTGTTTGGAGGTCAGCATGCCCTCCGGCGTGCGGTGCGAGGTGCCGCTTGGTACGTCCATATCCACTTCGCTGTTGCGGAATTCCGCGAAGAGATCGTTTCATGTTCTTCATGTTTGAGGAGAAGAACGCCGGCCACTCCAACGGGCCGATCGCGAAACATTCATCTGCAAATCTCCGCTCGCCGTTTCGCGTACTTTGGCGCTCGCAGTTTCGCAGAGTTCTGCGGATCGACAGCATGCCGCCCGCTCGTGCTCGTGTGTGCGTCTCTGCCACGCAGTCGGCGATCGAGTCTCCTCGTGCAGACCTGCGGGTGTGTGTGTGCCCATGGGCGTGACCAAGGAAGTCATCAGGCAAGGCGACGACAGGACCTACCCCAAGGTCGGCGAGGAGCTCACGATGCACTACACGGGGACGCTCGTGAGCGATGGCAGCAAGTTCGATTCGTCCGTCGACCGCGGCCGCCCGTTCCAATTCAGGGTCGGCATCGGCATGGTCATCAAGGGCTGGGACGAGGGCGTCATGGCGATGTCGCTGGGCGAGAAGGCGGTGTTGACCATGACGAGCGATTACGGCTATGGCGAGGCCGGTGCCGGGAGCGACATCCCGCCCAATGCTGACCTGCGCTTCGAGGTCGAGCTGCTGCGCATCGGGAGCGTCTGGGCGCCAGGCGCTGAAGGCTCGTCCGGGAGCATCTGCTCGTCGTGCGTCCTCCAGTGAGCCGCTGCAGTGCGCCGCTGCACAGTGAAGAGTGAACCGCTGGAGTCTTTGAGTGGGCCTTGATCTCGCCGCCTCCATGTGACCTGACACCTTGTCTGGACGGGACGTGCGCGCGTGCGTGGTGCCGGTTTGGTGTTTCTGTTTGGGAAGTCTGCGGCTGTGCGCCGTCTGAGTCTCAGTCTGTTCGAGTCTGAGTCAGAAAAGTAAAAAATAATACCATAGGTAGAGGTGGCAGCGGAGCACCAGGTCGCGCGGAACGAGCCCTGAGAGCATCGCTGCGATGACGGGGGTACCAGCCAAGGCTGTTGAAAGCGTTAGGTCGGATTGGTCGGCTATTTTTGGTTGCGGGTTGCGATAATACGCAAAAGTTGGCCATTTTGTTGGCCGGCCACATTTTCCGAAAAAGTGGCCAGGTACATGTAGTAAGTAAAAATTCCTTTTCGCGACACATCGTGACAAAATCGGGTACGGAGGAACCGTGCAGTCATTATTTTCTGTGGGGGACCGCGAAGAAACTGAACTGAACTGAACTTTCTGTGGGTGCTTCGCTGGCCTGTGTGCACAACTCTACAAGTAGAACACCGTAACAGCCATTAAGCATTTTTTCTTAGGTGGCAAGCCCGCTCTAGCAGTTCCAAGCGGCCTAGCATCGGTCCCCCAGGCGTCACCGCCGCCTTGGAGCCATGAGATTCGGAGGTAACTGAACCGAACTGAACCGGAGGTACTGTTCGGACTTCGGAGGTACGCAAAAGTTGTCTTGAGGATGAAACCGTCCCAAAACGAAACCTGTCTCTCGCCCATGGGCTGTGCGCTTTCGTCCGAGCCGACGCCGGGCCTTCTTGACGGCCCCTTGAGGGCCAACGTTCCGTTCCCGCAGAACCAGACCGCGCGGGGGCCAGACGAGGTCACCGCCAGCTTGGCCGCCCTCGGATTGGATCGGTACGCTCCTGCGTTCAGAGAGCTTGGGTACGACGATCTGGACTATCTCAAGAGTTCGTCCCCGGAGAAGCTTCTGCAGGTCGCAAAGAGGGTTCAAATGCGCGAGGGTCACGCCGTCAGGTGGGTCGAATCGCTGAGCGGGACTGCGGTGTCGCTCGAAACGGTGGCTCTGGAGCTTTCGGCCCCTGGTGCCGCGGAGCAGGTCAGAGTGCTGCCAGTGCAAGCGACCCCCAACGACGACGAGGAGGGGGAGCGCATCGTTCTCTGGTTCATCAAGGCCGACAAGCTTCGGGGCTGTGATGATCGGGTGCTGCCCAGGTTCCAGGACCTGCAGCGGCAGAGGCCCGACTGGTTTGTCGAGAAGGAGATCACTCTCGAGGGCGCGTGCAAGCACGAGTACGCGGACGAAGTGCTTGCCGTCTCGCATCGCTGGGAGCAGCCAGCGGAGCCGGACACGGAGGGCAAACAGTTCGCGGCCATGTGTGTGTACGTGCGCGGCAAGCCGGCCATCAAACTCGTGTGGGTCGACTTTTCGTGCGCGCCACAGAAGGTGCGTACCCCGGCCGAGGAGCTCGTCTTCGGGCGTACCCTGCGCTTCGTCTCCCTGCTCTTTCTCGGCTCGCGGGTCCTCATTCTTTGCGACCGGACCTACACGACCCGCTTCTGGACGCTCTTCGAAGCGTGGATCTCGATGCAGATGGCGACCGTCGACGGCCTCATGCCCGCTCCGCGCGAGAAGCGGCGCTGTGACATCGTGCCCATCCACCTCGCGAGCTCAGTCACGGCCTCGGAGCTCGAGACCCTGGTGGCGGACAAGAGCTTGGATCAGATCTACGCGATGCTTGGCAGCCCGGACATTCAGGTGACCAATCAAAAGGACAAGGGCATGCAGCTCGCCAAGCTCTTGGCGCTCGACCATCAGGTTGTGCGCAAGATGGCGCTGCCGACGCTGACGCTCGCCGGCGGAGCCCCGAGGCCATCGGGTGGCGGTGCGGGCGTGGGCACGGGCGCAGATGCGCCGCCGGCGCCCTCGAAGGACGAGCGGCTGCAGCGGCTGGTCGAGCAGGTGCGCAGCGGCAGCGCGGATGCGGCCGGAGCGCTGGCTGACATGACCGACGACGAGTCGCGGGTGGCGATTGCGAGGGCGGGCGGAATCGTGCCGCTTGTGGCGCTGCTCACGGCCCAAGACCCAGCGGCCGGGGCGGAGGCGGCGCGTGCGCTGCGGAGCCTCGCGTACAACGCCGAGAACCGGGTCTTGATCGTGCAGGCTGGCGCCATCGCGCCGCTCGTGACGCTGGTACAGAGCGGCACGGATGGCCAGAAGGAGCAGGCGGCGGGTGCGCTGGCGAACCTCGCGGTCAACGCCGAGAACAAGTTGTTGATCGCGCAGGCTGGCGCCATCGCGCCGCTCGTGACGCTGGTGCAGAGCGGCACGGATGGCCAAAAGGAGCGCGCGGCGGGTGCGCTGCGGAACCTCGCGCTCAACGCCGAGAACCGGGTCTTGATCGCGCAGGCGGGCGCCATCGCGCCGCTCGTGACGCTGGTGCAGAGCGGCACGGATGGCCAAAAGGAGCACGCGGCGGCCGCGCTGTGGAGCCTCGCGGCCAACGCCGAGAACCGGGTCTTGATCGCGCAGGCGGGCGCCATCGCGCCGCTCGTGACGCTGGTGCAGAGCGGCACGGATGGCCAAAAGGTGAATGCGGTGGCTGCGCTGGGGAACCTCGCGTACACCAACGACGAGAACCGGGTCTTGATCGCGCAGGCGGGCGCCATCGCGCCGCTCGTGACGCTGGTGCAGAGCGGCACGGCTGGCCAAAAGAAGTACGCGGCGGCTGCGCTGGGGAACCTCGCGTACAACGACGAGAACCGGGTCTTGATCGCGCAGGCGGGCGCCATCGCGCCGCTCGTGACGCTGGTGCAGAGCGGCACGGATGGCCAAAAGGAGCACGCGGCGAGTGCGCTGGGGAACCTCGCGTACACCAACGCCGAGAATGAGGTCTTGATCGCGCAGGCGGGCGCCATCGCGCCGCTCGTGACGCTGGTGCAGAGCGGCACGGATGGCCAAAAGAAGCCCGCGGCGGGTGCGCTGGCGAACCTTGCGTATACCAACGCCAAGAACAGGGTCTTGATCGCGCAGGCTGGCGCCATCGCGCCGCTCGTGACGCTGGTGCAGAGCGGCACGGCTGGCGAAATGGAGCAGGCGGCGGATGCGCTGCGGACCCTCGCGGTCAACGACGAGAACAAGGTCTTGATCGCGCAGGCGGGCGCCATTTCGCCGCTCGTGACGCTGGTGCAGAGCGGCACGGCTGGCCAAAAGGAGTACGCGGCGGCTGCGCTGCGGAACCTTGCGATCAACAACGCCGAGAATGAGTTCTTGATCGCGCAGGCGGGTGGCTAACCCCCAAGCCACCTTGCCATGGGCGACCGCTGGTCGGTCGTGCCTCCGCCGCCGCGCACGTCCGTCGGCATGTGGGCGCGGCGGCTCTTCGCGCCGCTCGAGCAGCACGCGCCTGGGTGACTGTGACGGTGCTCGCATGCGGTGCTCGGACCTCGGTGCACGGCAGGCAGGTTAGCACCGGCCCACGCGCGCGCAGGCCGCAGAGCACGCAGCAGTGCTCACCACGGAGGAGGAAGGTTACAGGGTTACGAATTTTACCGTCCGCGTGTTCGCCCTCAGTGGGAACGGGAGCCCTTGGCTCCAGGGACCCTTGCATGCCGCTTAGGGGGTCCAGTGAGTAGAGCTGACCCCTCGAGAGCGGGCTGAAGTCCGAAAGAGGTTCTACGTTCTTAGATGTCACCACCGGACAAACACTGTAGCATGCACTGTAGGGGGTCTCCGACTCGCGCGCGGAGGCTCCGCGCGCCCTTTGCCTTTCACCGGGACGGCATTTGACGTAACTCTAGGTCTCTACGTGCATCTGCATGCGACCGGGACGTCCCGGACCCGGTTTACCGACTCGCACTCAGCCTCACGTTACACCGACGTTACAGCGCGTACCCCTGCGGGCGGAAGAGTCTAAGGGACGATGGAAATAGATGTGACGATATGAAATAGAACATGTCAACTGTCAACTGTCAACGCAAGACTTTGTGGTGGCCAAGGGTCGACCGTCGGCCGTCAACGTCTCTGTTTATTTGAAGCCATATTAGGACGCCGTCTCCATAAAGAAGGTGGCTAGCTGCCAGTCGAGCACCTCGACCGCGACCTCGTCCTCGACCCGCGCCGTCGTGGGCGATTCCGAGGGCGCTCCGGCGGCGCTGCTCGCCACGGCGCCGCTCGCCACGGCGCTGCTCGCCACGGCGCTGCTCGCCGCTGTGAAGCCTGCGAAGCCGCGCCCCGTTTCGTCAAGCGCGTGGCCTTGCAGGTCCAGCGCCGTCGTGAGCACGGGCTTCTCGAGGTCATCGACGAAGGCGGCGAGGCTGCCGCCGCCGGGCCGTGAGTACGTGAGGCGCACGCGGTGCGGCCGGCCGTCATCGACGCGCCGAGGCCAGGGGAAGTAGCCCGCGAGTAACGGCACTGCAAAGTCCTCATCGGTGCCTGATGAGGGAAGCATTCAGTGTGTGTTGATCAGGAGCTCAGAGTCGCGCAGTGTCGCCCAGAGGCAATCCACGGCAATCAGCGTACGTATGGTTGTCAAATATGGTGGCAATCAATGACAATCAATGACAAACGTAGCGATCATTAGCAATCAGTAGCAGTCCAAGGTACTCCATGGCAAGTTAAGACAATCAACGTACGTATGACTTCCAAATGGTCGGCGTGGAGAGCGACCGCGACAGCGCGGCCCACGCGTTCGGAGCATTCCACAGCCGCGTCCGGGCTCGCACGAAACCCAAAGCCGCCGCCCGCACAGCCCACCTGTGGGGAAAGGGGGCGAGGCGCCGTGATGAGCACTTGCATGCACGAAACCCAAAGCCGCCGCCCGCACAGCCCACCGCAAACGGCCCTCGAACGTCGGCATGCACCACGAACGCGAGCCCGCCGCCGAAGTTGGGTGCGTGCCGATCGGTGCGTGCACTCGGCTGCAGCCAAGGGGACGGAAAGCTCGTGTCAGTGCCAATCAATGTCAATCGATGTCAATCGATGGCAATTAATGACAATCAATGTAAATCGAGGGCAATCAATTGCAATCGATGGCAATCAATGGCAATCAATGTGATCAATGGCCATCACCTGCAGCCATTGGAACGTAAAGCTCGTGTCGAAGCCCGCGCGAAGGGGGAGGGGCGCGCTGTACCTGTGGGGAGAGGGGTTGGGGCGCCGTGATGAGCAAATCGAAGCCTGCGCGAAGGGGGAGGGGCGCGCTGTACCAAGCGGTCCCGACCGAGCCAGCGCCGCTCGTCAACCGTAGCCAGCTCGAGGGAAGGGGAAGGGTAGGTAGGCTGCTGCTGTCGCTGCTGCTGCCGCTGCTGCTGCTGCTGCTGCTGCTGCTGCTGCCGCTGCTGCTGCTGCTGCTGCCTTCGCCGCCGCTGCTGCCGCTGCTGCCGCTGCTGCCGCTGCTGCCTTCACCGCCGCTGCCGCTTCCAGTCGCAGCGGCGCTGGGCGCCGTCGTGGGCGCCCCCGCGTGCACTGAGGGCGCTCGCCTCTGGAGTATGGTCGCTCCCCAATGCAACTCGAGCCCGCATGCTCGGATGAAGCGGACCACATCCACCACAGGTGGCGCCGGGGGCGCTGGGCATGAGGGCGGCGACGTGTCCACCTCAGTCACGTTCCCTGGACCGTCGACGTCCTCGTCCTCCATATCTCCCCCAATCTCCTCCATATCTCCCCCAATCTCCTCCATATCTCCCCCAATCTCGCCGCCGGAGCTCCCGATCTCGTCCTCGAGCTCATCGCAATAGGGAAGTCCGAGCGGATTCTCCGCCGTGCCTGAGGGGGCAATCAAGTGGCAATCAAGTGGCAATCAAGTGGCAATCAAGTGGCCATCAAGTGGCAATCAAGAGGCCATCAAGTGGCAATCAAGAGGCCATCAAGAGGCCATCAAGAGGCCATCAAGAGGCCATCAAGAGGTCATCGAGAGGTCATCAAGGAGGTCATCAAGAGGTCATCAAGAGGTCATCAAGAGGTCATCAGCGCGTACCATTGGGTGCCCACCCAGGTGGCAATGGGGGCGGCACGGCGGGTGGAAACGTGATGTTCGTCGTGTTCACCACCCCAGTCACGTTCACATTCACAGTCATCTCCGTCGCCAAGCTCACATTCGTCCCGTTGCCTAATATGGAGTTGGTCGACGGCGGCGTGCTCACGTCTGTCTGATTGGATGGGCGTGCGATGCACCTGTGGGAACAGGGTGCAAGGCGCCGTGATGAGCACTTGCATGCATCTGATTGGAAGGGCGGGCGATGCACCTGGGGCTGCCTGGAGTGCCCACGACGGCGCCCTCGGTCAGGTGGAGGGCGGCCGTGGTATTGGTCGTGTTGTTCTGCGGCGCCCACGGCGGCGCCCGCAGCTCAAAGAAGGCGGGCTCGCCATCGCATCCGCATCCGAAGCCATCCGCGTAATCAAGCGCCATCGAGACTGCCACTGTGAACGGATTGTGCTGTGAAGGCGGCGGGAGGGTGGTGTAGATCGTGTTGTCGCGCTGGTCGTCGCGAGAGTAGCGCAGGAGGCGCGGCCCATGCACCTGTGGGGAAAGGGGGCGGAGCGCCGTGATGAGCACTTGCATGCATCGATCACCTCGTGAGTGTAGGAGCGTAAGAGGCGCGGCTCGTGCACCAGCAGGCCAAGTACCGTCAGAGGCTATCGGAGGCAATCATATGCAATCATATGCAATCAAGGGCAATCATATGCAATCATATGCAATCATATGCAATCATATGCAATCATATGCAATCATATGCAATCATATGCAATCTTATGCAATCTTATGCAATCAGAGGCCATTCGAGGCCATTCGAGGCGCACCAGCAAGTCGAGTACCAACTCCTGCGGCGCCTGGCATTCACGCCGCGGCCGCTGTGCATTCACAGCCGAGGAGGGTGAGACGCTGTCGGCGGAGGCGGCGGAGGCGACGAGGGCGGCCTGCATGGCCGCGACCTCGTCCGCGTCCTCGTCCTCGTCATTAGGCCTGTAGTCGTCCTCCTCGCCCCCGCCCCCGTCCCCGCCCCCGCCCCCGCCCCCGCCCCCATCGGCCGTCTCGAGCGCCGTCCTGAGCGTCGGCTGATCGAGACCACTCACCGCGCTCGGCGCCCAGGGAGATCGTGACGAGATCCGCCGCGCCGCCGCCGTCTCGGGCACCTCGACCGGCACCGCGCGCGCGATCTCGTACCGCCAGATCGCATCTCCCGAGGTCGAGATCACATCGGAGGCGCCGGGCGCGGCCGAGGTTGCGATCTCGCCATGCGTCGCACGGCTGATGACGGGTGATTGCGTGCCTCCGCCGCTGATGACGGGTGATTGCGTGCCTCCGCCGCTGATGACGGGTGATTGCGTGCCTCCGGCTGGGCTGCGAACGTCCAACACGGCGCTCGGGCTGTGGAACGTAACGACCGACCTCGTACCTGATGAGGGACGTCATCACATCATCAGCGGCGCAATCACAGCTCTCAGCGGCGCTCATCAGCGGGATCACTCTCCATGGCGCAATCAGTGGCCGCAATCAGGGCCGCAATCAGTGGCCGCAATCGGTGGCCGCAATCAGTGGCCGCAATCAGTGGCCGCAATCGGTGGCCACGCCGCTGCGCCGTCAACGAAGCGCCGTCCCGAGCGCGTACCCGGCGGCAGCGGCAGCGTCAGCCGATAATGAAGCGTCTCCGCCGGCCGAACAGTCCCCGTATAGATGGAGGGCGCCGTCCCGAGCGCGCTCATGTTCAACGGCAACTGCTCTCGCCAGTAGCCGCGGCAGGTAGAGGAGAGCGAGCGGCTCAGGCAACCTAATTAGGGAGGCAATTAGGGAGGCAATCAGCATGCAATCAGCATGCAATGAGAGGAGAGCGAGCGGCTCAAGCAACCTTGAGGCCCTCCCTCACCAAGCAAGTGTGAACTTGCGCCTGCGCCGCCGCTGCCGCCGCTGCCGCCGCCGCCGCCGCTGCCTCCTCCTCCTCCGCCGTCGCCGCCGCCGACGCCGCCGCCGACGCCGCCGCCATCGGCCGCGCGGTTGGCCACCCAGTCGCCTTCCTCCTCTTCCAAATCGGGAATACCCGGTGGAAGCAAGACGCTCAACGGCTCGCAGTAGCCGCATGCCGGGTCGAGAACACAGGTGTCGCGTGTGGAATAGCTCAGCTCGCATGCATACGTGTACTCGAGCGCCTGCGATCGCGTGCGCGGCGCCAGTCATGAGTCAATCAGAGCCAATCAGAGCCAATCAGAGCCAATCAGATCCAATTAGAGCCAATCAGAGGCAATCCCCTATCCGACGTCATCAACGGCAATCAAGATGCTCACGCGGTGTGAAGCTCACCTGGTCGCGCGGTGTGAAGCTCTGGCCGTTGAGAGAGAGGCGTACCGCGACGGCGCCCGCCCGGCGCGGCGGCGTCGGGCAGACGACGGTGGCGCGCCCACGATGGCGCGCTGCCACGATGGCGTCCCCAATCATGCAGAGGGTCTCACCTGATGAGGGAGGCAATCCCAGGCAATCACAGGCACTCAGGGGGGCTCACGAGAACATCACGTCGGCGTCATCAAGCGTCATCAAGCGTCATCAAGCGTCATCAGGCGTCATCAGGCGTCATCAGGCAGAGGGCCTCACTCAGGCTTCCAAACGCCTCAAGACCGAGTACAACGATGGTGATGAGCTGTGCCCCGGCTGCGGACCCCCGCGACGGCTGCAGTTGCACGAGCGTTGGGTGTGGATAGTACCTGATGAGGGAGGCCATCAGCGCTCATCAGTACCCATCAGCTCTCATCAGCGGTCATCAGCGGTCATCAGAGGTCATCAGTGGTCATCAGCGGTCATCAGTGGTCATCAGCAGCACTTCGAGGTCATCCGCGTACTGATAGAAGGGCATCTCCCGAGGACCCGCGTGCGCCCCGGGAGCGAACTCGATGCCGTTGAGTGAGAGTCGGAGGGCGACGCTTGACGGCAAGAGACCGACAGCGGGGGGAGCGACGCAGAGAACGAGGGTGGCGCTCGAGCGAGTCGCTTGAACGGTGCCGTTGAGCGCATGGCTGCAGATCGAGAGGAGATCATCAGCGGTCATCAGAGGTCATCAGAGGTCACCAGAGGTCATCAGAGGTCATCAGAGGTCATCAGACGCCATCAGACGCCATCAGTGGTCATCAGTGTAGAGCTTACGGGTAGCCCTCGAACGCATGGCCTTCAAACGGTCCGAACTTGCACAGGGAGGCCGACGGCGTGGTGCGCGCAAAACCCTCGAAGCCGTCGCCGCGCAGGTAGAGGCGCGTCCCCCCGTGCACGGGCCCCCCGGCGGGTAGGACAGAGGAGAGTGTGAACGGGCGGGCAAGTGTGAAGAGGAGTGGGTGTCGTCGCCCCCCTACCCAGTCGGCGTAGTCGGCGCCAAACGGAGCGGAGATGGAGATCTCGATCGGCACGCGCCCAGGAGAACGCGCGCCCCAAGCGGGCGACGCGCATGCAAACGCGCCGTCGTCGAGCGCCGTGCCGGGCACGCGCACGCCCGTCGGTCCGCCGAAGCGGCACTGACCGCCCAATACGGCGCTGCCCGCGACGGCGCGCACCTCGCGAAGAATATCGAAGCCCCTGCCTAATATGGTCAAGGGGACGCCCCCGTTCAGGAAGGCGCCGGTCGGCGAAACGGTCGAGAGCGCTGGCAGCGGGAAGATGGCGAATGCATCGGCGCTGCTCGCATTGAGTTTCGTCAACGACTCGGCGGCGAGACGGGCGGCGGCGAGGCGAAGCAGCTGCTGCGCGTCTGTCTCCGGTGGCTCCGGTGGCGACGGCGGCACAGCGGGTGGCGGCACGCGGGGGGGAGTGGTCGTCGTCGTCTCGGTCGAATTACCGTCGTCATCAGGCGACGGCGACGGCTCGGGCGGCGGCGGCGGCGGCGGCGGCGGCGGCGGGCGCAATTGCCAGGGCAGCGTCGGTGCGATCTCACCGGTAGCTCGAGTTTCGTCAACACCGTTGATGGTAACCCCAATCCGTACGTAGAGCAGCCCGCCGCCACCGCCGTCTCCGCCGCCACCAGCGACGCCGTCGTGGGCTGACGCGCCGTCGTGGGCTGACGCGCCGTCGTGGGCGTGCGCGCCGTCGTGGGCGGCGCCATGGCTGTCGCTCGTGCCATTCGCCCACGACGGCGGCACGAGCCCGTACACGTCCCGCGGCGAGTGGCATCGCAACTGCGTATCGCTCAGCCGCGTGGCGCTCGTCTGACGAAACTTGTCCCCACGCGCCGCGGTGAAGATGCACCGAGGGGTTGCATGCGGCAGGCCGGAGAAGCCGACGCCTTGCACTAGGAGGAGCGTGCGGCTCGTGCCGGCGGGCGGCGTGACTGAATGGACTTGGAGGCTTGGGTAGATGGCGATCCGCACCTGCACTCAGAGGCGATCAGACCCCATCAGAGGCCATCAGAGGCACACCGAGGCACTCAGAGGTCATCAGGGGCCATTAGAGGCCATCAGAGGCCATCAGAGGCTCTCAGAGGCCATCAGAGGCACTCAGAGGTCATCAGAGGCCATCAGAGGCGCACCGGCGAGATCGGGTCGAGATAGTCTTCTCCATTAAGGGCGAGCTGCACGCGCACGGCGCTCGCATTCTGTGGGAGACTTTCCAAATTAGGTGGGAGACTGTCCGTAGTGAGCAGACAGATGATCGTATCGGTGTAACCGCTGCCCAGCCGGTCCGACGCCGCGCCCGAGACGGCGCCCGACTCGTTACCGCCGCTCAGGTCGGCGCCCGTCTCGTCGTAACCACCGCCGCTCAGGTCGGCGCCCATGCCGCCGCCCATCCCCCCTCGGTACCTCGACCCCACAGCCGATTCCACAGCCGACCCCACAGGCGTTTCCACAGCCCCCGCGCTCGCCGCCAAGGCCGCCGCAGCTGCCCGAAAGACCACCGCCGCCCTCGAGCGGCACCGTGCGAGCGTGCTGTGCCGAAGCCGAGCTTCGTCATACTCCTCGCACGCCCGCGACGGCGCGTCGACGGGTAGGAAGCGGCACGCGGCAAGGCCGGCCGCCCCCCCTTCGCCGGCGCCGCCCACAACGGCGCCGCCCACGACGGCGCCGCCCACGACGGCGCCGCCCACGACGGCGCCGCCCACGGAGCCGAAGGAACTGAAGCCCTCCCCGCTTAACGTGATCACAGTTCGACCGGAGGCGGGGGCGCCCAGCGGCCAGACGCTGTGAACAGCCTGCCGGTACGCGTGGTAGCGGAGCGACGCGCTGTCGTGGGCGCGGATCGCGCTGTTGAACTCGCGGTCGCGCGCGTTCACGCCGCCGACGTGGGCGTTCACACCGCGCGCGGGTGTGAAGTCGCGCCCGTTGAGCGAGATTGCGAACCTCGCGTGCGCCATCGGCTGCGGCGGCGTGGTGCAGTTGAGCGCGCCGTCGTGGGCGATCGAGTTCACGCGCACATGAAGGCGACCGAAGGCGCATCTGCACTCAAGGGGGAGGCCATGAGGCAATTAAGGGTCATCAAGGGGATCACCATGTGGCAATTAAGGGTCATCAAGGGGGTCATCTGCACTCAAGGGGTGACCGTCAGGCAATTAGAGGTCATCAAGGAGGTCATCAAGGGGGCGACCAAGGGGCCATCAAGGGTCCATCAGGGGTCATCAGAGGACGCACCTCGCGATGGAGGCATTGAGGCGCATCCCATCCAACCGTCGGCCGAGCGCCGTGACGGCAAACCCCCCCCGGACGGGACCTCCCGAGGGCGAGATTGAGGAGAGTGCTGGCTCGCGATAGTAGAGGAACTCGCGGCAGGTGCCGAAGAAGCACGGAGCGTCGATCGAGGGCGGCGGTGGAGGCGAGGAAGGGGGGGGCATGCCGGGGGGCGGGGGTGACGAAGTATTCGTCCCGTTGGTCAAGTTCAGCAGGAGCGCCGTGTCGGTGGCGTTGGCGCCGTTGGCGGCGAGGGTTCCGTCGATTTCGTCAGAGAGGTCGAGGGTGCTCTCGTTCAGCGGCGGCGGGAGGCGATCTCCGTACGAGTTGGTACGAATCTGGCGAGCGAGATGGGGCGAGATGGGGCGAGATGGGGCGAGATTGCGCAAGATGGAGCGTGCGGAGAGCAATCAGCATCACTCACATGCAATCAGTTGCCATCAGCTGCAGTCACCTGTTCATCGAGCGCATGTCAGGTCATTGCATCAGGTAATTGCAATCAGGTAATTGCAATCAGGTAATTGCAATCATGTAATCACCTGACCATCGAGCGCGATGCGCAGCGTGAGGAGAGAGCCGGCGCAGTGGGCGGGCGCATGGGCGTCCTCGACGGTTACAGGGAGTGGCGGTGGAGGCGCCGAAACGGTGATGATCTCGATGACGCTGAAATTAGTCGCGTTCGTCATGTTGAAGGCCTGATGAGCGATGCGATCAGAGGTCATATGAGGCCATGAGAAGCAGCGTCCAGGGACACTCAGTGGCAATCAGTGGTCATCAGCGGCTCTCGGTGGCAATCAGCGGCTATCAGCGCACACACTCAGTGGCAATCAGTGGTCATCAGCGGCTCTCGGTGGCAATCAGCGGCGATCAGCGCACACACCGTGGTATTGGTCGCGTTGGTCATATTAAGCCCGAGCGTCGTATTGGTCATATTGATCGGCGGCGGGTAGGGTGGCATTGAGGGGGGCAACGGCGGCGCCGAGGGGGGCAGTGAGGGCGGCGGCGCCGAGGGCGGCGGTGGCGGCGGGAAGGGCGGCGGCGGCATGACGCATCCCAACTCCAAGGGCGACGGGGTGGGCGAGAGGCATGTGAGCGAGGTGCCATCTGGCGAGATCGAGATCACCCGACCGTAGGAGGTCAACTCTCCGAAGAGGCAACGCGCGACGCTCACGTCGGCGCCGAGGCCATGGAAGCCGCGACCGAGCACCTGCCATATTAGGCAACCATGGGCACTCAGAGTTGATGGGATGATGAGAAGGGCAATCAAGGGGCCTGTGGAAGCCGTGCCCGAGTAGCCAATCAGAGCGTGCACTCCGTGCATAATCACCGTGAGGAGAAGCAGTGATGAGGGATGCAATCAGAGCGTGCACTCCGTGCATAATCACCGTGACGAAAAGCAGTGATGAGGGATGCAATCAGAGCGTGCACTCAGAGCATAATCACCGTGACGAGCGTGCCGCCACGCATGGGGCCTCCGGTGGGCAAGATGCCGAAGACGTGAGGGTCCTCGTAGTACCTAATGAGGCACGCAATTCGTACGCAATTAGTGGCCATCAGAGGCCATCGGATGCAAGCTGATGCAATCAGATGCAATCAGAGGTCCTCAGAGAATCAGAGGTCCTCAGAGAGGTCTCGAGCTAGGCAACGTACGTGAAGCCACTCCCACTAAGTGGTCTGAGGTAGTGGTGGGCGTTGAGGGCGAGGCTGAAGTCAGAGACCCCGGGGGCGAACGTCTGCCGCGGCGGCGCGAAGCAATGCACCTCGTACTCGTGACGAAACCCGCTGCCATCACTGCCGCTACTATCACCGCTGCCGCTGCCGCTGCCGCTGCTGCTGCCCGTGCTGCTGTTCCTATTGCTGCTGCTGCGGCTGCTTCCTGTGCGATTGACCGGTTGGAGCTGGACACGCACGCGCTGGTCGTCGAAACGGCAACGTAGGCCCGCGCCGCCATCGGCGCCGTTGACGAACCCGTACCTAATGAGGCACGCAATTAGTGGCCGTCAAAGGCATGCATGCACGTCAGCAGAGAGGTTCGTTGACGAGCCCGTACCCCCGGACGGTGACGAGCGTGCCGCCCCCTACCGGCCCTCCTGTGGGGAAGATGGAGAGGACGGACTGCTGGTAGTACCGGTAGATGGCGGGGGGACGGGCGGAGAGGAAGTGCTCGCCGTTGAGGGCGACGGTGACCTGTGCGGAAGGATGGGCGCCGTAGTGAGCACATGCATGCACGGGAGAGGAAGTGCTCGTTATTGAGGTCGAAGGTCACTCAGAGGGCACTCAAAGGGCATTCAGAAGGCACTCAGAGGTCACTCCGAGACGGCAAAGGTCACCTCAACCTCCGCCGTGCCACCCACGCCCACGAGATCGACATCTGGAGCGACGAGATCGAAATCTGGAGCAATGCAGCGTACAAGCGTCCCCGCGCCGCTCCCACCCCAGCTCGCAACGCCTCCATCGCCTCCGCCGCCTCCGCCGCCTCCGCCGCCTCCGCCGCCGCTGCTGTCGGCACTGCTGCTGCCGGTAGCACTGTTGCTGCCTTCTCCGCTCGTGACCGGTAGGAAGACGTCGAGAGTGCCAAATGCATGCATGCTCGTACCTAATTAGGGTTCGGGGTAGGGTAGGGGGAATGAGCGCGCCGAGAGCGCGCCTTGTCGATGCATGCATGCATTGCTCATACCGGTAGGTGCCGCCGTTGACGAACCCGCTGATGAGGCGCCTACATCAGCCGAGGAGGGAGGGGGCTCGGGCGCTCGGGGCGGCGCGGGCGGCGCTCGGGGCAGCGCGATGCCGCTCAGCTCGATCGAGATCACTTGGGTGATGACGGTGCCGAACTTGCAACGCGCCGTCGCGAGCGTCGACGCGCCGAAGACGTCGAAGCCGAAGCCGGTCACCGCCACGCTCGCGTTCGCCGCCTCCGAGGCGGTGCCCGGGACGGCGCGGGCCTCGGCAGCAGCAGCGGCGGCGGCGGCGGCGGCGGCGGCGGCGGGTGTGCTTGGGGTGCAGCACGGCTCATCGCCGCGCAGTGCCTGACCGGCGCGCGGCCAGAGCGTATGCAGCACCTGCGCATAGTAGCGGAAGTAGAGGTAATTAGAGGTCATCAGAGGTCATTCGAGGTCATCAGAAGTCATTAGAGGCGAGCACCTGCTCATAGTAGCGGAAGTAGAAGTAGCTGCCGTTGAAGACCGCCCGCAGCGACGTGGTCCGATTGGCGCTCAACACGGCGCGCAGCCTCGGCCGGTAGGGCCCGATCGCTGTGGAAGCGAGGAGGACGAAACCGTCGCCCTCGGGAAGGTCCCACGTGGGCATGGGCTCGAGCGTCATGTTGGGCACGTGCGTCGGGAAGGGCACCAGCGCCTGCGACGTGTGATGAGGGGGGTACTCAATGAGGGGGGTACTCAGCGGTACTTAGCGGCGATCACCTCATCAGGGCTCATCAGGGCTCATCAGGGCTCATCAGGGCTCATCAGGGCCGCGCGCACCTCCAAGAAGAGCTCATCGCGCGTCGTCCTGGTCGTGAGCACGCGCGTCGTCCTCGAGCTGCACTCGAGCACGCCGCGCGAGATCAAGAGCTCGCGCACCTGTGGGGAAGGGTGAGGCGCCGTGGTGAGCGCATGCATGCGCGGGAGCGCAGTCATGAGCGCATGCATGCGCTGGGCGCCGTCGCGAGCTCATGCATGCACGCATGCATGCGCGAGGCCCACAAGCCTGCGCACCTCGTCGACGCTGGGCGCGCGCGCGCCGTCGCGAGCGCTTGCATGCACGCGTGCGGGAGGGCCACAAGCCTGCGCACCTCGTCATCGGCCATGGTCGCCGGCGCGCCCAGGGCGGCGCGCATCGCTTCGAGCAGGGCATCCGTCAGTTGGTCTCCGGCAGAAAAGGTCAGCCCGAGCGCCGCTGAGATGACCTGCTTGAGCTGTTCGGTGAGGTCGGAGGCGCTCAGGAGGCAAGTGATGACGGGCGGCAGGTAAGCCTCCGTCGCGTTCGTCAAGTTCGAACCGTCGAAGAAGAGAAGCTCTCGCTGAGAGTAGAAGTCCTGATGGCAGGGGTCATCAGCGGTCATCAGAGGCCATCAGGGATCATCATGGGTCTGCGGGCGCATGAGGTTTCGTCACTCCATGAGGTTTCGTCACTCGATCAGGTTTCATCACTCGGTAAGGTTTCGTCACTCCATGAGGTTTCGTCACTCAATGAGGTTTCGTCACCCACCTGCCCATTGACGGAGAATTCCACAAGAGCGCTCCCCTGCCGACCGGGCGGCAAGAGGCACACCGCATACGTGGGGCCCACCGCCACCGCTGGAGACGCCACGCCGCCGAAGCGGCACTTGGCCACGTCACGCGCACCTGTGGGGTGTGGGGAAGCGTCGGCGCCGTCGTGAGCGCATGCATGCGGGCGGGGCGGCAGCTGGGCCACGTCATGCGCACCGGCGGCGGCGAGTCGATCGAAGCCACGGCCCGAGAGTGTGACTGTGAAGACCGCGTGACTCATACCGGTAGCTCCGGAGCCGACGGTGGGGCCCGAGAGGGGGGTGACGGTGTACCTGCATGCAATGAGGTAGGGTCATCAGCATGCAATCAGGGGAGGGTAACCAGCATGCAATGAGGGAGGGTCATCAGCATGCAATGAGAGAGGGAGGTCAGCATGCAATGAGGGAGGGTCATCAGGTGTCATCAGACGTCATCAGACGTCATCAGGCGTCATCAGCGTACAGTTCGGGTTCGCGGTAGTACCAATAGGAAAGCCCCACAGTGCCTCCGTCGTAGTTGGCAGGTTGGGGGAGCGCTGCCTCTGCGACCAGGGCCGTGCTGCTGCTGAGAATGTATGGGCTGCTGCTGCTGCTGCTGCTGCTTGAGGTACTGCCGCCGCCGTCACCAACTGAACTCGTGAGGCGGCGACCGGAGGCAGCGGAGGGGGCGGAGGCGGCGGAGGAGGCGGCGGAGGCGGTGGAGGCGGTGGAGGCGGTGGAAGCGGTGGGGGCGGGGCTAGCCCCAGCGGAGGCGGCGGCTGCAGCCGACACACCCACAAAATGCAAGCCGTTCAGAGAGACCTTGAGGGAGGTTCTTCCATCGAATGCCTGATCGGGGAGCGGCGCATGCAATGGTAGGAGAGCAGCGCATGCAATTGGTCGGAGAGCGGCGCATGCAATTGTCGCTTATCAGCGAGGTCATGATTGAGGCAATCAGTGGCGATCAGTTCCAATCAGAGGCAATCGGTGGCAATCAGCGGCGCTCACCTGGGCGGGCACGAAGCACGCGAGCTCTGTATCTGAACGGATCTCCGTGACACGACCGATCATCACGACGCCCACGATCTCAAACTTGCAGCGCGCCGTGCTGGGCAGCCCATCAAACCCTAGGAAGCCCTCGCCGCGCACCTGTGGGGAGAGGGACGCCGTGGTGAGCGCTTGCATGCACACTCGCCAATTGGAGAAGCCCTCGCCACGCACGTTCACGGTCGTCCCGCCACTCGTCGGGCCGCCGACGGGTAGAAGGTCGTGCAGCAGCTGCCGGTAATACCGGTAGGACTGTGGCACCGGCGGCACTCCATATTGGGCCATGTAGGCGGCCGGGTCGGGGGTGCCGTCATCGAAGTTGACGCCGTTGAGTGCAAGGCGCACGAGAGCGGGGCCAGGCAGTCCACCTGATGGAGAGGCAATTAGAGGCTATCAGAGGCAAGTAGTTGAGTGCAAGGCGCACGAGAGCGGGGCCAGGCAGTCCACCTGATGGAGAGGCAATTAGAGGCAGTCAGAGGCAATTAGGGGCAATTAGAGGCAATTAGAGGCAATCAAAGGTGCAATCAGAGGGCATCAGACGCACCTTGAGGCTCGGGTACGACGCACACCGCATCCGTAACCACCTCCTGCGGCGGCGGCGGTGCGGCGGCGCTACTGCCTGTCCCTTCGGCACCAACGGGCGCATTGCTACCGCTGCTCTCAGCATCTTCGAGTCTCGAGCTCATCGAGATGATGGTGCCCGCGCGCTGCAATGAGAGGCAATCAGGGAGGATGAGAGGCAATAAGTAGAGGCACTCAGAGAGGATGAGAGGCAATTAGTAGAGGCAATCAGAGAGGATTGTGCCCACGCGATGCCCAATGCGACAGAGCGGTGCGTCTGGTGGTCATCAGAGGTCATCAGAGGTCATCAGTGGTCATCAGCGGTCATCAGCGGTCATCACCTGCCCGACGCGACAGAGCGGCACGTAGGGCATGCTCGTGCCGTCCATGCCTCCGAAGCCCACGCCGCGAATCGTAATGGTGTACGCGGGGAGCGTCGGGCCTCCTGTGGGGAGAATGCGACGGATGTGCGGACGGCCATAGTACCTGATGAGGGGGGCCATCGGAGGTCATTAGGCGCAATCACAGGTGGTCAAGCCTCGATCAAGGCTCATTACCGGTAGATGCTTAGATCTGCATACTGCTGCGCGTTCAGGCTGATTGAGAGCGCGCGGTCTGCCGGTAAGGGCGCGCCGTCGGTGTTCACATGCTCTGTGGTGTTGCAGACGGCCTCTCGGCCATCCGCGTCCACGCGATCGACCACGCCGGTGCTCAGTACGACGCGGGCGCTGTTCGGATCGCCCGGCACGGCGCGCGTGGTGAAGATGCACCTGGTCGATGAGGGACGAGGTGAGTGTAATCAGAGGCCATCAGAGGTAATCAGAGGTCGTCGGTGGTCATCAGTGGTGAAGATCCACCTGGTCGATGAGGGACGAGGTGAGTGCAATCAAAGGCCATCAGTGGTCATCAGTGGTCCTCAGTGGTCCTCAGTGGTCCTCACCGGAACAGCGATCGTCGGTTCTGAGGGTCGGCGGAGCCGCCTCCAAAGCCCATGCCACGTATGGTGAGAGCGGTGCCGCCGGAGATTGGACCTCCCGGCGGGATGAGCTGAGGTAATTAGAGGCAATCAGAGGCAGTAAGAGGTCATTAGGGCGATTTGAGGCAATCAGAGGCAATCAGAGGCAATCAGAGGCAATCAGAGGCGTGAAGAGGCCATTCGAGGCGATCAGAGGCAATGGGAGGCAATCTGAGGCCATCAGAGGCGGCGAGCACCGTGCTGACGATGGGCACGGGGTAGTACGAGAACGGTTGGTCGACGGGCACGAAGTGAGCGCCGCTCACCTAATTAGGGAGGCAGTTAGGGAGGCAGTTAGGGAGGCAATTAGGGAGGCAATTAGGGAGGCGATTAGGGAGGCGATTAGGGAGGCAATTAGAGGAGAGGCTACATTAGGGAGGCCATGAGGGAGGCCATGAGGGAGGCAATTAGGGAGGCAGCCGAGGTCATCAGCTGGTCATCAGATGGTACTCACCGCGTCAAGCCCATTGGTGGAGACGCCGATGATGACCGACGAGCCGTTGCCCATCGCCGCTGGTGCCACGCAGGTGATGGTGGAGTTCTCGATGCAGCTCAGACCCTGTTTCATTAGGGAGCAATTAGGAGAGGCAATTCATTAGGGGGCGATTAGGAGAGGCCATTCATTAGGGGGCAATTAGGAGAAGCAATCACGCGATGGTGGTGTCCTCGCTGCAGCTGAGCCCTGCGCGTCGTGCCGTTCACACTTCGTCATCGTGCCATTCACACTCCGTCGTCATCAGAGCCATCAGAGGCCCTCCATCGCAGCAATCTCGATCTCAATCTCGATCTCAATCTCGATCTCACCTGTGAGATGCCAGAGACGAAGCACAGCCCCTGGTACGTCTGGCTCTCGACACGCACGACGCCGTAGGGTCCAAACGAGCAGCGAGCGTTATCCATGATGCTACGCTGCACAAACTGCGGCGTCGAGTGCATGTATCCGACGGGCGGCAAGCCTTGCGTCAGGGTCGTCCCCGCCATATACGAGGCAGACTCGTCATACCTGATGAGGAAGGCAATTAGGGGCCATCAGCGGTCATCAGCGGTCATCAGCGGTCATCAGTGGTCATCAGAGGTCATCAGAGGTCATCAGAGGTCGTCCCTGCCAGATAGGATCTCCGCGCTGCTCCTCGTACCAGCGACGAACGGTCGAACCGAGCAGCTCTGAATCTGAATCTGACTCTGACTCTGAATCTGAACCTCCATCTCAATCTCAATCTCAATCTCGTACCAGCGACGAATGGTCGATCCGAGAAGATTCTCGGCGACGAGCATCGCGTTGATCTCGTCATACGTGGCCGCCGCGCCATTGATGCCCTCCCCCGTGATGACGATGCGCGTGCCACCGGTGATCGGTCCGCCCGCAGGCACCCGCGTGAACATGCGCTGCCGGTAGAAGAAGTAATGGATGCGGGGCCGCACGCGGTTACGGCCCTGTTGTCATCAAGGGTCATCAAGGGTAATGAGTGGTAATTAGTAGTCATCAGTAATGGATGCGGGGCCGCACGCGGTTACGGCCCTGTTGTCCGGGCGCGTGAAGTGGCCATCGGTGGTAATTAGTAGCCATCAGGGGTCATCAAAGCTCATCACCTGGTTGTCCGGGCGCGTGAAGTGGGTGCCTTCAAGGGTGAGCTGTATTTCCACACGGCCGGTATGGCCGTGGATCTCTGGAGGCAGAAAGCACTGGACGCGATCGCGCGTCACGTTGCCGACGGGGCCGGTCACGTCGATCGGCCGGTCGTTGCACCCCAGAAGGAAGTCGCACACGTACCTGCAGCGCGCCACGTCCCTTGTGCGAGCCCACGAGATCACCGTCGAGCTGGCGAGAAGATTCATGCGGTCCATGATGTCGAGCGCCGGAGGCACGCAGAGGTGCTGCTCGGCCTCGGGTCGCGCACACACGGTCAGCGTCGAAGTGAGCGTGATCAGCATGCCAGGGTGCGACGGGCCGAGCACCGGCCGCAGGCCGTCGAAGCGGGGCTCGTTGAAGCACACGAGGCGGAGCCCGGTGCCACCGGAGCCCGAGTACTCGGTCGTGCGGCCGATGATCTGGAAGTTGAGGGTGTGCAAACCTGCCTGCAGCAGGCGGCAATTCATCTGGACGGTCACCTCGGCGTCGCTGCGTACCTCGACCAACAATGACATGAAGCGCGGCCGGAAGATGGCCTGGCGGAGCTGCGACAGGCCGCTGCCGCGCAGCGTGATCGTTGTCTCGCCAAACGTGCTGCTGCCAACCGGAGACACATGGCTGATCGTGAAGTTGCTGCCGTCGGCCATACTTCAAGGCCGCGAGCCGCGGCACGCACGCGGCCGGCAAGACGTCCGAAAGCCGACGCCCACCCTTTGGAACAGGTGTGAATGGGCTGTTAAGTCTCTCGATCACGTTCACACAACCTTCTTCTGAGCACAGTGACGGGGGCAGTCCGACTCCCACAGCGCACAGGCGCTTGAACTAGATGTTTGCTTACTGCTGCTGAGTTTAAAGAGACCCCCGGTGAGCGAGCCAAAGCGCTTCTTCACCTCGGTCCGTCGCCCAAAGGCAAAGCACGCGCGAATCTCAACTTGAAATCCATCGCATTGCGCCGCAGTCCGCGCGCCGCTGCACGCGCTCACCACGGCGCTCGCCACGGCGCTCACCACGGCGTTCACTCACCGGCGCCACTCGCCAACGGGCGAGCCGTATGAGCGGTTCCAGCAGTGCTCGGGGACAGCGGGTGGCACGGCCTTTGTGAATCGGCATTTTGGGAAGCAGGTGGAGGAGCTGTTGGCGACGGCGGTGGGGACTTCAAGTTCTACATCGATGACGCAGCCACTCTGGTCTTGGACCTGATGAGGGAAGCAATCAGATGGCACTCAAACGGCACTCCGAGGCATTCGGAGGCAACCAGAGGCAATCAGAGTCAATCAGAGGTCATCAGATGTGATGAGTGGTCATCAGTGGTCATCAGAGGCCCTCAGAGGCCCTCAGAGGCACTCAGAGGCGCTCAGAGGTCATTAGAGGCCATAAGAGGCTATCAGATGCGATCAGTGGTCATCAGTGGTCATCAGCGTACGTGTGCGCAATCCGCGCAGGGCGGTCCTTCACACATCAGCCGCGTGAGAGCGCGCGGCGACGCCCGCCACAGCGCCTCCGTCTTGTTGAGCAAGTCGGAGAAGCGTGACCAAGGCACCTGATGAGGAAGGCAATTAGGGGTCATCAGGTAATGAGGAAGGAGATTAGGGGTCATCAGGTGATGAGGAAGGCAATTAGGGGTCATCAGGTGATGAGGAAGGAGATTAGGGGTCATCAGAGGTCATCAGAGGTCATCAGAGGTCGTCTTGTTGAGCAAGTTGGGCAAGCGTGGACCAGCCGCGGGAGCATGTCAGTGGTCATCAGTAGTCATCAGTGGTCATCAGCGGTCCTCAGTGGTCATCAGCGGTCCTCAGTGGTCATCAGCGGTCCTCAGTGGTGATCAGTGGTCATTGAATCTGATTGCACCTTATGAGCGAGGAGCAACCTCGGGAGCATGTCCGTGACGCCCGCCTTCCATCGATCGTGCCACGCGAGGTACCGCCGGAAGGTCACCACGGTGAGATTGGGCAGCTGCGAAATGCCACGCGGTGTGAAATGCCACGCACCACACGGAATCCAAAGTCATCAAGAGTTTCGTCAGAGACGGCTATTGCACGTGCGGCATTCAATCAGAGGCCATCAAGAGGCCATCAAAAAGGCCGAATGAGAGGCCATCACACCTGCGACATCAAATACCCCGGCTGCACGTCGTCGTCGCGGCGGCCCGAGCCAATCAGTGGCAATCAGTGGCAATCAGTGGCACTCACCTGCGACATCCAATACCCGAGCTGCACGTCGTCGTCGATGCGGCCCGATCCCGGCCCCTCATACGCCCTCGCCTTCCCCTCGCTCAGGGCCCTGGCCTGTGCCACGTCGCGCGCGAAGAGCGGGCTGCCCACGACGGCGCGCGCCGCCGCGGTGCTCATCAGCATCAGCGGACCTTTGGCAAAGGCGACAGGCCCAGTACACGGGTCGAGCGGGTTGGTGTGCGCGCCCGTCGCGGAGCAGTTGCGCCAGCCCTTTTTGCGGCGCGTGCGTGAGGCGCCTGCCGAGAGGCCAAAGAGTGCAATCAGACACAATTAGGCGCCATCAGACACCATTAGGCGTTATCAGGCGTCATCAGGCGTCATCAGGCGTCATCAGGCGCACTCACCTGCCGAGAGCCCAAAGCCGGTCGACATGAGCGTTCGGGTACGCCAGGAATACCTGATGAGGAAGGCAATTAGGGGTCATCAGAGGTCATCAGCGGTCATCAGCGGTCGACATGAGCGTTCGGGTGCGCTAGGAATACCACTCGAAGACGCCCGCGAAGAGCAGTGGGGAGCGCGGGTGGCTCGCGTGTTCGAGCAGCAGCCGCGTGTGCGCCACGAGCATGCGAGGCGAGATGAAGACGTCATCATCGGCGCGGCCGATCATCGGCTCGGGCTGCGTCGACGCGTACTGGAGCCAGGCGACCAACTTCCAGTACGTCGTGACCGAACCGGTGCGGATGACCTTCTTGACGTCAAAGGTGCGCGTCGTGTTCGTCGCCGCGTCGTGCTTGCTGCGCATGAACGCGCCCTCGACCACGTCGACTGGCAGCACGTCCGGCGACTTTTCGGCATTCGCCTTGCCGACGATGAAGAGCACGCGCACGTCGCGTGCGAACACGGGCACGCGCATCCACGTGCAGCGCAGCACCTCGCGGCGGGGTGAGCTGCCGCTCAAAATCCCCAGCAGCAGCACTGGCGTCGTCGGTGAGGACGGCGGCGATGGGCCCGCCCCGGTGAGCGCCATCATGCTCTCACGAACGGGCAGTGGAAAAATCCTGCCTTTCCGCACGGCCACGACGAGCCGGTCGAGGCAGCCGTCGCCGCACCGCGCGGTCACGTTGCCCACGCCGTAGCGGCGCACGGCGGGAGCGCCGCCGTTCATGCGCCAGTATTCTCTTCTCGTGGCCTGCATTTCACGTCGATCGACAAGTCAAGTCAAGTCGAGGTTCGCGCGGCAGGAAGTGCATGTTTCCCTGATGCCGCATTTCGAAAGTCACGCGCCCGTTCATGTGAAGAGACGTGCCACTTTCGCTCGATGCAACACGCGAGCCAGCGTGCCGGTGGGAACCTCGCGTCCCTGCCGAATCGCGCCGCACCCTTGGTACCCCGGCCGGAGATCAAGGCCGCTGCTAAGCTCGTCGCCGCACCGGCCAAAGTGCCCGACTCCGCAGCGATCGCGAGCAAGCGCAAGCATCACGAGGTTTTGCACGCCCAGGACAGCCTGCACGCCATCGGCACGTGGACGAGCGAGCTGCTGCGACCGGCGCCCAGCGTTTCCGACCAGCCGCCGCCGGCTGCCACCGTCTTCGCCACGCTCCGAACGCGGCTGGCCGACTGGCGCACGCGCGGCGAGCAGGCGTGCGCCACGCTGAGCGAGGCCCACGAGGCGGCGGTCGACGACTTGATGCGCGGATCGCGGACGCTCGCCGCCGACATGACGCGGCTCAGCAAGAGTGCGCGCCGCGAGGAGTGCGACGCCGCCGTGCGCGTGCGCGATGAGGCGCACCCGAGCGTGTTGCTGATGCCGGGCACGGCTGCGGTGACACTCCGCCTGCCGCCCGACGGACAGCGCGCTGTGCCCGCTCCCGCTGGCATGCTGTCATTGTGAGGGGCGGCGGCGCGAGGTACCCCGTCGTCTACATCGCTCCGCGCGGTGCTCGCGGGCCTTGTTCTCATGGAATCATGCAGCCGGGTGCGTGTGGGGCCCTTGGCGGTCTTATATAGGCATCGCTGATCTCTGCGTGCACCATGCGATGCTGTCATAATGTGTTCCGGTCGACCCCGCCCCGGGGCGATATTAGATGCTATTAGATGTAGCCACATCGACATTATTGAGATCCTCGATGATCCTTATGCAGGGAGCGCGGCCACGCAGACACACGCGCCAGGGCCCACGCGGGTCCCGGAGCCGCAACGCCGGGCGCCGTCGCGGGCACAAGCTCCGCGTCGAAGACTTCGGCAAAGTGGCGCAGCAGCAGCACCTGGACGGTCTCCATGCTTGGGGTCGGCTCGGCCGCTGCCTGGGCCGCCGCCTCGCCGCGCCGAATCGAGGAGCACTCGAGGCGATCTCTCTCGTCGCCCCGTCGCTCCACCTCCCTCTGCATGCTGGTGACCGGCCGGTCGGCGATGCCGCAGGGCACGATGTGCTCAAAGTCGCGCAGGTCCGTCTCGACGTTGAGTGCGAGCCCGTGCATCGTCACCCACCGGGAGAGCTTCACGCCTATCGCGCAAATCTTGGCCGGGGACGCCTCACCAGCGCCGGTGAGGCCATCGCCGCCGCTGCCTCCTCGCCTATCGACCCAAACGCCGGTCAGTCCCTCGACGCGGCCCGCGGGCAGGCCGACGGAGCGCACGGTGCGGATGGCCACCTCCTCGAGCGCGCGCATGTACCAGTGCACATCCTGCCGGTACGCGCGCAGGTCGAGAATCGGGTAGAGCACAAGTTGCCCAGGCCCGTGGTACGTGACCTCGCCGCCGCGCTCGGTGCGCACGAGCTCGAAGGGCGGCGCGTCGGAGCGCACATTGTCGAGCGTGCTGGCCGTGCCGAGCGTGAGCACGGGTGGATGCTGCAGCAGCAGCAGCGAGTCCCCGGCTGGAGCCGCGCCCGAGCGCAGCGAGGCGACACGCTCCGAGAGGAGGCGCCGCTGCCAAGCGAGCGCTTCATGGTACGGGACGCGCTGGTCCCAGAGGTTGTGCACCTGCACTGTCGGTCGCGGGCCTGTGCGAGAGGGGAGAGCCTCCCAGCTGCTGCTCGCGCACAGACTGAGCGCGATGGGCGCAGCGAAGCTCGCGAGCATACTCAGCACTGCAACTCAGCACCAAACCCCCAAAGTTAGGATTCCTAATCGAGCTCCAAATCCGCACGAGGTACAAATCTCGTCACCGATGTTGAAAATGACCGTGGGGCGCTGGGGGTAGGCTGGGGTATCTCGCTCTCAGGAGCCTATCTCAGGTTCAGGTTTGAAACCACAAATCAGCACAGTCACGCTGTCTCGTTCTCCCTGACCACGCGTCCTGACTCCGTGTCTCCGTCGCTCCTGAGTCACGCGTTCCTTGCGCGTTTGCTCCCCACGCCCGGATCCCTAACTGGAGGCTGCCCCACCGCGCCATCCTCGTCGCCGTCGCCCTCGTCCTCCTCGTCCTCCTCGTCCTCCTCCACGCCCTCCTCCCCACCATCATCATCATCATCACTATCATCATCATCGTCGTCGTCGTCGTCGTCGTCGTCGTCGTCCTTGGACCCATCGCATTCCAACTGAAGCACCGCCCTCGTGAACGCGCCCTCGAGCAGCCCTCGCTCCCGGCGCACGAGCGCGCGCGCCATCTCCATGTATCTCCCGGTATCTCCCTGCACCTCCCTGCACCTCCCTGCATCTCCCTGCATGCGCGCCATCTCCACCGCATCGTAGCTGCTGCCCGCACTGCGGCCCGAACCAGCGCCCACGACGGCGCCCTCTTCAGCATGGCCCTCGGTCTGTAACGGCGCGGTTGCCATCTTTGGGAGCCGACGCACTCGACCGTTACAGAGTGTGAGCAGCGCCCCAATCACGAGCGCGAGGCTCTCCGCATCCAAATATGGCAAGCCGAGCATGATGCGCCCGGCCGCTTCCCATTCTCGCACCTGCCATCCATCAGTGGCCATCAGGGATCATCAGGGATCATCAGGGCTCATCAGGGCTCATCAGGGCTCATCAGCGCTCATCAGGGATCATCAGGGTTCATCATCCCATTCTCGCACCTGCCATCAGACACACTCAGAGAGGCCATCAGAGAGGCACTCAGAGAGGCACTCAGAGAGGCTATCAGAGACTACTCAGAGACGCACTCAGAGAGGCAATCAGAGAGGCACTCAGAGAGGCTCTCAGAGAGGCTACCCCATACACGCACCTCCTCGTCCCCCATCACGAGCACTTGGACCAAAGTCAGCAGCGAGAGAGGTATAGTCGTCGCCGGTTCGTTCGCCAGCTCGCTCGTCGGCTCAGTGGGCACCAGCGTACCTGTCCAGGGAGGCGCGGCGCCGTGGTGAGCACTGGCATGCTCGTCGGCTCTCGGTGGGCACCAGCGTACCGTTGACCGACCGCACGCGAAAGCACGCGGGAAGCCGCCCCGCACCTCGCAGCATCTCACAGCGCGCCGTAGCGTTGGCGGCGCTCAGCACGGCGCCCGCCTTGGCGAGGCTCGTGCGCGTGGCATCGACGACCTCATCGATGCGGAAGTCGAGAGTCACGGCCGGCTGGGCATGCTCGCCCTCGGAGATGCCATAGGTGCGCAGCAGCTCGGCGGCGTCGTGTTGGCCGTACGTGATGAGGATTTCGTCAGTCGCAGCAATCGCGCGTGTGGCCCTGACCTGTGAATGACAAGTCAATGAGAGGTGTGAATGACAAGTCAATGAGAGGTCAGAAGTCAAGAGAGGAATGAGGAGTCGATTGCAGGCAATGGGAGGCCATCAGAGGCCCTCGAGCGAGGCCCTCACTTCGACGACAGCCGTTGGACTGTCCACACGACGCAGGCTCGCGCAGATCGCATCTCCCGCCGACGCCGTGTTGAGCAGGTCGAAGAGCGGGAGCAGGATGAGGGAGTTGGCCGTCGGAGGGCCGTCGGCACGCAAGTAGGGCCACAGGCTCGCGGCGCCCTGCTCGTAGTTGACGCGACCGAAGAGCGCTCGCGACGTGACCCACGCGAGGCACTGTGCAAAGAGTGAACGCACGCGCGTGTGCGGCGGCAGGTAGTCGTCGCCGGCCGCCCTCATGACGGGCAGCACGTCGGCCTCGAAGGCGGCGGCGGCGGCGGCATCCACGGCGGCGGCGTCGGCTCCATTCGGAAGCAGCGACGTGCCTTCGAGCTCGGCGATCGCATCGTGCGTCCACAGCGAAGGCGTCGCAGGCAACGGAGACACCGCGAGCATCTCAAAGAATGGGTCCCGTGGGCTCTTGACGTGGATTTCATGCAAGACAGTCAGCGCCAGTGCGAGTAGCCGCGAACAGCGAGTCGGCACCAGATCCGCCAGTGGGCCGGCCGGGACGACTGCGTGCGACAGCGGCACAGAAAGGAGCAGTGCACCATTTGCGATCGGCGCAGCCGCAAAGAGACCGCGGCCGCGTTGGCCTTCCTTGACGACCACAGCTTCGTGAAGCTCCGCGCCGGCCGCGCGGGCGTGGGCGATCAAATCGCGGACCGCCTGCGCTGCGGGCGTCGCCGCCATGTTGCGGCGAATTTGTCGCACTTCGCGCTTGCCAAACGGGGAAAACTCGTTTCCTAGGGAAACTTTCTGAACTTCAATCACACCTGACGCCCGTCGACGTACCGTAGTGTGGTGGCCGGGTGTTCGCTTTCCGGAAAGTTTCAGGGTGTTTGCTTTCCATGAGAGAAGGCGCGGCGCCGGCGTCAGAGCCGCCACGCATCACGTGGCTGGAGACCTCGGCAGCGGCGTGCTCTGGGGCCATCCTCACTTCACTTTTCATGACTCCGCTTGATGTGGTCCGGGTGCGCATGCAGCATCCTGAAGCCGCCCTCATCGGAGCCAGCGGGTCTGTGCCTTTGACATCGGCATCGTCCGTGATGTTACGAGTGGCACGGCATGAGGGCATCGCCTCCCTGTGGGCTGGATTGCAACCCGCGCTCATCATGAGCGTCCCAGGCACTGTTCTCTACTTCAGCTTGTACGAGGCCGCTCGAGACGCCATCGTAGCGAGCGCACCTGCGAGGCCGCTGCGAGAGCTGGCGCCACTGATCGCGGGTGGCGGGGCGCGGCTGCTGACCGCCACGATCGTGTCGCCCGTGGAGCTCATGCGCACGCGCTTGCAGTCGTCACAGGCCTTGCGGAGCGAAGGCATGATCGGTGGGGCGATGGCGCTCGTGAAGCGTGAAGGGTGGGGCGCTCTGTGGAAGGGGCTTCCACCGACCTTGTGGCGCGACGTGCCCTTCTCTATGCTGTACTGGACGGTCTACGAGCTGCTCAAAGCAAGGCTGCTGGCGCGTGGCGTCGCTTCGGGTTTCGTCAGTCACACCGCCGAGGGGCAGCCGGCGCAGCTCGAGCCCGTTCACTCGTTTGCATGCGGAGCCGCCTCGGGAGCGTTCGCCGCCTTCCTCACGACGCCCTTCGACGTGCTGAAGACGCGCCACCAGGTGACGGATCGACCTGCCCACCCTGTTCACCAGCTTTCGGCGCAGCCGGCCGGCGTGCAAGGGCAGCGAGGCAGTGCGATTGCGCACCCAAGCACCCTCGCTCTCATGGCGCAGATTGCACAGCGCGAGGGCGTCGGTGCCCTCTTTGCCGGTTTGGGTCCGCGGCTTGCCAAGGTGGCGCCGTCGTGCGCGATCATGATTGCCTCGTATGAGATGGGCAAGACGTTCTTTCGCCAGCGTGCCGTTGAGAGTGGCCGCACGTGACTCTCGTGAGGATGAGCACCACAATCATGAGCTCGATGTTTGAGATCATGTTGAGGATCTGGGCGTCACAATCATGAGCTCGATGTTTGAGATCATGTTGAGGATCTGGGCGTCACAATCATGAGCTCGATGTTTGAGATCATGTTGAGGATCTGGGCGTCGACGGTCAAGGCGGCACAGCAGGCTGCCCCATGCCCACATGCGTACAGAAGGACGGCCATGAGGAAGACTGCCATGTTCATAGGAAGCTGGTTCCACTCTTGGAGACGAGCATATGAGCTCTCGCGGTAGCTCACGCGCGAGATTGTAGTGCCAAGTGCGAGGGCCGGTGCGGCCGCCGTGTGACCACGTTCGCCGTCCATTCCAAAAAACTTCAGTTAGTACTAGTGTTAGCAGTTTGATGTTCGTGTGATTTGACCTCAAAGGGGTAGGGGGAGTGTATTCGCGTTTCTGGATTCGCACACACTATCCCCACCACCTCCGCACCTGATTTTGAACTCAGTGTGAGTCTCGTCTCGACCCCCATTCCACCCCTGCTCCACCCCTGCCCCACTGCCCGCGGTATCGGCCCTGTGTGAGCGACATGTGTTCTCTCGTACCTCCAGAACGGGCACTAGAGCTCTCCAGTTTCGTCACTTGTGCCTCCAGTTTCGTCACGTGTGCACTCCAGTTTCGTCATCGTGCTTTTCTTGTGCCAGTGCTTTCACGCATCGAGATGTGCCTCAGAGGGCTCCTTGGACCCTCGGCGGCCCCTGTCGGAGCCCAAGTTTGCCAGCCAAGTCATCACCGAGGGAGGCGCCGTCGAGTGCAGCTCGGGCGTCGAGATTGATTCAGATTGAATCGTCGAGTGCAGCTCGGGCGTCGAGATTGATTCGGACGAGCCGTTGGCGCCGCCACCAACGCCATCCCGAGCGTCCGAGTCTCGCGGAGCCATTCCAGCGAGAGCGTGCTTGTGTTTGGCCGCAAGGTAGGTGTCACGCCACTGTTCGAAGGCGGCGGGCACCATGCGGTGTTGCATCCGCAGTAGTGCCTTGTGCACGATGGCTTGGATCTGCTGGACCTTGTGCAAAGCCTGCAGCGAGGGGGCGAGCTCCAGGCGCTCCGACGCACTTCTTGTTTGCACCAAGCGCAGGAAGATAATGAGCATCCTCTGCATGCGCACATAGTCGTGATCAGCATGCTTGACAGCCTCGAGTTCGCGCGTAAAGAGTCTGAGGACCGCACGGAGCTCAGCGAGGCCCTTGAGTGAGTCTCCAGAGTCAAGGAGCTCCCAGGGAGGCCCGCCAGGGGCTACGCTGGCCCGCCAGGAGCTAGGAGCCTCGGAGACCTGATTGCCTCCCTCATTGCTTGCAGGAGCCTCGGAGACCTGCTTTGTCTCGCCCAGGCTGCGGAGCTCGGTTTCGAGAGCTGTGGGGTTGAGTTGGAGCAGATGGCTCATCAGAGGTCATCAGAGGTCATCAGAGGTCATCGAGGTCATCAGAGGTCATTCACACCTGTGGGGTCGAGTTGGAGCAGATGGCTCATCACGGCCTTGTCTGCCTTGGCTGCCTTGGCGGCCTTGTCCACTGGCGCCTTGTCCGCCACTTTAGCCGCCGCTGCCGCTACGGCCGTTCGATTCGAGAGAAAAGTCCAGGGAGTCGACGTCTTGTTGCCTAATATGGAGTGGTCATCAGGAACCGGCGTCTTCTTGCCCTCGCTGGCCACGGTCATCGCAGCGGCAAAGGCGGCGGTGACCTCCTGGTTGGCTTGGTCGGCCACGTGTACGAGTGTGCGCAGGTTTCCACGTACCTGCCGGACCTGTGCCCGCACCTTCGGCGCCGCGCCTCCGTCGTTGGGAGATTGTTGGGAGATCGCTGCGCCTCCGTCGTTGGGAGCAAAACGTTCTGAAGGGCCGGCTGCAGGCATGTCTGCATGCCTCGCCGAGGGTTCGGACGTCGACAAGGATGTGAACGAGGATTGGGACGAGCGGGCGCGCACCAAGGCGGAGGCTCCAAGCTCTTTGCTGTGCTCCTCCCACACGGCGCGCATTCCTGACTTGGCTTCTTCTTGCCCGACAGCGCCAACGAGCCTATCCGTGATCCGGAGGGTGTGACGGCGGAAGGCGAGGATAAACTGGCCAGCCAAGCCGACGTTGCCCTCCTTATCAGGTTCGGTGAAGCTACGCAGGAACTCGAGCAGCGGCGTCTCGAAGATGAAGGTGAGGATCACGGGCACGGCGAGGAGCGCTGGGAGCAAGACTCTCATCAACGGATCCTCGGGGAACGCGTTGGTCACCACGGAGCTGACCAACGAGAAGAAGATGATGACCTGCGAAACCTGAGCAAGGAAGTCGTCGTCATCTCTGATGTATGGAGAGCAGACGCAGTAGGCGCCATAGCTGAGGAAGCAGATGATTAACCCGAAGATGAGCTGCGGCGGCGACCCAGGCGGGAAAAAGATGGGCAGCCCGATGAGAGTGATCTTGCGTAGGCATTCAAAGATCTCGAACCAGTACGTGCGGAGCTCGTAGCCCGCGGTCAGCTTGCGCAGCGTCGTCGGCAGCTCGCCACGTAGCTTCTCAAGGGCTTCGCTGCTGGCCTGATGCACTTCGATGGCCCTGCGCACCATCTCGTCCGTCTCCTCCGGGGTGGCAGCGGCCTCCGCCTCGAGCTTCGCGAGCGCAAAGTCCGTCTCCAGAGTGAGCTCGATGCGGCGCATCTCGTGAAGCTGGTGGCGCGAACGGTGGAACATGAGCGCATAGAGGAGGGGCACGCCGATCGGGTAGACGACGAGCATGGCGATCGCGTACGCCGTGAAGCTCTGGTAGAGAGGCTCCTCGCGGTTGATGGAGCGGTCGGCTCGCATCAGGTCCACATACTCCTCCCCAGGCTCGTCATACGTCTCGCGCATGAAGTATGTGAAGGTCATGGTGGAGCAGCTTGGGAAGACGAGGAAGATGATGAAGAACCACAGATCCGAGCATGCATCAGCGAGGAAGACCCCAAAGCCGCTACCGCCAGAGCGTGCGCGCAGGACTTTGCTGAAGAAGGAGAGCAGCAGCACGAATATGATAGGCGTGGCTGTCTTGAGCACTAGATCGAAGATGAAGTTATTCAGCGACGGAAAGATACAGCCAAAGGGCAGCAACTGAAAAGGGATGTTGATGTTGCTGATGCTCTTGAGGGTTTCAGTGTAGAAGGCCGGGTAGGTCACGTCAAAGATCAACCCCAGCTGCCCGACCACCTGGCAGAGCGAGATCAAAATCCGGATCTTGACCCCGAACGACCCCACAAGTGACGCCAACTGAGCCAACCTGGACCACGTTGCTTCCGAAACCCCAGCGGACGCTGCGAGACTTTGAGTCGCTTCCTCTGTCAACTTAATCCTTGAGGTGGCTCGCCTCTTTATTCTGTCATGCCTGTCGTCCTTCCCTTCCTCATCTTTGCGTGCGAGAGCGAGCGCGGTCTTTGCTACCTGAGCCCCTCTGCGCTTGCAAATGGCCATGACCAGCGCAGTAGCGAGAAGAACCACTACGCCGCCAACAGCGTAGAAGGTGATTGTGAACACGGGGTCGCCCACGTCGGAGCACAATTGGCAGGGCGCTCCGCGACCGCCAAAGTGCAGCGGATCCTGCACGCACAGATCGCACACCGGCCCAGTGTGACCCTCCGCGCACGACGTGTCGCCCGCGATATCGCCGCCGAGGCACGCCTCCTCGAGGTCACACATTCGAACGTATTGCGCAATCGGGTTCTGCCGCCAGTGGCCCGGCGTGACGGGGATGGTGTCGAGCATGACACCCAGCGTGGTGCAGTTGGTCATCTGACTGCCGCCAGAGTCCTGAATGCTCACGCAGGACCTACACTCGAAGGCATCTGCTGCGACGCGGCTGCTGTCGTTGGTAGCCTGCATCATCTCGGCGCGCGTCAGGCTGGCGAACGTGCCCACCTCGCACGCGCATTGGGAGATCGAGTCGGCGCCTTCCTGCTCCGTGGTCGTCTGAGGCACAGGGCAGTCGAGGCACTTTTGGGGGCCAAGAGGGTTGCGAAAAAGGTTCTCGCCCGTCCAGTCCTTGTACGTGCCGATCTTGCACGGGGCGCATTGCACGCCGCCTATGAGCTCACGGCCCGCCGCACAGACGCACTGGGGGCTGCCTGCTGCATCGAGCTGTCGCACGAAGCTCGCTTGGCACACGCATTCGCTGACGTTGGTGGCTGCGGTGCCGTTGGTGGTTGAGAACTCGGGGCAGCGCAAGCAGGCTGTTTGGCTGGCGGCATTTGTGTTCGGGTTGTAGAAACCCTGCTCGCACGCCACCTCAAGCCCGGCAGTGCACCAGAAGCCCCTGGGGCACACGCGCTCTCGAATGACGGTCACGGTCTGCTGGACCACGGTTGCAGTGGGTGCCACGAGGGCGGCCACAGACACACCGAGAGCGGCTCCGAGGACTGCGGGATCGAGGTTGTTGAGAGCAAAGGATGGAGCCACGACGGGTGGACCGCTCGTGGTGACGTTGCTCGTGGTGGCGTTGCTCGTGGTGGTGTTGCTGGAATTGGTGCCCGAGCGCGGAGCGGTCGGATTCGTGGTCACCGTCCGAATGATGGTGTACGTGAGGACGGTGGAGCCAGTCTGAAGCCGACGCCCAGCAGACGGCGGAGCCTCCGAAAAGTCGAGCTGCAGGTCCTGCCACGGAATGCCGAGCTGGGCGGCGAGGGTCTGACGATACTGGAGCTGCAGGGCCGTGTCGTTCAGGAAGGACGAGAGTGGCGCGTTGAGCGAGATAGAGCCCGTGACCGTCTCGACCGTCTGCGTCTCGACCGCGACCACCGGGGTCAGCCCGCCCGTTGGGAGAATGAGGGGCTGGGAGCCGAACGTCACGTTGTCGTTGAAGTACCCAGGGCACGAGAAGCCCGAGGGGCACGGGATGGGAAACACGCTCCCGGTCGGAGCCCAGTAGCCAAAGCCGACCGGCACGCAGCCCTCCGCGGACACGAGACCCGTCCGATTGTTGTACTTGCCGCCAGGGCACGGCACGGGGCTGGCGGAGCCTGCCCTGCAGAAAGAGGCGACTGGGCATATCTTGCAACTCGTCTCCTCAGGCTCGTCCTGATAACGGCCGGCAGGGCACGGCACGCACACCCCGAGGCCACCCGTTGCCGCGATAGTGCCCGGAGTGCACGGCGATTGCTGCGAACTGCCCGTTGCCGCCGCAAAGCCTGGCGACGTCGTCGTGCACTGAGCAGCACTCGTGAGGTTCGTCAAGTTTGCATAGGTGCCCCTGGTGCACGGCAGCGCGGCCGCGGCCCCCTCAGGACAGAAAGAGCCCGCTTCGCATTGCTTACACTCAGTGGCTCCGACCTCGTTCTGGTATGTGCCACCAGGGCATGGAACGCACGCGCCAAGCCCGCCTGTCACTGCGATCGTACCCTGAGCACACGGAAGCCGCTGTTGGCTGCCTGTCGGTGCGTAGAAGCCCGGGGGCGTCCTCGTGCACTGGATCGCACTCTTGAGATCGGTGGCGTTCGAGAAGGTGCCCTGGGCGCATGGAAGCGGCGCCGCCGCGCCCTCGGCGCAGTAGTAGCCCGGCATGCACGGGCTGCACGAGGTCTGACCAGCCAGCTCTTGGAAGGAGCCCGCTGCACACTTGAGGCACGTCTCCTGCCGCGACTGGTTGTTGTACGTGCCCGGAGCACAAGGCACCGCCACGGCCGAGCCCACTGAGCACGACGTACCGACCGGGCACACGACGCACTCGCTCAGGGAGCCGAGGTAGCCAGTGAGAGTGAGCACGGTCTGGTTGGCGTGGGTACCGCCCGGGCAGGGCTGGGGCGCGGACGAGCCCTCGAAGCACAGATAGCCTGGAGTGCACGGCTGGCAGGCTGTGCTGCCCGACGTCGACGTGAACGTGCCTGTCGGGCAGAGATCGCAAATGGCCGTGCCGTTTTGCGCAGCATGCGACCCGGGCAGGCATGCTCTGCAAGCCGAGGCCGCAGTCGATTGGGGCACGGGGTTGGCTTTGCCAGCGGGGCAAGAGCGGCACGAGGTATTTGTCGACGATCCCTCGTCCGGGTTGTAGGTACCAGCGGGGCACGCCGAGAAGGTCAGGCTCAGGGCAGCAGCGCCAGCCATGGGGCAGAAGCCGCCGCGAGGGCACGCCGAGCACGCGACCGAGCGCAACGTGGACGAATAGGTTGAAGGTGCGCAGGGCGTGCATGCGCTCGCCCCAGACGTCGGGTTGTATGAGCCCGGGAGGCAGGGCAAGCACGTCGATGGATCAAAGAGACCCTGGAAGTTCACGTACTCACCCGGAGAGCAGGGGATGCAGGCGGTGCCCGGGGCCGCGTGCCGCTTGCCCACGGGGCAGCGCGTGCACCGGGTTGCGCCGAGAAAGCGCTCGCTGCCCTCAGTGCAAGCGGCGCACGCGCCGGAGCCAGGATCGAGCTGGGTGTTCTCGTCGCACTCGTAGCAGACGTCGAAAACGTCGTCGCGGCGTGAGGACGGAGCAGGGCAGCGGACGCATCCGTTGCCGTAGCGGCTGCGCGCGGTGCCAGGTTCGGAGCACCGGATGAAGGGCAGCACCCGGCTGGGACCGCCATCGTTCCCAAGCAGCACGTCGAGGTCGCCGTCGCCGTCCACGTCCGCCGCCGCGATCGAGCGCGTGTACGCGCTGCCGCCGGGCAGCTCGATGCTCGTCGGGAAGGTGACGTCGCCCGCGTTGAGCAGCACTACGCTGGAACTGCCAACGTTCCCAAGCAGCACGTCGAGGTCGCCGTCGCCGTCCACGTCCGCCGCCGCGATTGAGAACGTGTTCGCGTTGCCGGGTAGGTCAAAGCTCATCGGGAAGGTGCCGTCGCCCGCGTTGAGCAGCACTCGGCTGGGACTGACCGAATTCCCTAGCAGCACGTCGAGGTCACCGTCGCTGTCGACGTCCGCAGCCGCGATCGAACCCGTGTACGCGCTGCCGCCGGGCAGCTCGATGCTCGTCGGGAAGGTGCCGTCGCCCGCGTTGAGGAGCACTCGGCTGGGACTGCCATCGTTCCCAAGCAGCACGTCGAGGTCGCCGTCGCCGTCCACGTCCGCCGCCGCGATCGAGCGCGTGTACGCGCTGCCGCCGGGCAGCTCGATGCTTGTCGGGAAGGTGCCGTCGCCCGCGTTGAGCAGCACTACGCTGGAACTGTTAAAGTTCCCAAGCAGCACATCGAGGTCGCCGTCGCCGTCCACGTCCGCCGCCGCGATTGATAACGTGTCCGCGCTGCCGCCGGGCAGCTCGATGCTCGTCGGGAAGGTGCCGTCACCCGCGTTGAGCAGAACTCGGCTGGAACTGCCATAGTTCCCAAGCAGCACGTCGAGGTCGCCGTCGCCGTCCACGTCCGCCGCTGCCATCGAGGACGTGTACGCGCTGCCGCCGGGCAGCTCCGGCAGCTCGATGCTCGTCGGGAAGATGCCGTCGCCCGCGTTGAGGAGCACTCGGCTGGGACTGCCAAAGTTCCCAAGCAGCACGTCGAGGTCGCCGTCGCCGTCCACGTCCGCTGCTGCGATCGAGTACGTGTTCGCGCTGCCGCTGGGCAGCTCGATGCTCGTTGGGAAGGTGCCGTCGCCCGCGTTGAGGAGCACTCGGCTGGGACTGCCATCGTTGCCAAGCAGCACGTCGAGGTCGCCGTCGCCGTCCACGTCCGCAGCCGCGATCGAGTACGTGTCCGCGCTGCCGCCGGGCAGCGTGATGCTCGTCGGGAAGGTGCCGCCGCCCGCGTTGAGCAGCACGCGGCTGGGACTGATAAAGTTCCCAAGCAGCACGTCGAGGTCGCCGTCGCCGTCCACGTCCGCCGCCGCGATTGATAACGTGTTCACGTCGCCGCCGGGCAGCTCGATGCTCGTCGGGAAGGTGCCGTTTCCCGCGTTGAGCAGCACGCGGCTTGGACTGCTATCGTTTCCAAGCAACACGTCGAGGTCGCCGTCGTCGTCCACGTCCGCAGCCGCGATCGAGTACGTGTCCGCGCTGCCGCCGGGCAGCGTGATGCTCGTCGGGAAGGTGCCGCCGCCCGCGTTGAGCAGCACTTGGCAGGGACTGCCATAGTTCCCAAGCAGCACGTCGAGGTCGCCGTCGCCGTCCACGTCCGCCGCCGCGATCGAGTACGTGTTTGCGTCGCCGTCGGGCAGCGTGATGCTCGTTGGGAAGGTGCCGTCGCCCGCGTTGAGCAGCACGCGGCTGGAACCGCCATCGTTCCCAAGCAGCACGTCGAGGTCGCCGTCGCCGTCCACGTCCGCAGCCGCGATGGAGCGCGTGTCCGCGCTGCCGCCGGGCAGCTCGATGCTCGTCGGGAAGGTGCCGTCGCCCGCGTTGAGCAGCACGCGGCTTGGACTGCCATAGTTCCCAAGCAGCACGTCGAGGTCGCCGTCGCCGTCCACGTCCGCCGCCGCGATCGACCACGTGTTTGCGCTGCCACTGGGCAGCTCAAAGCTCGTCGGGAAGGTGCCGTCGCCCGCGTTGAGCAGCACTCGGCTGGGACTGACCGAATTCCCAAGCAGCACGTCGAGGTGGCCGTCGCCGTCGACGTCCGCCGCTGCAATCGAACCCGTTGACGCGCTGCCGCCTGACAGGACGGAGCTGCGAAACTGGATGACAGCCTCACTGGAGCCCAGTAGCTCTCCTCCAGTCCTCGCCATTGGCTTGGGCAGGCGCAGGCATCCGGTCTCGTTGCTCAAGTGGCACGCCGGCGGCGAGAGCGATGCTCTGGTTCCTGGTGCGGGCTTCGCCCGGGCGGGCCTGGGCATGGCGACGCAGCCCACTCGCCCTGGTGCCGAGCAGTTGGGCGGTGCGAACGCCGTCGGGTGGCCGCCAGGCTGGAGGTCATGCGCATAGTCCCGAGGGGGAGGGTACCGCCGGCGAAGAGTTACGTTCCGTGCCTCGAGAGCCCAGCCAGGCTGAGCCGGTCTGGGCGGCTGCGCTGGCGGGCGCGATGGTGGCGAGGGCGGAGATGGCGGTGGTGATGGCGGAGGCGGCTGGGGCGGTGGCGAGGGTGGTGGTAGCGACGGGGGTGGCTCGGGTGACGGTGATGTCTGTGCGCCGGCGAAGCCCACTACCAGGGTGAGGAAGAGCACGCCGACGAGCCGAGGCGCGGACCCAAAGCGGCCCGCAGAGCAGCGCCAAGCAGAGGGTCGGCACGAGGGAGAGGTAGCGCTGATGGCACGACGGCCCTCGGGCGGCGGCGGCCCCGGGATGGAGGCGAGGGCCGAGGCGCCAAGGTGCTCCGGAAAGGCCTGGACGGCACCGTACAGTACCGCGCAGAGCAGACCGAGCATCGCCAGCATGCTGGGAAGAGGAGCCGGGGCCGTCGTGGACGAGCGCGCCTGCGGCATGGAATCCGAAACCATCTCGTGCGCCGCCTCCGCGATGTCGATGGTCTTCTTTGCCTTGAAGGCATCGGTCTCAGGCAGCCCGCCCAGATAGCTGATGATCGAGACCATCAGCGTCGTCTGGATGTCATCGAGCGTCGGGTCCACCTTCGCGCCCGTCGACGTCATGTTGGAGAGCGACTTGGCCGCGACGGGCGCCTTGAGGGTTTCGAGAGAGCCGCGCGTGCAGGCCTGCGCCGCGTCGAACGTCGTCGTGGAGAAGGTGTCGACGAGCTGGGCGGTCTCGGCAGCCACTTGCACATTGGTCAGAGAATAGCCGTGGGAAGAGACCCTGTTGACAGTGATGAAGTCGTAGTCGTCCTCGGTGGCAAACTCGTTGGAGGCAAACTCGGTGGCGCAGTCACAATCCGAGGCATACCCAGGAGCACCGATGCACGTGTTCGCGAACTGCTGCGCATCGGCGAAGCTCACCATCAAGAGGAGGAGGATGCGGGCGAGCCGAGGCGCGGCCCCGAAGCGGCCCACCGAGCTGCGCCAAGCAGAGTCATGATCTGGCGTGGTTAAGCTCACCATCAGGGCGACGAAGAGGTTGCGGACCCACGAGGGGGGAGAGGGGTGCAGCACCGACGGCGAAGGAGGGAGGCCTCTCGCACGTTACAGGACCATTTTGGCCCGTGTGAACGTTCGTGTGAACCCGGGTTTTTCTGAACGAAAACCTCACTGCCGCTCCCCCCCCCCGCTCCCGGAGCGGCGCCTTAGGAAATTAAATTCCGAAAGTCTAGCACGAGCCAAGAGACAATTGCAGATTCCAAGTTTTGAGTGCCGATTGCATGTGGCCGATTGGCCGATTGACGAACAGTGAAATACACAGTCTTTTTTGGAGGAGTTCATCATGCTTGGCGGCCAAATAGCGGCTACATGTACATGTATTGCTATTTATTACATGTAGTGGCCCTACTATTACAGTATTATTAGTGGCCCTGCGCGACGTAGAAGCCCTCCTCCTCCTGGAGGCTGGAGCAGCTGCACGATCGCCCCAACGGTCCTACCGGTCAGGTCGGCCTCGGCTGTGGGCGCCGCAATCTTGGCCAGCAGCAGCTTATCGAGCTCGACCCGCAGCTGACGAAACACGGAAACAGGACGGCCACGCGCGGCGGCGCCTCAAACTCCATCCAACCATCGATGGTGATCGTCTGCTCCGCGTGGCGCACCTGACGGGGGGATTGTTTGGGCTTCGTCGTGAGCGCTTGCATGCGGGGACATGGAGCGGGGCATGAGCGGGCATGCCGGGCAATGGCATTGACGATCAACCTTGAGCTCGCCTCCAAATAAGAGGAGCGGGTAGGGCATCACCATTGACGAATCTCGCAGGTACACGCGCCCGGTGCGCACCTATGTCCGTAGAAGCACGTGCCAAGATCAGAGGCTCATCACAGGCTCATCAGAGGGTCATCAGAAGGTAATCAGAGGCTCATATGTGGGAAACGTGTTTACGTGTTCTGCGGACTGACATTCCCACACTCTCGTGGACCCTTCTGCTTTGATCTTACCATCCATTCACATTCACACGAGCGTTTGTCGGAGCTGACCCCGATGCTGGCCGATGCCGGTGTCGAGCTCGCGGCAAGCCCGAGCTCCCTTGGCACCATTTGGCCGCCGCGTCCGGTGAGCGTCATTTTGATCATTGGAGCAGACGGGTGTGGCAGCGAAGCTCTCACCTTGGCCTTGGGCCGGCAGCTCGGCGTCGTGCTGCCCAAGCCTCCTCACAGTGCAGCAAGCGGCGCGAGGCCGCTCCTCGGCACCGAGTTCGTCTCTGCAGAGGATCGATACACGCGCGGCTGGGCCTGGTACATGGCCCACTACGTGCTCAACGCGAGCGTTCGCGCCATCGTCGACGGCAGCCCGGGCTACCTCTCCGCACCGTATGCCGCCGCACGGCTTAACTCCGTGCTGGCGAGGCCAAGCAGCCACCGGATCGTGGCTGTGCTGCGTGATCCCGTCGAGCAGGCGTGGGTGCGCTGGCGCGCGCTGCTGGCGATGCCGCATGAGCGCGACGACGACGAGGGTGCCTTTCTCGTCCCTTACCTCTCGCCTCGCAACTTTACTCAAAAGGTGACGCGCGAGGCGTCGGCGCTCCGGCGCTGCCTGAGCGGTCGCCTCGTCGAGCGCCATGGTGAGCGCCAAGGCGGCAGCGGAGGCGGCGGCGGCGGCAGGAGCAGAAGCGGCGCGAGAGGCGGTGGCGTACACAGCGGACGCAGCAGCAGCAGCAGCAGCAGCAGCAGCGGCAGCAGCGGCATGAGCACGACGTACATCAGTTCCGAAACCTGGCAGCGCTGCCTTGCAGTTGCATGCGGCTGGTCGGGCTGCGTGCTCGGCGGCGCCATGTATGGACCGCAACTGCGCACATGGCGGCAGGCGTATGGCGCGGGCCAGGTGCGAGTCGCTTGATTGCCACTGATTGCCTTTGATTACCACTGATGACCTCCCTTGATGGCGCGGGCCAGGTGCGAGTCGCTTGATTGCCACTGATGACCATTGATTACCACTGATGACCTCCCTTGATGGCGCGGGCCAGGTGCGAGTCGCTTGATTGCCACTGAGGGCCATTGATTACCACTGATGACCTCCCTTGACGGCGTGGGCCAGGTGCGAGTCGCTTGATTGCCATAGATGGCCATTGATTGCCACTGATGACCTCCCTTGACGGCGCGGGCCAGGTGCTCATCATGACGCTGAACCAGCTCGTCGAGGCGCCCAGCACGGCGCTGCGAGGGCTCCTCGAGTGGACGGGCCTCGCCCAACACGGCGCCCAGAATGGCGCCCAACACGGCGCTTTCGCCGAGGCATCGGCTCTCCTCGCGACACACGCCCGGCTTGCCGTGCATGCAGGTAGAGACGTACCAACCGACGCCGCCTGCATGCGCGCCTCTGACGGCCACTGATTGCGTGCCTCATCAGGTAGAGACGTACCAACCGATGCCGACGCGATCCTTCGTCCCTTTTACGCGCCCTTTGCCGCGAGCGTGAGGCGCGAGCTTCGGCTGCTGCGACAGCCGGTGCGGTCGGCGCGTGAGGACCCTTGGCTGTGGGCGGATGAAGGGGTGCCCATCACGGCGCGCCGGGAGCCTTGGGCGGATGAAGGGGTGCCCATCACGGCGCGTCGGGACCCTTGGGCGGATGAAGGGATGCCCATCACGGCGCGTGAGGACCCTTGGGTGGGGGTGCCCTCGACGGCGGTGACGAGGGCAGCAGCGGCAGCGACGGCGACGGCGACAGCCATCGGGAACAGGCCACCGCCCGACACGACGCCGCCCGACACGACGCCGCCCGACACAACGCCGCCCGACACGGCGCCACCCGACACGACGCCGCCCGACACGACGCTACCATCCGTCTTCCTCCTCGGCGGCGAGAAATGCGGCTCGACGTCCCTCGCCTTCGCCCTCTCCCGCCACCCACAGGTGCTTCGTCGCTTGAATGGGCATGGGCTTCGTCATTTGAGTGGCATGGGATTCGTCACTTGATTGGCATGGGATTCCCAAACGGCCTTGTCTCGTGATCCCATCTGCTTTGGGATGGCTACTTGATGACTACTCAGTGGCTTCTTGGTGGCTACCTGATCACCATTTGAAAGGCCATTTACCCCCCCTCTCCCCCCTATCTCCCCCCCT
>Ga0210246_100123_pt1 | contig 61809 bp, 38 predicted proteins | sample ChrtobMetaP3_8mM_FD_155469 | JGI IMG/M metagenome (GOLD analysis project Ga0210246, IMG submission 155469) | Chrysochromulina tobin associated microbial communities from unialgal haptophyte culture, Seattle, Washington, United States - P3_8mM | ecosystem: Host-associated > Algae > Haptophytes >...
ACCGCCCAGAAGGCCTCCGCCTCCGTCGCCGCTGCCCTCGCCACCGCCGCCGCCCTCGCCACCGCCGCCAGCCCCATCGCCTGAACCGCTGCCGCCACCAAGACCGCCGCCACCCTCGCCTCCGCCATCGCCGCCACCGTTCCCGCCGCCGTTGCCGCCGCCTCCGGCCGAGCGACACTGCAACAAGGTGTGCCTATACGCGAGTCTCGAGCGCCCCTCGACAGAGAGCGAGCCGCTCACGATGCCGACGCTCGTGCACCCCTGGACCGAAGCTGCCAAGCTCTCGGTCCTACGCAAGTATGTGTATGACAATTCGGTGGACATCTTCGTGGCGGAGACGAACGTGTCCGATCTGATCATCGGTTCACGCGGCGGCATCGACGAGAGCATGCTCGCCGAGGCCAACGACGCGCTCGATTCTCACTTCGTGCGCGCCGACGACGTCATCCGTCTCGGCGCCTTCGACGGCGTCGAGATGGTCGCCACGTACCAGCACGGCGAGATGGCCTCCGAAGAGACGCTCATCGATGGCGGCCACATGTTCGGGTACACGACGTGTGAAACGTACGGCCGGTGCCCATCCACGCCCGAGCGACGCATGTACGTGGGCTCGCGTTGCTCGCACCTCGGCCTCGAAGGTCTGTGCTACGCGTCTTCCGCGCGCACGCTCGAATGCGGCCGCGCGACCAACGTGCACAGCCGTCACGCTCCGTTGACCGCTATGCGCGCGCCGAACTACGCGAGTGGGCAATCGATCCAGACGCTCACGCGCATCCTGCCATGTCCGTGGCGCACCACCATCGAGGCCGGGGGTGCGACCTTTCGCCCCATGTACGCTCGGCGGCTCCTTTTCGCAGGCTGCATGGTCCCCGACGACAATAATTACGAGCGCACGGCGGAGGTGCACATCCCGCAGGCGTGCGCCATCCCGACTCACTTCTACCCGGGCTGCCTTTTCCCTGGCGCGCTCAACTACAACCCGGGTGCGCGAGAGTCCGCTTTCTGTCAATACCCGACGTCCGGCTGCACCGATCCGACAGCGATCAACTACAACGCGCGCGCCACCCAGGACGACGGCTCGTGCCTCCCTGGCGTGCGCGGCTGCACGCTGCCGGCGCTCAGCCCCTTCTCGACCTTGCTGCTCTCCGCCGCCGATCGCAATCTCGCCGCGAGAAGTAACGCGACTGGTGCCCTGAGCAATGAGAGCCACAGCGTCAACGCCAGCAGCGAACGGAGGACGAGGCCCACGGCCATGATGCCCCGGTACGTTGGCATACCCTTCCGAGGGCTCGTGCCATTCGCCACATATGGCGCTGTGGTGGCCCACAATCCAGCAGCCAATGTGCTCGAAGGCTGCGTCATTGCCGTCGAAGGGTGCATGGATGTGAATGCAGCCAACTTCGACCCCAATGCGACCATCAACCAGGGCTCCTGGTGCGTGCCACGCGTGACCGGCTGCCTGGACCCGTTGGCATTCAACTACAACCCGTTCGCGACCGTGGACAATGTGAGTGCATGCGTGACGATGCGCCGCGGCTGCACCTCGCCGACCGCCCTCAACTTTGATGTGAGCGCCCGGCATCACGGGTATTGCTACGAGCGGGTGCAGGGCTGCCTCGATCCAGCGGCCTTCAACTACCGGTGCGGCTCGAATGGCGCCACGATGCCCACCCCGTGCGCCATGGACAGCAGCCACTCCATCATAGGCGGTCCTACGGCGTCAGGCGTGGTCACAGTACACGCTGCATCCGTGTGCAACTACTTCACCTCGAGCACCGCCGCGCTCGCCAGTGAGATCGATGGGCAGATTGCGAGCGCCGAGTTGGCAGCCGCCAACGACCCTAGCATCCGTGCCTTCATGTTTCGGCTGGAAATGGAGTACGTGGCCGATGCTGACGTGAGTGCGGTCTCCGAGGCCACCCTCGGCAGCATGCACAGTACCTTCACAATCCTGCACCCTGCGCGCGACCCGATGCGCACGGGCCTCGCAGTCCGTGCAGGCTCCGTGGTCTTCACGGCGAGCTACGACGTGTACGGCGCCACACAGCTGCGCGCCGTTCGAGCCAGCCTGGAGCCGCACACTGCATCCACCGACGCACTCAACGCCTTCCTGGCGGCCACGGGTGCGCCTGACGCCTTAACGCTCCCCCGTTTCAACGTGACATTCTATAAGACGCCGCCTCTTTCGGAGGCCGGTTCTGCGCTCAGCCTCGAGGGGGCGATCAGCCTCTCCGTCTTTGTGATCGCGATTGCGATTGGCATCGGCGCGGCTCTTGTCGTGTACATGCTGCGGCAGCGGCGGCTGGCCCTGGCGAAGATATTCCCGGAGGCGTCTGAGGAGGCGTCGCAAATAGAAAAGCTGCAGATGAGCCCTAAAGCCACACGGGCGGGAGGCCGCGCGCGCCCGGAGGTGCAGCTGTCCCCTAATGCATCGCCCATGCCAAGTCCGCCCCCGAGCGCGCGCGCGGCGAGCTACATGGACACAGCCGGGGTCTCAGGGGCCGAGCACCAGGCAGAACATGAAGGATGATGGTGAGCGATCTTGAGCGAGCATGGCCCTCGCAGTGAGTAAAGGAGGATGAAGCCGTATACCGAGCATGATGCATGATGCATGGTGGCATGGAATAGGGCTGTCTACTACAAGGGCTCTACTACAAGGGCTCTACGTGCAAGGAAGTGGAGTGAGACCGCGGAGATGAGACTGCGGGGGGCGAGTAGGAGAGCGAGACTGGTCCTTCCCAAGGTCTTGGCGTGCTGGCGTGCTGGCGAGTGGCGGTAGCGTGCCACCATCGTCCCCGAACGAGAGGTGCAGGAGCACCGCACGTCGTGGGACCACGTGGCGGCTCTTGTATTGAGTATTCAACGAGTCGAATGCGCGTCCTGGGGGTACTGTGGCCCCCACCGGCCGGAGGTCCTGCACATTAGCTTCCTGTTATCGCGCATTTCAACACTTGTTTACCTTAAAATGCTGATGTGGCCTGTCAGTGGGGCTGTGCGGGACGGCCACGGTGACACTCAGTCGGACGCCGGGGGCCCCGTAGGGGCCCCGGGGCGGGGCGCGGGGGCGCCGGGGCCCGGGCGCGCGCGCGGTTGTCCGCGGTTGGGCGCGGCCGCGGGGCCGCGGCTCACGTCAGAGCGCAAACTCGAAGACTCTCTCGGCTCTCGCACTCAGTCCACTCTCTTTTTCCAAAACGCGAGCTTTGCACGCTTACTCTTACTTTCTCGTTATGAGGACGTACGGATACTCTCTAACTCGAGGAGAGCCCTGAGCAGATAGGTGAGCAGTAGTAGTACCGCCACAACGGCATGCTTTCATTCCGTCACCGCACGTAGCGTGCGCCGAAGCGACGCCACTTCGTCTTCGAGCTCGACCTTGGTTTGGAGCAGCGAGCTTGCCTCGTTCTGCAATCGGCCAAGGAGCTTGTCCAAGGCAATCTCGTCGGCCCTCGAGCTACCGGTGCCCGCACGACCCTCTCGCAACCTCGCCAACTCGGCCTTGGCAGCCTCAACCTGGTCCAACAGCTCAGCGAGCTCTGCCGCCTCATGGCTCGAGCGTTCAGCGTCGACGGCTGCGGCGTCGCGCTGCAGCGCTAGGCTGAGCTCGAATGACTCGTTCATCCGAGCCTGTAGCGTAGGGAGCTCACAGGCGATCTCGGAGATGAGCGCCGCTACATGGCCCCAGCCATCGGGTTGCTGCGTGTCGCCATCGGAGCGTGTCGCCGTCGTCTCCGCGGCGCGCGTGGCGGGCACGGCCTCGCTCGCCGGATCTACGGCGGTCTCGGTCAGAATAGTAGCCAGCTGTCGCCGAATCGAGACACAGCGGCCAAATCCCTGTCTCTCCTCGAGTTGCAGCTCGTTTGCCGGAGAGAAGTGCGCACGAAGGCGCAGCACCTGCACACTCCGTTGTTTGAGCTCCAAGGCAGTCTGCAACGTATCCACGTGCTGCTTCAACGAGCGGCCTGCCGCGTGCGGTGATGCCAAGCCCTCGAGGATCTGCGTCTCAATTGCAGCAGCAAGAGTACGCAACTCGAGGATGCTCTCATGGAGCTTCGTTGTCGTCAGCTCCGCCGCCGGGTTGAACGTGGCATCGTCCGAGTGAGTCACGATTGTGGGCGCGGCACATGAGTGTGACATGAGCACGCCCTTTGGGTTGGCGGCGCGGCAAAGGTGTGCCCTCATGATGACGCATAATTCACAGCGTAGTTCGTGCAAGCGTATTGGGAGGAATTTTCTATCGTCCTCCCACAGCCAGCGACCCATGCGTTCAACACTTACTGCTTTTGGTTCCTTCTAGTGCTCACGACAACGTCTACGCACACGCGTCTCATCCGGGGCCTTCGAAAAAGGTGTGGCAAAAGCGTGCACAATGGGCAAGTCGGCCAAGGCGTTTCGAATGCAAGGCTTAAAAGCTGCAAAAGTGGAGAGACAAACCAAGCCCAAGCCGAAGGTTCAGCAGCAGGACATCTCAAAGGCGCAGCGGCAAGGGAAGGGCCCAGCGACAGTCGTCAAGAGCCCCGCCGCTCTGAAGCAGAAATCCAAAGCGTAATACATTGTAACAAGATCTTCAAGTAAAGGCCTCACGTCCATAGTAACTGAGACATCTTAATACACCTCCTTTTAGAGACGTACATATGCCCATGTCTGATTCGCAGGCTACCATCGAACACACACTATTGAGAACCGAGGGCTCGGGGTTGCTCACAGCCGTGCTGGCATGACAGTCTGAGTCTCTCCACTTCGTCTAGCGACGAGATCAGCTCAAGCCGTCGTGCAGCCCACGGCTGGTCCGTATTGGTGGCAGGCAGAGCGCGCGGTGTGAGAGCGGCACAGCCTCGGCTCCGCTTCCAGATTGCGTGACGACCGATCGCTGACCGAGCACGAAGCGGAGGAGCTGGCGAACACGAGGATACTCAGCCACATCGTCTTCCAGTACGCATTCGGCCCGCTGACGAAGCGTTGGCAGCGGCTGCAACGGCAGCGCCTCGTAAAATCCCACAGACGTCACGTCAAACAAGTAGCGATATGTCGATAGCAGCGCACGCTGTTCCGCTGGCGACGCATGCTGCCGTCGCAGCCCGCGCAAGTTGATCGAGAGCAGTTGCGCTCGGTTACCGACGGCCAGACCGTACGGAATTAGGTCATGTGCGAGCACCGATCCGCCGCCGACGAAGGCACCGCTGCCAACGCTCACCCGCTGCTGCACGCACGCATAACCTGAGATGCGCGCGCCGTCGCCCACCTGAACGTGGCCAGCGAGCGCGGCGTTCGATGCGAGGAGCACGTCGTGGCCGAGGTGGCAATCGTGTGCCACGTGGCAGTGCGACATGATGAAGCAGCCGTCACCGAGCGAGGTGACACCGCCGCCAACCGCCGTGCCGCCGCTCAGCAGCGCGTATTCGGCGATCCGGCACCGCTCACCGATGATCAAGTGCGATGGCTCTCCCGCGTACTTGAGGTCCTGCGGCGTGGCTCCGAGCGTGACGAACGCGTGTATAACGCTGCCAGCACCGACAACCGTGTGACCGGCGACACGTACGTGCGACTCGAGCCGCACGCCGTCGCCGAGTACCACGTCATTACCGACCACGCAGAATGGGCCGACGCTGACGCCGCTGCCGAGCCTCGCACCTGGCTCGATCACCGCTGTCGGGTGAACGTGCTCTCCGACCAACGGTGCGTACAGGGGCGCCGCTGCTGTTGAGAGCCTTGCGAGGCGGCCGTGGCTAGCGAGGCGGCGGGCGGCCACGAACATTTTCGTTCCCGCGTGAATGATCTCGGGGGTTTTGCAGGACAAAAATGGGGGAAACATGCAGCAACACTCATGCACTTCCCCGATGAGCTCATTTGTCACAGAAACAATTCTTTAATTGGATTGAAACATGCGGAGAGAGCTTTACGGGTCGATTCACAACGTGATGAGACTTAATTTTAAACAACTGACTGTACTTGCACAGACCCCAGGGCTATCATCGGGGTGCTTGGGGCTTTCGGAATCTGTGGTTTGTTCAAGTACAATCCTCATTCTCAGCCCAGACGGACTGTGAATGCAAAATTCGCCCTTCGTCACTGTGTCTTCGGACCCCCGACGACGGACCCCGACGCCCAAGCTGGCGTCGGTGGTCGACCCTCATCATGAGCACTCGCGCCAACGAGCAGGCGCGGCGCAGGTGAGCTGCCGCACGGCACCCGCCATCGATCACACTGAGCCCTCTTCCATCGCGGCGAAGCCTGCGAGCTCACCGGCTGTTCTCCGCCACCTACGTCATTTCTCCTGCAGCGTGACATCACTCGAGGCCATGACGGTCTTCGCGCGCACAAGCGAGCATGGTCTTTCGGACGGCGTGTGGTATGCCCTTGAGGCGCTGCCTTGCATGGTGGCGAGCAACGATGCCAGCGCACTCTGCGTCCGCTTCGGCCTCAGCCAAGAGGACCTCGATGCGCTGCTGTCCGAGTGTGGCTGCCTCACAGGCGATAAGGCTGCGACCTTGAAGGCGGGCATCAAACGCTTGACAGGAGAGACTGTGCAGATTTTCAGAGAACGGCACTTCCTGCTTGAGTACTATGCTCGTGTCAAGTACGCACGCGCACACATCACATCACACGCAAGCCCGATCTCCGATACCGTACCAACGCATGTATGGACCTCCCTCGCAGGTGCGTCGCCTTCGGCGTTGAGCCGGCCGAGAGCTGTGCGGAGCAACGTGCGCACGGCGCGCACGCCGATGGGGGAGGCAATTATCATGCGCACGCCATAAGGCAGGAGGATGCTGTGGCGCAGCTGCCAGCTTCACATGGATCGTGGGTGCCACGCTCCGGTTGTAAATGCGCGGCTCTGGCACTTGGCATGTACAGCGCGAGAGCTTCACGTGCGCAGGTCACGTTCGGATAGCGCGATACTGTGCTTGCCTGAGATTCGGTGTACAGGGCGCACAGGGGTCGGGTCCGTCGAGGTTCATTCCGAGACCGACGTGTACAACTGTATATATGTGTACAACTTTAGGCCTTTACCTTCAGCGTCGCGATACGCGAAAATATGCACACATGTACACAGGTAAAGTTTTTGTGACGGCCGGGCGCGGCTTCGACGCCGGACGACGGGAGTCTCGGGAGGCGTCACACGAGACACGACAGGGTTTGGCGCCGCCGCGCCGCGGTAGGCCGGTTCTCTTAAGGGTTTCACAGGGTTGCGGGTTCAGGGTACGATACTCGATAGGCTTGGGAAGAGCAGCTGCTGTTTCCCCACACATGCATGTCAAAGATTACATAACGGCTAGAGACACCTAGGATCGGAGCTCAGGCGGCTTGCTTCGCAGATTCAACCACAGCCGACGCATCCGTCAGTGCACAGGGCGGATTCTGAGCGGGCAACTGTGGCAGCTGCACACTAACTGGGGGTTCCTTCGCGCCTAGCCCGCCAGCTGGCGTCTATGGCGTCGTGATCGGAGCCTCATGCAGGTCATCTTCGTGCCCATGGAGCCTGCAGTCCCGCACGGCTGTGTCACACGGACCAGAGCTAAAGACCATCCACACGGACCAGAGCTAAAGACCATCAAGCGCCGACGCGAGTTCATCCCACAACGCAATGAGCTAGTACGCGAAGTAGCTTGTTGGCGATGCCACCAGCAGCGCCTCGTCCACGTCCCTGGCCAGCCATCAGCCGTGGTGCAGGTGCGGTGAGTGCTGCAAGGTCTTGAGGATGCCGCTCTCCGTCAGCCTGCGGGCGCGACACAACCTCGCGGTTCGGTTCCAGGTCAGAAATGGGTATACGGGGCAGGGGAGAACAGCGCGTGCAAAGCTCCGCTCGTCTGACTGCCACACCGTGCTCATCGAGTACCTTCCAGGCGGCGTTTGCTTCCCGAGCTCCAAACGGGCTCAGGTCGAGCGCAAGTGCGGTGTTGAGGCGGCGTAGCGCTGCCCACACACCGGCTGCGGGTACGTGCCACGACGGGGGCTGCGGCGTGGCGCGAACATGGAGCAGCAAGCGCACGACGGCGGCGATGGCGGCCAGTCCCGCATTTAACGTGGGTTCATAGGAGGCAAAAGTGTGAATGTCATTTTTCCATGAAAAAAATAGCCGGGACCACTCAGGGTAGTCACCCGGTGTCGTCCCTAGCTTTGGTTGGGCTCGAATCAGTTGCGACCTCGGAAGTCCAATCCTGTGCCGAACCGACCCTTACGATGTTGGGCCACAGCCCACTTCTAGCCGCGCTTTGCGCACTCGCGCTGCCACCTGCGTGCTCTGCCCGCGTGGCCGTAGTCACAGGCGCCACTCGCGGCATCGGTCGCGGCATCGCAATCGAACTCGGCCGGTTGGGCCACACTGTGTATGCGCTCGGTCGGTCCTCTAGAGGTCGGCAGACAAGAGATCGGCCAGTCGCAGCTGGGCTTGATCTGACGGTCGAAAGCACAGCTGAGGCGGTGACTGCGGCGGGAGGGGTCGGCCACGGACTTGCGTGCGATACCAGCAACGATGCAGAGATCCGAAACTCGCTCTTGAAGATCTCTGCCGAGCAAGGTGGCAAGATCGACATCCTTGTTTGCTCGGCGTACACGACGCCGCCCGGCGATCTACGAGGCGAGTTTTGGACCCAAGGCATGGAGATGTGGGATGCATGCAACAACGTTGGGCTTCGTGGCGTGTACGCCACATGCCTCCATGCGATGCCGGCGCTCCTAGAGAGCAGCCGGAGTAGCGGCGCTAGCGACGGCCCGCCGCCTCTGGTGATCCTGGTGAGCTCGTTTGGAGGCAAGTCATACACCTTCAACGTCGCCTACGGTGTGGGCAAGGCCGCCATCGATCGGCTCGCCTCAGACATGGCCTTCCAGCTCGCCAAGCACCGGATCGGGACGATCTCCCTGTATCCAGGCGTAGTGAAGACTGAGGGCAATCTGGAGATGGAGAAACAGGGGACGTGGGCGGCGGCGAGCGGTGGCCTCGACTTGATGACTGGCGAGACCCCCGCACTGTCCGGAAAGGCCGTGTGTGCGCTCGCCGGCCTGGGCGCCGACGTGCTGCTGACCAAGTATTCGGGCAAGGTAGCTGTGGTGGCCGAGCTCGCAAAGGAGCTCGGGTTTGCCGAGGACGATGGCTCCGTGCCGCCCTCCATCCGCTCGCTCAAGTATCTCGCTCCAAACTTTGTCTTCCCGGCCATCGAACGCGAGAGCGGGAAGCCAGTCCCCGACTGGATGAAGTCTGCGGTGCCCGACTGGCTTCTGCCGTGGTCGGTTTTCTCGGGCGGCCCGCCGCCCGAGCCCAAGTAAGTTTGCAGTCGTCTCAGCCTCCTCGTGCCAACAAACTTAAGCGCAACCCACAGTTTCGTCACACTGTTGAGCATCGAGACGTGCGTGACTCCCAACCTGGCACAGTATACGCGGATCACCACGAGCGATGCAGACGCCTTGCATGGTCGAAGTGCACGGCCTCGCCTCGAAGCCAGAGCTCAACGGAAGGCGTGGCCGTGCCATTGAACTAGATCACGCCTCAGGGCGCTACCACGTCATCCTCACCAACAGTGGCGAGACTGTAGCACTCAAACCAGCCAACTTGCGCGTGATTGGAGGTGGCGGTGACGGAGCTGGTGGTGGCGGCGGTGCTGCAGCGCGGCCAGCAATGCCAGCAATGCCGAATCTCGCCGGCGTCGAGCCCAGGCACGTCGCAATGGTCGTCGGAGCTGTGCTCGTGCTTGTCTTCCAGTGGAGCTTGATGAATGCAGCGCTTGCATGTGGCCTAGTTGTGCTCGTGCACTCGGCGGCGGCGAAGCACGGCGGCATCGTGCCAGCAGCCTACTTCGCCGCAGATCAGGCGGCCGAGGTCCTGGGGCGAGCTATCGGCGTCCAGCTGTCGCCAGTGCAGGCAGGCTTCTTTGTTGTCGCCGCGGCCTTGCTCGTCTGGTGGCAGCTCATCGGCTTCGGCTCCGCGGCCACGACCGCGGGCACAGGGCGCACTGGCAAGTCCTCGTCTGGGCCTGGTGGGTACGGGAGCGGTGGTAGCAGCTACGGGATCGATCGGAGTGGCGGCGGAGGCGTGTTTGGCTTTGGCTCAGGCTTTGACCTCTCGTTCATGCTCGGCGCGGCAATGCTCGCAAACATGGTGTGGCGGCTCGGCGGCGGCAATACGGCCAACGGCTGGTCGCTCGGACACTTCTTCCACTCCGTTCGCAATATGGACATGTTCCAGATGCTCATGTTTATGAACCTCGTGCAGAATGTGCTTGGCGGCGGGCGCCGCCGACGCGGCATGTACTACTGAGAGAGAGACCATGTGAGGGTGGCAGATCTGGCCGTCACCGTCGACTTGGTGCCTCTTGACGCACTCAGGCGCGCTACGCCGACGGAAATGTGAAAAAGCTGTAACTACTCCGCTCGGCGCACAACCACAAGTATGGCTAACTTTATGGCTAACGTGCCGTGTCCCGTGTGTCTGTCTGAGTGCGATGTGTCGAACAAATTCAAACGGGTCCGACACAGTACAGCGGCGCTCATGTGAGCGCGCCCGGCGGGGTGGCGCGCTTACAAGTTACATGACAACTGGCAGGTGAGGCCAGCAAGCGCGAAGCGGGCGGGGCGCCCGCTATTAATTAAGGAGGTGCCGCGCTTCCGCTTGGAGATATTCATGTCTGTGTCGGTATCGGCGAATTTTGTTGAAAACATGTGGTGTGAAGCACTGTTCTTCACGACCGACACGCAGCGATGCACGAAGCGCGAATCACCACCGATCATGTTGAACGGCACGTTCTGCACGGCTGATACGAAGGCTCTCGCGAAGCGCGAAAGAGACCCTATATGCGACGTCTGCGGCCACAACCACGTGCAAGGAGTCAAGTGCGATATCTGCGGCCACGTTGGAAAGTATATAGGTGCAACACAGCCCGCTGGTGCTCCTGTCACAACCGGCCTTGCAGCATCCAATCTCACCGCCGCTTGCTTGTGCCTGGCATGCCGGCAGTTCCTGGTGGACCCAATCGACCGAACCGTGGCGCTATCCCGCCGGTGCCTCCGGGCCCCTTGCATGCGCCGAATCTCACTCCACCCACAATTGAAGGGCTCTCGGTTCAAAACTTCCAGCAGGCATTGCAAACCTTCTTTGAGCTCATTGTGCACCCGCAGGTCACTGCGCAGCTGCCTGTTGAGTTGCGAAATCTCGACCAGCTCAAGGTCCTGCTCGACACGCTGCCCGACTACCATTCCGAGGACGAACAGCCCTCTTATGTGCTTGCCATACCATGCCGCCCTATCGTGATCGGGTTGAGCGTCGTGTTTCCTCTCATGCCGTGCTTGAGCACCGTAAACTGGAGTAGGCTGGGCGCACCAGGGTGACTGCGCTCATGAATCGTGGCCGCACGTGGGAAGCCCAGGTGAAATGTGTCTGCGGTTAGCCTCGACGGTTCCCCCGCGGGGCCTCACCGCACAGGTTTGCACAACATGACATGGAGCGGTGCTCAATTAGGCTCAATTAGGCTCAACTAGGCTCAACTCGACCGTTGCACGCGTGCGCACAGGAGCGGTTAGAGCCTCGGAGCGTCTGAGATGCGCAGTACCGTATGTGGGACTCGTGGGGGCCACACTTTATCGTCGGACGGGACCGGTCGGGTGCGGCTCATGCCGGGTTGCAGCGAGGATGATTCTTGATTGTGCCGCGCGTCGTGAGCACCGTCGTGGCGTCAACGTACGTTTTACGTCACAGCTTGTCACAGCTGCGACTACAAACTGAAACTCTCCGTCGATCCTCACACGCCAAAGAAAGCACCTCGCCGATCCGCCATATCCGCGCGTGGTCGCTCAAGCTACACCTCCCACCGCCCCTGGGCCTGGCTCCGTCCGGCTTTCAGACTCGCACGCGTCTCGAAACCGACGGATGCGAGAGCTGCGGAGACCAAACTGCAAAAACAGCCACGGGATCGACTCGGAGGGGACGAAGGACCAGACGACGCGGCGCTGCGAAGCTCGTTTCTATGCAACGCCCATCACAAAGTGGCGAAAGGTTAGGAAGAGCGCTCCCATGGTGAACAGGACCGAGCCGACCTCCCAGATGTTGACTATGATTCCGTAGTAGTTTTCGAGGTAGTAGGGATTGTTGTACATCATAGTGCCGACAAAGAAGCACCACGCTCCGAGGCCAGGGTTGAGCTCGACGCCGACGGCGGTCATGTCCTTTGTGGTGGTCATGATGCGCCCCACCTTCCAAAACTGCGAGCAGCCGATGAAAAACGAGCCGGCGATGAAACCGTAGACGCCCGTCGTCGCTGGAGTGAAGCCGGCGAAGTTCCACCCCGTCGACTCATAGACAGCGGGAATGAAACCAATTGAGCCAACAACATAAAGGAACGATCCGGTGGCGGACATGAAGATGTTGAGGGTCAATATTGTATTGGACGTGTAGGTGAACAGCTCCATGACGTCGACGCCCAAGAAGCCACAGGAGCCGATCGTGTAGAGAACTCCTCCCGTGAGGTAGCTTTCAGGCCAGTCGGGAAAGTAGTAGCACGCGGTACCAAAGATGAAAGTGATGCCGCCGATGAGGAAAAAAAGAGCGTGGGCGAACTGCCACAAGCACGTCTCCTGCACAGCTCTGGGGGGCGCTATTAGACCCATGAGCGGTGACTCTTCCCGCGAGTGCGTGAAGGAAGAAATTCCGTTCCGTGTCAGTGCCTCTCGGCCAGTCCACCCGCAAGCCTCTCCGTGCGGGTGACGCACGGAGGAGGCGTGGAAAGGAGCGTCGGGGCGCTTCGGGGGGTACAAAGTCTAACAATCGCCCTAGAGGTTTTCCAGAAGAATTTGTTTGAAGAGGACAATACGTCAACTGTTCAGACCACCTGCGAGGAAAAACAAGCACGCCTAAATTTCGTCAAAGCTTCTATGTTTGGCGTGACGAGAGGACGGAAAAATGCTCGTGCTGCAGAACTTCATTAATGGCCACATGGTCCCAAGCGCTTCGAGCAAGACTCTCGACATCATCGACCCTAGCACGGGAGAGGTCTACGCGACGTCACCCGACTCAAACCAGGCGGACATTGACATGGCGATGGCTGCCGCGACAGAAGCATTTGCGAAATGGAAGAAGACGACGCCGTCGGAGCGCATGATGGCGCTCCTCAAGATTGCTGACGCCCTGGAGAGCGCCAAGGAGTCCATCGCCGATGCCGAGTGCCGCAATTGTGGCAAACCCCGCCCTCTCTTCCTGTCTGAGGAGATTCCTCCAATGATCGACCAGATCCGCTTCTTCGCCGGCGCAGCTCGCAACCTGGATGGCAGGTCGGGGGGCGAGTACATGAAGGGCAAGTTCTCGATGATCGTGCGCGAGCCCATCGGCGTCTGTGCCCAGGTCACGCCCTGGAACTATCCTATCATGATGGCAGTGTGGAAGTGGGCGCCGGCGATCGCTGCGGGCAACTGCGTGGTGCTGAAGCCCTCGGAAACGACGCCCGTATCGACGCTGCTCATGGCCAAGCTGATGGGCGAGATCCTGCCACCCGGCGTCATCAACGTCGTCTGCGGCGCCAAGGAGACTGGCGCGATGCTCGTCCGGCACCCGACGCCTGCTCTGTGCTCCGTCACCGGATCCGTGCGCGCCGGCAAAGAGGTTGCGGCCGCGGCAGCTCCTAATTTGGTACGCACGCACCTCGAGCTTGGAGGCAAGGCCCCCGTGGTCGTCTTTGCGGACGCAGACCTGAAAAAGGCAGCGGCGGACATTGCGATCGCGGGGTACTTCAACGCGGGCCAGGACTGCACCGCCGCAACGCGCGTCATTGTCGAGGCGCCTGCGTACGAAGAGTTTGTGAGGCTCCTGGCAGAGCAAGCCATGGAGGCAAAGCTCGGCACAGCAACCACCCTGCACGACGAGGGCATCCTCGTCGGCCCTCTGAACAACAAGGTGCAGTTTGAGCGCGTGTCTGCCCTGCTTTCGTGCGTGCCCAGGCACGCTAAGGTCGTCTGCGGAGGGCAGCCCATCAAGGGCCCGGGCTTCTTCGTGCCACCGACGGTGATCGCTGACCTGAAGCAAGACGACGAGCTCATCCAAGAAGAGATCTTCGGGCCGGTGATCACGGTGCAAAAGTTCGATGGCGAGGCCGAGGCGATTGCTATGGCGAACGGCACGAAGTACGGCCTCTCCTCGTCCGTGTGGACCAAAACGCACGACGTTGCCATGCGCTGCTCGCTCGCCTTCGACTTTGGCTGCGTCTGGATCAACACGCACATCCCCATTGTCGCCGAGATGCCGCACGGCGGCTTCAAACAGAGCGGCTATGGTAAAGACCTGTCTGTCTATGGCTTCGAAGAGTACACGCGCATCAAGCACATCATGTCTCAACTGTGAAAGCCATCAACTGTGAAAGCCATCGACTGGTGGGCAACGCTAGGGACGACGACATGCTCGAGCACGGGCAGCTTGGAGCTCGGAGGCGTCGCGAAGAGATGCCGGGCGAGGAGGATGTCGACGATGGGGTGCACTTGCACGGGGTCTGAGGAATGTGCGAGGATGGACGAGCGAATGCGCGCGGCTGTGTGTTCAGTTACGTTTGAGGTCCGTCTCGGAGACGGGACTGCCTCGGGCCAAGGCCGAGACCGGTGGCGCCACCCGACCCAGGCCCCGCCACGCACACACTGTGCGTCGTCGTGCACACACGGCCGCGACGCGCGCGAGTGCCATGGCGAGCGCGGTTCGTACGGGTTTGTTGTACGCGCACCGGCCGACATGGGGGACGCCGTGCGTCGGGGCCGGCCCGGCCGTGGGCGCGTCCGGGGCGCGGCGAGCCGGGCCGCGACCGGCCGCCGGGCGGCAGCCCCGCGCGCGCACCGCCGGGCGGCAGCCCCGCGCGCACCACCGGGCCGCGCCGCGCGGTAACGGCGCCCGCCGCCCGGGCCGGTGTGCGCGGCGCGCGGTTCGGCGTTCGCGGTCGCTCCCGCGTCCCGGGAAGATCGCACAATCCTAATTGCTAATACGTACTAATAGATTCGACTTGCGTGTTGCGAAAACTTAGCGAAAGGCTCGAACTGCCGTGGTAACGCTCTATACGCTGTGTGTACCTCTTCGCCAGACGGGCGTGTCGTGTGGGCCCGCTCGCGCGATCTAGTATATGGTTCAGGTATATGACTATGTACTGTGTGTGTGGTGAGCAGCGCTCTCGCACACTCGCCCTCACCGCTGGTTGCTGTCGGGGAGCTCACCCGGGAGCCCGCACTCCTCCGGTACACCTTCCCCATCGGCCGTGCACGCGCTTGCAGCCGCGATTTCGCCGACGAGGCGAATCACGAGCTCTGGGTCGCGCCGGGCTTGTTCCAAGAGGCTGGCTACGAGCAGCGGGTCCTGAGGCAGCACACCTCGCTCGAACTGCTCGCGGAGCCAAAGGACGGCCTCCGACGAGATGGGCAGCGCGTCAAGCATCACAGGCGGCGGCGCCTTTCCTTGAGCGCGCTGCCAAGTCTCGCGCAGGAAGGCGAGCAGTGGGTCGCCCAAGAGCAGCGTGCGCTGCAACCTGTTCAGGTCGGACTCCGCAATCCTCCTCATCAGCTGAAGGTCGTCGAGGGCCTTGGCCGTGGGCTGGAACGCCCCTAGGAGCAGGCGCTCGAGGCGAGAGGGCGAGCGAGAGCGCACGCGCTCCTCGACGACGTCAAGGTCGTGTCGCACCACTGTACGCAGCGCTTCGACGTCCTCCAGTCCCCGGTTGACGACGTCTGCCACCGAGCGATCGGTCGCTTCTTGCAAGCCCCGACCGAGGGCGAGCGTGGTCTCGAGTCCTTGCCGATGCGAGAGCAGCACGAGCTCCTGCACGCCCCGCTTGGCCGAGGTTGTGGGCGAGAGGCCGGGCGTGGTCGATGGTTCGAGTGCGAGCAGACGCTCGTAGGCGTAGATGGCGCCTTCGATGTCGCGCGCCACCTCGAAGGCCTCTGCGAGGCACTCCCACGCCTCCAGGCGCACGTCCGCACCCTCTCCGGCGAGCCCGCCTACTACTGCGCCAGACGCTCTTCCGGACGTCTCATCGGGCCCTTCGCCACTATCGACGTCCGCAAGCGCCGTCCCAAGCGCCGGAAGCGACGCGAGCGCTGCCGAGGATGGCTGCGGCGACAGCGCGTCGCCTTCGGCGACGCCCTCGGCGAGCTGCACGGCATACAGCGCATCTTCGAGCGAGCGGCGTGAGGCACGTACCTGCCCCTGCCGCGCGAGCGTGAGCTGCACGCGTGAACGTTTCGTCATGAGCCTCGCAAACCACAGCACCTGGGCCGTCGTCGCCAGCCTGGCGGCTGCGCGTATTCGGCCGTCGCCCGACGACGCGCCCGGCGGCTCAGCAATCTGGCTGCCAGCGAACCTGCTTGCCGCGCTGACCGGGCTCCGACGCGCGCGCCACCGCAGCCCGAGGCCCGTCGCGATGGCGAGCGAGAAGGCGCGGTTGTATGCGAGGACTGCCTCTGGCTCACGACTGACCGCAACCAACTCGTCGCCCCGCCGTGCGGCCGAGAACGCATCGGGCAGGCGCTGATCGACGCTGTAGCCCAACCGGCGCAGCGTTGCGGCGCATGCGGCCGCTCCGGTGACGCCCTCCTCGATTTCACCAGAGGGTAGTCGAACGGCGACGCCTCGATCACACCGGGCGATGCATCCGCACCCGACAATCGACGGCCCATCGCGCGGTGCGAGGAAAACCAGCGCCGCGAGCGTCGTCGGCCCGCCTTGCATGCACTCGGTGCAGACGCGGAGTGGTGCCGCGCACGAACTGGCCACGAAGAAGTAGAGTCCCACCATGAAGCGAATTTGCTTCGTCAACAGACTTCGTCAACACAACATGTCCCCGACGACACGAGTCTGGCTCGAGAAACAGAAGCTGCAGAAGTCTGGATGACGGCGATTTGGAGAACTCCAAGACTCATCGGGCCACGCACGCTCTCGCCATGCTAAGCTGCAATGCTAAGCTTTCATGCTGGTCAGCCCTGGTTGCAAAAGGGTGCCGCCCCTAATTTGTTAGCGGTGAAACTCGCGGAGCTCGCGGAAACGGTCGACGCCGTGCGGCTCACGCAGTGCTCGCAAGTAAAGGCGTTTTGTGGCGACAATGATGCTGACAGCTTCTTCTCCACAGGCAACGATGGCCTCGCGTGGATCTGCTGGAGCGAGGCATGTGCCGAGCTCGCGAGCCAAGCATGGGGCGAACGGAACGCATCCCTCGCAACGGCGCTCGCGCGAAGCCAGGGCCCGATCGCTGCGCGCGTTGCGTCCCGCGCTGGCACCTCCGGCGAGCAGTACATAACCGGTGGTGGCGCGGTGACCGCCGCTGCAGACAAGCTAGCACAATGCCTATCGATATTGGACGAAGTGACCCGCCGGCCCTTTTGCGACGCCGACGTGTACCTGACGCCCAAAGCAGTTGGCGGGAGTGCTTCCCTCGGCTGGCACGTCGATGACGTGGACGTGCTACTCCTCATGTTGCGGGGCAGCAAGAGGTTTCGGGTGGCTGGACGCACGTTTGGTAGCCGAGTCGCCATCGACACGAAGCTAGAGGCCGGCGACGCGCTATACATTCCCGCGCTCACGTTTCATTCGGGCGGCGAGACTGCCCGCCGCGGAGATGCATGGGGCTGGGGCGCAAGTCTATTCCGGCAACCGAGCGGCGGCAGCACAATGCTCAGCGTCGCGCTGCCATGGGCGGACGCCACAGCGCAGGTCGATGCGCAGGCAGCCGCCGCGGAGTGGCGGCAGGCCATCGAAGACCTCCATGTCGAGCTGCCAGCCAGTTGCAACACGTGGAGCTTTGCAGCGTCGGATGAGGGGCGTGCACGAATCGCGAGGCTCTTGACAGAAGACGCGGCAGCTCGATTTCTATGGCGAAGCGCAGATTCTGTCTAAAAGTCCAACTGTGTACTCACTCCTGTGGTTGACAGATCCTCAGGTGAAATAAAAAAGCCAGAGGGGCGGGCGCGGGGAGGTCCTCTTCGTTCGTTTCGATATGTTATCTATAGTCGAGCGAACTCTGACTATCTCGATTCTCGTCTATCTGTCACAAAATCGGCCGCCGTTGCGGCGCGCGTGACCCGGAGACCGCAGACGCGGAGCGACGCCCGACGTGTTGTGCCACCGCGCAAAAGTTCCGGCGCACGCGGCGCAGAGGCGGAGCGGGCGGACGACGGACCGAACCGGGCGGCGCACAGGCAGACGCCCCCGTCCGTTTTCGAGGCCCGGGCGCAGCCATCAGCCACCCACGCGAGTGCAAGTCGCACGCCGCAGCGCGGCCCCGAGGTCCACGCGACGCCGAAGCCCTGGCAGAGGGCGCTGGAACGGTCGCGCATACGGCGAGGAGCATGGGGGGGAGGAGCTTGGGAGGGGAGGAGCATGGGAGGGGAGGAGCGTGTCATCCCTCGATGTCATCCCGGCAGCGAGGCGGGCTGCTCCTCGCCTCCCAGGTCCGGGGCTCGTCGGGCAACGAGACCGAGCTCTAGACGTCCGCCGAGGCGGCGTCGGCAAAGAGCTCGGGCTTCCACTTGATCAGGTCGCGCTGCAGCGACGCCATGTCGGCCGAGAGAAGTTCCTGGCAACTCTCGCACACGATCTCGACGCCGGCAAAGGTGACCTCTTTTGGCAGGCATCGCTCGCAGTAGGTGGTGGGGCACGTTCGGCACGCCCAGAGGGTGCACCCCGCCTCGCCCGGCGGATCGGGCCTCCGCGGCCGGCCGTGCACGTCCGTCTGCGACGGCCCCGAGCCGCACTGCACACACCGGTGGCGCGGGCACTCCCAGATACCCTCGGGGACGGTCTTGAGGTTGGCGCACGCTGGGTGGTAGCTCTTGGTGCACCCCGAGTAATCGCAGAGCAGCACATCGCCGCCATCCTTGCACTTGAGGCAGAAGGACTCTTCCTCTCCTGGCACAAGGCCCTCGCCGCGCGCCTCGCGCTGCTTGAGGTACCACACGTATGCGACATACAGGTGCTGCGGCGTCAGCTTGATTTTGGCCTTCGACTTCTTGCCGTTGCCGCCTGCGGCGCTCTCCCCCTTTTTGGTGCTCTCGTCGCCTTTACCTGCACTGTTGCCCTCCTTGTTGCCGCCACTTTTGCTGCTGCCGCCCTTGACTTTGCTGAGGCTGCTCTCACCCTTGTTAGCCTCGGCGCCGCCCTCCCCCTCCGCGCTAGCGCCGCGCCCGCCCTCCCGGCTCATCTGCCGCGCCACGGGCTTTGCCTTGGCCCCGCCGCCGCCGCCTGGGGCGAGCGCGCCGGGGCGCGGCATCGTGACGATCGTCGCAGGGGACACTGGCCCAGATTCGCCGTTGGGCGCGACGCTTATTAGCGGCGGCGCCGCGTGTGGCGCGGCGGAGAGGACGACGCCACGCGTTGCCATCCACCCGAGCAGTTTGAGCTTGAGTACATTGTGCGACGCGGCGTTGCCCGCCTTGGGCTGCTTGGCGCCGAGCCACGCGCAGAGCATCGGCTGCGCCACTCCCGCGAGGCTCGCGACAGTGTGTAGCGAGAGGCCGCCAGCTTGCATCTCGCTCCGGACTGCATGGCGCACACGCTCATCGCGAATCTCGCGCAGGGGCAACCCGCTCGCCTCGTCGACCCAGCCGGAACTCTCGTCCTCCTCCTCGTCGCTCTCGGCCTCCGCCTCGCCCTCGTCCGCCTCGGCCTCGTACGGCGTGAGCCCGTTGCTTGAGGCAGGCCCCGCATGTGTCGCGAGCATCGCGACGGCGTCGTCGAGCAGCTCGTTGCCGCCGCGTGTGTCGTGCAGCATCGAGTCACCATCCGAGGGGAGCGGGCGGCGCAATATGCCGCCGGCGCTGCCCCCCAGTGCATGCAATTGGCTTCGCCCTTCAGCAGCGTCCAAATCATCTCGGCTACCCGAAGACGACAAGGACGCATCCCGAGGGCCATCCCGAGCGCCCTCTTGCAGTGCCAGGCTCGGAGCGGCCGCGTCACACGACTCGCAGCGCAGCCCGACGCCGATCCCGGCCGTCGCCCCGATCGGCTCGTTCGTGACAAGCTGCTGCCCGTAGTCGCGCCACGCCGAGTGGAGCGCCACGCGTGAAGCATGCGACTCCTCAATGTCCGCAAGCATCAAGATGCCGCCCTCGACAGGCTCGGACACACTCGGCGCCACACCGAACCCGCCGCCGGGCGCACCGCCGAAGCTGCTGCTCCGCGGGGTGTTGCGCCTCGAGAACGGATTGAAGTCGGCCGTCATGCTGCTGCTAGCTGCGCCTGCCAGTCTGCCTGGCCAGTCTGCCAGGCCGGGCAGGCTCTCGATGGTCGGGATGTGCGTGGTGGCGCCCACGCTGACGGGCATGAGCGCAGGCGACTCAAAAAAGATGCTCGAGGCGCCGAGGTCGAGCGATGGGGGCTCCGATGAAAAGGAGGCGCGGCAGCGCTGCGACGACGGGCCCGCCAAGAACTTGTTGGGATACGCGGGCGAGAGCGAATGATTCGCCGCCGCCGGCTTTTCGGCAGCCACAGCCGATGGCAGCGGCAGCGGCAGCGTCTCGGAAAGCGGCAGTGGGTCGAGCGGCGCAGCGGCCGCGCCCACAGTGGGCGTCCTAGGAAGGGCGGCCATCACGTCTTCTATGGTTCGTAGCATTGTGGGCGCCGAAGCGCCGCTCGCCGTGGCTGCCGGGACGTTGGGCGCCGCGGAATGTGCTGGTCCTGACTCGAACGCACTCGGCTCCGAGGTCATGTGCACCGCGCCGCCCCCCTCATCGTGGACTCTCGGCCGCTTCGGCGCGGGCTCCATCGGGAAGACCGCCAGCACCGTCCAAGAAAACAGTGTGTAGACGACGAGGACGCACAGAGCTTTGTGTTTCAAGTTTCAGGTTGGAACGAACGGGGCATAACACCCACTCATGGCCTCTCATCTCGTCCCCCGGAATGCGGAGCACGAAAGAATATCACTGAAGCAAAACTTGCGTTGAAACGCGAGCGGGGGGCCGCGAGCGCGACCGCGCGCCGCGCCGCGCACTAGGATTCTCAACCGATGGTCTGTCTGATGTGCTCGTCGCTCGTGGACAACTTCTACCAGCCCCTTGTTGACAACTTGATCGTCTGGGGCCAGGCACCGCTAAGGCACCGCCCCACACCCCTCGACCCGCATCCACAAACGAAGATGGGGTCGGCCATCCCTAGGCCATACATCCCCGTATCTTGTGTTTATAATCTTGTGGTGCTCGCGCCCATCTGCATCTTGTCCCGCCCCTTGTGTCCCGCAGCCCCATGAGCCTTGTGACGCTGTGACGGCCGTCAAGAACATGCAATCGTCGTACAATCGTCGTGTCAATCGTCAGCAATGTAATCAGCAATGTAATCAGCAATGTGACGGCCGACCCTCGCAATCGGTCACCAATCGAACAAGGCATTGATCGAGGCTGATATCGAGGCTGAGTAGATGTATGAAGATCTTTGCGGCTAGGTCGCGCCCTTGAGCCCTACATGCAGTGAGCAGTGACGTTTCTTCAAAATGCATGCAAACTTCGTCTCCCGACTCTGCACACTCCCCGGACTCCGTTCTTTTCTTTTCGTTTCGCACGCCTTGCGCAACATGGGTCTGATCGCCAGTCATGTAGTGAACGCGCAAGTGGTCGAGCTGTCAGCAATCGAGTCGGCACTGCCTCAGCTGCCGCTGACCCTTCTCAGCTTCAAAGCCGCTCAGCTTCAATGGCAAATAGCGGCGCAGTCGTTGGCAGTCGCCAATGCGATGCTGCTCGTGACGAAGTTAAAGCATGAAGAGCAAGAGAAGCTCGTAAACGCGGCAGAGCTGCACCTTCGGCTGTGCGCAACGCAGCGAAATCTTGCGGCGCTACGCCATCGCAACCTCGTCTTGTTCGAGAGCTGCTCATCGTCTACATGTACCGAGGACGAACATCAACAAATGGACGATCACAGCTACGATGATTGCAGATCCCAGGGCGAGAGCTGCAGTCTCTCCGTGCACTGTTCCTTTTTGGCGACGGGCGTGCGCCACGAGTTGGACCTGGTGGTGAATCCTGTTGTGATCCAGGGGGAGATGATGGACGTGGGAGGTGCGATCGAGGGAGCGATGACGGATTCAACATGTTCTTGATGCCCTCATCGCACAAGTCTCTGTGGGCGTGTGGGGCGGGCGTGAGCTCAACAGGATACATGCGACTAACATGCGAGGATGCGACTAACATGCGACCTTTTTGCGCATTGAGAGCACAGGAGGTGCGTGGCATGTAGAACGTGATATGAGTAGCGACCGGCAGTGACGTGCGGCTTCTGCAGCTCGCGAAATTCTGGCTCGTTGTTCGCCAGCACACAGAGATGCGGTGTGGCGCCCTTGACGATCACGCCTCTGACGTGCTACTGACGTGCTGGGAAGCAAGCAAGCTTGCTTGCTTGCTCGTTGCTTGCTTGCTTGCTTGTGCTGGGAGGCGCTCTCGGCTCGCCGCTCGGCGTCGCCGGGCGTGAAGCATTTGGGGCACGCGCGGCTTATTACGTGCAACCTGGGCGGTAAATGGGCGGCTCGACTGATGACGGGTTCGGCCGTTCAGAAGACTCAGAAGTGAAGAAGCGCCGTGTTAAACAGTTTCGGATTTCGTCCATTCAACTTCGCGCAATCCCGAGCTCCTGATCGCTCGTCATCGACCGGTCTGCAGACCGGGCCAAGCGGCCGCGGATCAAGGCACGCCTTCATGAGGTTGCGCCTGATGATGACGTGGTGGTTGCTCGAACCCGCATTCACCTTCCATACATCCGTGGCCCGCCCGCCGGCACCGGCACACCAGCAGGCCCGTCCCGTTCTGGTATCTCGCGGGATTTCGGATGAGGCGCGGGACACCATTATTGAGCTCGTGCAGCTCGATTTTGAGCTCGTTGCAGATTCGCTGCAGCGGCGTCACCCGATCGCTGCGTGGGAGCTGGCGCAATCCTCCTTCGAGAAGCGCTGGCCGTTGCTGGAGTGGACACTCAAATACAATATGGACCGCACGTCTCTGAACCTCGTGGAGCGGGCGACAAACTGCACGCTGCTGCGCGCCGTCTCTCCCATGGGTTACGCGGAGCTCGACCGGCAGCGCAGCCACTTGATGAATAGGCTCACCACACAGCGCAGCCACCTGGCTATGGCACTCATCGCATTGCGGCCCGCTTTGCGCCAGCGCCTGGTCGAGGCGATCGCCGAGCGGCCGAGCCTGCTGCCGTCGGTGGGCCGGCGCTCGCTCGGTTCGGGCATCCTCTACCTGCAGTGGGTGGCCAACCAGAGGTTGCGACGGCTGCGCACGCGCGAGAGCTTCGAAGCGACGCGTGCTGCGCTTATCGAGAAATGGCTGCAGGCTCTCCTCGAAGTACACGACCGCATTGCACCCTCGCGCGCATGGGGTGTCCCCACGCGAGGGCGCGAGGCACTCTCCGCGAGCGACGTGCTCTGGCGCTGGATCGAGCAGGCCAAGGCTGACCTGACGACCCTAACGATCGATCTGACGACCACCTTGTACGCGGATGAGGAGTGGAGTGGAGTTGGGCCCACGCTCGCAGCCGCCCCAGCGAGCGCGAGGGGCAGTGGCGGCAGCTCGGCTGGCGGCGATGGCGGACGGACCAGTCGGTGGCGGTGGTGGATGCGATGGCGGCCCACGCCCGTTGTCTTGGGCGTGCCCTGGCTCTTCTCCAGCTGGCGAGCCAGGTGGACGGAGCCATGGCGGGCGCCGTGGCGGGCGTGCCGAGCGGACGCCTACCTCGTGTCCGTGCGGCTCGCGCTCTGGCCCATGCGACGTGTTCGGCCAATGGCCCTTGCTCTGATCCTCATCGCAGCTCATTACTCTGCGGCCTCGCAGCGGCTCGGCTGGTGCGCGCGCTCGATGCTGCGGAGGACGGTCAGAGGCGGAGACGACATGCGGTCCATGGGACGAGGGGAGACGAGTGGCGCCGGCGGATGGCGCAAGCTGGTGTGAACCAAGCTGGTGTGAACCCCCAGCCGGCACATCCATCGTCCCATCACAGACGTGAGTGGAGCTGTGTGAAGTTGTACTCTCGACCTGGGGTCGTGGCATCGTATAGGATCGTGGCGTGGGAGGCCACGGCGGACGGTCACGGGTGTTTGCGTCCCTCGAGCCGCGCCGCCCTGACCGGCTTGGTAGTCCGGCGCGCGGCTTCCGCGCGCGACGGCGCGCCGAGGCGCGGGATCGCCCGACGCACGGTTCATCGAGGCGGTCTCGCGACTCGAGGCCATCGCACAGCACGGACGGCGCTGACCGGTGACTCACGTGCCCGGAATATAACGCGCAAAGCGGTCCCGCGGGAACGCGGGACCGGGCGCCCCGGGCTATCGTCGCAATTTCGGAATTTTAAGCCCAAAACCCGTCTTCAAGCGAACGTCATACCGATCCGTTACCGTTAGTGCAAGCATATTTATTTGGTCGCAGCCACCGGCTCCTCTCCGGGGTCGCGCTCGGAAAATTATGCGATTCGTGTACACATGCCTGGCCAACATGCAGTTCATGCCGTACTCGTTGAAATACCGTATGTTTCTCTCGCGATCTTGCGCCATAGTGCGTGCAAAGAATTCGACCACCGGACCTCGGCAGCCTTGGATGACGCACCCATGAGGTGGTCAGGCTGAGCGCACCTGAGAATCCCCGCCCTCGCGTGGCTCACGCCGAGCCAAGCCGACAGCACCGATCCGCTGCCGCCTTCCGCTCCGCGTGGCGATTGGCGAGGGGCGAGGGGCGCCCTGCTCCCCGCTCAGTGGTGACTCAACGTATCGTCCACCGCCGCGAGGAGGACAGCGCCGATCTGGGTAATGTCCTCGTCGGCGAAGCTCAAGGGGAGGCGTACGTCGATCGCCGCCTTGATCATAGCCTCAGTCTGTTCGACGCCGGTGGCCATTGGCGAGTACTTCCAATTATGGAAATTGCGAGCGTTATCCGCTGAGCCGAACAGCCCGACCGGCATGCCGCGCCGCTTTGTGTGCCCGAGGAAGGCGTGCACCTGCTCGCCGCTCATGCCGCGCAGGTTGATCTGCAGCGAATCGCTTACCGGCCGAACACGCGCATCGATGGCGGGGATGTGGAGGTGCTCGCAGTGGGCGAGCTGCTTGCAGATCATCTCGTACCGCCTGTTGTACATCTCGATGCGCGCCTCGAGCGTGTCGATCTGCGGCCGGATGCAGCAGGCGGTCAGGTCCGACATGCGAAGAGAGTAGTTTGGTATCTCCTTCTTCACCGCGTCGAAGATCGCCGTAGGCGGCGCGTTCACGTGCTGCGCGACGAGGTCCTCGTAGCAACCCGCGTAGCACATCGCCTTGGCTGCGATCTCGTCGTCGTCCGTCATCAGGAAACCGCCCTCGCCCGAGTTGATCGCCTTCGCTTGCTGAGTTGAGAAGCATGCGACACGCGACGAGCGACCTAGCTGCACGCCGTCGTACTGGACCCCAAGCGCGTGTGCGCAGTCCTCAATGACGGTGATGCCGTGCTTCGCCGCGATCGCATACACGCGCTGCATGTTGGCCACCTTGCCACGCATGTGCGTGAGCAACACGAACTTGATGTCGGGCTCAATCTTCCTCTCGAGATCGTCCATATCCATCACGAATGCATCCGTACAGTCGACGTACACCGGCGTGGCCAACGCGTGGTGAACGGCAGAGGGCACGGCAGTGAATGAAAATGCATTGCAGAGCACCTTGTCCCCGGGCTGTATGCCGCAACACTTGAGGGCAATGAAGAGCGCAGAGCCACAGCTGTTAAAGCCGACGGCGTACCTGAAGCCCGTGTAGTCCGCCATCGCCTGCTCGGCGAGGGCTGCCTCAGAGAGCACGCCGGGCGTGTAGCGGAAGAGCGCGCCTGATCGCATCAGCTCGATGGCGCGCTGCTGACCCAGCTCAGGCACAGCATCCGGCGCTGAAAGCGGTTTGCTGAACGTGGGACCCTCGATTGCTAGCAGCGGAGCTCGATCATCGGCTTGCTGATCGCCTCGATTGCTAGCAGTGGCGACCGATATTTTCTGAACGGTCGGAATGATCGGCCGCGGTGCGACAATTGTCGTGGCGCAGCCTGCCCATGCCAAGAGCAGCATCATGTCGTTGTCCGAGATCGCCCTCGCGTCGGCTACCGAGAAGCGGGCCTCGGGCGGGGGGGGTGGAATCTCCTTGATTCTGGCTGACTTCTCAAGCGGAAGATCCTTCACAGGCCGAACCGGGTTTAGAAGAAACGCAGCCATTTTCTCGCAACCCCACGCGCGCGCGCGCGCAGCGGGTTGTATTCTCGCGCTCAGCATCTCGCTTATCGGCTCGTCTCCTCGCCGCGCGAGGAGGCGCGAGGTCCACAGGTCCTCGCACCTCCGACCTCGGCCTGTCGTCTTTTAAAGGAAGAATCCGATTTCCGAAACGAACGGGACGTCGTTCCTGCAGCGATTCGGGCCGGCCCGAATCGCAGATTTATTTTTTTTGTTTTTATGGAAGGTGTTTCCCTGTGAAACGAGACGCCGAGGACGAGAGTTTTTGGATTTTTTTAAGTTTTTTCGTGTGTTTTCCATGGGAGTTGGTTTCGGGCAGGGGAGTGTTCCTTTAAGATCGCGTACACCACTACGGTAGAGCCGTTCGCCAGAGCATTGGCAGATTGGCGCGCTATGGCGCGGAGCCGACGAGACCGCCTCGCATTGCCGGACTTAATGCCGGACGACACGTCGGCTAACCGTTAGCTTTTTCGTCTCGTTAGCTTTTTCGTCTTACTATCCCGGACTATAAGAATCGTTACACGTTAGCCAAGCAAGAAGCATGCCGTTAGCCCGGTCGCGGTTCCTAAAGGTTCCTGAGTGCGGTCGTAAATGACCCTGCAGTCAGCAGTGCACAGATGAGAGATTTCGGCGCAGCAACCCAGATCTATCGCACCGACGCATGAAACTGCGACTTTTCCAACGCACATAGGAACGGAAGTACAGGTCCCGTGTCATGGGCGGCGGTCAACAGTAGACTTCATCTGACTCCATCGGCACTCGCCCCCGCGCTCCGTGTTGGCCTGGTTTTGGCCGCTCACCTACCGCTCACCTCGATGTCGCGCGCACGCGATGGCGCACGGCGGCGCGTTCAGCGCCCGCAGTACAATTTGGCGAGGAGCGGGTTGACGCGGATGCCTGTGTCCATCTGCTGCTCGAGTTCCTCGCGCACACGCTCCTCCATATGTTGCTCCTCCTCCTCGCGCTTCCGCTTATTGCCGAGGAGCGCCGCCAGGTCGTCGCTGCCGCCACCGAGGCTGGTGCGTCGGCTCGACTCTTCCTGCGCCGCGTTCTCCTCGCCGTCGCCGTCCTCGGCCGAAACGCCGCCGCTCGGCCGGCGCTTGCTGCTGCAGTCGGTGCTGCTGCTGCTGCCGGCCTCTGTAGCCGCCAACTTCCCGAGCTTCTCCAGCTTCTTTTTCATGAGTTCAACCGATCGGTACTCGCCGTGGATGGGGTGTGAGAAGATCCAAACAAGATTCTTCTCCTTATCGTACGAGTACTGTCGCGCGGTCCAGTCATCTGGCAACTGATCTGCCAGCGACTTTGGCAGCCGTGCGTTGGGCACCACGCGCCGGTCAACCTTCTGCTTTGACTCAGAGTTCTCGGCAAAGGCGCTTGTGATCTTTGGGCCCTTGGAGGGAGGTGGCTTCTTGAAGCCTCCGCCAAGAAGCGCCTCGTCGTCATCGTCCTCCTCCTCCTCCTCCTCCACTGCAGCCGCCTTCTTCTTGCCAACGAAAGCGTTCATGCTCGTCTGCTTCGTCGGCTTCTTGCCTACCGTCTTTGAGCCGCCCCCGGCCTTCTTGGCGGCGGCCTTCTTCGCGTCGGCCTCGGCTTGGTACTCAAATGGGTCCTTGTCGTGGTCGTCGTCATCGAGACCGATCATGCTCGTCTGCTTGGTCGGCTTCATGCCTACCGTCTTTGAGCCGCCCCCGGCCTTCTTGGCGGCGGCCTTCTTCGCGTCCGCCTCGGCTGGGTACTCAAAAGGGCCCTTGTCCTCGTCGTCGTCGAGACCGAACCGCATCGCCGTGCACGGCGGCAAAAGGCGAGTCGACTGTGTCTTCACATTCCCACCCGGCACTGCAAACCGGCACCCGGCACCCACTCCCGGGTCCATGCTGGCACCGGCCCGCGCAGCACGCCGCCGCTGTATACACACACAGATGCGGTCTGTGCCCATGCCTGTGCCTCTCTCGCATACTTGCACGATGCAGGCCAAACTTCTTCATGTCCCTCATACAAACTCGCAACGCACTGTCTCACACGACCGATGCGCGATGATGGCATGCCCACACACTTCCTTGTTTGTCAGTGAGAGGGTCTACCCCGAACATCCCGAACATCCATGTTCTTAGACTATGGATGGCAATGGAGAGGGTCTATCCCGAAGAATCCCGAACATCCCGTCGGTCGCACCAACCATTCAATTTTGCAGCAGCCACCGAAAAAGTAACCGAACCGACGCAGTTCTGCATTGTGCATGTGATCAAAGTTATCAGCAATGCCACCGCGTGATCCCAAACCAACTGCATTGCAGCAGCCCTCAAGCTCAATTCTTCTTCTTCGCTGCCGTAGTGGCGACCGGCTGAATGAGAGGACTCACATAGATGCGGTACATGATGGCGGCAAAACTGATGAGCATCACCTTTTGCGCGTTGACGAAGACGGCCTCCTCGGGCACATCCGCGCTCAGCGCGCTTAGCCCGAGTTTCCCGAGCACGTAGGACGAGCGAAACTCTTCGGGCTGCTGGTACACCTCGAGAGCTGTGCCCGCCGCGCCCTTGGTTGCCTTCGAGTACTGCTCCCACGCAGTCCCGTACCCAAGATACAACCCGAGCCCGAGTAGCATCGTGCGCAGGGGCGGTTTGCCAGCGTATGTCTTTTTGAGCGCATCGCGGCTGAAGTAGGTGTCCAGCACCAGGGCGAACACGGGCCACAGGTGCTCATAAGACTTGAAAAAAGCGCACTCGGCGAACGAACGGTCGTGCGTCACCGTGCCAGCTGCCTTGCCGACCGCATTCTCCCATTCGATCCATGTGCCAAAGCGATACATGCCACCGACCGAGATGAACGTGTAGCCCATGAACACCGCCATCGCACCGACAAATGAGGCGCCCTGAAGCAGGTAGGTGGCCGTGCTCGCCTGTGGTGATTCTTTGTCGATGGTAAAGTAAACGGAGTGCAACGCGAGCGTCCAGTACGTGAGATGGCCGTAATACCCAGGATTGCGGAGAGCAGTGACGAAGAGCGGCGCGATGAAGCTCAGCCAGCAAATGCGCTCCCACAGATAGCCCACCGACATATACAAGGAGTGTCCTTTCTGTGTGTGTGTTGGCGCCGACCGACGCGCACACGGAGCGCACACGCGAAGACTCGCGGTGGTCCCTGATGAAGAGTCTTTGTGACGAAACGCACAGTTTGAATGTTCTTGGACAAACACCCCTCGTACCGGGTACAACTGTGTGTGTCCCGGCTCCCCCGGGTGTCTTTTTACCGGGTACAACTGCCTATCTCGGTCGATCTGTTCGATTGTGTTCACGTTTCTGTGCGCGCAGCGAGTGCATATCGCTGCACCAGTCGCTCCTGCATGTGCCGCAATGCCAGCGGCTTCGATCTGGCGCGCGCAGCCTTCCACACGCTAAGCTGCGCAAGATCAGGTCCAACGTCCCGAAGATGATCGTTGGCGAGAAGACGGGGAGGACTTGCACTCGTACTGCGAGCAGATTGGGCCCCGCTGGCAGTTGTCGATGGGGATGTTGATCGTGGACGTACCTCACGGCCACGACTTGAACGACTGAAGCTGCCCACGTGACCAGCCGTCATCATGATGTCCCGCGCGCGCTGCGGCGAAAATGATCCTTGCGCGACGCTCGGCTTGAAGACGAATCGCTCTCTGCTGAACTGTGATGTGTGGCCCGCGTGCGACTCACCGCCACGCAACAACAAGGCCAGCTCCTCTGCCGTCGTCGATGAGGAACGGTTCGCACGCACCACACCGAGCCTCGAACGCACCAAGCCAAGGCTGCTCACCGCACTTTCGCCCTCGGAGCCTTGATGATGTGCCAAGTCGCGCGGGCTCGATGCTCGGCTGCCCGCGTGCTCCCGGCGCTTCCAATAATTGACTGCGAGCGCAGACAGCTGGACGTGTGTGGGCTGCGCAAACGCGGCATCCGGGTCGATCGCCTTCGGAAAGCGATCACGTAACGGCTTGGGTGGCGGTGGTGGAGGAAGAACTTCAAGCTCAACCGGCGGAGGCCTCGGCCCAAGCCCCTTGATCAGCCTTTCGAGCTCAGAGAACTTTACGCTTCCAGAGCCGTCAGTATCAACCAGCTTCACAATGGCAGAAATCTCACCGTCCGTGGCGCTAATGAAGCCATATTTCTTGAGAACGATCGAAAATTCGTCCCGGCTCAGCTCGCCAGACCGGTCGGTGTCGATTTCCCTGAAGATGTCGATGATGCGCTTGCCTCCCTTGGCTACCTTTTGATTGGCTGCCATGTGATCTCGGAGCGTCCAGATATCTAGCGGGCCGAGACTTTCGACAGCCTTTTGGCCGCCTTTAGCAGCAATGCCAACGGCTTGCGGGCCGCCTTTAGCAGCACCAGTGGCAACAGGATGTGGGCCGCCTTTAGCAGCAGTTGTGACGGGCTCCGGCCCGCCTTTAGCAGCAGCTGTGGGGGCAACGGGCTGCGGGCCGCCTTTAGCAGCAGCAGTAGCGACGGGCTGCGGGCCGCCTTTAGTAGCAGTGGTCTGCGGGCCACCTTTAGCAGCAGTGGGAGCGGGTTGCGTGCCTCCTTTAGCAACAGTGGCAACGGTCTGCTGGCCGCCTTTAGCAGTGGCAGCGAGCTGAGACCCACTTTTGGCAGCAGCGACAACGGGCTGCGGGCCGCCTTTAGTAGGAGCAGTGGCAACGGGTTGCGGGCGCGCCTCAGCTGTCGTAGTTGCTGCTGCTGTTGCCGCCACCGCAGGTCGAACGGCTGCCGCCTGCCTTCCAGCCGCCGTCGTTGGCCGCGCCACAGCCACCGTCGCGGCCGTCGGCGCCGCCACAGGTCGCACGGATGCCGCCGTTGCTGCTCGCAGCCCATGACGTAGCCCATCCACCGGAGCCATGGATGGATTGGGAGCCAGGTCGATCCGTAATTACCGGTAAAAGGCACCGGTACTTACCGGTAAGACATACAGACGCCGAGACGCGGTTTCCCGGTGCGACGTTTCATGTTTAATGGAAGTCGGAACCAAGGTCGGAACCGGTCAGTATCGCAACAACGCAACGAACACACACATCGACCGACACAGTGTGTGGTGTGTGTGTTCTGCTGTTCTCGAAGGAGGTAGGAGCTCGAAGATAGACGGCCAAGCAGCCAGCACCTGCCTCAGAAGACCTGGCATGGCGAATGCACGAATAAAGCTGCAACCGGGGTTCGCCGGTCGGCAGTGCGTGTCCGCGCCTGATAGGTACCTTCAGGGTCCACAGGCGTGGCGTCAGGAGTCTTGCACGCGAAGCGTGAAGGCGCGATGGCTCGTGTCTGTGAACAGGTCGACGGTACCCGCAGAGCCACCAACGGCGATGACTGGGTCGCCGCCGCCGGGTAGTTTGCTGATGGCCAAGCCCAGGGCCGAGGGGCTCGAGCACGTGGCGCGTGTCTCAAGCTCGCCCGTGAGCTGCCAATGGTAAAGCCCCGGCTCAGCCCCAATGGAGACGAGGTGGAAGTCGGAGCCAGGCTCGAAGCACGCCGCGAGCGGCGCCGCGGCCGTGGGCAGGCATGCCACCGCGGCGTAGGTGTTCAGATCGATGGAGCACAAGAAGCCCTCGCTCCAGCCGGCGACTAGCCACGTCTCTGCGGCGTCCGTCGCTACGCAGCCGCACCAGCCGCCGCCGCTGCCGCCACCTACGGGCGTGGCCGACGTCACGAGAGGCGGCGCGTCTGGGAGAAGTGCCTGTGTGCACTTGGCGGAGCGCACATCCCACAGCCGCACCGTGCCATCCTCGCCGCCTGTAACGAGTTGTCCACGCCGCTTGCACAGTGTGAGGCAATGCAGTGGCTCACCGACGCCAGTGTAGGTGGCAACGCAGCTCTGCGTAGCGAGGTCCCACACATAGGCGTTACCGTCGCCCGAAGCGGAGTAGAGGTGTGCAGACGCGGCGTCCACGGTGAGCGCTGACGTCTCCGACAGCTGTCCGAGAGCGCCACGTCGCAGCGCTACACGCGCATTCTCCAGGCGCAACGCTGGTGCGGGCAGTGCGCCGCCGTCGGCTGCAGCTAGGACATCGTCCCACCACCAGCCACAGATCTCCTCGTCGGCGCCGCTCAGCAGCATCAGACGGCCGGTCGAGCTCGTGGGCTTCAGCTCGAGAGCGTAGATGCTGCATCCGTGAGCACGGACAGAGCACTTGCGTGTTGGCGGTGTTTTCCCGGCGGCGCTGCTCGCGTCGAACACCCACACATGCAGCCGGCCGAGGCCCGTGCCACCGACGAGGTGCGTGCCCGATGGGTCGAACGCTAGAGCATTGACGGACTCTAGGCGGCTCTGCATCGAGGAGCAGCGCGACAGAAGGCGTCGAGCTTCGTCCTGAAGTCCATCTGTGAACGTACGTTCACACTCACACAGTCGAACACCTCGTCAGGAAGGTCCTGCCGTGTGACGCCCAAAGTTTCTGTTCATGTTTCTGAGATGAGATCTCGTGTGAAGTCCATTTCTACGACACGCCCATGGCCAGCCCCAAGCTGCTCGTGCCGGGAGTCGCGGTGCTCGTAGGCCTCAACTACGTTTTTACCGAGCTGCTCGACGAGTCCGGTCTGCACGTGCTCCTCCTCACGGGCACACTCGAGACGGCGCGTGGGAATGCGACGGCGCTCGCCGCCTTCCGCGCACTTGCCGACATTGCGGATGAGATGAGCGATCCTTCCGAGTCGGGTGCGCTGCGCTTTGAGCTCATAGAGCAGCAGCCGCCGCCGCCGCAGCAGCAGCACAGCGGATACGTGCCGGTCATCAGCGCGACGCTGGTGCACCGGCGGCCACTCGAGGGAACGCCCTTGCTGCCTCAATGGCTCGGTATGGGCACCAACGACTTCAAGGTGCGTGAGACGCTCCGCCTGCGCACCGTCTGGCCAGAGCGTGCACGCTGGCTCGTACCCAGTTACAGCATCGAGCCGGGGTCGCTCCGCGAGATCGGCCGGCTGTCCCTCCTGGTGCAGCAGAGGACCTACCGAGTCGAGAAGGAGGCCGCCGACGCCTTCCGTCGCAGCTGGACTGACCTCGGCTACAATGCGCTCACCGAAGCGGGGGTCTTGCGCTGCGACCTCCTCCAGAGCGACGAGGAACCAACCCTCTTTGTCGCAAGAAAGGTCTTCCGGCACTCTGCAGCGCTCGTGGCCCACGAGGCGTCGGCGCACTATGCGCGCTGGCGCGATGCGGTGCTACCCGCGCTCTCGGGCACGGCGACGACTATGTTGTTCGATACCATTCACCCGCGCACCTCCATCATGCCCTTCCGGTCGAGATGGGCATAGAAGTGAAGCGGCGCTGCGCTCGCGCAGTCTTCACGTTCACACTTCACGCCGGTCTATCTTTTGTGTGGACTTCCATGCATTAGGTTGACGTGGTGTTTGTAACCGCGGTAACGAAACAAGCCTCCTGAACTTCCAAAACGCGCTGTCGTGAGCTGTTGACGACGTCGCTGGCGATCTAGTGTTCCCTGTCTGGAGAGAGCGCCATGGTCCGGCCATTGACAGAAGACGAGCTGTGCGTAGCCGCCATGATTCTCGCATGCCACACAGCGTGCCGTATCTCTCCTTGGTCGCATCCACGCTCAGCGTCGTCTGCCGCGCATGCCATTCTCTCCGGAGCCTCACTCTGATCGCATTCCGTGTGCTGCGAACGTCGCATCCTGCTGCAGCAAAACTTTCTTCGAGAAGCTCGCGAAGTACATCGGCCACGGAATCAAGAGGCTTATCGATCGGCCCGACGGCCGCTACTGCTTCCGGCTGCACAATAATCGCGTCTACTACGTAAGCGAGGCGCTGCTCAAGCACGCGTCTGCACTGCCGCGTGATAAGCTCCACCAGATTGGCTGCACGTTCGGTAAATTCACGAAGACAGGAAAGTTTCGACTGCACGTAACATGCCTCGACTACCTCGCACAGCACGCGCAGTACAAAGTGTGGCTCAAGCCGTCGGCGGAGCAGTCATTTCTGTACGGCAACCATGTCCTCAAAGCAGGCCTGGGGCGCATCACCGAGGACACGCCGCAGTACCAGGGCGTGATCGTGCTCAACATGGCCGACGTGCCACTGGGCTTCGGGACGGCTGCTAAGTCGACGGCGGAGGTGCGCAAGCTCGTGCCGCAGGGGATCGTCGCCTTCCACCAGGCGGACGTGGGAGAGTACTTGAGAGATGAGGAGCAGTTATGCTGAGATGGCTATATTAGCACGCACACGTTCTTCTTGAGGTACATACTTTTTGTGGGTTCATATTTGCCCATCGGCATGCAATGTTGACCTGAAGTTCCATTTTTGGGCTACTTTCGCAACGGACTGCCTGTGGTCTTCTTGCGTGCCGTGGCGTGTCGATGTCTCGCTCTGTGGGAACGCACTACCGCTCCGAGTACAGTGAGAGAACTATCCAACAGGCGTATCCGTGGCACTCTGTTTCCGGAGAGGACGAGACTGGGTCTGGCGCTGCCGCTGGCGGCGCTCCCTCTGCAGCGAGCGGCACTGTGGGCACCAGGAAGACGACGGAGCAGCTGCAAGAGGAGCTCAATAGGCTCAAGGAGGCGGGTATGCCCCTCGAAACGATGAAGCTCGTGTCCAACGCAGATCTCAATGCTCTTGCGGGTGACACTTCACGCGTCTTCGGCCTCAACGAGCGGCTGGCACGTTATGCTGTCTACGTGGGCCAGCTCGAGTTACGCACCGAGCAACTCGGTCAGGAGGTTCAGGCGCTCCAGAAGGAGCTCGCAGACGAGCGCAGGAGCCATGCGGCAAGCAACTCCGCCGCCGAGGACGAGCGCCGTGACCTGCTCAATCGTGTCGCGGCTGTGGAGGTGAACTACCAAGAGGCGCTGCGCAAGGTGGACGAGCGTCGTGCTGCTGAGATGCAGCTCGCGCAGCAGCTGAGCGACGCGAAGAGAGCGGTGGAAATGAAAGAGGCCGATCTCAAGTCGGCGACGGCCCGCGCACGCACGGCGGAGGAGGCTGCCGACAAGCTGCGCACCGAGATCGAGGAAGCTGGGAAGAAGGTGCCTGCCGAGCTGACCGCCGCCGGGGTGGGGCAGACGGTTCGCAAGGAGGAGTTCCGCAAAGCCGTGCAGGAGGCCCTCGCGAAGATCGAGCTTGGTCCGCGCGCGGGCGGCGGCGGTGGCGGCGGCGGCGGCGGCGGCGGCGGCCCGGGACGAGGACGAGGAGGCGTGGGCGCGGGCTCGGCCCCGAGCGCGGCCAGGAGCGCAGCAGGGGCGGGTGCGAAGTTATTGTTGAGGGAGGACTCATTCGCGGGCGTCGGCTTCAGCGCAGGACCCAAGCCCTCAGTCGTCGAGGAGGCACTCGGCCTCGAAGCCGGGGAGCTCCCCGGCGTGACGGCGGCGGATGAGCTCGCGCGGACCGAGGATCGCCTGGTAGAGCTCGAGCGGAAGCTGCAGCTCAAAGACGGTACTACGACGCGGAGCCCCGGGCTCGAGGCTCAGTTCTCCAAGGAGCTCGCCGAGCTCGAGGAGTTGAGCCTGAAGCGGCCACTCCTCGATGCGGCTGCGAAGAAGGAGGAGCTGATGAGCGAGCTTGCCCAAGAGGCGACTACGCTCGCGGAGCAGGCGGATGCGCACCGGCGGCGTTTGGCAGGGCTCCAGCAAAAGCTCGCGGAGGACATGATCACGCCCGAAGAGCATGACGAGATGGTTGGGCTGTGGGGCAAGCTGCCGATGGCCAATGCCGACCTGGCAGCTCAGCAGGCACGGGTGGCCGAGCTACGTCAGCAAGTGGCGCAGGGCACGATCGCGCCCGAGGGTGCGGCAGAGCTGCGACGACTCGAAAAGTCACTGCCCCTGAGCAAGGCTGAGGCGGGCGCGATGCTCCAGATGGCGCAGGATCTGCTTCGCAAGAAAGAGGATGGCACGATCACGCCCAAAGAGAACGCCGAGCTCGAGCGCATCGTGAGCAAGGTGGCTACCCTCGAGGCGGCTGCCGAGGCGTCGGCGGAGAAGGCACGCGCGATGGGCGCACCTGGCTTCATGGGCCCAGCACTGCCCCGAGGCGTGGGCAAGAATCTCAACCCCGAGCAGAAAGACTTGCTTGCTCATCTCCTGAGTCGGCAAGCCGAGGGCGTGACGTTGCCCGAGGAGGAGGCCCAGCTCAATCAGCTGCTCGCGGCCGACCGGCTGCCGCTCGACCAGCGCCAACGGATGGGCGATCTGCTGCGCAAGCAGCTCGAGGGGAGCGTGTCGCCCAGTGATCAAAGGGAGATCAATCGGAAGCTCGTCAATAGCGGCCTCGCGCCTGAAGACGCGCTGAAGCTCCAGGATCTGCTACGCAAGCAGGCCGAAGGGAGGATCACGCCGAATGAGCATACGGAGCTCAGTCACCTTCTCGGAGCTGCAGGGCTGTGCGCACCGGGGGACTCGACGGCCGTCGGCGCCGGACTCCTCCTCGAGGAGCCGATGGACGAGTTCGCCGCCGACTGTGAGCGAATGTTCAATGCATCGATGGCTGCGGGCGAGCGCGCGCGCCTCGACACGCGCATCCACGCGTTGCAGGCACGCGAGATTGACATCCCCATTGAGGAGGCACTCATGGAGGAGCAGATCATCGACAGCTTCTCGCCCGAAGAGATGAGTGGGCTGCTCGCCGCGGACAACGCCCGCGCGCTCGCGGCACTCGAGGCACTCGGGGTTGAGCCGCCGCACGACGACCAGGCCATGGACGCGATTGCACGACGGGTGCTCTCGCCGGTCGAGTACGACGCGGTGCGTGCGAGAGAGATCGCCACCGAAGTGAGGGCGCTCGCTGACCATGCGGTCGTCCTGCCGCCAAGCCTGGCGCTCGAGGAGTCCCTTCAGGCGACGCTGCCAGAGGAGGAGCTCCTCGCCCTCGACAAGCTCGAGTCGCAGGTGCGCCTGATGAAGCTGCGCGAGCACGCCGACAAACCCGGCGTCGGCCAGACGGAGCAGGCGCTGCTCTCTCATCTCGAGGATGACGTGGTCGATGACGACATGGTCGTTCGCCTGTGCGAGGTGCATCTGGATCAAGCGGAGCGGCAATCTCTCGGCTCTGAGATCGTCGCGGGGCGCGTGGTCGCCCTGGCCGAGCGTGGCGTGATGCCCCCTATCAACGCCATGGCTCTTGCACAGCTCACAGCGACCGAGCTGCCGCCCTCTGTCCAGGAGCAGTTGCTCGATGCCCAGCGTCAGCAACGTGCGCGCCTTCTCCAAGAGCGCACGGGTGTGCCGCCGCCTGTCGATCAGGAGCGACTCGAGGCGATCCTTCCCGATGTGCTCAGCGCCGACCAGTATGAAGCGCTGCTCGCTGAGCGCCGGCTGCGCCGCGTGCTGCTCAACGCGGAGAGGGGGATCAAGGTGCCAGTGGATGAGGCGACTGTGAACGAACTGCTGGCCATCAACCTGGGCTGGGACGAGCTCATGCGCCTCAAGGACGCGGAGACGGCGGCGATGAAGCAGGGGGCGCGCACCGCCCAGCGTCTCGAGATGCTGCTCCAACAGGACGTGCCCATCTCCGACGAGGTGCTGCTCGCGTGCCAGCGCGCGGAGTCGTGGGCACTTGTGGAGCTCGATCGGCTCTGCCGGCAGCACCTGACCCTTGATAAGCAGGAGGTGCTGCAGGCGATGCTCAAATCGGTGGCTGCACAGCTCGACAAGATGCAAGATGAGGAGAAGATCTTTCAGCACGGCATGGCAGGCACATTCGCCGCGGCCAAGGAGAGGCGTGAGAAGGCTGCAAAGGCCGCCAAGCGCAAGAGCGTCCGCAGGTCCCGTGCTAGGCAGGCGGCCGAGGAGGCGGCCGTAGGCGGCGACGACTCTGCCGACGACGACGACGGCAATCTTGGTCGTCCCCCGCCGGCGATGAGCGTGGTCGCATTCACCCTCAAGCTCGCCGGCGACGTCTCCTTGTTCACCCCGAGCGTGCAAGCCGAGATCACTTATGCAATCGCCGCCGAGGCGGGCGTCCAGCCGTCGGCGGTGGAGGTGGCTGTGACTTCGGGCAGCGTCATCGTCGACGTGAGCATCCAGACGCCGACGGCGACGGCGAACTCGGTGCAGTCGAAGATGGCCAGAGCGACGAGCAGCCCGAGCAGCGCGACCGCCATGCTCGCGAGCGTCACCGGCGTCCAATGCGCCGTGATCGCGATCTCGAAATCAGCCACCCTCTCAGCCCTACCCAAGGGCGCGAAGCGACGGGGCGCTGTGTCGGGCGCTGGCCGCGGCGGCGAGGGCGAGGAGGCGGCCATAGGCAGCGACCTCTCTGACGACGACGGCGGTCTTGGCCGTCTTTTCCGTCTTGGCCACGGCGGGATGGTCGACGCCGCCTCTAAGGGCGGCCCGAAGAAGGCGGCCGTGGACAACGGCGCAGGCGGCGGCTGGTGTGCGTGGCGGGACGGCAAGGGCGAGAAAGTGGACAACCTGCCCACCGACGAGCCGCGCAGGCTCAAGGTGTTGCTGCGTAAGCTGTTCGACGGTTTCGTCACGCCCAGTGACCAGAAGGAGCTCGACCGGCTGCTTGGCAAAGGCCTCGCACCCGATGACGCGCGTAAGCTCAAGGACCTGCTGCGCATGCAGGCGGAACGCACGGCCACACCTGCTGACCAGGCTGAACTTAACCATCTGCTCAGTGCCGCCGTTGGCGCCGTTGGCGCCGATGGCGGCGGCGGCGGAGGCGGCCGTGGGGCGGGCGTGGGCAGTGGTGGTGTTGGCGGCGGCCGTGGGGCTCCGGGCGTGCGCAATGGCAGCGGCGGCGGCGGCGGTAACGGCGGCGGCAAGATTGAGCTAGGCACGACCAAGAGCGCCGTCGAGCAGCGTACGGCGTATTTGCACCCAGCAATGAGCGCGCTCGAGCGGGAAGCGCTCCTGCACAAGATGCAGAGCGACCTCGGGGCGGAGTACATGCGCCGTCTGTCCGAGGCGTCGGCAGAGTTGCGCGGCTCGTTCAACAGGGATCTTGAGGTGGAGCAGCAGGCGCGGCGCGAGGCGCAGGCACGCAACTCAGCTCTACTCGACGCAGTCGAGGCGCAGCGCAACCGGAACGCCGAGCTGCAGGCGAAGCTGATCGAGCACGAGGCACGGGAGCTTGAACGTCTGCGCCAGCTCGAGGGGCTCGCCCGCTCGCGCGAGCTCGAGCTCGATGCCTTCCGTCTGCAGGCGGAGCGCTCGATTGAGGACGCGGCCGAGGCACACCTCAAGCGCGAGCAGCTCGAGCGTGCGATCAAGCAGTACGAGATGATCCTGAACGCGATGGGGCTCGGTGCGGCCGAATTCGGCCCCGAAGACGTCGAGGCGATGGACGTCGAGGTGATGCGGGCGCGCTTGGGGGAGCTGCTGCGCAAGCATCAGGCGGCTGCGCTCGGGCAGGGGCCGCTGCTCACGCCCAAGGAGGAGAACGAGATCCAGCAGCTGCAGGAGCGCGTCGAGGTGCTCGACACCATCGGCCAGGTCAAGGAGCGCATCGTCGAGCTCGAGCGCAAGCAAGCTGCCAAGGGCCACAGCGAAGGCCTCTCTCCCGAGGAGGAGGCCATGCTTAACGGCCTCAGGGACAAGGTCGCCGAGCTCAGCGGCGGCAGGCTAGGCGGCTTTGGCGGCCAAGGTGTGGGCAGCTCTGGCGCCGGCGCTACCGCCGCCTCGCGACTCGGCAGTGCACCGGCGGCGCCCGCTTCGTCAGCTTCGTCACCGGCAGCGCCATTCGGCTGTGCACCGGCGGCGCCCGCTGCCGCCGGCAGCTTCGGCTTCGGGGCGCCGGCACCGGCAGCCGCACCTGCCTGTGCTCGCCCTGGCAACGGCTTTGGTGCGGGCGGCAGCTCCAGCCCTTGGAGCGGCTTCGGACCCGGCAACGGTTCTGGCAACAGCTGCGGCCAGGGCAGCGGCGTCAGATCTGTCGGCGGCTCTGGTCCGGGCGGCCGCTTTGGTTCGGGTGACGGCGCTGGTGGTGCAGGAATGGGCGATCCTAATATGGGAATGGGCGATCCTAATATGGGAATGGGCGATCATCGCAAGAACCCATCAAGACGTGTCGGCGAGGGCGCATCAGAGTACGACCCTAAAGACCGTCACGATCCCCGCTTTGGAGACGGCGACTACGAGCGCGCATCTGACGACAGCGTCCTCAGGGGCCTGCATGCAGATCCGCATGCAGATCCACAGGCGCTCAAAGATAGGATCAACGAGCTCAACCACAAGCGCGCCGTAGCGCGCACGGGGCTCTCGCCTGTGGAGGCGGAGGAGCTCGCTCACCTCAACACTCTTCTCGCAGACCTTTCGAGCGCCGGTATGGGTGACGGTTACGTGAACGGGTACGCTGGATCGGTCTACAGGCCCGTCACTGACAGCAATTCCGCCTCTCACCCCGCCTATGGCCAGACGGGCGGCGACACGGGTGGTGGGCTGGGCGGCTACGGTGGTGGTGGCGGCTACGGTGGCGGCGGCGGCGTGGGCGGGGGGTCGGACCACGTGGGCGGTGGCGTGGGCGGCGGCGGCGTGGACGGCACGGGGCCTGCGGGCGGAAGCAGCAAGATGCGAGGCAGCGCGAGTGAAGAGATGCATGTTCTGCCCGCTCTGCCCGCGAACCTGGATCAGCTCGCCCTCTTCGTGCTGCTCACAGATGAAGGTCACGTGGCCGTGCGCGCGCGCATGAGCGGCACTGTGGCGTACCTCAAGCGGCAGGTGGCGACGCAGCTGCACATCTCGCCGCGCCTCACGCTCACGATCTCGTCTGCCACCTCAACCATGCCGCTCAATGATGATGCCATCATTGGCGCGTACGCAGAGGGCAGGGGTACTCAGCGCCTGCTGCTCTCGGCCGCGCCGCGGCCGCTCTCCGACTTCTTTGCGGGTGGGTCGACGCTCGCGCAGCTGCGCCAAGTGCGCGTGCGTCCATGCCGCCGTGGCGCGCCCGAGAACAACACGGTGGTCGTGCGTGGCGTGCGGCCGACGACCACAATTCGAGAAGTGCAGGACCTGCTCGTGCAGCAGATTGAGCTTCTCCCCAACGTCGCGGGTCGCTCGCCCTCCCAGCTCGCCCTCTACTTCTCGCCTGTGTTCATCACGCCCGACGTGCTGCTCGGCCGCGCGGAGCGGCAGATGCTCGCGCCCGCCCAGACGCTGCAGCAGGCGCAGATCATCGACGACGATATTCTCTACCTCGCCCTCGACTGAACGTGCGACGCAAAGCAGGTGATGCCCCGAGTCAATGCCCCGAGTAGCCCCGAGACGCGTGCACATGTGTGTGGTGGAGCGGACTAAGGCGCGGACAGATGTACTTGTGTGATGGTTGGGGGGCAACTGGGGCTAAATTGGGGCCGATGTTGGGGGGATGGGGGAGTGAATGGGGGGGGGCGGGGAGTCAGGCAACCATGGCACCAACCTTATTGTGCCGCCGACCTCGTGTGAGAGACCCCGTCGAACCCTCAAAGTCGAATGCTCGTTACCTTAGTGCCCTCTGTGTTCTGACGGTTTTCCGAACCTATGGGAGGCGGGTAGGTACCCCACCCGCTGTGGAATCTGTTTCGCGTCGGTTCGGCTGCTTTTTTGAGACTTGTCATCTACGGCGCAAACTTGGAGGACTTTGATCGTTCCGACGAGCACCTTTCTGCCTCCTCGGGCTCGCCGCGAGCGGCCGCGTGGTCGCCTGTTCCGCGTGTTGTGATCCACGGACCAGGTACGGCACCACATGGTGGCCTCAGGGGGTCTACCAGTGGTGTGCTTGGCGCCCTCGCCCAGGTGGGCAGGGCTCAGCGTAGTTTCACCTCGCCTGCCAAGTCCGAGGCGGAACCCAGAACAGCTCTCGCCAAGTACGAGCAGGCCCCAGTCAAAGCAGCGCACTGGAATTGCTCAGTTGCTGCCCAACAACGCTGCTCGTGCTAACATCAGAGGAGCTGTACTGCCGTTTACAGCAGCAGAGATACGTACCAGCCGTCCTGATACGTCGAGCCCGACCATGATGCGTCGCAGTATCAAAGTGATGGCAACGAAGGCCCCAAGCCCTGCCTACTCGTGGGCAGGTGCGGGAGCTCTAGCGACGGACGTTTTCGACCTCGGCGAGGGCAGCCCCACGAGGAAAGGATCACTCGCTGCGATTCTGACCAAAGCTCGCGCGATGGAGGGAGCACCTCGACATGCAGCTGGTGGGCAAACGGTTGCAAGCTCCAGCGAACGCGACAATGAGATCAAGCAGCTGGAGGAGCAGCGCAGCGCCGAGGATAAGGAGATGGCAAATGCTGTGACTCGTTTGCGTACTCAGCTTGCAGCCTCCCGCGATCAAGCCATGGAAGGCCTCGCACTCGGCGACTGGAACATGTACGAAGAAGCAGTGAGCACTATGATTAGTCTCACGCCACACGATGACAGGCTCTACACCCAGCGGGCAAGGGCCAGGCTGATTTTAGGGCTTGCCGAGGACTCAGAGGCGGATGCCAGGCAAGCGATCCGACTGTGTCCGTCCTCACCTCGCGGCCACACGCGACTAGCGCGTGTGCTGTGCGAGCGGTCTCGACTCGTTGAAGCCGGCGATGAGATCATCGAGTCCCGCTTTCTCGGAGATGAGAGTTGTGCTGATGCCGAACTGTAAGAAGTCGCGCGCTAGATCGTAACTGGTGACCTGCTGCCCCACTGCAATGACGCCCGCCCACTCGTCTTCTTCCCTGTGCAGGATTCAGCAAGCGATCATCGACAGCATTAGCCGTGATCGCAACTACGTGAAGAAGCCTAAGGGCACCATCCCACGCGCCGGCCCGGATGCTGGGCGTCTGCGCCTGCGGTTGATTTCGACGACGCCCCCGCCAGAGCTCAACACCCCCGAACAGTGCAAGCCAGTCGAGTTTGTCGAGGCGACTTACCATTCGATCACCGTCTTGCTGAAAGAGGTCCCGTTTGACGGAAACGATGAGCCCCATAGGTACGAGATGGAGGTGGCGTGGGTCGACCCCATCGAGCCCGAGAACTATGCAAGCTCCTTTCGACTCGTGTATCAAGGCATTGACCCCGACCCTGTTTATCATGCTAATCAAGCCCTACGTCGACGCCTACTTGCTCGAATGGGCAAGGCGCATCTTGAGGCGGACGACGCATCCGATACGAGTGCCACAGACAGCACGTGGAATGGTTATAAGTGTTGCGTGTCCCAGGATCGCCACAAGTTGGTACCCGACATGGAGTACGTCTTCAGGCTCAGGGCTGTCAACACCATCGGCCCGGGGCCCTGGAGCGAGGAGAGGCGCTACGACACACTGCCAAAACCTGAGCCTGTGCCGGTGTCATACATGAGCGTGCCTAAGGAATGGCTATCCATTTCTGTGCGCGACCTATGCCGAGCAGCTGCAGGCCGGCCCGGTGGCCCCGGCAAGGACAGAGCGTGGTCCGCTCTCGCTCCGATGCTGCTCGTCTACATGGACGCGCTGAAGGTCGTATTTCGGGTGCATGCCCTTCTTGGATGTGACCAATCCGTGCTGACGGGCGATGCGCCACCGAGCACCATCAATATCCATCAATTCCGCCGCTTTTTACTCGATGCCAACTACGCCGATGTGTCGCAGGATCACGTGAATACACTATTCATGCGATCCTGTCAGCCCGACGAGGACGACAGCTCGTCGTCTGATGAAGAAGACGAACCAGTTCATGTTCAACGCTTTCGTCGCTACCCACCAGTAAACGCTGCCAAGGCATCGGAATTGGCGAGGGTGCCTGCTAGTGCATCTGCAGGCTCGGACGATGGACGATCGAGCCCGACGAGTCCGACGAGTGGGCCTTCGAGTCCGACGGCCTATGTGCCACCTCGCTTGAGACGCCAAGCAAATCAGAAACAGCTAGTGAAAGACTCCAAGAAGATGTTTGACCCCAAGAAGGCGCTGATGCAACAGCACGACTTCGTTCACGCCCTGGTGCGGATCGCATGGCACCTCTACAAAGATTCCGTGCCAAACGCTCAAGCATTGGCCGGGTGCTTTCAGATGCTGGTCGTCCAAATCATAGAGCCGATGGCGAGCCGCATCACCAACGCCATCGCGGAAACGTCCACGTTGCGCAAGTCACGAGCAGTGCGTGCGGCCTTTTCCCGCCACTATAAGGAGTTGCTCTCGACATTCTTGCTCTATGCGCGCACGGACAAGCTTGCCGATGGTGGCCATGGTGCCACTTTGTGCCTGTCCGAGCTGTTTGCGCTCTTGAGCGATACGGGCTTGATGGAAAAGCCCAACGATAAACGCCCGACTTTCAGCGCACGTGCTGTCGCCGAGGCATTCGTCTTTGTCAACATAGAAGATGAGCTTTATGTTCCCGAGAATTCGGACGATCTTTCCACGGAACTTGTGTACGATGAGTTCACCATGCTGCTCTTGCGACTTTTCCAGCAGACAAGCAACGCCGGTGCGCTGACTGTCTCCTTTGGCGTCGCCCTCGAGGCTTGGCTCGCGCACGAGATTGTGCCAAGGGCACGGATCGCGCGCCAAAAACGCCTCCTGACTGGCCTCGGCTCGTAGGGACCATCACACCTTTCCACAACTGCCAGGTTGCCTGAGTTCGACTGTGGACTTGGCGGTCCGACGGCCTTATTAGACGACCTATGTGCTTGGAGCCGTCGGTCGTCATGTACAATGTCCGGTCCTTGTGTGGCGCAGCCTGGTGCGATTTTGAACCGAATGGTATGGAGGATAGTGGATACACCCTTCGTTCCGAACACGGTTTCACAGGTCACGTTCACAGACAGGCTTCACACTCAGCGAGCTCGCAATCGCATGTGCTTGTATTGTGTTCGGGAAGTGGCTCGCAAAAGGGTGATGGACCTCGCAGCGGCGGTCCAGCATCTCAAAGCCGCGAAGCGAGTGATGATCCTCAGTGGCGCAGGAATGTCGACGGCCGCCGGCATTCCTGACTTCCGTAGCCCGGGAGGCCTGTACGGCACTGGCGCGCAGCTTCTCGAGGTTTTCACGTATCTGGACCATGTCGGCCGACCAGTCGAGTGGCAAAAAGAGCAGCTCGCACACGACATTCGTGCCGCACTGACACACAGCTATTTCGAAGTCAATCCGCTGCCCTATCACGAGCTGCGCCGAGGTCTCATCATTGGGCTGGGTGAGGGTCAGTGGAAGGGTACACTCGCACACGTTTTGCCCGAGGTGCTCAACCGCAATGGGAAGCTGCACCTCCTCGCATCGCAGAATATCGATGGGCTCGATCACAAGGTGGTGAGCGACAAAAGCAAGCTGTATAATCCCCATGGCCTTATGTCGTGCCTAGTCTCAGAGCCCATGGACGTGCCACTCTGCACGTCCCCCGAAGATCCGCTCTACCAGAAATATGTCAGCCTCGTGAAGACCAACATACGCGACATTTACGCGGATCGGCCCGCCCGCAAGGGCAAGAGCTCTCACCTCTGGCCGGGCCCCGCTACTTCCACGCCCATCACGCTGGACATGTTTGGCGACCTCTTGCCCACCTCAGGGCCTGTCGCCGCCGCTGCCGAGCGCGAGAGGGTTCTCGGCACTTACTCAGTCAAGCCAGGCACCGTGCTTTTTGACCGCACACTGTGGACGCGCAACGCTGCGGGCGAGCGCGTAGACTTCCTCGGCGAAACAGCTGCATGCGACCTCCTGCTTGTGATGGGTACTTCTCTCTCCGGGCTCACCATCGATATCATAGCTCACGCTGCCGGACAACTGGGGAAGCCGCGGATTGTCTTCGACATGACAGACGCGCCCGTACGCTCCATGCAACAACAGAGCAGCTGGTCGGCGGGCCGTGACGTGCACTTACAATCCCCCTTGGACGTGAGCGTCCTTGAGATCTTGAGCGCGATGGGCTGGTTGCAGCAGCTGGTCGACTTCCTACCTCACATCTGCCTGCGATCACTCCTCGCGCTCCAGCAATTCGTACGTGCCAAGGGCACCGAGGCTGACGGCTCCGCTCTGAATGAAGCGGTTGAAGCGGCTATCGACATCGAGCGCAAGCGCGAGAAGCACTTTTACGGCGACGAGCCTGCGGACGAGCCCGCGCAGTTGTAACGGGTTGGTCTCGCTGCCACGCAATGTGAGCACAGCCGGCGCCTGGACACTGGACGGTGAGACCGAGGCGCGACACCCGCTCTCGTCAAACTTGTCCCCGGGGAGACACGCATCTCGGTGTGGAGCGACACTCTATACGGATCTCCACACGCGCGACGCGGAGATCGGCGTGGAGTCTACTGACACGATGTGCGGTCGGGTGCAGGGAGCCGTGTGAGCCGGCATGAACGGGGAACCTGCGGACGGAAACGCAAACGGGACCAGGCGGAGGGAAAACGATTTATATTTATTTCGACTCCGTCCCTCCCAGGACGGTGCACCACGTAACGCGAATCAAACGCAGAAGAGGCGGCAGCGAACGGAAGTCGAGTCGAGTACGCGAAGACCGAAGAGCGAAGTCGAAGTGAAATTGCCAAATTCAAAATTGACGGCATGTATGATATGTTTCGTGCTTGGAAAACGTTCGTCGGCACCGCCCTCGAGCACGCCGATCTCACCTGATCATGAGCGGCCGCGCGACTGCCGTGCCGTCGACCGTGCCGACGACTCGCGCGAGTACCCACGACACCGCACACACACAACGACCTCCACCAGAGAGTGCACCGCGTACAGCGTGGGTCGAGCACCCACACACGTATGACGTACGAGGGCCAATGGAATAGCCAAACGGACCGACCATGGCGCTCAAGCGACCGTCGGTAACCCCCTCAGTGGGTCACTCAGTGCGACAGCGCTCAGGATATCGAGATTACCGCCCGTGAACGCCTCTCGGTACTCCGGAGACATTGCGTGTGAGCTGGCGTTTGGAGTGGTGTGTGAAGTGGCGTTTGAAGTGGTGCGTGAACGGGCGTGTGAGCTGGACGACGCGTGCACGTCGTTGGGGTGCGGGGGTTGGTAGGACCCCAGGGCGGCGAGGGACTGCGGCATGGCACCGCCCATGCCCCTGGCCAGGGTTGGGATCATCGCATGCGGCGGCGGCACCGACGAGAAGTGCGAACCATGTGTACCGAGGGCATGGCTAGGGGGAAGGTGCCCTGGCGAGTTGGCAACCGTCATTGGCCCCAGAACGTAGCCATGAGGAGGATGAAAGTAGCCAGCAGCCGCGTAGCCGCCCTCGGATCCTGATGAGGCCATCATCACGGCGCTGTTGCCGCCGCCCGGCGGCACCATCAGGTGTGGTTCAAGCGTTGGCCGAGCGCCAACACCGCCGACCCACCGAGGCGCCGCTACGGGCGCGAGTTGCAACGGCTGTGGCTTCTGCGCCGGCAGCTTCGTCATCGTCGCGGGTCGCCCTTCGTCGGTTTCGTCAACTCCGAAGGACATGTCGCACCCGTCCGAGTATTGATGCGAGTGCAAGCTCGCGGCCGCTGCGCACGCGCGCACGAGCGCAGGGGCAAGCAAGGGATGGGGGACGGGTGGTGTGAGGAACGCGGAGCGAAGGCAGGGCGGCACGCTCGACTCGCATCTCGAGATCGCATCTCGCATCTCGAGATCATGGCGAGGGAAGCGGGATACAAAGCAGGGCACTGTCGGTAGCGGCCGGCACGCTCGCGTGGGAGGCATGCGGTTGGGTGGGAGGGATGGCGCGCGCGCGTACCAGCCGCCGCCGAGAGCCCTGAAATGTCGCCGCCCTCGCCAGTGCGCCAACAGCGCCGCCGCTTGCGCTTCTCCCGCATCACACATGCCTTGCCGAGGCGCACGCAGCGAGTACAAGGGTACCCCTGGCATGCGCTCTTCGCCCTGTGGCACTCGACGCACGCCTGGCGTCGCCCAATGCCTTGCTGGCCGTCAGGGCCGCCGTCACCCCAGGTCGCATCGCTCGCCATGCCCTGCCCCTCCCCCCCCGAAGTGCCGTCACAGCCCGAGCAATCCATCTTACCGGTAGTGGCCAGCATGGCGGCAGACGACGCCACAAGCGGTTCGGCGGACGCTCTGGTCGCAGACACGCAGGAGCCAGGGAGCGAGACGGAGACGGCAGCGCAAAGGAGCGGCTGGTCATTGCGCACGAGCGAGTCGGGCGGCGCGCGCGCCGGGGATCCTGGTGTGGGGAATCCCGGTGGGCCCTTTTCGTCACTCGGCGAGGCTGGCGACATGTGCGGCGGCGTCGTCCTTGTGCTACCGATGCTCGCGCTTGCGGAGACAGGGGCGGCGTCGGCATGGGCCGCGCTGGCAGACTGGGTGGCCGTCTGCATGGCCGAATGATGGCTGATGGCTGACCCGTACTTGGCCATGCACCGGCCGAGGAGCACTTGTGCCTCCAGCAAGAGCGTATCCAGGCGATTAAGGGAGGAGAAGCCGCGCTCATCCACGAAGGCGATCAGGGCGCCGCTCATGCGGACGGGCGAGAGCTTGTCGTGCTTCTTCATGATTTTGCGCACCGCTTGAAGGTTGAGCTCCACGTAGTTGCGCAGCCATGTGGCACCATCTTGCACCAGGTCCACCTCGTGTGAAACACGTTCCAGGAGCTCATTGACGCTGCTGCTCCACGGCTCATCGACGGTTGCGCCAAGATCGCGTGTCCGCTCCCCTAGCAGGGTCATTTGGGACTCGAAGAACTCATCAATGGCCTGGATCGACTTCAGGAACATTGAGACAAATGACCCCTCCATCTCGGCGTAGCGCATCGGGTCGTTAGAGCCCAATTTGAGCAGCTTCTTGAGCTGCTTGTAGGGCACGTATATGCCTTGCCATGGCCCCCACTGCGCGGCCAGCAGCCGCTTGCCGAACTTCATGGCACCGCCGCGGCGATACCGCCCGTGCAAATGCCCCGCGGCTGCCTAGGCGTCTTCCGCGGCGCCGCGCGCCGCGGAAAGAGGGCAAAATCTCCGCGAAATCTCCGAAAACTTCTTTCAGGGCCCCGTGACAATCTTTATATTGACCAAGTTGGCATGACGCACGACCACCTGTCCCGTGGAGCCACATATGGACGGCGCAGACTTAAATTGCGGCCACGTCAATGGATCTGCTCGTGCGTGTTGCCTTCAATTCTCTTCCCCCAAGCTTTGCCGATTAACGTCCTGAATTACCACGGGTTGTGTTACCACGGGTTGTGTTACCACGGGTTGTGTTACCACGGGTTGTGTTACCACGGGTTGTGTCGGCCACATCCGGGTCCGTACGTCTCACGCGTTGTGTTGAACAGCAACATGGCGGAAACACTCGATTCCGCGCTGTCGTTCCTGGCGGCGCGTGGACCATCGGCGCCTGCGCTCAAATCATCGGAGCCCGAGGTAGAGTATGTCTTTGTCGGCCTCGAGCCTGGCTCAACGGCGCAGCTTTCGAGCGAAATCATCCTCAAGGTACGAGGCTGTCCACCCACGCACGCTAGAAAGCTGGCCCTCGCGCACGACGACCACCACCACCATCACCACTACCACCGCCGCCGCCGCCGCCACCGCCAGTAGCACTTGCAGCAGCAGCAGCAGCACAGCAGCAACAGCATTTGCGATCGTGACCCTCGTGCGGCTCTTTTCCCTCGGCAGGATTTGCTCTCAGACGCACCTAGAGTCACTGTTGGCGAGCACTCCTTTCGAGGCACCTACGACGAGGACATTGGCAGCACGATGATCTTCGACTGTGCTTCGCTTAAGCGCATGGCCGACGCGCAGAGCCGCGAGGCGAGGGAGCTGATGCCGCAGGACGTTGACGAGCATCCACTCGTGTGCGTCACGACCAAGCGCCTGCGGCTGCAGGCGCACAGTTCTCCGCCACCGGGGAATGAAGCCCCAAGAAGGTCATAGCCTCTACGTAACAAAGTGAACACTATTATCTCATATCGCAAACACACTTTGATATCAGCACCACCAGACTATCTGAGAGCGTGACCCGCGGAGAGGTCGGTCCGTAGTTCGGCTAGGACCTAGGTTGCGAAACGTACCGGTTAGTAATAGTATAGTACGGCGAGCGACTACGGTCTACGCGAACACGCCCGGTCCGCCGCGGCCCCGGTGCCCGGTCGGGTGGGGTCGCCGGTGTGCGGAGTGTCTCTCGCGTCTCGGTCCCATTGTTGCACGTCTGGCCTTACCATGTCAACGACCTCGACCGGCTCGTGACTCACTGTGAACAAACAGCAACGAAGGTCAGTTCAACATGCGCACCCCCGTCCTGGACGTGTTCAATGCTGCACAACGCCGACCTGCCGCCCGCACGGATGCGGCAGGAGCTCCGCGGATGGACGCCGGATAACGCAGGGGCCGGCTGGACGCCCACCTTCCGCACTGGCGGTGGCTTCTCATTGACGCAGCACTCGCCGCGGCCGCGTGCGGCACATGACAATCTGCCGCCGCCGGCTGCAGGCACAGCACAACCCAAATACCTTGCCGATCTCTTGGAAAAGCTCCTTGATCCCACGGCAGTCCCATCGAAACTGCAGCCGAAGCAAGCGGACAAAGTCGAATCGCCGCGGCTAGGATCCGGGCGCAAACAGATCAACAGACTCGCAGCCATCAACAACCTCGAGCTGCCTCCCCATCCTGCCAGCCCGCGCTTGGGCAGCCCGCGAGCGACGAACGGCACGTTGTGGGCTCCGACACCGACGCTGCTCGAAGCTGTGAGTGGCGCGCCGCAAGTGGGCGACGAGCCCATACCCATGGCCGCCGCGTCGTCCGCTGCCCCTGCCCCTGCCCCTGCCGCGAGCGCTGCCGCGAGCGCTGCCGCGCCGGCGCCTGCGCGGCTACGTCGAGGGTTGACACCCACGGCGCCTCAGGCCACTTTGACGGCCGAACCGGTGAGCCGTGGGTTGCGGGGATTCACGCCGCGCCACGGGGACCACGTGCTCGAGCGCACGTCACCGAGCGCTGGCAGCCACCGCGCGCACCATGGGCGCGAGCTCGCGTCAGCGGAGCTTTATGCGATACAGCCAGGCTCACCGCGTGCGGCGCTGGGTAGCAGCAGCAGCACGCTCGGTGGCGGCGGCGGCCTCCTAGATTCCGCCGAGGGCGACGCGGCCCTACCCACGGCCGATGCGGCGAGCACCAGTGTGCCTGGCCAGAGCATTCCGGCGGTGCGGAGGGCACCTTCATACGTGCCAATCCCGTCCTTGCGCCATGCACACCATCTCGCCACGATCCCGCGACCGGCAGTGGGTCCGCGCTCGCCACCGACCGCGCCGGCCGCACGCGACGAAAGCGCGCTCAGCCGGGTGTCCGTGTACTCGATGCGGCCGTGCATGCAAGACGCAGACCTGAGTGCTCGCTTTGGGATCAAGGCCGCGTACCGCTCAAGCTCACCGATTCCGACGTCCATGGTGGCTGGGTCGGAGCTGGCGGCGCCCGTGGCGGGCTCGGGTGGGGCCGCGCCCGTCCTCGCTGCCGCCATGCAGATCATGGGCGAACCCAGACCGATGGTGCAGCGCACTCCGACGCGCTCGACGAGCCCCCGCGGCGGCGCGAAGCCTCCGGCGCCACTGCGCGTCAACGTTGTCACGCCAGCGGGAGGGAGCCGCCCGCCGCCAGCTCCCTCACCGGCGGTCTCCAACGCGTAGCTCGCATGAGCGCCGTGCAGGCGGGGCGTGCGTGTGCAACAGCAACAGGGCGCTCGACGTCCCAGACCGCTGGAGAATGGTCAAGTCTGACTGCGTGCGCCGCCGCGCCGCGACGCGCGATACGGATTTTTATCTGAATGCGCCGGGGGAAGGACCCTCCCAATCGCAGCTCAGCAAAGGATCACCCCAATCCCCCCGCGCGCGGAGAGTTGACGGTTACGCTGCGGTTGAACCGCCTTCGCGCTCCCGGCGCGGGTCCCGGTCCCGCGTCCGGGGCCGCGGAGCGCGGTCCCGGCTCGGTCCCGCGACTGAGGGCGAGAAGGACTCGTTTTTACGCGGTCGGATGTCGACGCGCGAGACTACGAGTTAACGCTTCAAAATAACCTTTTCAATAACGACCCCTCGGCGAAACAGCTGTACAGTACACCCCAGATGTGTTGCACCGGACGGTGTGGCGGAGCCGCGGCCGGGCGCAGCATGCACCAGGAACCGCCGCCTTCGCTTCAACCCTATAGAGCTCACTGTGCGCGTCCTGTTGACAGCTTGACAATTAACCTCCGCACCGGAACGCCGGACTCGAGTGCGCAACCCACAGGCAGTGCCCGCGGGCTGACTCTCGACCGGGCGCGGTGCCCCTGCTCCCGTGCGCCGCTGACGAAGCCGACGAAGCCTCACTGCTCCGGTGCACCCCGTCTCGCAGCGCCCCCTGCTCATCATTTCATCCCAAACTGCTTCTCGAATCGCCCCATGCCACTGCCGTCTGCCATCTCCATCGCTCCAAGGTGGCGAATTCAGGGGATGGAGCTCTGAGGCGAGCTCGCCCACGGCCCCTCGCCATCATCATCATAGTCGGTACCGCGCCGACAGAAGCTACCTATGGTCGGGCTGCACATTATGGTTGGGGTGTGATGGCCATCCACGCCTCATTCCAAGCCGTCCCGCTTCTTGGCGCGCCGCTTCTCGTTCTTGGCTTGCGCCTTGGACTTACCCGCGACCGACGGCACCGGCTGTCCGGCAGGCCCCTTGCGCTCGACACGCCCAGCGGGCTTCCAGCCCGCGTCGTCATCGGCAGTGGCGCGCGGCGTCGAGGCCGCCGTGTCGGGCGGGGCGCTGCTGCCTTTGCCAGCAGCAGCGCCCTCCTTTGCCGGGCGCTCGAAGCCACACATCTCGCACTCGGAAAGCGCGCCGTTGTTGAGGAAGGTGCACCGACGGCATTCCCACTCAGAAGGCCCCTGGGCCGCACGAGGCGTGCCAGCGCCGCTCGACTTGCCCGACGCGGACGGAGCAGTCTCGGGCTTGCGCGCGACGCTCGTGCTCGAGACATTCGAGCTCGTCGGCGGGGGCTTCCACGCCGCCGCCGCCGCGCCGTAGTCGGCCGTCGTCGAGAGCGTCGACGAGAGCGTCTTCGGCGCGGGCGGCGCGGGCGGTGCGGGCGGCGGTGCACCACGTGCGCTCGGCGCGGAGCCAAACGCGTGGGGCACGCCACCGAATCCTGGCGTGGGCTGGGGCGGCAGCTGGCACTGCGCGACCGGCGGCACAGAGCCGTTGAAAGCCGCCTGCAAGCGCGCGGGCGGCACGGCAGGCAATAAGCCGTTGCCCAGACCTAGGGTCCCAAAGCTTGCATGCAGGCTCGGCGCAGGCGGGGGCGGCTGGGGTGCCGTCGCGCCGAGCATGGACATCAGGGAGCCGGGCGGCGCCTGCGGCGGCGGGGCCGGCGGCCCGGCCACAGAGCCGTTCATGAACGGCTGCTGTAGCGACGGCTGCATCGCTGAAAACGAGCGCGCTTGCTGCGCCTGCGCCTGCACGGCGGCGGACTGCACCACCTGCGCCCGCACCGCGGCCTGCGCCTGTGCCGCGGCCTGCGCCTGCTGCGATGCGAGCGCACGGGCCTGCGGGTTGATAGAGAAGGAGTCAAACATGCCGTTGACGCCACCCAAGGAGGCGTTGCCCAAGGAGGCGGGCGCCGTCATGGGCGCAGCGAAAGCGCCGCCTGGCCGTGCGTACTGCTGCGGCGCGGCGTGCTGCGTCGCGCCCGGTGGCAGCCGCGATCCCATGCCGGGCGGCGGTGGCGGCGCCGCCTGCTTGTTCCAAATGTCTGACAGCGAGGGCGGCGCCGTCGCACCCCCATTGACGCCAACGAGCTCCGCTGTCTGCCAGTTGGCCGCCGCCGTCACTTGCGGAATGCGCTGCATGGGTCCCAGGTTAATGAAGCCAGAGCCAACGCGATTCGGGTTGGTTATCTGCGCAGCTAGGACGTCTTCTTGCTCCTGTCGCGTATGAAAGCCGCCGTATGACATCGTAGCACTGTAGTTCCTCACTGCGATGATCGCAACGGCAACGGGTAGGCACGCGAAGCAGGCGAGCGCCGGTTAGGTTAAAAGCACATGCAGAGGGCGGCTGGAGGTGGGCGTCAGAATCACGCAGCAGACCGCTCGCAACATCCAGCCGCAGACAGCAGGCCTGCTGAGCAGTGATGAGGGCCGGCGCAAGCCGGCCGATCGCTGCGAGCATAGCTGGGGTGGCCATCTGGAAGCGTCGCAGGCTGATTCAGTGGCACGGCACAGCGGATTGCAGGGAGCAACGCCCCACGCTCGTTGCTCTATCACGCTCGCGCCGCCAGCAGCAGCAGCACGGCGAGCAGGAGCAGAGGAACCTACGAGAGAGGCCGACACGTAACACTTGCGATTCCACGTGTGAAAGCGTCGACTTCTTTGAAAGAAGTTTTGACCGATTGTGTAACAATGTAATCAACACTCAATTCGGCAGGCAAAAAAATAGCGCGATTTGGTGTGAACGCCAATGGCGTCCAGCGCGAGCGTGCCCGCGGCCCTCGGCGACGACGCGCAGGCGACCGCCGCAGCGGAGGAGTTGCTACGTGCCATGGAGTCCTACCAGCCAATAGTTCCTGACGCGGTCACACAGTACTACCTCGGACTATCGGGCTACCAGTGCAACGACCCGCGCGTCACACGCCTGGCCTCGCTCGCTGCACACAAGTTCGTCGCCGATTTGACCAACGACGCTTTGCGCATCTGCAAGCAAAGGCAGCAGAAAGGTCGGCTGACCCTCACGACCGAGGACCTTATGCAGAGCGCCCGCGAGTACGGCATCTACATCCGAAAACCCATGTACTTTGCCGGTATGCAAGGAGCCCCAGCGCATGTGGAGAGCTCGCCGGGCTTTGTAAGCCGCCGGGCTATTATTCTCACCGGAGCCTTTCCCCCGATTCTCACCATCGCAGATGGCGATCCGAGTTGAGCGTTTAGGCGGCGCGCTTGCGGCCTGCGCCTTCGCGCCCATACTTTGTATAGCTGTGCGGTATGCTTTTTCGTCAGAGGGCTCACACAGCACGTGCGGTGGGCGCCCAGCCGCGCGCGTTGTACACGTAGAGTCACACTGGGGGTGCCAGGGAGTGGTTAAAAGACAAGTGCGAGGCATGCGCGCAGATGTGCACGCACACGTGTTGTGCAACTATATAAGTGCAACTTTCGGTCAGTGCACAGTGGCGCACAGTGCAAGGGTCAGTGCTCAGTGCGGCAGCGCCGAACATGAGATTATGGACTTTAGGGTACCCTTTAATGTTGCAATTCAGTCGACTCTCTAGTTTCACCTTCGTCGCACGCGCGCGCGCGCGTCGGTCGAGAACCTCTGCGTCTCTCAGGCTCTCTGTTCTCCGTAATCGGTCTCGCGCTCCGATCCACAGGGAGGGAGCACATGCCCCCTGCTAAGAGGACGTCCGCGCGTCGTCTCTCCGCCACGCACGCGCAAGTTCAGTTGTCGCTGCTGCCGCCGCGAACCTCGGCCGCACGTTCAGACGTCAGACGGGCAGCTTGACGGGCCGGCTGAGCCCACCGCGCTTGCTCTGATAATAGTGGTAGAAGAAGTCAATGTAGAGGCCAGTCTGGACGGTGCCTGCGAACCACACGATGCGCTGCAGGTAGTCGTCCTCGGTGAAATAGCGGTAGACCCAGTTCATCAGGTACAGGCCACGGTATGCGCCGAGCGCGGCCACGTAATGCGAGGTGAGGTTCTCGACCTCGCCCTGCTTTTGGAGCAGGAAGAGCTGCGGCAGAATGGCGACCGCCTCAAGGTAGATGGAGAAGGCCCAGATCATCTCGAATGGAGTCCAATCCTGATTGATCAGCAGGCCGGCCACCGCGCATGGGCCGATCAGGTACTGGATCGGAAAGTTGTCCAGCTCAGGGTTCCATGTGTCCTTTTGCGGAGACTTGAAGCGGATAATGTAGACGATCGCCGACGAGCAGGCGATGAAGACGACTTTTAGGAATGAATTGTACAAGGACGAGAAGTTCCAGAAGAGGTCAAGGTAGCGCGAGCAGAAGACGACTGCGCGGAGCGGGCGAGAGACGACGCGATCGGTGGTTGGTGGCGAGCCACAGGCGCAGCAGCAGTGGTAGCGGCAGCGGCAACCATGCTGATAACAGGTGGGTGCTTGTCGTTCGCGCCGCTGCTAGTGCGGCGTACTCATATAGAGCTCCTGCGTGCGCAGCGAGATGCCTGCTGCGCTCTTGCCCTGCGTGATCTTGAGCAGCAGGATAACAAAGGACAAGATGTGACTCATATCGCCGAGAAAGCGGAAGATGTTCATGGCGGCGCCGCGACTCGAGCCGAATTCACGAACGGCGGGGTGTGCGCGGGTGCCTGCGCAGAGGCCCAGGCAAGGCGGCGTTCAGACGAAACAAGTGGCCGACAGAGTCGAGCGAGCAAAGCGCCGATAGGGTAGCCATTTTCCTGTTTCACAGTCAAAAAATTCTCCCTCCCAGTTTCACATTGGAAAACGCCGGAGATCTCAAGAGAAGATTTGAAAATCGACTTTCTCATGCCGTCCACGAGGGAAAAATTCGCGTGAAGCGTGAATGATTTCGCGCGCTTTCGGCGCCGACGAATGCTGGCGGCCCAGCTGCAGCCCAAACCCAACTATGGGCACCACCGCTCGGACCGCATGGCCGAGCTTCTCAGCCCCGTGCACGGTGTCCGCGACGCGCAGCGCCGCAAGGGCGTCAAACCGCACGACTTCTCGCGCGACAATCGGGCGCACATCAAGGCGTTGCAAAAGCTCAACGAGCAGCGTCGCCAGGCCGCCGAGGCGGCCAAGACGCCCAAGGCGTCCCCGCGTTTTGCTAATGTGGAGTCGCGCGTCGCCGCCGCACTCGCAAGGCCAGCGACCGCTGACCCCGCGCTGCCGCCGCGCAAGCCTCCGGAGCCAAAGCCGTTCGCGTGCCCAAAGCCCGATGGGCCGGCCGGCCGCGTCTTCACCGCTTGGGCGCCGCCGCCACTGCTCTACGAGGGCATGCCCGAACCCGAGCCGGGCGCGCGCAAGCCGCCTGTGCCGCGCCGCGACGAGCTGGCCGCCCCTCCGGCAGCACCCACGGTTGACTTTGTCAAGCGCAACGCCGAGCTCTCGAGCTTGACTCCGCGCAAGACGGTGGCCGCAGCGGCTCCCGGCTCGCCGCCGGGCACGGGCGGCAAGAGCCGCCACCACGGCCGACTGCCGCCCTACCTGCTCGACCGGAAGCTCGAGCTCGCGCAACAAGCGGAGGAGCGCGCGGCTAGGGCGCGCCCACGCGAGTGCCCCGAAGGCACGCACTTCCTCGAGGAGCTGGAGCGCGTTCGCGTGCTCGGCCTCGTACGCGACGGGCAGCGAAAGCTGCACGCGGAGCTCGACAAGATGCCCTTTGTCATCGACACGCACGGGCTGCGCGCGAAGCACGAGGCGCTCTCCCTCCAGCTCACGCAACTCGAGGCGGCTGAGAAAGCTTTCTCGCGCCGCAAGGTGGTGGTGCAAGATGAGGAGACGATGCCTGATGAGCTCCCGGCGCCGCTCCCGCCCAGCCTCGAAAAACAGCTCACACGCCGTCTCAAGTCCGTCCTGGACGCTGCCGCCGCGGAGCCGCCACCCCCGGCGCCGCCACCCCCTGCGCCGCTAGTCGTAGAGGACATGTAGCCTCGGCCGGCCAGCGGCGGCCTGCCGGTAGGTATCGTTGGCGCGGGAGGCGCCCTTCAATCGACTTTGGGGCAGGGTGGTATGATGCAGTTGGTGCGGGCATGCGCGTCTGCCAGCGCGTCGCGCAAGCATTTCAAACGCTCCCCCTTGCATGTGTGCTGTGCCTGTGGACTTATGTGGAATTACGTGGATCCATCAACGCGAGAGTCCCATGGCTTACGTCCAGTGCCAGTCTCTCGCGTCGGAGCCGTTGTGGTACATGCTCAGTGTGCAGTAGCCAGCACCGCAAAATCGGAATTGGCAGGGAGTGCAGCCGGGTTGGCCAGTGTGTATCACAGCACGCACAACCCGCAAACACACCCGCCCAACCCCAAACCCCGTCTCGCGTCGACATTCACACCTCAGATTCACACGCTTCTCCTCAGAAATGGCGCTTTCGCACAACGACGCGCTACGCGTCGTTCAGGTCGGTGCGAACACCCACTCCGCGAGCTACGCGTTTTCGCACGACCCGGTGCCGTACATGATCTCGCACGGGTGGTCGGCGACGCTTATCGAGCCGCAGCCGCAGCATGTGGCCAAATTGCGAGAGCGATACAGCAGCAACTCGGCTGTCGCCGTGCGCGCGGAAGCAGTATGCACCGACGTGACGCAGACTTCCACAACATTATGGTACATCAATACTACTTCAAAAAGCTTTGGCGCCAACCATTCCGACGTACGCTGTCTCGGCGACTTGGGCGCCATCTCTGGCACAGCATCGCTCACGCGGCGACAGGTGCTCACGCATCAGCGTCACTACAAATACACGCCATCACAGTGCGCGGCGTGCGCACAGAGGCTCGGGCATCCGCTCCCACCGACGTGCATGGCGCGCGTCTACCTCGATAATGTGGAGAATGCCAGTGTGCCGTGCATGCAGCTGTCGACGCTGAGCATCTCTCGCCCAACAGATGTGCTGGTGGTCGACGCCGAAGGGCACGACGCCGACATCGTGATGCGATTTCTCGACGAGCTGACGGGCAGTGCGTTGCCGCACGCGCTCGTGTACGAGCACGCCCATCTGCGGGGCACCACGCGTTCAATGCTCGCCAAACGCCTGAGCGCTGCGGGTATGGTGCGCGCAGGCGAGCTGCGACGACCCAGCAAGCGGTTGCCAAGACACGGATGGACCGCGCTGCGCCATGCCCTCGCCCTCGTCGACGGCAAGGATAACAGCGTCTGGGTACTCAACGATAGCACAGGGCGCACTCTCCTTGGGCAATGATCCAGCAGTTCCGGCTTCGGCTTTCCGGTAACGTATCCCGGGGTTCGTAATAGCCGCGGGAGCGTGATCGACTAGATTCGTGCTCGCGGGCCTATCCGATAGATGTTTAGTCTTTTGTCTCACATGTACGTATGCCAGTTGCGCCGCGCCGCGCCCTCCCGATATCTCGCGCCGGTGGGTGCCCCAACGAAGGTTTTCCTCGGCGGTCGTGTGTTGTTTGCACGTTTCATGACGTTTTCAAACATGTTCCAACGGTGGTCCATGTGCTGGTGCACTCCGACCTCATGCCGGCGGCCAAGGTCGCCGATGTTGCCAGCATCGAAGGCGTCGTCCAAAACGAGGTTCAGGATGTCGCGACTTCGCCTTCGCCTCGCGTGACAGAGGCGAAGGAGGATGCAAAGGAGGATGCAAAGGAGGAGGGCAGCGCCAATAACAACCCCGCCGACTTGGAGACGGCCGACGCGAGCGACATCACCAACCTGTACTCGTACTGCGTGGAGGAGTCGCTCGACGGAGGCTCGGTCGCGAAGGCCGCCGTGTGCCTGTTGTTGCTGTGCGTGCTCACCTTCGTGCAGGTCATCTACGCCTACGGCTACTGCGACGCGTCGGTGCTGCTCAAGTCGCTCAACGCGCTGCCAGCTTACATTGATAACATGGATAAGTCGCTCTTCTACTCAAATTCGGTGATCACAGGCACCTCGCTGCCGCTGCTCCAGTGCCTCGCTTCGGTCTGCTCCATCGTGCTGCTGGCTCTGGTCATGAAGAAAGACAACGAGTCCACCATGCTGACCACGTCGCCGCTCGAGCATTGGATCCTCGGCGACGCTGCGCCGGCCCGCGTTGCCGGCGCGGCCAACCGATGGACACGGTCAACACGGAGCTTCGCGCAGCGCAACAAGTTTGCAACGTCCACGACCATCATTTTTTCCTCCTCCTCTGCGCAGGACGACAGCGCTAGAATGAAGCCGAGCCAGTTGTCGCCTGCTACTATCGCCGATGAGATGAAGGCCGAACTGACCAGGTTGAAAGACCTCTTCGACGGTGGGCTCCTCCCGGAGCACCTCTACGAAGCGAAGCTCAAGATGATGCTCGGCCTGCCATTTGCCTCGCCAGCAGCAACTGCCAGCGCCAGCCAGCCGCTGCCACCACTGCCTTCTCGATCTCAAACCTCGCGGTTGGTCGGGGCGCTGCGCCGACTCGGATGGTTTTCGCTCTGCTTCTCCCTGGCCGTTCTCCAGATGTTCCGCTCGCTCATGCTGCCTGTGTACGCGGGCATCGGCGCCGCGGGCAACTTCGCAGCCGCGGTCGACACCCAGGAGATCATCCTCAACTCGGTCGCCATCGGCTTCGGTGCGTAGCGTCATGACGGGCTGCCGTTTGGTCTATTGGATTTCTCTGTGGCCAACGCTCCCGATGGCCCGCGCACATCATACACACCGTGCCGCACATCATACACACCGTGCCGCACACCGTACACACCGTGCCGCACAGCGCCCGGGCATCGTTGTCGTAGGGCTCGCCCTAGATTGCTCCGCATGAGCTCGCCTCTCCCAACGAGGCCATCCTCCCACTTTTCCTCCCACTCCCGCTCCACCTGTTCGACACCCCCGCGCAGTCTTCGAGCTGGACGACTTTCTGTACCAGGCCTTTCTCAGCCGGTCGCGGCGTGACAAGTTCGAGTCCTCCAAGCCGCGTGCGACCTCTCCACTCTCGCCCCTCAACCCATTGGGCAAACAGCTGATCGGGTTTTGGTGCTGGCTCTGCTTCGTGCTCGACATAGTCATGCCGCTGATCGCGTACTTCCTGCAGCGGCTCCCCAAAACGGATCCGTCTCAAACGTTTGGGTATGAGGGTATCACATCCTGTGAGCAGCAGCAGCAGAGCGACACGCCTACCCCCTGCGAGACTAAATTGCCGAACGCCCCGCCCCCGCCACAGCCACGCTGCCGCCGCCTTAAACCGCTGCCGCTACCGCCGCTGCCAACGCTTGCGCGCGAGATGCCCACCCCCTCTGTGTGACAATATGTGACAAGTCCGCCTTCGATTCCCGCGCGCGCAGACTACGGGGGTATTCTCGTCTACTGGTCTATCAGGCTGGGTATCCTGACCGCGGCGCAGCTGCACATCTTTGCCCACTGCCAAGGCGACTCGCTGGGAACCAAGAATGGAACCAAGAATGGCGCGTCGTGGCGCTCGGCCGCCTTCGCCCGGCACTGCGCAGTCTACGTGTGTCTCTCGCTCCTGTTGGGGGCGGGCCTTTACACCTTCGTGGTCGTCTTGTTTGATGGCAGATTGGCCTTTTCCACCATGGGGATCTTGAGGGTACCTCAGGCACTTGAGTGTGCCATGCAGACGGGCGACAACCTCACACTGTGCCCTTACCTTCACCTCGACGACACCATCTACCGCTGGATCGCACACGAGTACGACTACCTCCTGCCCAAGGCGTGGCTGTTCCGCATGGCATGGGGGGCCGACTTCCCACAGCAGACGCAGGACATTTTTGCGGCTGAGGGGCGTCGCGTCGGCGGGAGATCTGGATGGTGGTAAAACGGTCAGGTAAAAGCAGCCTGCTCCCTGTTCGCGTTCGTGACGACGCCGGTGGATGCTCGTTACGATAGTGCCGCCCGGGTACCGCTATCGGGTTTACAGATCCGGCGGAGCGTGCCAGCCGACGGTCGCTCGCGGCTCGCACGGTCCCGTGACCCGCACGGAGGTCCCGGGTCGCCGTCTGCCGGGATCGGTCGCCGCGGGCGGCACCTTGTGAAAATTCTGATCAGAAAACGCCGAATATGAATAAGCTGCGGCCCTTTTTTTCTCTAAGGGGCGGGACTGGGCGTCGCTGCCGGGCTCCCTGGCCACGACAAACCGCCCCGTGCGTTTTCTCGAGGGGGTACGGCCCCAGTGGCGAAAGGAAGTCTAGGAAGTGTCTTCATATGTAGTTTGGGGAAAGGGAGGAAGTCTTGGAAGTTTCTTCACTATTT